>Ga0214544_1000338_pt1 | contig 81386 bp, 52 predicted proteins | sample CNSS3metaG_FD_160074 | JGI IMG/M metagenome (GOLD analysis project Ga0214544, IMG submission 160074) | Root nodule microbial communities from cowpea collected in UCLA plant growth center, Los Angeles, California, USA - CNSS3 | ecosystem: Host-associated > Plants > Roots > Nodule | place: USA...
AAAAAATTAAAAAATAAAAAAAATATATATATATATATATATATATATATATATATATATATATATATATATATATATATATATATATATATATATTAATATTATGACAGGAAATATGACAGGAAAGAAATTAGATGGGGGTACATAACCTAATCACTAGGAGGATTATTAAATTATTCAATTTGGCAAATAAAAGAAAATTCTCTTTAACATATATTTCCTGGTGTGATTCACTTGAGTTATTTCTATATTTTTTTGTCCAAGTACACCAGTAAAGTGTGTTCTAGTCAACTACAGAATTTTGCATAATATTGCTTTTTTCAACTTCATTAACACTACATGAAAAAAAATGTTTAATATAATATAATACCGTATGCAAGAAACTACATGCATCTTTCCTATGTACTAGGAAATGTTTAATCACCCCTTTGGAATGGACTTCAGTTTCTACTTCCCGTTTTCTCTCTTACGTGTGTACTTTCTAATAATGTTTGACCTTTGTGTAATTAAAAATGGAGATTAAAATAAATATTTTTTATGTACAAGATGATTTAGGAGGTCAAAAGTACGCATGCTGAAATTAATTATTAAAAATATTTGAAATAATTTAAATTTCATATTTAATAAAATTAAGAAATTAAAGTATTATATAAAGATAAAAATTATAAATCTATTATTTTAAAGTTTTAGGTAAAAAATATGGACATTAATTTTAATCAGACACGATCGATTAGACAGAAAAAAAAAAAGGAATAAAATATTTTGATAGTTTTGAATAAAAGAGAGGAACCAAATACCAGGAGGATACATACCATTACACGAGTAGTCATATCCTTAAAAACGTATTTAATTATATAAAGAAAAAGATTATAAGTTCTAAGACAACGAGGATGATTACAAGTACTCATTCTTTTGAAAACATATTTAATTATTTTTTTCATTTATAGTTTTATAATTTTTTTAATATTATCTTATAAAGAAAATTATTATTTTTATAATTACTTTTAAAATATATTTTTATTTTTATTTTTTTTAAAACGTGCATGTTTGAAAATTTAAGAATCAGTTCAATTAACGGAAAAAGAAAAAAAAAAGAAAAATAACATTGAGTGTGAGAATAGATAAAAATGGTGCATTGAGAAGTGTGTGTAATGGAAGTAAGGGTGCAACGAGTAAACACAGAAACACAACTAAAACAATAAACAAAGTCAACAGGGGTGTAGATTAACAAAATACGACGGGGGTGCACATGAACAAGCCAATACAAAATACAAAATGAGGAGGTGTAAGAGATGAAACCAAGGGGTGCACGAAGAAATGATAGGTTTAGGAAGCCCTTTCTTCTGTCTTTTGCAGAAAACCCCAAAGGATTCTTCTCCACCCTTCACGCAGCGTGGGACGTCTCCCCACCAAGCACCACCGCAGACTACCACAGATGCAAACAGCAGCTACAGCCACCGCACGTACCACGTTCGCCGCCGACGAAGCCGTTCGTCACCGGAGTGCCCATTAACGTCGCAGGCCACCACAGAAGGCGTCGTCGGTGCTGCAGCGGCATCATCATCCTCCTTCCCTCCCGTGGAATGCGCGAAACGCAGCAGCCCCATCGGCGAAAGCCATCGCCGGCGATGTCCGTCGCAGTCAGAGCCTCCATCGGCGTCACCCGAACTTCTCACGCTTGGCGTTGAATCAGGCTCGCAACCATGGCACGACACCATGCCGCTGTCGCGCATCTCAATTCGAAGCTCCGACTCACCGGCAGCGGTGCTGGTGCTGGTGCCGGCGATTGTTTTCTCCTCCTTCTTTTGTTTCTCTTTTTCTCTGTGTTGGTTTGTACTGTATTCTGGAAATGTTGGAGCGGTGACTAGTGTTGGAGGGACCCGACGGTGAATGGATGATAACGGGAATGGGAGAGAGGCGAAGGAAATGGTGTTGGTTGATAGTGTATAATGGATATGTTCGTGTGTGAGCCTGGACTTTGTGAATGTGATTGAGATTTAGTGGATGTGAAAAAAATGAAGAAGGAAAGATTGGTGTTGGTTCGGTCAATTTTGCGTGTTCAATTGTGTCGATGGAGAGAGAAATGATGATTGACGTTGTTGGTAGTTGCGTGTGTGGTGATGGGTTTGTTTACTGTGACTGTTGGTTGGAAGAATGAAAATTTTGAATTGTCGCACCAAAAAGTGTATCATAATGAGAAAAAAATAGCTATAGGTGTTAAAGCATGTTGAATGTGTGTTAAGAGACGAGAGAGTAAAGTGTGTCACCTGAATAATGTAACTGAGAGAGTGAATGAGTGATGTGTGTGAAGTGAGTGAGAGAGTCAATCAATGATGTGTGTGAGAGAATGTGAGTTATTCTATTTATTATTTTTTAATTTTAAAAATACATTTTATTTATCGGATGAATTTGAGTGTTGACAAATATTTTATAAATATTTTATATGTAAAATAAATTTTATTTTATAATCACAAGTCATAGTCCACTTAATATATCCTATCCTATTCTACTACAATCATGAATAAATTTCGTTGGTATTATATTTTTTTATTGAATCTTACATCATTTTTTTATTTATAAAATTTCTTACTCATTATCATTAATAAAATAAAATAAAATACTATATTTTAAATATAATTATTATATGAAATATTAGATAATAAATTATTATATATCTTAATCGATTATTCTATAATAATGTTATAAAGATAATAAAATATAATAATAAAGAACTATATTATAATATATTAATTAATATTATTTTACAGATATTTTGCAATAATTTAGGAATATAACAAAATTTGATAATAAAAAATATAACAAAGATAATAAATTATTAATAAATATTTTATCAATATTTATCATGTAAAATAAATTTTATTTTATAACCACAAGTCGTAATCCACTTGAAATATATTTATTATTTAATTCCATCTTACATTTAAACTCTTAAAATCAATGTGCTATTCAGAATCTAATAAAACTAAATATTGATTAGTCTGTGAGCATAGTTGGTTCTCTGTAGTTGAGGAAGAGAGAATGGGGTTATCCAAAGAGGAGATAACAGAAGAAACAAAGAAACAGCTATGGCTGTCATGGCCTATGATATTTGTGTCTGTATTTCAGTTCAGTTTACAACTAATATCTCTTATGTTTGTAGGCCATTTGAGTGAATTGCCTCTTGCTGCTGTATCTCTCTCTACTTCAATTGTCAATGCTACTGGTTTCATGCTCATGGTAAGTTCACACCATTTTTTTCTCTCTCTCTATAGTTTAATGTCATGCTAACTTCACACTTTGTTGGATGCTAATAAGAAGAATATCTGTTTTCAATAAGAATCTCTGTTTTCTAGGTTGTTCTCTTGGACGACTCAAATTCCTTTTTCCTACTTTGATGTAATATAATGAGTAATTTTTCTGTTATCAGATAGCATAGAACATGTTTTATATTGTCTATGTTATCATTATAATTCACTTCTTTGGTTCTCATATATAATGGTAATGTTTCTGACTAAGGTTGATGATTGACTTTATTTAGATGGGTCTGTCAAGTGCACTGGACACATTTTGTGGTCAAGCATATGGGGCAAAGCAGTATCACATGCTGGGTGTACACACCCAAGCAGCCATGGTGGTTCTCACCATTGTTAGTATACCTATTTCCATTATTTGGGTATTCTTAGAACCTATTCTGGTCCTTCTTCATCAAAACAAAGATGTTGCAGCACTAGCTCAACTATATGCCAGATATTTGATCCCAAGTCTTTCAGCCAATGCTCTTCTCCGGTGCATCATTAAGTTCTTACAAACCCAAAACATACTCTTTCCCATGGTGCTAGCCACTGGCCTTACTACCTTACTGCACTTGCTACTCTGTTGGGCTTTCGTTCAAAAACTTGAGATTGGTATCAAAGGATCTGCCATTGCATTTTGCATTTCAAATTGGTTTAATACCATAGTCCTTGCACTTTACATACGACTCTCCCCTTCATGCCGACCAACTTGGACTGGTTTCTCTAAGGAATCATTGCATATCATCCCTAAATTTTTCAGACTTGCCTTTCCTTCGGCAGTCATGGTGTGGTATGATCTCCTTTTCTGAACTACAACTTTCTGTCATCAATATCTCTATTCATCTTAGGATTAGGTTATGTCATGTGACTAATAAATAAAGGCTGTGTAATTAGTAAGAACCTGTTTCTCTTCCCTTGTTACTAGAATTAATGGGAATGATTGATGCTGAGATATTCTAATTCTTGCTTCTGTTGTATTGTATCATTATTTATGTTGCAGCTTAGAAGCATGGGCGTTTGAGATCACTGTGATCTTGTCTGGTCTTCTTCCTAATGCGAAATTGGAAACTTCAGTTCTTTCTATATGGTTAGTTTTTGTGTTGATATCTGAAGTGATAAGCTATTGTTTGTTCTGGATACGTATAGAATATGCTATAATAATTTTATCTTTCTCGTTTGAAACTCCACTTTTTTCATCACAGTCTTAACACAGCTGGTATACTTTGGATGGTGCCATTTGGGGTTAGTGTTGCTGGAAGGTTAGTCTTTCTTAAAGAATTGCATTGTTTATATTCTGTTCATTAGTTTTCAAAACATCATGTTCAACACTGTGTATGCTATTACCATATGTAAGATGCAACCACATGTCATTTTTTTTTCTTATTATTGACCATAACAAGTCTAACTACATGTTACCTTTTAAACAGTACAAGGATCTCAAATGAATTAGGGGCTGGTAAACCAAAAGCTGCATATTTAGCAGTTAAAGTCACCATGTTCCTGAACTTTTTGGTGGGACTTGTGGAATTTTCTGTCCTTATGTCATTAAGGAAAGTTTGGGGACGTGCTTTTACTAATGTGCATGAAGTGCTCACACATCTGATTCCCATGATGCCAATTCTCGCAAGTGTTAAATTCTTAGATTCAATTCTAACAGGATTTCAAGGTAAATGAGGTTCATAAATCTCACTTTTCCCTTTCCCCTGTTGATTGAATATTCAGGAATTGGATTAAACTGGTTTTAAGAAAACAAAGTAATCTCATCCAGTTCCATCATTTCTCTTACTTTACCATCATATTATTAGCTCAATCTCATTTAAACTGATCTAGACTTCTGCAGAATCAAATTATAGAATGTGATCTTTTTCAGTAATTGTGAACAGGTGTTGCCAGAGGATGTGGTTGGCAGAAACTTGGTGCATTTATCAATCTAGGATCTTATTATATTTTGGGTGTTCCTTTTTCTGTTGTGTCAGCTTTTGTATTCCACATGAAAGGACAGGTAAAGTTAACCATTAACTTTTGAGAAAAGATCTTATAGCAAATGTTAAAATCCTTCAGAATTTGGTTTGTAGTTAGAAGCTAATAATAGCATTGTGTAAAGTGTATTAACAACTTAAACTAGTAAATATTATGTGTTGATTCTCCATGAGTACAGGGACTATTTTCAGGGATCGTAGTAGCCCTTATTGTGCAAGTGGTGTGTTTTCTTGTGGCCACCTTACGCGCTAATTGGGAGGAAGAAGTAAGTTGTGTTATCTTCAACTCAGTTCTGTGATGTCATGTATTCAAGCAATTATTATTGATTAATTGTGTTAGGAATTCAAGTGTAAGTCTAAGTCCCACATTAGTTAGAAATGAGAAAATAGAGCATTATATAAGAATAAAGACTTATAAACCAATTGTTTTAAGGTTTTGGGTTGAGAGTGGTATCAATGCTTTATATGATTAGGCTCAGATCTCATTGGTGTTGTATCTTCACAATGAAATCCCCTCTATAGACCTGACAAAATTGTACATCTCATTAATATATTAGGAAAACTTTAAGAAAAACACTGTCAACTAATTAATGTAACTAATTAAAATGATTAGTTTTCTTAATCTTGATGAATTAGTTAGCTAGTGTTACAGAAAAAAAGATAATCAAATTTGATTCTTTGGTGGTTATTCCTTAACTAGAAGTAATTTGTTAATTTTTCAGGCAAAAAAGGCTTTTGCAAGAGCAGGAGGCAGTAAAGTCCAAGTTGAGGAGCATGAGGGTGACCAAAGTGTTCATACTCCTTTCATAGTTCAGCAATCTTTGTGATAAGCTCGAAAGCAATGAGGTGGACTGATAAAGTAATGAAATACTGTTTCAGATATTCCTTATCAGGTTGTAGAATCCATTAATTCATTGAAAGATAGTTAAAAGACATTCTAGTTTAAATTATTGTGAAAAATTAATATAATTAGTCGAACTTTTTCATCCAAACTCCTTAAGAACTCTTAAAATCATTTGACTCCTTCATTGCTTACTTGGTGGTCATGAATATAATGTATTAATAGTAGAAGAAATTTGGCCTTATGTTATGAAGCAAAACAGTTATACCAAAGAAAGAGGTAGCATTTAGCAATTTTTAAGTTCACCTGATTATCTGAAATTTTCTTTTATAATTTATACATCAAAATACTTCATCTAAATACTCAAATTTGCATTAAAATTCAAATTCTAATGTTATGAATGACTAAACTTTTTACATGTATGTCTAGTATGTGAAATCTATTAATTTTTTTATCCTACTCAAAATTTTCAAACTATCCTCAATTGACCGGTACTTTCAAATATGCAATCAATAATCATGCGCGTTAAAACAAGAATAGAACACAAGAGTGATGAGAAAAAATTATATTGAATAGTAAATTTACTAAGACTTAAAATACATTATACCAAATTCTTATGAATAAGGAAGTTGACTACTCCTTAATATTTTGAATACTAGAATCAAAATAAAAATGAATGTCTACAATCTTCGTAATGCACCTCTACCTTTTCTCATTTTAGGTAAGTGTCCTCCTCAAAAGAATTATTATTCCCTCTCTCCCCAAAGGAAAAGTTATTCCCCAAAAGTGAAAATTATTTTTAATCTCTATTAAACCCTTTATTTATATATTTTTTTGAAACTCACAACTTGTTGGACGAGTCACATATTAGGAGAATAAAAAATTTTCTATCTTTTATCTATTTTCATAACAATGGATGAACGGTAACCGAATAAATTAGGTAAGAAATATTTGGGTGCTCAATTTAAAATATTTGGGTTTTTATATATTTGGAATGATTTTTTTAAGAAATATATTTTAAGTTTAACTCAATGTTATAAAATTAATTTGTATGATGAGATTTGCATCCACTTATATACTATCTCTACTCAATATATATGAGATCCAACATAATTCTTAAGATATTCTTCATCCAAATACAATAAGAACAATAACGCTATTTTAGTTTTAATTTATTTATTACTTTACCTCAACAATTTTCTTTCATTTTAATGTCACTTTCTTATCAACAAATAAATATATTTTTACTCTTTCTTTTTTCTTTGCACATTTTTTTCTTGCAACACAATATGGACAGAAGAAACTAAATCATAATTTTTCAGAAAACTTAGGGTTATATTGTTTTGGTAGTGTGTGCTGCAAAGGTATAATGGTTGTGTTGTAAGTACATTGATGCTAAGTTTGGGATTCATATATAATTAAGCAGCCTTAATTTTCCAAGGTAAATGAGTTTAATTAGAATAAAGATTAATTTTCCAAGGTAAGTGATTCTACTTAGAACAAAGATTGTTGAACTATGAAGTAGTAGTATGCACATTTTGGTCACCCTAATGCTCCTCAACTTGGACTCCATTTCCTCCTACTCTTGCAATTGCCCTTTTTGCCTGAACAATTAACAAATTGCTATTAGTTAAGGAACAACCACCAAAGAATCAAATTAGAAAGATAATACTCTCTTTTCTTTTCTTTTTTACCACCTAGCTAACTAATTAATCAACACTAAGATAACTAATCGGTTTATTCACTCTAAATCTATCTTAAATAACATTTTTTTTTCTTAAAGTTTCCCTAGTATTAACAAGATGTACAATTGATCAATAATAATTGCTTGAATACATGACATTGCAAATGTTGGGTTATATATATATATTCTTTCATATATGGATTATGGTTATGATCATTGAGAAATTGTGGTTCCATATGGTTATATGACATTAGTCTTACACATATAAGATATTTGACACAAGTTTTACACCAAAACCTTAAAGCAATGATGTTATGGATCTTTATTCTTATATAGTGTTTTAATTTTGTCTATTATATCCAATGTGAAACTTGATTCACACTTAGACTACTCCCAACCGCAAGACACTTCCTTCATAATTGCTCGAGTTAAAGATAAGACAACTTACTTCTTTCTCCCAATTGGCGCGTAACGTGACCAGAAGAAAACACACTACTTGCGCAGTAAGTGCTAATACGATCCCTAAAAATAGTCCCTGTACTCAAGAAGAATCAACACATTAATGTTTACTAGTTTCAATTGTTAATATATTACACAATGTTATTAGCTTCAGCTACAAACCAGATTCTCAAGTATTTTATTGTTTACTCTAAGATCTTTTCTCAAAAGTTAAATGATTAATGTTACCTGTCCTTTCATGTGGAATACAAAAGCTGAAACAACAGAGAAAGGAACACCCAAAAGATAGTTACATCCTAGATTGATAAGTGCACCAATTTTCTGCCAACCACATCCTCTAGCAACACCTGTTCAAAATCAAGGAACAAGAAAATTTTACATTCTAAAATTTGTTTCAATTCGATGTAAATCGCTTTAGATTATGAGATTGAGTTAGTAATATGACATTGAAATAGGAGAAATGATGGAAATTTTAAACCTCATCATTGAATGAATTTATTGAATACCTTGAAATCCTGTTTGAATTGAATCTACAATGGTAGAACTTGCAACTATTGGCATCATGGAAATCAAATATGTGAGCACTTCATGCACATTGGTAAAAGCACGCCCCCAAACTTTCCATAACGACATTAGGACAGAAAATTCTACAAGTCCCACCAAAAATGTCAGGAACATGGTGACTTTAACAGCTAAGTATGCAGCTTTTGGACGATCAGCCCCTAATTCATTTGAGATCCTTGTACTATTTAAGAGGTAACATGTAGTTAGACATGTTATGGTTAATAACAGGCAAAAGTGACATGTGACTGCATCATTACATAGATGGTAATAGCATACACATTTTTTAACATGTATTGAAAACTAATGAATGTAATATAAATAATGCAGTTTTGTAAGAAAGACTAACCTTCCAGCAGCACTAACTCCAAATGGTATCATCCAAAATATACCAGATGTGTTAAGACTGGGACGAAAAAAGGAATATAGTTGATCATTAAGAAGGGAAGAAAAGTGGGGTTTCAAATGAGAAAGATAAAAATATAATAGCATATTCTATGATGTGGTATGCAGAACATAAAGTAGCTTAGCACTTCAGATATCAATAGAAAAACTAACCATATAGAAAGAACCGAAGTTTGCAATTTTGCATTAGGAAGAGCTCCCGACAAGATCACAATTATTTCAAACGTCCATGATTCTAAGCTGTAATATAATGATACAATACAGAAGGAGCAGAAGTTAGAATATCTGAACATCAATATAGGATTAATTGAATACTTTGACAAACTATGGATTAAATAACTCATGTATCTTTAAAATGATAGAGGAAAATGTACTCATGCAATGTTATATTCTATGAAAGAAAGTTGTAGTTCAAAAAACAAGATCATACCACACCATGACAGCTGAAGGAAGAGCAAGTCTGAGAAATTTTGGGATGTTATGTAGTGATTGCTTAGAGAAACCAGTCCAAGTTTGTTTGCATGAAGGGGAGAATCGTATGTAGAGTGCAAGGATTATGGTGTTAAACCAATTTGAAATGCAAATAGCAATGGCAGATCCTTTAATACCATAATCAAGTTTTTGAATGAAAAGCCAACAGAGAAGAATGTGCAACAAGCTAGTTAAGCCAGTGGCTAGGACCATAGGAAAGACTATGTTTTGGGTTTGTAGGAACTTGGTAATGCAGCGAAGAAGAGCATTGGCAGAAAGACTTGGAATCAAATATCTGGCATAAAGTTGAGCTAGTGCTGCAACTTCTTTGTTTTGATGAAGAAGGATTAGAATAGGTTCTAAGAATACCCACATAATGGACACTGGTATACTAACAAGGATGAGGACCACCATGGCTCCTTGGGTGTGCACACCAACCATTTGATATTGCTTTGCTCCATATGCTTGACCACAGAATGTGTCCAATGCACTTGAGAGACCCATCTAAGCAAGTTGAACCATCAACATTAGTCAAAAAGATTAACATTATATATGAGAAGAAAAAAAGTGTATGATAATGGTACAAGCAATATAAAACATGTGTCATTCTATTTGATAATATGAAAAACTTACTCATTATATTAAATCAAATTGAAGTGTAAATAAATTTAGATTAATAATATAAAGAGTTTAAGTATGGAGTGAATTTCCGAGTGAAGATTAATACATGAATATATATAATATATAAAGAGGAAAACCAATAAAATTTACTACATTTAAATTTTAAGTTAAAAGTAATATTTTTATATATGAATTCACCATATAAACTTGATAAATTGATCAAATTTTTCACATTAAAAAAAATAACAATTTTAAGTTTTAAAGGGACTAACGTAAAATATTGGTTATTTAGTCAATAAACTTGTTATTAAAAATATTAAGTATGGCAGGATATCTTGTTTACACTTCTGAATTTGTAGTTTTGTATTCTTTATATAAGACTAATTGAACTTTAATTTGGTTTCGTTTGAGATACTAAACCCTAAATTAAATCAATGCATGTACGTTGACCAAATCTAGTGAGGAGACATTTTAATAGTTATGCACATCAAAATAGGAAAATGATGTTTGAGTTGTAAACAATAACAACCTATGAAAGAGACATTCTTATTATACCATCAACAAGGCATTAATAGCATGTTGGAGTTGTGACACACACCAACCTAAAATATATATATATATATATATATATATATATATATATATATATATATATATATATATATATATCTTTTTATTTATTTATTTAAAAAACCTTAAACCATCATTTAGAAACATACGAAGAGAGTAATACGAAACAAGTGACCTCACCAAATAAATTCAAACTCATTCATGAATTAAACCGGACTCTTAGCAACTGGTGTAAATTACATTTACAGAAAGAATTAGTACTGAACAAATATCTACCCGTATATTACTAGAAACTTTTATATTATATGAAATTTTTGCAAATTTGTTAAAAAGATTTAAAAATAATATTTTTTCTGTAATTTTTTTAAAATAATTTTAATTGACAGTAGTTCTTTCATAAATAATTATTTTTTACAAAATTATAAAATTAGGAATAAGTAATTTGTTTACGGAAAAAACTTTCGAAACAAATTTGATAAAAAAAATATTAATTTTTTAGCAGTGATTCTGCAACCGTAGTTGATAAATTATAACAGAAAATGGTGTGAACTTACCATGACATTGAAACCAAAAGCATTGACAATCGAAGTAGAGAGAGATACAGAAGCCAGAAACAACTCATTCAAATGACCTACAAACATAAGAGAGATTAGTTGTAAACTGAACTGAAACACACACACAAATATCATAGGCACTGCCAGCCATAGCTGTTTCTTTGTTTCTTCTTTTATCTCCTTTCTCCATAACCCCATTCTCTCTTTCTCCACTCTCTCACACAACACAACTTTCCCCAACACAACTTAATAAATAATAAATCCTTGTATCCTAAAAACTTAATAAATATTTGCTTTTATTAAATTCATATAAATACATTAATAACATTAATTACAACTCTGCAAGACTTTATGATTACTAAATAGTCAATAAATCTCAACATGTTCATTCTCAAAGGTTGGTGCAGATTTTACTATAATTTTTTTCGTTCAATATTGATAGCTTTTTGGTAGTCTAGTGTCTTCTCATAAATCTAAATTAAAAAAAGAAAACCAATAAAAGACTAAATTTATTACGAGAATTCATCATATCATTAAATGCTACACGTTTTTTATTTAAAAGCTTTAAATTTAGAAATTGACATCTTCTGAGACTTTTTGGAAACATAAAAAATAAACAGCTTTTTGGTTTTTGCATGGCTACGTGGCTTGATAGCCCTGGTTTTCTCGTAAACGTCGCATTGACGTGGTTGGGTTGGAAAATGAATAAAGAAAACAATACTTTAAAACTTCTTAAAAGAAATACACTAATTTAATAACTCACTTTAATCCATTTAATTACACACTTTAATAATCTAATAATACATATCAAAGTTTTAAATTAATACTTTTTTTTTTCTGAACCTCGCCCTTAATTAATTAAGTTTTCCTGTATTTTCTTCCTACTATAATTTTTTTTAATTCAATAAATTATTAGAGACTAATCTCACTTGATAATTAATTAATTAATAAATTTTGAACACGTAAGAATGGTATGATTTAACATATGGCTCCCATCTTCCCACAAATTAAATTAGAGTAATGTTGCTTGATTTCATGTTCAACCATTACACGTGAAACAACTAGTAACCTAATTTTGATTCGAAAGTTTGAAGCTCCAAAATGTTCGAAGTGAAACTAAACGTAGTAGTGAAAAGTTAATCAGAAATATTTTTATTCATTTATATAGTAAAATAACAAATATTTTATAGTGATTATCCCACCAAATGTTTGGCTTACTTTGAAAATTTATCTATTACCAAATTGTATTAATAGAATATTTATTTGTTTTTCAATATGATTAAATGTTCTAAAGTAGGGATGACAATGAAATTGAACGAGGTAGGAACGCATTTTATTATTACATCTTTGAAAAAAGAATTTATTTTTATATCTATATTTATATATAACGGATATAATATTTTTATCTCATTTTCATCTCCATCAAACAACATGTATATTTGTATTCATGTTCGCATCCACTTGCTTGCTATTTTATATTAATTAATTAATTTTTATAAAAATATTAAAAATCACCATAAGGAAAGTATTATATTATCAAATAAATGCATTCTCAATTTCTTTTAATATCAAATATTTAGAAAAAAATCATATTGTACATATTTTAAATTAGAATTTTAAATAAAATTTCATATTTATTAATTTAACAAACATTAATAAAAAAATTGATAAAATTAAAAAAACACTTTCAAAAAATTATAAAAACAAAACAAATATTTAGGTTTAAAAATATTTAAATGTTTTTTTACTTTATTTCTCGTTTTTCATATTTGAATAAAAGGTACAATACACTACTTGAATGAAAATGCATGAAGCAAGTATTAAACTAGTAAAATTTGAAATGTAGTATAAATTGTTCATATTTTTAACTATAATTTTTCAGTGGTAATAAACAAGATTCATAATAACATTAAATTATTTTATTATAATAAATTAAATATTTTTATATAATTGTGATGATAAATTGCACTTATAATAATAATAATAATAAGTTACAAAATAAAAATATTTATGTAATTTTTTTTCTTAAATATAAAAAAGTTATTATATATATATATATATATATATATATATATATATATATATATATATATATATATATATATATGTATATAAACTTTTTTATAACAAGAAGTTATACGTAAGCTTGATTTTCAATAAGTGAATATAGTATTTACGAATAAATTTATCAAAATAATTTCGTTAAACATTTATATAAATAATAATAATAATAATAATAATTATTATTATTATTATTATTGTTACTTTGAACTCAACTCTATCGCCTCATGCAAGTTTCCAATTTGAAGATTTTTATTTTATTTTTCTCGCATTCAAATTGACAGTTGAATAACACTATATACATTTTTAGAAGTGACCATTGAAGTGAGAAGAACATTCTATACTTATTTATGAAAATAAAAAAATCCAGAAAACTTATCATGAAAGCACGTGTATGAAATAGAAAATGCCTAAATGGCAAAAATCCATTATAAAATTAAGGCTACTTTTAATTTTAAAAATATATTGAAAATTTTACTATGGATTTTGGTGGGACCACTTTATCAAACAGAGTGATTTATATGATTGGAGATCATGATCTTGAAAAGGGAAACCATCACATGCAAGACAAGATAAAACCATTGAAAAAGACAACCTTTGTGACCACATTGTTGTGCTACGTGTGTTATGTGTGTTGAGTGTGGGTGGGGACTCAAAGTGGTGATAGATTCAAAATCTAGGGCTGTCTTATTTGTTAAAGTCATTTTATTAATATGATAATAAAATAAATTATATTATGACTTATATTTTTTTTATTATTTATTTTTTAAAAATTATCTACACTAAATCATATCAAAAAATAAAAAATAGAAGTTAAAATATAGGAACCATACTGATATCTTAATAATAACAATAATCAGACAAATTTTGTATCTAAAAGTGAGAGATCTATGTAATGGCATGCCATATAAAATTTTGTTTAATATGGAGGTTGTTTTTATTAATTAATAAATGTTATTGAACATGTAAACACTGTCTCTTATTATTTAGGGAAATTTTCTTTTCCACTTAACCCAACATATCAATAACAACACAAACAAAAATGTGTCTCAAAAAATTCTTTTGGTAATGTTTCATACCAAAGCAAAACTTCTCTTCAACCGTTTAAGTTCCATTTTGGTGACTTAAAAGTTAATGTGTTTCAGCTTGGTCCCCTTTACCTTTTACTCTTATAGCAGCCTTATTTGCCTGAAAAAAAAATCAAGATATTACACTATCAGATAAAAAGAGTTATTCCTTGTCTATATAAAATAATTTTTCATTGTCATTTAATTACAAAAAACTATTCGTGCTGAAGTTATTGATTTTTTTTATAATATTTGTTCGAAAAATCATATCAACAGATACATAATTGCATGACTGTTACACTGTTACTGCATAAACATTGAATTCTTATAATATATATTTGAAAAATACCGTTTAAGGATTAAATTTTGACAATTTTCTCTCATAACTTGATGTATAATATATTTTAAATTATTTTTTATATTTTATTTTTGTATTTTTTTTAAATTTCAAAATTGCTTAAAAAATATTACCTTAAATTGTCAAAATTAAAGATGACAATACAGACCGATCCAATCTGTTTAAGCCCGCATATTACGAGCTAGACCCGTCTCGCACAGAATTTACAAGCTGGATCATGTGATCCGTTCCACATTTTTTTTACGAGTCAGCAGGTCAGCCCGACGACAAGCCCATGGTGCCATTCCGTTATCCAAATATCATTGTTTTGTTTAATAAAATTGAAGACAAAACTGAGTATAGAAGACAAGAAAACTTGACTTCTTTCTCCCAATTGGTGCGTAAGGTGACTGCAAGGAAACACAGCACTTGTATGCTGAGTGCAAGTACAATCCCTAACAATAGTCCCTTTTGGTTTTTAAAACAATATTTGAAAGCATTAGGTTAGGTCGAATTGAACAAGTTTTAATATTAAAAAACATGGTAAAAGATGGGTTAAATCTTACTTACCACTCCCTTCATGTGGAGGACAAAAGCTAAAATGATGGAAAAGGGAACTCCAACAACATAATATGATCCAAGATTCACAAATGCACCCAGCTTCTGCCAGCCACATCCTCTGGCTATACCTTTTAATTTCACAACCTAAAGAATTAGCCATGGCCAAGTTCATGTTGATGATGCTAATGACTCTGTTTTTAGGCCATTGATAAACTTCAGAATTGTCTCTTTTATCTATTTATTTTGTATGGGAAATAATGTTTCTCAAAATCCATGGAGTGTTTTTCATTGAATACCTGAGAATGCTGTTTGAATTGAATCTTCGAAGACACAGCTTGCAAGAATTGGTGTCATGGATTCCACATATGTGACTACTTCAGGTACATTGCTAAAAATTCGACCCCAAAAGTTCCTTGTCAGTATAAGGAGAGTAAATTCTAAGGCACCAATGATGAAGGACACTAATAAGGTGACTTTAACTGCTAAAAATGCAGATTTTGGACAGCCAGCTCCTAGTTCATTAGAGATCCTTGTACTGTTGAATGGAGATAAAATGGAATGAGGCAGGTTAAACCAAAAATATATTAAAAAACAATCGAAAGATATCATATTAGAAGTGGATTTTAAGTCTAACTGAACCTTACAAAATCGGTTTGTAAGGTGAGGTTTATACCTCACTTATATACTATGAAATTGCTCTATCTCTAGTCGAAGTGAGATTTTCAACAAGATACATTTTAGTGATAGCAGGCACATCTTCTGATCATGAATCATCTTCATTATACATTTTTTTAATTAAGCATGAAAGACTAACCTTGCAGCTGCACCAACTCCAAAGGGTATCATCCAAAAGAGCCCTGCTGTTTGAAAACTGGGGATAATTGAGAAAAGTACAATTAATCATTGACGACAATGGTGCATTCAAACTATCAATACAATAGCACATCCCTAAACTCTTAACTCAACAACTAACCATATAGAAAGTACTGAAGTTTGCAATGTTGGATTAGTAAGAGCACCAGATAGGAGCACCATCAGTTCAAAAGTCCATGTCTCTAGGCTGTAACAAGGTAGTACCACAGACAAGCAATTAGAACTTGTTATGAACATTGGTTACTCATATATTATGAGTCATAAGGAATAGATATTTGAGAGTTAAATATGTTTTTGGTTCCTTAACTTTCAGCAAAAATTGGAATTAGTCCCTCTTCAAAACTTTTATCTAATTTAATCGTCCAACTTTATAAATGTGTGGATTTAATCTTTTTAACCAAATTTTGTTAAGTTTATTTGACGTTTCAAACATGTTTCATGATATCATTTGAGTTGTTTACACCGTTTGACACATTTCAATGATATTTGAGAAACGCGTTTGAAACGTCAAATAAACTTAACATATGTTTGACGATGGTGAAGAATTACAAGTTGCTATACATATATGGAAGTTAAGTTTTGAGGGATATCATACCAGGCCATGAGTGTTGAGGGAAAGGCAAGTCTGAGAAATTGAGGAATATCATGCAAGGATTTCCTTGAGAAGCCAGTCCAAGTGGTTTTGCAGGAAGAGGAGAGTCTGATGTAAAGTGCTAGTAGCACTGTGTTAAGCCAATTTGAAATGCAAAATGCAATGGCAGCTCCTTTGATGCCAAGCCTAAGTTTCAGAATGAAAAGCCAAGAGAGAAGGACATGAGTCAAGGTGGTGAATCCAGAAGCTAGCACCATAGGAAGGACAATGATCTGTGTTTGTAGGAATTTAACAAAGCACCGAAGAAGAGCATTGGCTGAAAGGCTTGGAATCAAGTATCTGGCATATAGTTCAGCATGTGCTGCAATTCTTTTATCTTGATGCAGAACAACCAGAATAGGCCTCAAATATGCCCAAATTATGGACATTGGTATAGTAGCAACCATGGTAACCACTATGCCTCTCTGCATGTGTATGCCAACCATATCATACTGTTTTGCCCCATATGATTGACCACAAAATGTGTCCAGTGCACTTGACATGCCTATCTGAATCACCAATCAACATAAGCAACAGATAGTAAAATTTTTTGTCTGGAGTAATGCAGACAAGAAAAACAACATTTGAAAATACGATGAAATACGAGTAAATAACCATGTTATCCTTTCTTAATCTGTGTTCCTGGTCTGCACAAAGGCTACACAGATCTGTAGCAACAACACTCATTGAGAAGAATCAACAACATTTTCCGTTTGGTCTAAGAGGTAAAAGTTATGCATGTTGAAATTAACAATTAAAACCAAATGATGTGAACATACCAAGACACTGAAACCAGTGACATTTACAAATGAAGCAGCCAAGGAAGCACCTGCTAGAAGAACTTCATCCAAATGACCAACAAACATGAGAGAGATCATCTGCAAACTGTACTGAAACACACACACAAACACCATTGGACCTGCCAGCCACAGTTGCTTCTTTGCTTCTTCTACAGTCTCCTTCCATGTGGCCATGCCCTCTTGATGAACTCTCTCACAGACACCAATAAAGATCTTGAAAACTTATACAAAAATGGTGGAGGAGCTCTTAACGAGGAAAAAGACCTTCCATTATTATATGATCGTGGTCAACTTGAAAGGATAAAAGATAGACAAAGTGGAACTATTTTTTTTGTGAAAGTAGTGTTTTGGGGAAACAGAGTGCATTGACTTTAGACAGTTTTTTGTAGTTTATAAACAAAAACTGTTTGAATAATAGTGATGCAGAAGATGATGACTCCAAGTTTGATAATATTAATATCTAATTACTGGTTACTAGTGCTTTTAAAAGAATTTTTTTTCAAATTGTGTTGATTGATTTAACTGTACTTGCTTTTCATCCTTACTAAACTCAAACTAAGTATATCATTCTCTAAAGTATCTCTTTTGGAAGTATCCGTCGACTAGGCTAAAAATAAGATAATTTTATAATATATAATTGAAATGCAAATCTTTCATTAAAAATTGATTTTGTGAGGTTGAATTAGATTTAAAGTCTACTTCAAATATAATATCAGAATCATTGTTTAAAAAAATTTTATTCTAACGAAATTTTTTGAACATTTTAATTTATCTGCTGTCGGATCGTTAATTGATCATTCATTAATTATTAATTTTTAGTGAAATCGGAGCCGGTAATTATAATTAGCATGCATATATGATCTTATTTCACAGTTCATTCTGCAACAAGTTGGTAAACTATGCAATGATGTGAACTTCCAGGTAAGGAAGCTGCAGATATATAACAAAAATAGACATTGTGGTTGCTACATAATCTACAACTTGTGTTTCACTATTATAAAGATTATAAAGATTGCTCCTTATTTGATGTGACAACACGTGAACATACAAATAAATAATGCTGGTTACACTTCAGCAAATTTTTAATGTAGTTTAGTTACGATGATTAAGTTAAAGTCTAAGAATAAAAATTATTCAAATTTTAGAATAAAATAGGAACAAAATTCAATTTCTCGTAAGGGATTAACATCATATTAAGTCTTTTAATAAATATTTTATTTTTTAATATATATAAAAATTAACATATCTTATTCTTTTAGCGATAATTATTGAAATTTGCTCCACTGAAGTTAATTGAAGTTTAAATATCTTAAATAATAATTAAAATTTAAATTAAAAAATATACATATTAATATGTAAAATTGTAAAAATTATTACAATAATTTATAATATAACATAAAAATACATTTTCAAATTTGTAATATAAAATGTATTTCCAGATTTTATAATTATAAAATTCATTTTTAGACTGTGCAAAGACAAATGTAACATATCTGAAGGAGCTAAATTACTCGGGAACTTGTTGGAGGAGGAGGCCGCATATTCTCAGTGAACCTAACAATGTCTTTGTCAAGAACAAGGTTAGGGTTTCGTCTTTCTTATCCCATTCTCAAGTTTCCCCTTTTTCTTCCCAACCCTTCTTCTCTCTCTTTCTTCCATTCTCACTCTCAGACTTCATTACTTGACCATGATAATGTTTACGACGCTGTTCCTCAATTTAATAAAATGCTTCATATGCGTACTGTTCCTCCCATCATCGAATTTAATAAGATGTTGGGATTCCTTGTGAGAATGAAGCACTATACTACTGCTATTTTCCTTTTTAAGAAAATGGAGTTCAAGGGCATTCATCATGACTTTTTTACTCTCAATATCCTCCTCAATTGTTTCTGTCACTTAGCGCATATGAACTTCGCTTTCTCTGTTTTTGGCAAGATTCTCAAGATGGGTTATCACCCAGATACCATAACCTTAACTACGCTCATGAGAGGTCTCTGTCTTAAGGGTGAGGTCAAGCAAGCACTCACCTTTCATGACAAAGTGAAAACACAAGGATTTTCGCTCGATCAGATTACTTATGGAACTTTGGTGAATGGATTGTGCAAAATAGGAGAAACCAAAGCTGCCATAAAGTTACTTAGAATAATTGAAGGTAGATCAACCAGACCCGATGTGGTAATGTACAACACAATTATTGACTCTCTGCTTAAAGATGAACTTGCAAATAAGGCATATGATTTGTATTCCGAAATGGTTGACAAGGGAATTTCTCCTGATATAGTAACCTACAATGTCCTACTTCATGGCTCTTGTATTGTGGGTAAGTTACAAGAAGCAATTGGTTTTGTAAATGAAATGATATCAAATAATATCAGACCAGATATTTATACCTATACTACACTGATTGATGGGTTATGTAAAGAAGGAAGGGTGAAAGAAGCAGAAATTGTGTTAGCTGTGATCATAAGAGCTTGTGTCAAACCGAATATCATTACCTTCAACTCTTTAATGGATGGGCATTGCTTAATTAAAGAGGTGAATGGTATGGAACATGTGTTCGATGTTATGACCCAAATGGAAGTAACTCCTGATGTCTACAGCTATAATATTATGATTAATGGATTGTGTAAGAGTAAGATGATGGATGAGGCCATCAATCTCTTTAAAAAAATGTATTGGAGAAATGTGGTTCCTAATATAGTGACTTACAATTCTCTTATTGATGGTTTATGTAAATCTGGGAGAATCTCTTATGTTTGGGATTTTATTGAAGAGATGCATGAGAGTGGTCAACAAGCAGACATAATCACTTTCAATTCCTTGTTACAGGCTTTATGCCAGATCCATCCAGATAAGACAAATGAATTATTCATGAAAATGATAGAGAAGGATATTCAATCGAGCAAATATACTTACAAAGTACTTATTGATGGAATGTGTAAAGATGGACTACTCAAGAATGCACGAAAGGTTTTTCAAATTCTTTTGATTAAAGACTACCAATTGGACTTCTGCACTTATAATATCATGATCAATTGTCTGTGCAAAAAGGGTTTGCTCGATAAGGTATTGATCTTGTGGTCCAAAATGGAAGACAACGGTTGCATGCCTGGTGCCATAACTTTTGAAATAGTCATCCTAAGTCTTTTTGAAAATGGTGAGAACGAAAAGGCAGAGAAATTTCTACGAGAAATGATAGCTAGAGGCTTGTTAAAATGATAAAAGGTATTATCATTTTTTCTTGTCAAATTATATTTTCGTTGCTGTAGAGTGTGCATTAAGGATTTGTATATATTTTATCTGTTTGATAGAAGGATTTGGGTTATGTAGTGGCTTCTCTGCCACTGATGTTTTCCATATTGGATGTGAAGAGATTTTTTTTTTCTCTGCATTTTGGTTGTTATAACACTTGTGTGTCTTTTAAAATTACATTTTTATTGTAGAACTTTTAAAATTATTAGTAGAAGGGTTGATATCAATGATTTCATTGTCTTTCAAAGACCAAAAATGTGAACTCGAACTCTGTGCAAAATGCTGATGGCTTTCTTTTTTTTTTTTTCTTACCAGTTTGATGGTCAAATCCCGTGCTGAAATATAATGCATAGCTGCTGAAGTTGCTTCTTCGTTATCCTTGTACAAAATTTGAATTTGTGTATCAAATATGAAGTGGAAAATACTTAAATGTTGATGTCTTTGTGTAATTTTATTTTAAATCCTTGCAAGTGTCTATACTTGGTTTTTAATTCTTATAAAGACTCTATCCTTAGTCAAATTAAGAAATCGCATTTGAAATGTTGAATGACTACAAAATCTTTTATGGTTACACAATATTCTTTCAGAACAGAATTGGTAGCAGAAGAATTCATTTAGGTTGGGTGCAAACTTTGAATGACATCTCTCATGCAAAAGATACCACCTTATTGGTTGATGTAATGATAATGCAGTTTTTTTAAAAATCAGTTATTAACTAAAAAAATGTAATTACTCAATTATCTTTTTGTTTATCTCCATTAATATTAATTATAACAACTTTTTGAACATACAATTACCTATATGTAGATCTCCTTTAGCTGATTTAACTTATTGAGAAAAATTCTTATCTCAATAGATTCCCTACTAGATTTATAAAACTGGAAGTAAAAACAAATAAATAGATTTGAGGCACATCAAGAGACAATGATAGAACAGAGATTTTGGTTAAAAAGAACATCTAGGGGACGAGGAGAAATCATAGGTACTAAAACTTTCTTAAGGGAAACAATGAGTTGACTTTGAGTAGAAGAAAAAACTTTATTGAGAAACAACAAGCAACAGAAAAAAAATAATTTTTTTGGTTTTGATCAATGGCAATTAAAGTACTTTTTTATGAAATATTGAAAAATGATAACAAAATCTTTAAGTGGTAAATAAAAACCTTAGAAAATGATTTCTCTGATTAACATCAAAACATCCCTAACACCAGTACACAGAAAAACCACATTATTTACGTCTAATCTTCAACTGCATCATCTATTATCTTTCAACCATACATAATATAATTGTCCCTAAAGTTTTTCTGCCAAAGAAGGATAACAAAACTTATATTGCTTTAATTTCACTCACTAGAATTTAACTCAGAATGTGCAATTGCAAATATATTGCACCTTCATGAGACTAAGCTTTCTGGTGTTACTGAATTATAGACTCTATCTGTTGCTTTCTTTGCCTGTATGAGTTAAAAATAGAGGCATGTCAGGATTGAAAGGACAAAAGAAAATGAGAAACAAGAAATGAAAAGTTTCACCTGTTGCTCCCAATCAGTACGAATAGTAATGATCATTAAAGAACAGACTTGAACAATTAGTGCACATATGATTCCCAACCAGAGCCCCTACATGAAGAAATTAGCATGAAAAACCAATATAGGTAATTGCAATGTAAAATTGATCATCACTCATTAACATCAAGGTTATGGTAGAGAGGGATGAACTTTTGTTTACCTTCCCACCAATATGCAATACAAAAGCTAACACAATAGCTGATGGAATTCCAACTAAATAGTATGATCCCAGATTCACAAATGCACCAATTTTCTGCCAGCCACATCCTCTAGCAGTGCCTAAATTATGTTGACAAAGTGAAGAAAGAGGATTATACATCTTCTAGTTCGTTCTTGATTGATGTGCAATAAGTAAAATGTGAGTTCTACAGAAAATTGACTACAAAATGAACCAATCCTGTTTAAGTCTCTGTCTTACAAATTTAAGCAATCAGCCTATACCAGTGTTTTTGAGTCATAACTTCAGACAAATAAGAGTAATGGTGAAAGAAAAACCTGAAAGAACACATTGGAGTCCATCCAGAAAGTTGGATGCTGCCAGAATTGGGAACATAATTGCTACGTATTTGACCACTTCTACTTCATTGCTATATGCATAGCCCCAGACGTTTCTTACAAGTATCATCACTGTTCCTATTAAGAGGCCCTGAACAACGGCTATTGCTAAGACAACACGAACTGCTAAGCGTGCAATCCATGGACGACCAGCTCCAAGTTCATTTGAGACACGAATGCTGCAAGAACCATACAAGAATTGATAAAGAAAGAAAAGTTTTTTCAAGAAAGCAAATTGAGAAGTGAACAGAATGTCTGACAGATGCATGCTTCAGTGAATTTCATAAGTACCAACCTCACTGCTCCACTGAGTCCAAAGGGAATCATCCAAACAGTTGCAGAACTATTCAAGCTAGCAAAACAAATCCAAGTGTGTGACTTAACGTGAAGTGTCGTGTAATACTTATCGAAATAATCAAATGTAACAAATGCGAAAAGCATCTCAAGTATGAAACCAACCAGATGGAAAGAACTGATGTTTCCAACTTTGGATTTGGAAGAAGACCAGAAAGGAGAACCATCAATTCAAATGACCACATTTCCAAGCTGCTCATCATGATCATGGTTAAAATTTTTGAAAACTGGCAGTAGGATCTTAAGAAGAATTGAAAGTACAAGGTTAAAAGAGTTTATTGTAAGAGATGCTATTAAAGTATTAAGAGAATGCAATTACCAAACCATAACAGCTGAAGGAATGGCAAGCCTAAAAAATGTGGGAATGTTATGCAATGCCTCTTTGGAGAAGCCTTTCCAAGTTTTTGCACAAGATGGAGAAAACTTGATATAGAGTATCAGCATAGTAACATTCAACCAATAAGATATGCCATTTGCTAGAGCAGCTCCTTTGCTTCCTAGTCCTGATTTGAACACCAGGATCCAACATGTAAGTACATGCAGTAATGTGGTAATTCCGGAGCTGCACATCATTGGATATACAATATTCTGTGTTTGCAAGAATCTGTTGAGGCATTGCAGAAGGCCATAGGCAAAAACTGTTGGAAGCATAAACTTAGCATAGCTCCCAGCTGCTGCAGCTATTTCAGGATCCTGGCCAAAGAAAATCAGAATGGATCTTGTGTTTGCCCAAATAACTGCAAGTGGGATGCTGACAGTCATGAGAATCAACATGGCTCTCTGCATGTGTATGCCTAACATGTGGTACTGCTTTGCTCCATATGACTGGCCACAAAAAGTGTCCAAGGCACTCGCCATTCCTTGCTATTTCAACCAAAAACCAAACAAAGAAAAGAAAAACCATAATGTGTTATCCTGGACAAGATATGTTTGCAATGTAAACCACAGACCAATCACTAATATTTTTTTCTGCTTAAATGATCAGCTCAATTGTTTTGGACAAATAATGTTGAATTTTTCAGCCATATCAAGTCCTATTTTCAAGCAATAGAGTACAATATATAAAACTATGGAAGAATGGAACATTTGTCTTCCCCTAACAGCTTAAACTCTGGAATTGTTAATTCATGGCACAGTATCAAAGTCTCTGAAATCAAGTGGTCTGGAATTTGATCCTCTTTGGAATGAAATCTAACATTTTATTTGGATAAATTTCTCATAAACATGGAAAAGTAAAGAAGATCATGTTAATTTGTGAGTAATGATATATGGTAAAGTAAAAGTATATGTTCAGTTATACTTCTAGACAGCTAGTTGAGTTGTTGACACCAACTTGCAGTAATATATGATTTGCAGAAAGTGAGGAACTAGCTCTCAGAACTCTACTTTCAATTCTCAATTATCAACATTCACTCTCCATCACAGAAGTCAACAGGTAATAAATAATGATCAATTATTTTAAACTAATAATGTTGACTTTCCCTGCCATTTCCAACCCTAGCAAAACTTCCCAAGTTTTTCTCAAGATATGTACTATAAAACCAGTTAAGGTTGTTCTGATCCATCAGTTTAAACTTGTGGAATCATCGAAAAACTACATGGTATGAAGGAAAACAGAAGTAACATACCAACAAACTGAAACCTGTGACAGAGGCAAAAGAAGTAGCCATGGAAGCACCAGAGAGAGCCAACTCACCAAGATGCCCCACAAACATAACAGATATAAGATTAAGGCCAAAATTCAAAAGGGTCACAGTTATCAAAGGCCCTGCAAGCCATAACTGTTTTTTCATTTCTTCAACAACATCACTTCTTTCAGTTCTCCTCCAACAGCTTTGCTTTTCGTTCAATACCAGTTCCTCACCCTGCCCTGATGAATGTGAGTGCTGAATCAATGGAGACTGAAGATATGCACTTTGGCTTTGATCTTCTCTCTCCATTTCTCTTCTCTTTCTACTCAACACACAGAGACAAGTGTTGGGTACTGCATATATTGCATGTATAAATAGATTATAAAGGCAGCGCCTTGCAGGTTTTTTTTTTTTTCACTTTACAAACAACACTATTTCAAAGATTAAATTTAAATTTATGATACTGTAGTTGAATATTTGATTCTATATTTTTCCCTATAAATGTTACCAATTCGAAAACTTTATGATCCAAGTTTTTCGTATCGCACATTTCATTTTGTTGCAGGAATTATTGAGTGATGCGATGTATAGAAATCGAAAATTTTTAATGATAGAATCATAAAAAAGAAAGGGTAAAATTTGAGGAGAATAAGGATAAATAAGTGATAAAATATGATCAAAGTTGATATTAAGTAATTTCCTAAAATATTAATTATATAAACAATTTTCATTAATATCAATAAATTATTTATTTATCTCTTATCATATAAAACATCAGAATTATTGCATTATTATAATTTATGGTTGAATAGATTTTTAGTTATGAATGTTCACGTACTGTTTTATGTTCAAAATGTTAATATATTTATAGATATAGTTATTTAAATTTAATTAATTTAAACAACTTAAATACAAATATCAAACACATTTAATACATAAAAAGTATCTAACATAATTAAATTAGAAATATTAGATATGTTTAGTTTTTAAATTTAAAAATCAAAATATATGTGTTTTATATATTTATAAATTTTAATTTCAAAACTAAAAACACAATTAAAACTTAACCTGTGTTCATTTCTATACACTGTTAACACACAGGTAATGAACTAGATTCGTTACTATTAAAACACTAAAAATAGTGTTGTACTATTAAAACATTAGATCTGTCCTTTTTTACTTTAACCAGGTAAAAATAACTTTCAACCTGTTTAATTGGGACATTATTCTTTTTCTTATTATTATATATTAAATATTTAAACACGATGAGTCATGATTATGATTTATAAAGGTGGCTCTGCAGAATTTTAGTAGCAGAAGAAGAAAATTTGTACACCGACAACCACGTGGTGTGGAAAAACACAGCTCTTGCTTCCCATAAAGAAAAATAATAGGCTAAATTAAAGATAAAAAAAACAGTGTAAATAAGATTTTTTTTTTAAATTACTCTCTTGGGAATCTAATGTTAATAAGAAATAAGATAATATTGATGGTCTTTTTTTATTTCAAGATCCTTTGAACTCAAAATTGTAAAGATGAGTTCATTCTTCAACCAACGTAAAAGGTAAAAAGTGAAGTCGTGGACGTGAACGATTTTACTTTTTTATTTAATAGAAATCGATTTTTAAGATAACAACTTTATTTTTTGAAAGAAAAAAAAATTGGTAGGATGAAAGACGACTTCATTTGTAATGTCGTCTTCCACCTACCTTGACTTGTTTCTGTTTTAAAAAAAAAATTCAGCTGACCCATTTTTATAATTTTGAGTTCAAAAGAACTCTGAAATACAAAAAGGTCTATTCAGGCTGACAATTTTTATCTTATAAATTATTTTGGGACAATTTTCACGGTTTCATAAAAATGAAATAAGTTTAAGTTAATTTTCTAATTACAGAATCAAATCTATTTTAATAAAGTTTATAATGAAATTTGTAGCACTTATGGTATGTTATGGGAGTCATTTCTTAACTCTCTTTTATTTATCTGCATAAGAATCAAAATTTGATGTTTCCGTTTTTAAATAGTTAACTTTTTAATTTGCAATGGAAACACATCATCATAAAAACAAGGAGACTAGTTGTTGAATAATAAAATAGAGAAAAGACAACTCCAAACCCAAGACTTCCATAAAACAAAACTTTTGTATGAAAAATATAAAGAAAATTACATTTGACAACTCAATTTCCATTAACAATCAATGAAAAATAACTTTACAAATATTTTTTAACGGAATAAATGTTTGATGATAAATTGTAAATTTATAAAATTTTAAGTTATACAGGTATGAAATAATTTTGGACATATCATTATTTTTTTTAAGAATTCTAATATAAATTTAAGTCCTATATTCAACAACGATAAAAAAAATGTTAAACACCATGTAATATAAAGATTAATATTTACAAATTTATTATAAATGTTAAATTTTATTGTCTTCCATAAATCTTTTAATGGGTTAAAATAATTTCATTGTGTTAGGTCTCCTTTCTTTTTATCTGTCTCTTTCTTTCATTTTGCACTTTTTTCTAATTTTGTTTGTTTAATGTTTTCTGTTTGACACTTGGATGCTGCAAGACAAAACAAAATTCCACAATACATTTTATAACAAGTTTCACAATTAAAAGATGTAGTTTCCTATTGTTTTATATATAAAATAAATTAGAAGTTATTAAAGTAGAAACTCATTAGTATGTTAATTTAGACTGAAAAATCTGTTCATTATGGTTTGTCAAACAACGTAGACACTTGGGACACGACACTTCAACGGATAGCGGATAGCGGATAGCGGATAGCTACATTCTTAATATGATGTATCATTTTCATTACCATTTATGATTAAAATATGTCAAACTAAAACTCAATCAAATTGAACTCTTCTTTTTAATATGATGTATCATTTTCATTACCATTTATGATTACCCTCTAGAATAAAAAATATATATTTCACTTAAATTATACTTTACAAATGAGTACTTCAAAATTATTATTTTATTACTATTTATATAAAATAGTTTAATGAAATTTGTAGGGTTTAACTTTTTTGTTTATTATTTCTAGTGAAATTTGAAATTAGTTCTTTAAAATTTTGATTCAGTTTACTCTTTTAATTTTAGAAATGTTTGAATTTAACTTTTTAACTAAAATTTTGTTAATTTTTTTGACGTCGCATTTTATGATAAAATTTGAGTTGTTTAGCCCATTTGACATATTTATGCTTTAATGTTATTTTATAAATAAATTTAAAACGTCAAATCAACGTAACAAAATTTAGTTAAAAAGGACTATATTTATATATTTATAAAGATAAAATATTAAATTGGTCCAAAATTTTAAAATAAAACTAGTTTTAATTTTCACTTAAAATTAAGAGACAAAAATATATTTAATCGATATTTTTAAGTTTAGATCTATTTAAAAATAATTTGGATTTGACTTATCATTTTGATAATGTTTATAGCTATACTTGGACAACAAGTATTGCTTTTTTTCCATTTGGCAGCTACTTGTTTGGCATCTTATTTTATTATATTATATGGTAGTTTATGTTGACATTTCATGTTTTGGGTCTTCTGAAATTCTCCATTCAATAGTGGTGGCTAACTTTGAGAGATACAAGATGAAACACTCTCCAAGATCAACACTTGCTCACTTAAAGAATTAAGATTCTGATAGGATATTTTTTTCTAGATGAATCAGAGTTGGTCAATACAGGATTCATTATTCTATTTCTGGCATTTCATTGGGACTGATATCTGCAAGATTAAGCAGTGTCATACATGATATTGAGGAAAACAAAAATCAGAAATGTTTATTTCTGATTAAGACACAAATGCTGCAAGAAGTTTGCAAGCATTGATTTAAAGCTATGTATGTGTTAATAATCTCAAGTTTTTGTGTAACTGTGAAAAACGTCTGAAATTCATTGCAGTGCAGTTTTTACAGCCATTTATAAAGAAAAAATGTGCAATATTTTTACAACCAATGAGAGTCCCACATCGACCCTGTCAAGAAGAACGCCGAGCAAGTAACATAATAAAAGTCAGGAACAATATTTTGCTGCAACTTGTCTATCTTAATGTCTTGGTTGGGGTCTAACTGAGTTAAAGAGTATCTTATATGAGATTAAGTTATTATAATAATTTCTTTAGGAAAATGAGTTAAATGAGTATGTTATTACAATATTAAATTAATTATGTTAGGAATAGTTATTTGTTATTTTCTTGAAAAGCTTATCAAAATTTGAAATGATACACCCAGGACAAATAAATCATTCTTAATTTCTCGAAATTATAAATTCTTGAAATGCATTACCTAAATCGAGGATATGAATTGGAGCTTTTAGAACTGCACAAAAGTGCTCAAAAACCTAAGTGCTCAAAAACCTATCCGAAAAAAGAAAAAGATTTGAATTCAAATATATTATGTATGAAAAAGATATTAGCACTCGGCATAATAAGTGTGAGTGATATAGAGAATTATATATGATCAATCCACAATATATTTAGATATTTGAAAATTTTAATCTAATACTAATATATATTATAGTAGTTGTTATAGGTTTTTACCTTTTTGTTTGTTTAATTACGGTTCAATCATACCTTAATCAACATTAGTTGGTTGATTCGTAATCATTATTGGCTAAGTGTTAGTATGACATTTATTCTGCAATTGGTTGGTCTGGCTAGCCGGTCTAGGAGATCATTCCAAGGATGTACCGATCGATCTTGCTAATTGGTCTGGGAATGGGCCTAAAGGTGTACTGGTTGGTCTTGTTAGTCGGTCTGGGAGATCGGTTCATGGGTGTCCTAGTCGGTCTTGCTAGTCAGTCTAGGAAATCAGTCCAATGGTATGCTGGTCGGTCTAGGGAATCGGCCCAACGATGTGCTGGTCGGTCTTGCCAATTCGTCTAGGGAATCGGCCAAGGATGTATTAGTTAGTCTTGCATGTCAGTCTGACTAATTGTCCAAAAAGGTATCTACCATACAGTTATCATTCTCTACCTTATTCATTATCAATAGAAAACATGCCATAAAAGTGATTTACAATATGATCCTAGTCCTTCAATGTTTTCTTATCTGACCACCTTTTCCTCAATTTTCAGCATAGAAATATAGTATCATGCTAATTTATTTACATTTGAAAGAACATTACACGTAATAATTATCATTCCAATGTTGGCAGTAATAAAATATCTCCACTGATATGTGAACTTTATATATGCAAGAATACTGAACTTGAGAACTATAGCACATAAATTCCACCAAGTCCAGTTATCCATAAGTGTTGTGATTTAATATGGAGAAATGATTTTTAATAGCCACGCAAGAAAAAATGGACACAATTTCTCAAGATTCCTTTTAATATATGAAGACTGAAAAGTGAAAGATAGTCAATATTCATAGTATTCATGTATAGTCAGTGTAACATAGAGCTCAAAGAGTCTAGCTTGTATCTTTGACATGACAAATATGATGGGATAACTACATTTGACCCTGTAATCAAATGTCAATGAATTGGCTTCTCAGATGAAAAGAAATGCACCAGAAGGCGTATTCCTTAATCAAACTTAGCCTTGAGCACCATTACTTTAACTGCTACATCCAAAGTTTCACACTTGAAATGCTACTAACTAGGACCATATATCAGTAGTTATTCAAATTCTTAAAACCAGGACTACACATTCTGTTCTTGTCAACAGATGGACCAGTCATGGTATGTCTTTGGAAGCTGCATCAATTTCTTTATTCTCTTCCTCTGCCTTAAGCAAGGGGTTTGTTAGTGATGATGACTCGGTCACTTTTTTTTCGTTGGTTTTGCCCCATAGGACTAAGTATAGACCAAGCACAATGAGAACTGCACCAATAAGCCTGTAAAAAAGAATTAAACAACTCATTTATGAAATTGTGTACTTCAGTCATTTCATTAATAGGGACTTTTTCCAGTAATGATCAACAGATTTAGCACGTACCCTCCTGAGTATAACTGATCACCAAGAATTAGAGCTGCCATGACAGCAACTAGAATAGTTTGCACAGGCTGGAACACAGCAACAAACACAGGACCACCCTTTTGAATGCACCATGTTTGGAGAGATATGACAACACCAGATGCTATAATTCCCTGCAATTACCACCATCATGGAATAGTGAAGTGAGTTAACTTCAAAATTTCCATTATTTATGTCATATAAATCATATTTAAGAATGTTTGAGAATTGAAGTGATGAACATTACAGCATATAGGATGATAAAAAGCTCTTCCAGTGACTGTATCTTCCAATTCTCCCAGTCATCTTCTGCAAAGGCTGCTATGATCAAGAATTGGATCAATCCAAAGAAGCATGTAAACGAAGTGAGGGTTAGTTTTGCTGGATACTTCTTCACCACAGGAGCCTGCACCAAGTTTTTTGCTTTCACCATTCAGGTCACAAAATGATACTGAGGAAACTGAGTAAATTTCATGAACATATGTCTGATCACAATAAACTACAATATATTTGTATGGATACGTTTATCTTAAGTAAGAATCAACATATTGGTTATCTGAATTCTGAAATTTCAGTTTATATATTTTGCTTATGTCATTAGTATTGACAAGACCTGAAAAACTATCCAACCAGCCCATGACAGACAATGTCCAAGCAAGTATATGCAGCCCCAAGTCCAATTTTGAGTTTTTGTTGATTGATCTACTTCTAAAGTTCCTCCTTGTGTTAGGTCCATCTGCAGGTGAAGAAGAGGAGGACCTTTGTAAAGAGTAATTACTGTGGCACCCCCCACACTGGCAATAGTTCCAAGAACTTTTGCCAACCCATCTCTCCTTGTGATGTTGACTTCCTCAAGCCTGGTACAAATAAAATGAATTCATCAAGTTATGCCAAGATCACAGCATAAAATAATAAAGAATGTTACAAGGAGACTTGATTACCTTAAAGCCAAAGCCAAGACAAAAGTGATTGCAGGAACTGAGTTTTGCAATGCAGAAGCAAAAGTTGGAGAAGCATAGTATAATCCCAACAAGTAAAACCCTTGGTTTGCTGTGATCCTTCATTGTCAATGTGTATGAAAAGAAGAAAATATTACAACTCATAAGAAGGATATTTGAGTATGGAAATCTGCAACTTGGATACATTCTTACCCCAGCAATGCAAGTAGGAAGAACTGAACCAGTAAAGATAAAGTGAGGGGTGGTCTTTGATTCCTGATTATAAAGATTCACATTGCTCCATGTTAAAATTTGAGTAAATAGTATATGCAATGACAGTGTAAAAGTTTGTACATGTCAATCAATTAGAATAACTTGATTAACTTTTACATTAACTATCTTGAAAGTCATACATAACATGATTTCTAATTGATTAACGAAACAAAAGTTTTTACAATGACACTGCATAGAAATTAAACTCCAAATATATATATATAGCTCTAAGGAAAATGAAGTAAAATAACAGAAGGATTTTGATAGGAAAGGTGAAAAGTGAAAACAAACTTCATCTGAAAACTCACTTCTCTAACACATAAGCAAATGGGCTTAGCAAAAGCAAAGCAATCAAATTTCGATAAACGGGGTAAACAACTTGGCTGACTCCAATATTTAGTGCAAGTCTAGACACAATGTGATATCCTGCAAAGCAGAGCTGAAGGGTAAGTAATGCCACAAGAAGCTTCACTTTCTCTGTCACAACACTAGCCATTGTTGTTTATGAGAGGCTGTGAGAGTGAAGGGTGCTTATATAGAGGGAAAAAGTTGATAGGAATATAAAATTATACAACTTGCTATTGTTAACATCAGTAGTTAGTTACTCATCATGGTGTTTGATGTATCGAATAGCAACTACTATGATATGTAAACGTTTAACATATCCTCTGAGTTATTCATGCACTACAAAATCTTGTATATAATACAATATATTTTGCTCGTTGACTTTGAATTTAATAATTTAGGGAGACAGAGTCAAGGTGCATCACGTTACTTGGGTAGCTTGAGACTAACCAACCTCTATCATTTGTATGAACATGTTCCCACCATCCTTTTTTTCATACTATGTTTATCAGACCATTGTCCCAACTCTCTATCTTTGTAGAGATTAATAATTGCGTATCTTTTTAGTTTAAACTATCCCTTTGGTTCCTTTAGTTATTCTCATTTCAAGTTTTAGTTCCTTTTCAAGAAAATTGTACAATTTAATCACAATACAATTTTTCTGTAACAATTTATAACTGTAAAATAATTTTTGAAGCAGATTTATACTGTTAGAAATTGTTGACTGATGTTTAGTCTCGGTGACTAAAACTTAATTATGCTTGTTAGGAACTAAAACTTACAATTTGTTTAAAATAAAGAGACTATAAGACCAAATGAATAGAATGACCTTTCTTTTAGCATTTGCAATAAATCTAATCCAACAGGGGTTTTCTTATCTTTTATATATAAAATCCAGATATCAGCCATAATAATGATGATGATTGGCTGCTCCAGACTCAATGATTCTTTTGAATGCATTTGAGTGAGTAGGATAATGAGAATATGAATCCACAATGCATGTGCTACTGTTTATAACTAGGCATATTTTATGATTAAACTTTCTATATTGCCTTGAAGATTGGCATAAATTGCAACTGAGTTTTTCTTTTGGTCTTCTTCATAGCAGAATCAATTTTTTCTATGAATTGATATATTCATTAAGTTGTTAAACGAAATACGGTTCTTTAAAGAATGAAACTACCTATGATGTTCGTTCTAAGACGATTATCATAGCTAACCTTGAGATAATTCAGTGATGTGAAACATGATAGAAAATGTGTGGGTTCAATCCTTACGAGGTACTCCACCCTTTCTTTTTCTTTATGAGAACTTTCAGTGAGCTTTCTCACAGGTTCTTCGGTGGTTGGTAGGTACTCAGTTGAATAAAAAATAATATCTTAATCATTGCAGCAACTAGATCATCGGAGGAACATTATTGACTGCATGTACTTATTCATGAACCTAAGGTAGAGACTGGTTCATACAAGTGTCAATCAGAAAAGAAAAAAGAAAAATAGAAGGAACATGTAATTGAAGAAATGAGAGAATATTCGGGATTGAGGATGATACATCATGTATCTGCTACGCCGTATAGGTGAGGCAACAAGATTTCTTCACTGAAATTATAAAATCACTAATTAATATGTTGTTCGTTGGTAGCAAAGTTCGTAATTTGTTGTGATTGCATACTTTAATATATTATTGCATTATGTCTCTGCCAAATGCCAAATTGTCAATTCTTTCAAACCAATTCACCTTCCACGAGTCTTGTCCTACTCAAATGTAGCCTCGTTGTTTTTCATTCTGTTGCATTAAACTACTCCTTCGTAGAAAGCAAGACCATCTTTTCAGCATTCAATTCTAGTGTTCTTTTGCACAAATGGTGATAAGGGTTGGTAGAGTCAAGCAGTTCCATTAAATTTAAAATTTTTATTTTTCAAATTGGAAACTGCGCAGCAATTACTCGTATGTTAACGAACTTGTCGTTTTAATTAGACAGTGTAACTAACTTGAACAAAAACTGAGCGACTGACATAACTTATCAGTATCAAATTTCAATTAGCAAAAGCATATGACACATGTTGTGTCCAAAACACAACTTATTCAATTTGTGATCAAATTAATGTTTATGTCCTACTCAGTTTAATAAAAATAAACAATAATTTCAAGGGGAATTGGCATGCATTACTTTTCTGTCTCTATCATGAAAAGATGACATTGAGTTCTTAACTAGTATCACTTATTATTCAAATAAGAACTTGATTCTAAGGACTATGTTTACCTTTATTATCCCACACTATCATTATCATGCACGAGGGTAGCAGAGCTGTAGAAGTAATGAACTGAAATCAGAGATGCTTTTGCAGCAAATTGACCTTCACTACACTTCAACATGTATTACAATAACAACAACCTGTTTCAAGAGTGATAAACTAGTTGGTATGCATTTAGTGCCACCATTTGTTTGCAGTGGGAAGAAATTCACATATTTTACATTGCTTTTGAAAGCAGAATCTGAAAACAAAATCCATAGCAGCTGGTACAACACATGGAGATGGTGCCATGGGTTATTTGTGCTTAAATACAATAATAATGGCAGTGCAGTTATCTTTACAGCGACGCTCACGGACAGCCTCCCTTACAAGACGACGGCACACGGTGGCAACAGGTAGCCCCTCCTACAAAGGTTCAATTCAATCTTTTCTAACATAAGACAGAATCCTCAATAAATGAAAGAACATAAAAAGAAAATGAAATGAGCCTATTTGAGAATTATGCAGGTCGCTTGATTGTAAAACTAAAAAGGGCTCGCACTTAGTAAAAGAGAACACCCTCGAATGGAGATATTTCTCCTTTTTTCTGTTCAGATTTCATTCACAATTGTACACCTCTTTTCAAGTTGCAACATAGGAAAAGATATAACAAGCACTTACATTCAATAACTTCTGAACAAAATCAACGGCATCGCTGGGACCAAATACCTGACACAAACAGTGTGCCATATTCATCTCAGAATAGCAACTTCTAACCCAGCAAAATGAGTAAAGGAAAGTCTAGGGGAAACAAAGACACATACCCCCCACAAGCCATCACAGCCAAGAATGATGAAATGCTCAGTATCTGTAACTTCAAAAGTATAGACATCCGGGCTTGCAACAAGTCCTACCTGCAAACACAATTCATTTTTGGGCCAATTCTTTCCTGGTCTACTTGATGCTATAAAGAAGTTATCTATAGAGAACTAACAAAAATAATGACTATCTTTGAATATGAGGCAAACCTTTTTAAACTGGCGATCTCCAAAAGCTCTAGAAACTTCAAGACGCCCTAATAATCGTCCATCTGGACTCACGAACCCCCCTGACTGTAAGTAGAAAATATCATACAAGAAAATGAATCAAATATCTGAAAAGAAAAGTCCACTCTCCCCTCACTTATTCTAAATTAAAATGAAACGCAAAGAGTGAATGCTTCAATCTCTACTGATACTTCAAAAAGGGGAACTGTACTAGTTAGAACTGGTCCTTGTATATTCTGAGTAATTTAAGTTGTGATGGATTAGTTAATTTTGAATAAATAAATGCAGCTTCTTGTCCATCTTGAAAGAGTTTTAGGGAAAAGAAAAACAAGATTGTGATAATCAAGTGCGTTTAATTTAATCTCTATAGATCCACTTTCGCTCAACTCAATAGTGAGTGAAGAAGTATGTTAGGAAATGTGCAGTTGAAAGCTCCATCAAAAGAAGTGGTAATGATGGCAACTTCGATGTATGACAGGAGTCAGGGTCTTATTTGCTAACTTCATACTAAGTATCAAATAACTCTGGTGATATAATAAATCATCATTGAGGAATTTCATGCCTTCTGAATGCGTGTACGCTCCAGTGGGAAGATAGGTTTGTGTTCTCTAGTCAGAACAATGGCCTTCAGTGCCTGGACACCATCTGGATTTTGAGATCCATCAGTTGACCGAGCTAATACTGCCTTGGCATCTCCTATATGAGCAACCGCAACCTAACAAATATCAAAATGTAAAAACATATAACTTTTTGCAATTTTGTTGCAAGATTGCTCAAAAAAAAAATCCATAACTATACTGCCTGTGATGTCTATCTACAGTAAGCATCAGAAAGAAGCAGTATAAACAACCAGTATGGTAAATGTAAAATAAATAACAGGAAACTTACTTTTTGTCCCAATACCCAAACACATACGGCTGTAGCCCCATCCTGCCATCCTCCTGGAAACAGTGACTAAGAATCAGCAAGATATGAATCACTTCGGAATATCCCATCATTATTAGTACAGGAATTGATAACAGCAATGCCAAAATCACAATAAAGAGTGCAAATGACCTTGCATTGTGGTACATTGTTGCCGAAGCACATAAAGGGAAATTAGATGGGTTTTTGAAACAAGTAAACTTTGAAATTGAATTAAAAACAAGATTAATCCACTTATATAAACTAAGCTTACACTAGATTTAGCATTTATATGACAGAATGTGAACAAAATTTTAAAGAATTGAATCAGAAACTTTACCTTCAGCACTTTCTTGAAGAAGAGACTCGTCAGTTTTAAGGAAACCTAAATCAGAGTAAAAATACCAAATGACAACTTACTGTGGAAAAATAAAACTAGAAATAGAAAATTTCCATGAATATTTAACAAGGCAACTAACAAAAAGAGGGAAGCAATAGGGGCGCCAAAATTGAAAAGCTTACCATTCAGAATAGATCGTTTAGTTGCCTTTGCATCATACTGAAATATACACAGAAAGGAAAGAAAACAAGGAAAATACTTAAAATAATGAGATAGATAAAAGTAGATAAGAAACAAAAATTGTTTACATTTTTAAACAAATATCTCTAGAGGACACAAGAATTCCTTATTAGTTTAATTGAGACTCATGCATCAATCAACTTAGGGGACTTTAAATTATTTTCCAAACAGACAAGATTCAAGACTTACAATATCCTACATATCCTTTTTTCTCAAAGGAAAAGACTAATTCTCAATCAAAGTTATTAATAGTAAACTATAGTAGTGTAGTATTGAATGAGGCCCAGCCACTTGAATGAGGCTATTTTCAAAAACCCATTTGCCCTCAAAACAGTCTCATTAGGAGGGAAAAGATGAGACTTCTCCCTTTTTTGTAATTTCAAAAATCCCTAATTCGAAGTTTCCCACCCTTCGATATACAGTAACACCCCCCCACTGTTCAACTAACACCCACTCACCTCTGACATTATTTCCAGCCATATTCACATTCAATTCTTTTTTCTACTTTGAACCCGTTCTAAACTCCAAATCATCTGACTCCTCTGTTCTTTTCCTTGTGCAATGCCAACCCCAGCTTTTCATTTATTATTAAAGATGTTTTGTATTAATTAGTAATATGGTAATGCTAAGTATTTTTCTAGTTTTTTAAGTACTTACACATATTTGGAATAAATTGTCCAATCTATATGTAAAAATTCAATACCAACAGTCATCACACCACATCTTAAAGTTATAGCATTTCTGGGGTCAGCCACCTCACACCACTATCTGAAGATTGATAACATGTTCTAAATTATTAACATTTGTGTTTATTTCTTGGTGCCTCAACCAACCAAAAGATAAATACATCTCCGTTTCCAAACAATACAACTCTGTTAGAATGGCTGCACATAGAAAAACCAAAACCAAGCAATAAATTTCAATAGATTTTTTAGTTTGCCACAGTCTTAAGAGCCTATTTGATAAAGTATACACAAAATTAGACCAAGTAAACACACCAACTCACGTGGTAATCCTGCAGAAAGAACATTCCTATGCAAATGCTTTTGAGCATATTCTGCAGCTAACCGCCCTCCATGTCCATCATAAATTGCAAAATGTGCACATCTGAAAACCAAACAGCCAGAGTTATCAAGGAATCAAGTACATAATAAGTCCACAAGCACACACAACACAAGTGCTACATGAATAGCAATTCTTCCATCAACACAGTCACAACCAACGAGTACATCCAATGAAAAACTCATATAACAATAAAACTAACTTTCACAAGGACTTGGTGGTCTTCAACTATCATTTTAATGTATCTATCTTTAAATGATTGCTTTATCATGCACAATTCTCATTGACATACCCTCTCACTCAAACTACCCAAGAAAGAATCAACATAAATAAAACATGAATTTGATAATGTATATAACTAAAGAAAACAGCAGAGTGACAATGCACTGTTGACAGTGTAGTAAAACACGTGACCGTGTATTGCATATATCCATACATTGTTAAGAGATTCCAAACTAAAAGAAATCCCTACATTTAGAATAATCAAAACATAGCCATTTTTTTTTCTCAAAAATGAAGAAACTGGTTCTTGAAAATATACTTTATGGAATTTGTCAAACTTTAGCCATAATAAAAATAACATAAATCAGATTAAACAAAAGAAAAAAAAAAACCTCAATTTCCCAGGATAATCTAAACTTGCATCGACAAGCACGACCCACGCATCCTCCATGGTGAGCCTCGAGCCCTTGTCTTCGGCGGCATCTGCTTCGATGAGGAAAGATGGCTCCTTTACACCATTATCATCGGAACCCTTTGCACAAGACTCAATCTTTGGCTTCTTGGATGCAACACCGTCCTTCTCGCCCTGTGAATCGGCAGATTCACGCTTCTGGGCCTGTGAGCTTTCGCTCATTTTCTTCTTCCTGTGTTTTGCAACAATGCAACAACCAGCGGGGAAAGTCTTCTAACCCTAGAAATCAAGTACTCTTATTTCTATTGGCCACTACTGCTGTTAATCAATAACAACTCTTTTGAAGAAACTAGATAATTGCATTTTAGTTTTATTCCTAAGACTTTATTATTGATTTAGTGGCATAAAATTTATCTTTTCATTTTTTGAATACTATTTATAAATCTATATGCTATAAACTACAGAGTATAATAAAAAATTTAAAATATAAAGATTAAGAGGTAAAACTTGTTTAACTATTATATGTGAATTATTAAACTCAAATTTTTGGGTTAGCTATTTTTTTTTAAGAGAAAATAAGTGTTTCTACTATTATTTTTTTCACCTAGTTTTACAGAAACTTCATTATTATTATTAAATTTTACTGAGAAGTGAAATAAATGGAAATCTGTTCACATTTATGAGATTTTTATTAAACTTAAATGGACAACCAAATATTATTTTAACATCTGTTGTTGTGTGTTCATTCGGACATGACAAATAGAAAAACCATAAAGCACGCAATTCTAACATTTATGTTTCCATATTCATTTCTACTTAATTCATTTATAAATCCAATCAGTTCTCTTAACTCTCTCACCTTCTTCCCCCAACACAACTCAACAAAACCCTAATCTGCAACTCCGATTTTGCTTCTTCTCGGACAAAACCCTAGTTTTCCTCCGCTCTCCCGCATGACAACCGTGTAGCTCACTTACCCCGCTCCGAGAATGTCACTCCACGGCAGCGACCGCCGCGACACGTCGAGCGCCGGCGGAAACGGCACCGTGGCGGCGGCGAGTCTGAGGCTGCGGCTGAACCCTAACAAGGAGCACAAGCCAGATGGCTACGAGGACCTGCAGTTGGATTTCAGCCCTAATATCTTCAGCTCCTTGGAGAGGTACCTCCCTCCAAGCATGCTGAACGTGCCTCGTGACGATAAGGCCAAGTTCATGCGCGAGATTCTGCTCAAGTATCTACCCCTTGGGGAACGCAGCAGAGTGTGTTTCTCATTTTGGCCCTGATATTTTTTTTCCACTGCTAGTTGTGTGTATTTACAAGTTGTTATTGGTTTTTACGTGTTTGTTTATTTGTTTGGGAAATGGAAGAAAATTTAGTTAAATGAGCTGATGGATTGGGATTTTTAGTGTTAGTTGCGGGAATTGTGTTACTTGTGTGTCAAGTTAGGCTACTTGCAGGAATGAGGAGTATGCTGTTAATTTATGTTAACATAACCAGGTTGAGTTTAGTTGAAGTACTTGTTACTCACAAACTAACTTACCGAAGTTCTAATTTTTTGAAGGAGGATATAATATGGAAAACCAAAATAAGTAGAATGATTTCTTAGATCAATGATTTAATTTGTCTCTAAAATGACACATTTGCCCCTCTTTCAAGTAGGTTGTGTTGGAGGAAGTGTTATCCGGGTAGGGCCAGTTGAAAACCAGACATAAGATTGGTTTGCTTTGAAAGTCAGATTTGAGCTGTAATGGCACGGTAGAATTTAGTTTGACTCAGCTGGCTTTAGAGGAAAATGGTAACATGCTGGTTCACAATAAATTGTGTGGTCATGTTTGAAAAATATACCTGCTGACATGGGGTGTGCCTCCTTGCCAGAAGTTTACTGCTATACGAAGGGATAAAACAGAGAATTGCGGGTGGATGTTCTTTCTTTTCTTAAGTGACAGTGTGCATTAGTCGTTTAGGGTGGTTTCATAAGCAACCCAGCCCACAACAGCCAATTTTCTCCATTCTTTTGGGCTCCCCTATTGGATGACTTATTTAATTGAATGACGCCTTTTTAAAGAATTGGGATTTTTTGGTGTAATATAGAATTTATAGGTTATAAAATTTTAATTCTTAATATGTACCATTTCATGCTATTTAACTAATGACTAGCGGGTTCTACTATTCACTCAATGTCTTGACCAGAGTGAGTGATCACTGGGCCGAGTCTGATAACATTGGTTAGAGTTCTGACTCAAGTATTCATAATAGAAGTGATGCTTGTTTGTCATACTCATTTGGAAACTTAAATTGCATGTAGCTGTGTTTTATAATTAACTTTTTAATTTTTTATACCAATACCTGTTTTGGGAATGTTACAATTCATAGATTAACTGTGGCATTTTCTTACTTAAATTACAACTTATGATCAGTGCTTAAACGTTGATTTCATTTTTTTAATTCAGGATTTGCTTTTTACTTTAGTTCCAACTAGGTTGGCATCCTATCTTACATCAATCATCTTCAGCATATTCAAATAACATAAAATAATGAAAAGAAGTACAAAAGAGTATAGGGATTACACCAAACCTACCCAAGGAGCAAACCCATAGAAAGGTTGAAAATACCTTTTCTTAAAGAAAACATATCTGTGAAAATCTGGAATGTCATCCTCCCACTGATTACATCTTTCATTCTACCAAAGCATGCGAGCTTATCAACACAATGATTCCTTCCATATAAATATGAGAAACATGAAATCTCATATTTTTATATTTAAGCTTCATATCATGCCATCTAGATAGAAGATGCAAAGCAACAATATGATCATTCTGAAAAGCCTGTACAACCAGCATCGAGTCACTCTACAGCCTCAAGATATCTCGACCATTATCATAGGCAATATCATCCGCATGAATAGGTCCATGATTTCAGCATGAATAGAAGATTGAACTCCAAGAAAATCAGAAAAGCAAATAAGTGTAAATTTGTTTCACGTTATTTTTAAAAAATAATTGCATATTATTTCCTGCTGTCCAAGAGAACTTTTAAAATAATAATTGATCATTTCTGAAAAAATAATCTGTCTAAATCATTATTACCATACCCTTGTGTCTTTTTGTTATTTTACTTCATATTTTTTTATATGATAGTTCCTGTGTTACTTTGGCAGTCTCAAAAGCATAGAGAATACAGACAGAAGATAATAGAAAATTATCAGGTATGTAATAACCAAATATTCATTTTTTTTACTGTTTATCTGGCTGTTTTATTTTTTTGCCTGAAATTGATGTTGAACCTAAAAGAGTTATTTCAGCAGGACTTTGAGAAGAAGAGAGAATGTGTTTCTCATAAAGTAAATTCGTAAATAAAAGTAAACCATTATGGCTAAATCTAGCTATGAATCTATTTCCCGATTTAGACTACTGTTATAATGAGCAGGCCTGGAAATACACAAAATTAGAACCCGGAGCCATAGATATAAATTATGTTCAATAGTGGTGATTCATTGCTAGAAGCTGCTGTAGATATCAGTTCACAATGCTTTTGTGTCACGCCCATTGTTCTGTACTTTGCAGCTCAAACAATTGTGTCCAGTCCAGTTACTGTTGTTTACAGTCTCATGTAGGAGGGTAAAGCCCCATCTTATCCCTATTTTTTTACCTCATCCAACCCTGATTGTATTATGGTTTTGCCATTTCCATCAGAAAATTTGAAATTCACGTTTATCTCTGATCATTATTCATTTTTTAAGCAAGCTTCTGCGTGCCTTGTTCCCATGATCTCGCTTTCATTGATCTCCACTGATTATTTCTAGCCATTTTTGGCATTTTCAGTCACCCATTTGTTGCCATTGACCCTTTGCTTACTCAACCTCTACGATGAACTCGCTACCCTTTCTGCATCTTTCAGTTGCAGTAGATTGCAATTCTTTTCCCCATGTTTTACACATTTTTTTTATTATCGTGTGAATTTGAGTTTTGATATTTTTATTTATATGTATATAGTATAAATTCTGTATATTGAGTTTCTAATCCTTGGAAACACGGCCTTCCTTACCCACTGAGATGTGTTTGGGGCCAGACACCTCATGATGCAATACAGATTTGATAACATGGCCCAGAAGCAAATTAAAAATTTCAATCCTCTATTTTTTTCCTACTCATAATGAGTCTGATATTTCTCATTCTTGCTGTACATGTTTTCCATTGATATAGTATATATTCTCTCCAACTTAAGGATTTCTATCAGCACCTGAATGTTCTAATTAAGACTTATCACTTTCCAAGGGTTAAGAGCATCCTTGGCCCTTCCCCCCGCCCTTGGTGTCATGCCACTCCTTTAAGGGAACAAAGGTGGGAGCCTGCAGTTTAACGAATTTCTAGTTATAAGTTGATTAGAACTTTCTGAGATTCTTTCAAATTTGTGCAAAAAGAAATATGATAGTAATTAAATCTCTTCTCCACTTGGGATGCTGCTGTTGAAAAGGTGCTTAACATCCATGCTAAGAAAACAATGAATGATAATCTTTAAAAGCTGTTATATTTCTGATGTGAAGTATGATAATTCATAACAATATTTCCCTTGTTTTATCTACCTCTTCCTTTCCCATGTTGTTTAGCAAATCTTAAAAAGTTTTTTAAACACAATATGTGAAGTATGATTATTCATTACAATCTTTCCCTTGTTTCTTCTACCTCCTCCTTTCTCGTATTTCTTAGCAAATCTTACAGTTTCTTAAACACAATTTGCAGCCTCTACATCGGGAGTTGTACTCTGTGAATCCTGCTACATTCTTCGTTCCCTCATTTCTGAGAGCAATTAATGATAATACTGAGCAAAGCTTTAGAAGTATAATGTCTGAGCCCTCTCCCGGCATTTTTATATTTGACATATTTCAGACCAACTTTTGTGAGTTATTGCTATCTGAGGTACCTAATCATTTAACTTTTATTACCTATGGTATAAGCAGTGTCTTATCTTTTAAATTGGAAGACTAAAAAGATGACGTTGTGTATACTTATGTTTTGTGTATGTTCAAATTTATTTGTGGTCTCCCTAGATTGAAAATTTTGAGAAGTGGGTGACTGAAACAAAGTTTCGGATCATGCGTCCCAATACAATGAATAAATATGGTGCCGTACTAGATGACTTTGGACTTGAAACAATGCTTGACAAGCTTATGGAAGGTTTTATTCGTCCTTTATCCAGAGGTAAATGAAGACTGCTTTACAATCTCATAGTGGTTTGACATTCTTTTCATTCTCGTAAGACATGTTCAGTCACTCAATTATTTGTTATGCAGTCTTATTGGCGGAAGTTGGTGGGGCAACCCTCGATTCTCATCATGGTTTTGTTGTAGAATATGGTAAAGATAGAGATGTTGACTTGGGTAAGATTTCTGATTGATGTGTTTGTTTTATTATTCCATAGGTCATGTGCATAATATATAATCAATGAACCTGCATCATGGTTTATTATACTAAGGGGTTTTGTGGTTAATAAACAAATTAGACAATTTAATACTTCTTTTGAAGCTTCAAATTCGAATAAAGCTTGGATAGAGACCGTAAATGCTTTATGGTAAAAAATGTTTTGATGATGATGCATTCATATGATATGCTAGTTAATACGGCTGCATTGCTGATGTTAATATGCCTCTTGTATTTTACAATTAAGAATCTCTTGCATCTATAGGTTTCCATGTGGATGACTCAGAAGTAACCTTGAATGTTTGCTTGGGTAAGCAATTTTCTGGAGGGGAATTGTTTTTTCGGGGCATACGTTGTGAGAAACATGTAAATACTGGAACTCATTCAGAGGTAAGTCACCACGATTGAATAACATCAAGTTGTATTGGTGTTAGGAAGATTCAATGCCTGCTATTTCTTTTGTAACTGTAAGTGTTTGTTAATCTACTTTCTTTAAATTAGTAATGCCTCAATCAGCAAGAAGCCTTAACACCTTTGCCAACATGCAAGTTGACATCACCACGATGCTTGAGACCATATACATACTAAAGTGGTTATATATCTATTCTCAAGTATGTATGCTAAATACTGACATGTTTTTGGCCTAGATACAGTCATGTGCGTGAGAATAATAATTTCATTTAAAATTTTTTGGAAATTATATATTGATCCTGATGAAGTGTGGGCTTGGTTTAATTAACAACGTGAGCCCTTACAGCAATAACTTGTGAATTAAAGATAATGCTATCAATGTATGTCTTATTTCTGTTTTTAAGTGTAGTTTTAGCAGTATATATATAGCATACATAGTGAAAGGAAATCCAAATATTCTGGGTCAATTTCTGTTTCAGTGAAGTTAGTTAGTGTTGTATGTTTACTATTGTAACGAGATTTATGGACCATTGCTTCTTGCTACTTCTCATGGTTGTACACTTTTCTTATGGTGTCTATTATTTGAAAGTAGGAGATATTTGATTATTCTCATGTTCCTGGACGAGCTGTGCTTCATCGTGGCCGACATCGCCATGGTGCTAGAGCTACAACATCTGGCAATCGGGTCAACCTACTTCTGTGGTGCAGAAGGTGATTTCACTCTTTCCTTCAGCTTGTCTAATGATTGTGAGTTGTTTGCTTCATATTAAATTGCTCCTGTCTACTCACTAATTTCAGAAATAACACATTGTCTGATTTCTGTTCATTTTTTCCCTCAGTAAATTAAGTTTGAAGTTTGTACGTTGTTGTAGTTCTGTCTTCAGGGAGATGAAACGGTATCAAAAAGATTTCTCCAGCTGGTGTGGCGAGTGCAGTCGTGAGAAAAAGGAAAGGCAACGGTCAACAATTGCTGCTACCAAATTGGTAAGTCCTTATGTAATCTGAATGTTGCATGCATGTGCATTACGTTCTGGGAAGATGTTATAAGTTTTATGCAAACAGATGCAGGTTATGTTGTCTTTTTCTTTTTCCCTTTCTACCCATCTGTTTCCCCATCTTCTTTGTAACCCATTTCCATCTCATGTTTTTGGTGGCCACTTCTTCCTGAGTTGACGAGTAAGGAACTTTCAATCACAGATGCTTTTCCATGCTGCTGTGCCTGAAAGCATCATTGTTGTACCTTATTTTCTTCTCTCCTGTTCACTCCCTCAATCTGTGAACACGAATCAATCCAGATCTGTTCCACCATAATCATAGCACATAATTCAAGATCACCCCACGTACACAATAAATTTCAAGGCGATCGTTAGGTTCCCTTGTTGCCACACAAATTTTTAGGGATTTTCAACATTTATACTTTCCAGTTGATCAACCCTCATTGTTTTTATTCAGGAAGGGAAACCTTTTTTTAGCCATAGCAACTTTTGTGTTTGATTGTGTTGCAGTGAGGAGGAGGGTGCGGGATGTCTTTGATGTTCGTGCTTTGCTTGTCAACGTTGTTGCTTGGTTGGTTTTTTTTTTTTTTGTAGAGGAGTTGTGTGCATGCTTGGAAATTACAGAGATAGAAAATAGGGGGAACAAAATGAAGGAAGGACAGGGAAAGGGGAGTGCTGCGGCCTATGGCTGCTGTAACAGTGAGGTTGAGATAAACGAAAAAAAGAAAAGAAATTGGGAAAGGGAGAGGTATAATGGGAAAAGGATAACTAAATAAATAATTTATATATCTGTAAGGTTGTAAATTTCCTCTCCCCGGAGACATGATTAACCCTCGTACTATAAGCACACAAATTAACTTGACTTCTAATTTTGTGTTGTTGGAATATAACGTAGCTGAGGTTGCGGAATATAACTTTGATCTGATGATATTACAGGAGTTGTTCAGGAAGGAAGGTGAATCCACTGCATAATCTGTTTTACTGGGTGGATCATTGTAAGAGCGATTTACCTGCAATCATTTGTTAATACTAGTAAGCTATGTGATTACTGATCCAGGTGTCTGTACAAGATAGCTGCTGTACTTAGATAGTTTTCTGAGTAACCTTGAAGTTTTCCTTAGAAACTGTGCGGTTTATGGGATGCCTATTTTGTGTAGAGGAGCTGGCTGTTATGTAGGCTGGCTTAATGCTCATAGGCCATTTTTTAAATGCGTTAAACCGCAGAATCATGTCCAGAAATGTAGATTTAGACTGTAATTAGTGTATACTGAATTCTTTCTAAGATTCATTGGCTACTGTAACAACTGCATTTTCTGTTCCTTTATTTATTTATTTATTAATTTTTGATAGAGTTGAAGGTATGGATGAATGGTAACGTTGTTCTTAGCATTTACCGTTTTTGTTTTAGCTTTAAAAAAGGTGATATATTTTTTGGAGACATTTTTTTTTATTTAGCTTTGAAATCATGAAATCACACATTTTACTTTAAAATATAATTGTATTGCATTTTATGTAACTGTATATAACTTGCTTTTTTTTCTTCAGGATATTTATATTTTTCTTTTGCTTTAAATTTATTTTTTTAAGAATAAGTAAGTTTTTAGTAGTTTTTTTCATATAAAGAAGGTTGAAACAATGAGGATTATATTTATTGTAAAGGACATGTGCAAAGTACTTTTTGATCATTCAGGAAAGATGTACAAGTGTGCTCTATATTTATCACTCCCCTTTGGGTATAAATGAAACAAAAAAAGAAAAAAAAAACATGAAATTAAGATTAAAGAAAAGGGTTATGCGTTAATCAATGGTTGCTCAAAAAGAATAACTTATTGCCTTTAAAAACTAAACAAGAAATGGCCTAGGAAAAGAGGCACTGGGATTATTTGGAAGAGACAATGCATTGAAGAAATGGCTGTGATCCCACTCTCGACATCTTCTATAAGGAAACGGGACTCAAAATCAATGTTTCTAAAAACAATATATGCAATGAAATAGACATTAATCAATAGTTTTCTATGGGCATAAGAAAGGGTAGAGAACTTGTAACTAAAGAATATTGTGTGGGTCAAGGTGTTGATTCTAATATCTGAAAAACAACTTCATCTTGAATGTGATTACGAGAATGTCACATGCAAACAGGAACTTTGGATGTTGTTGCCTTATCTCATGACAAGAATGTTTTAATAAATTTGTGGTGATTGCTTCAAATCACAACTCCTTGCATAATCAGAATTTTTATTCAGCAGTGTGGTGGATTTGGAGATGGAGGAAACACAAAATCTTTGACAATGATGCATGGAATACAAAGGAAGTCATGAGAATAATATTCTCTACAAGATGATATTAGCATATGTGTCGTAATGACGAAGGCTTCTGTTTAAATGCAGCACTTCATCACCCAAAAAGCCAGATGAAAGTGAATGCTGATGGAAGTTGTGAATATCCTTATTGTGAAATCAACCTTTGAGGTGTTATCAGATGTCATAATTCAAAGCATACACTGAAAAGTTCTACTATGCATCAACCTTGCTAGAGATACTCATGTGTTCATAAATAAACCTTTGAATATAGCCTTAAAACATGTTACATAGAGATAAACTAAATTTGACTCACTTACCTAAACAACAGGTTGACTAATTACAATAAATTATTGTAGTGGTTAATTCTAGGAAGGGTTAAATATATTTTTGGTCCCTCAAGTTTCAGTGAATTTTGGAATTAGTTCCTCTTCGAAACTTTATACCAATTTAGTCCTTCATCTTTAGAAATGTGTGAATTTAGTCATTCTTACCAAATTTTGTTAAGTTTATTTGATATTTTAAACGTATTTTATGATAATATTTAAGTTAACATTGAAGCGAAAATGTGTCAAACGGTGTAAACAATTCAAATATTATCACGAAATACGCTTGAAACGTCATATAAACTTAATAAAATTTGGTTAAAATGACTAAATTCACATAATTTTTAAAGATGAAGGACTAAATTGGTCAAAATTTTTTAAGATTGACTACTTTTACATTTTACTGAAACTTGAGGAACCAAAAACATATTTAATCTTCTAGGAATGATAAAGTAGGTTACAGTCCACGTGCCAGCCTCCTAATTCGTCAAAATGAGATAAATTAGTTTAAAAATTTCAACTTATCTACCTGTTTTGATTCAGTCGGCCAAATCTATCAAATTGACTGATAAAAAAATGAGACTAGATAGGTTGACTTGCTGACCTATTTTTTTAATTAAAAATTAAAAAACTAATTTGAATATTACTTTTATATTATATTTTCTAATAATATAAATATACAAAAGTATGGTAACTTAAATTATTAGAACTTACCAAGTAAATTTCAATTATTAATAGAGTAATTTAATATGTAAATATAATGATTATTTTAATTAATTCAATTAAAACATTAATTAATCAATTAAAAACTTAAAACTTTTTAAAAAATATTTTTATAATTACATATACCTTTAATAATTATATATATATATATATATATATAATTAAAAGTAAAAAAAAATGGCAAACCAATCCGCTAGCCTGTTAGTCCATCCTTTGACGAAACAGGTTATAGTTTTTAAGTTATTTTGTTGTGATAGGTCTCCAATCTAATTTTAGTGGACTAATGACAAATCGGGTCAAAATAGGTCAAACCAACTTGTTTTGTCACTCAAAGTTAATTCTTAAGCCTTATTTTGAGACAACTTTGTTTAAAGATATTTTATAAGTTTGTATTTTGTTTTTGTTGAAGAAAAAAACAAACAACAAACAAAAGTATTTGTTTTATTCATTTATCTTTTGATTAAATATATATGATTTTAATCTTCAATTGTTATGTGAAATTAGAATTCGTTTGTCTGAAGCTATAATACATTATGGTTCCCAGACATAAAAAAAAAATGAAGGGATATAGTTTTTTTACCCAATTACTTTAAATTTTGTTGTTGTGTGAAATGCGTTTCATGCTAGCATTTGAGTTATTTATATTGTTTGATACATTTTCGCTTCAATGTTAGTTGAAAAACATATTTGACCCATAAAAAAAAAAATAATGTAATTGGATTAAAAGGACTGTATTCATTCATTTTTTAAATTTCAAAACTAAAATTATCCAAATTTCGGACTTAAGTGAGTTTCAATTTCGCGTCAAAGTTCAAGAACTAAAAACATATTTAACCATTTATCTTTATCTTATATATCGTTTCTATTTTACTCATTATAATTCAAACAAATATGGATGATCTCTTCTAAGCAGAAAAAAATGTCATTCTTTTGTTTGATTTTAAGCAGAAAACCGCTCTTTAGCACAAAATAATTAACTTAAAGAAGTCTCTGTGTGTTTCTTTCATGAAATTTAAAAGTTTGAAGGAGAAAACTTGAAACTAGTTTTTTTTTTTTCTTTCTTTAAATGTAATGAAACCCTAATTCTACATTTCCCCTTTCATCGTTACACATTACGTCCTCCTCTCTCGATAAATGCACATGACTTTTTTTTCTTATATGCTCCACTTGATTTGATAGTATTTTTAATATATATATATATATATATATCCAAAATTTAAATATTATTTATTTTTTATGAATAAGATCACTTTAATATTCATGATTAAAAATTCAATTTTCACCTTTTCTGTAAGATGTTGGTATTGTATTGGCAAGGTTCATTCAGCATTAAATTATCTTTAGTTAATAAGATAAAGGTTTTTTTTATATAATTTTTTTTTTAAAAAAAAGACCTTCTTTTTAAACAAGAGAAAATAAAAATCTGGTTGAATAAAACTGGTAAGATATGGTTCAGTTTTTCAAATAAAATAGTAGCACATCTTCGAGGAGATTTTCTCTTGTTTTTAAATATTTTTCTCTTATTTATATTTTTTATAATATCTTGTTTTCTTCCGCAACTTTTTCTATCTAAGATTATCTTTCTTTAGAAAATACTTTATCACATATCATTTAGAATATCAATATTAACTATAATAAATTTGCAAATCAATATCTATATCCATATCTATCTACATATTTAGATTAAGTTAAAAAATCATCTAATAAAAATCTTAAAGTTAGTTATCAAAATCACAATAAGCAACGTTAATAAACCCTGATTCCTGAGCTAATTCACTCTATATATCTGACAACAGTCAATAACCTACTATACCAATCATGCTGTGTTCCACTCTCAAGAAGAAATTATTAGAAGCTTCAGATTGCAATTTTGGAGAATTGTTTGAAAGTTTTCAACAACTTTATGATCTTCTGTGGTTTAACAGTTTCTTGGGCTTTCCGATTATTCCTTTTGATCAAGAACTTGAGGTCATCAACCCCAACAACTCTCAACACACATTTTCTGATAATTCTTTAGACACAACGCCTTCATCAGTTAGCCACAGAATATGCAGAAAGAGGAGCGACGTAACCCTTGTTCTTGATTTGGATGGTAATTTTCCTTCATCTTTCTGTAATATACTAGGGTTTCTAACCTGTTACAATTTTTGTTTTGTCAGTATATAACTAGTTAGGTTTTAGAATTTGGATTTTCTATCAGTATTTAGTGTTGTTCCTTTTCTGAATACACATATACACAGTAATTTTGATGTTATAAAGTATGTTACACTTATACTAATAGTGTATTTTGAAAGTTTAGAAACAGTATAAAAAGTGCAGCAAGATTCTGGATTTTAGGTTTCATGGAGTTCTTCATCTGCTCACTTTTCTTCCCATTCAAATCATTTAGGTCAAATCGAGTATAGTTACAAAATAGACTTATAAAACCGGAAGTTAGGTATTTTGTTTTTTAGGATGAAAATAGAACAATTTTGTTGGAAAACCAAAGAAATCTGAATGTTAAGGATTAACCTTTTCATAACAATGCATCAGAGTCTTGCAACGAAATGTCTCGAGTTGGAACGTTTTATGATATGTGATGTGATGTTTGATTGTGATGATGAATTCTTAAAATTTGAATTGCTCTACGCAGAAACTTTGATTCATTCTTCTACGTTTCCACGCGATGCTGACTTCACATTCACAATGATGAGTAAGGGAGAGGCCAGTACTGTATATGTTAGAAAGAGACCTTTTCTTGAAGAGTTTTTAGAAAAAGTAGCAGAGATGTTTGAAGTCGTAATTTTCACAGCTAGTAGAAGTTCATATTCTGCAACATTGCTTGATATTCTTGATCCTCATAATAAGCTTTTTGCCCGAAGATTCTACAGAGATTCATGCAAACGGGAAGATGGTCACTGCCTCAAGGATCTCACAGTTCTGGGAATTGATATGGCCAAAGTCTTCATCATTGACAACTCTCCAGGGGTATACATATTCTTTCTTTCTTTCTCTTTGTTTTTCTTTACATTTTTTCTATCCATCAAACTATATTTCTTAGTCACCAACATTTTTTCTATCTCATTTTCCTAGTAAATTCCCCAGAAAATTCCCCAGAAAGACCATCAAATCTCACTGGATTAGATTTTTGGATTTGTAACCCTAAAAGTGTGTCAAAACCTATGAAACTCAGATAGGGACATAGGTACAGAACACACGAAGATACGATTAAATTGAAAAATACAAGACTCGAAACACGGCATGTATATACATGTTATTTTTAAACTTTCAACTAAATTGGACATTTTACTAATATATATTCTACGAGTATCATACGAGTATCAGTATCCGATATATCGCACACGAAACATATCCATTAATAAGGTGTGTAGTCAAAACTTATGGTTACAACAATTTTTCTTTACAAAAAGTGGTTATTTGTTTGTTTGAATGATTTATTTATGATGCTCTGTGGTTATGACAGGTGTTTAGACTTCATGTTAACAATGGAATTCCTATCAAAAGTTGGTATGGGGAGTGCCCAGATTATGCTCTGATTGATTTGCTGCCATTTCTGAAGAAACTGGTTGATGTGGATGATGTGAGACCCATTATTGCAGCAAAATTTTGGAAAAAATTTAATTCTGCACATTCTTCTCCTGCCCCTCTTCCCATTAGAAGAATATAGATCTTTTAAGAAACTTCACCTAATATTCATGTATGGAATTATAGTACTTATGGTTTTTGATTATTTAGATGCAGTTATTTTTAAACAATTTATTTTAAGTTTAGTGAATTTTTATACAAATATGGCTATGTATATATCATTTTGTTATAGCCAAAACAGCCTTATAATAAAAGAAGAAAATTGTACTTTAGACAACCTTTTTTGTTAGAGAGGTCTGTTGCTGTTGTCATGTATTATCTTTTCATGAGTTATGTTTACCATTTAGGTGTGGTAGGATTTGTAAAAGTGAATAATTTTTAAAATATTGAATATGATTTTAAAAAACATATGACTAATTTGTATTATTGTAAGATATTTTATTGGGTATATTTGTAAACAGAAAACAATGTAATCATAATATTTTTCTTGGTTTTGTGTGTATACCTATAATCTGAAGATTTTAGTATTATATACTCTTCGTATCATTTGAACTTAAAAAGAAATTTATTTGAATAGGTTAATTTGTTTTTACTCCCTCAATCTATATGCGAAAATATAATTCATTCGTCTCCAATAATTTATATAAAACTCATCTTTAATAATGCTTAAAATATTTTTCAAAATTAACTTTTAGATGCATTGTCTAACGGTTGGATTAAAAATCAGAACATTACTAACACGTGTATGACACATGTAATATATATATATATATATATATATATATATATATATACACTAGCGAACACACAGGCGCTGTGTGTATGCATTTTTTTGAATTATATTAATAGTTGATGATATTGTAATGTTATTAAGTTAATAAACAAAATAAAAATATATTTATAAAAAATAAAGTGAAATGTATGGAGAAAATATGAGAAAAATAACTCTTGATGAATAGTAGAAGAAAAAAAAAGGAGATAAATAAATAGTTTTATAAAAATGTGTAGAAATAACCGTTAATTTTTAAAAATTTAATAAATAATTAAGTTATAAAAGATAAAGTTGGAATTATGAAATGTGGACACAAAAGAGGAATCCCCTTTATATATAGTTTTATATATATATATATATATATATATATATATATATTTTTTTTTTTTTTTATATATTTTTTCTTTTATCTTTTTCTTTCTTCTCTTCTTCTTCGTCTTGACTCTACACCTCCGTTCATGGCCCAACCCTAACCTCCCTTCTGCAACCAACCGCCGACGCTGTTACCAAAAAGCACGCAACTTTTTAACGGTTTAATTACTCAATCTTCTTTCCATTCATTTGAAGATTAAAGGTGATATTATAATCTTCATATCATTTGAATAAAAATGTTATTTGAATACTAATTAAAATAGTATTGAACTTTTTTTTTTTTAATTTGGGTTATTTGACATTTAAAATTTTAGAAGGTATCTATTTGATATAATCAAGATTTTATATATATATATATATATATATATATATATATATATATATATATATATATATATATATAATATATAAATAATAGAAAGTAAAAATCTGCTTGAATAAGACAGGAAAGATATCATTCAGCTATTCAAATAAAATAATAACACACACGTTTAAAGAGAGATTTTTATTTAAAAGAAAAATAAAGATTATCTTCACAAATCAATATCTCTATCTATCTATATCTAAATTCAATTAAAAGATCATCTAAATAAAACTTTAGAGTTAGTTATCAAATAAATTTGGAAGATGTTTTACAAAAAAATTTGACAAAGACAAATTACCTTTTTTAAGTAAAAAAAATATTATAATTATTACTTTATTTTGATTAAAAATAAAAAGTTAATCTATTTAATTCTATTTATAGAAACTTTGTCCAAAGTTTGTTAAAAAGTTTGTGAAAAGATAATTTTCCAATAAATTTAGCAATAGAGCATATCTCAAATTCAATAAAGCATAAGTACTGAGATGATAAACCCTATCTGACAACAGTCAAACCTAGGATTACTAAATATGGTGTTTTCCTCTCTCAAGAAAACATTATTAGGAGCTGCACTTTCCAATTTCGGAGATTCGTTTGAAAGGTTTCAACATTATCAAAAGGTGTTTTCCTCTCTCAAGGAAAAATTATTAGGTCTGTGGATTAACAGTTTCTTGGGCCACCAGGTCATCCATATACTCAAGAACTTCAGTTCATCAGTTAGCCACAAAATAATCAAAAAGAAGAAGAATGTAACCATTGCTCTTGATTTGGATGGTAATTTTTCTTTGTCTTTTTGTAAACTCTTAGGGTTTCTCATCTGTTACAATTCTTGTTTTTTCATTATTGATCAAGTATTCATTATTTTTGAATTAGTGCCATTCTTAAAGTTTATACTGTTCTACGCAGAAACTTTGGTTCATTCTTCTCCGTTTCCACGCGATTCTGACTTCTCGTTCACAATGATCAGTGATGGAGAGTCCAGAACTGTATATGTTAGAAAGAGACCTTTTCTTGAAGAGTTTTTAGAAAAAGTATCAGAGATGTTTGAAGTCGTAATTTTCACAGCTAGTACAAGCTCATATTCTGCAAAATTGCTTGATGTTCTTGATCCTCATAAGAAGCTTTTTGCCCGAAGATTCTACAGAGATTCATGCAAATGGGAAGATGGTCACTGCCTCAAGGATCTCACAGTTCTGGGAATTGATATGGCCAAAGTCTTCATCATTGACAACTCTCCAGAGGTATATATATATTACTTCTTTGTTCTTTAATGTTCTGATGCACCTTTTTTCTATTCATTTCTTTCTATTCCATGAAACTGTATATTTCTTAGTAAATAACAATGGTTTATGATGCTGAAACTTGAAACTTGTGTTTATGACAGGTATTTAGACTTCATGTTAACAATGGAATTCCTATTAAAACTTGGCACTGGGATCATACAGATCATGCTCTGATTGATTTGCTGCAATTTCTGGAGAAACTGGGTGATGTGGATGATGTTAGACCCATTATAGCAGCAGAATTTGGGGTTGGGGCAAGAATTAATTATGCACATTCTTCCTCTCCTATTCAAATTAGAAGAAATAGATCCTTTTAAGAAACTTCACCTAATATTCATGTATGGACTTATACTAGTTAGGGTTTTGGTTATTTAGATGCAGTTATTTTTACACAATTGTTTTTATTTTGGTGTTTTTTTATACAAATACCTATATGTAAATGTATGATTCTGTTATAGCCAAAATAGAAGAAAGTTGTACTTAACAATTTGCCTTTTGTTAAAAGGTTTTGGTGTTGTTTACTTTCTTGAGCTATGTTTACCATTTAGATTATTATATTATTATTATGTTTTTATGTTTTACAAGAGTTGTAGGAGTTATATATATATTATTGAGAGATGTGAATAAGGCATCTTAAAAGAATGTATCTAAGAATGAAATACGTATTATACTTATTTTACGTATAATTTTAATTATTTTAAATTTAAACACATTGCTGTTTTAAAATTATAATTAGAAAATTGTATGGTTTTCATAATAGTTTAAATTAATTTCTAAGTTCAATTAAATTATTTAAATTCAGTTACGAATTTCAATGCAAAAATTATAGTCATTAAAAATAAATTCAATTACGGATTGTATCTTCATCTCATAATTATAATAAAAAAGAATTCAATTATGAACACATTTCAATCTCCAAAATATTACTATTCACATCTCTTAAACAAACACATTCATATGTTTAATAGTTTTATCTTATTTTTCTTTTCTTTTTTCAATTTTAGTCAATATAAAACCGTTAAATCACAACATAATTAATCACTCTCTTAACGTTGTACCACAATTAATTTTACCGTTATATGATCGCACTCTGAACGTTCACAGAAGAAACTAAATTCATTAATTTTTAATGAAATCAAGATTAAATTTAAAAATTAACAAATATAGAGACGAAAAAAAACTATACCTAAAATATATTATTGATATTTGATAACATTTTTTTCTCATTTCTTTTAATTAATATTCTTGAATTATTTTGACATGTGCAACTCACTGTCGGTTCATTATTGTAGTCTTCTTCCACTATTAATTTATTTCCATTTTTTATTATTTTTTCTTCTTTCCATGTGCTCCCCTTTAATTAATTTATTATTATATTTAACTTGTTTTTTTTTCTCATTTAATAAAGCATAATGTTCTTTAACACCAACATTCATCCTGCTATCTTTTAATAATAATTCTCTCACATGTTTTTATTACTACCCTTGATATTATAAAGCACAATAACGTGGGTGTTGGGAGGAAATATTATACATGACTTGGTAAAAAGAAAAAGAAAAACTTTATAAACCATCATTGTTCTTTTTAATCTTAAAAACTAAAAATTAATGTTGAGTTGACTTTTATTGCCACTCTTCATCACAAAATATTTGCAATTAATGCAGTATTATTATGACATTTTCTAAATTATTTAGACTTTTATATATGAATTTGATTAATTGCCCACAATTTCCTCAAGTCAACTATTCACTTCTTAAAACAAATGACTAACGTTAAGTGTTTAACATAGTTTACTAGTACTTTGAAAATTATCTAAAACTATAATTTTTATGTATATTCTATTCAAGGACTTTCTATTGATAATTTTAATTTTTAGCAATTATTTTTTATTTCAAACAATATGATATAATATAATTCCTAGAAATAAAAAATACACTGTTAAACAAATAAAGATGAAATGAATAATAAAACTAAAAAAATTGAGTTGATGATGAGAGAAGAAAGAGTGGTTGGTTGCATACCGAAGTACTTTAGAAATATACAAATTGTGTCACACTCAACACTTCAAATCTCCAGTTGTTAAGATTCTTCCTTCCACTGTCCAAATCATTACTTTTAAAAATTAAAAAAAAAAAATACTAAATTGTCTCTGAAATTAGGTAGAATTTTTAGAAAAAAAAATGTTTCTTTAATTGGTTATGATATTTATATTAAATTTTTAGTAGATGTATTAAAAAATCTTGACCTAAGTACCTATTAAAGAATTAAAAAGAACTTGTTTTTTCACTGAAAATCATACACGAGTGTATTGAGAAAGTTATACAAAGTATACTTTTATGCAATTTGGTTCTTTTACATTTTTTAATTGGTATCTCAAAATTACTCTTTACTGTTTAGAAATTCATCTGTCTTTTTTCAGTAGTTATAAACTGATTATTCTTATTTATGTATAGAAATACTATAACAAACATCTTTAGAAAAAGTTATAAGAATGTTGTTTTAAGATGAAAGATGTATTTAGCAGTATTCTTTTAAAAAAATTAGTCTTTTTTATTGGAATGCTGAAAATTTTATTCTGTTCTAATTATTTTTAATACACTCATATAACTTTTAATAATTTATTAATTTATTAATCTGGGTATTTTATTTGTAAAGAAAACCGTAATAAAAGAGACCTTCCAAGAAGAAGAAGAATCTTCATCATCTGAGTCCATTCACACACATGTGCAGTGGTCAATAACCAAAACTCAATACACATAACAAACATACACAACACTTCATTTTTTTTGCATTCTCTAACAACAACAACAAAAGAACATAGAAAACACAGAACTCACATAGAAAGAAGATGCACGCGAAAACAGACTCCGAGGTAACAAGCCTCGCCGCGTCCTCCCCCACGCGCTCCCCTCCTCGCCGCCCTCTCTACTACGTCCAGAGTCCGTCCCGGGACTCCCACGACGGCGAGAAGACCGCCACGACGTCGTTTCATTCCACCCCTGTTCTAAGCCCCGTTGCCTCCCCTCCCCACTCGCGCCACTCCTCCTCCACGCGCTTCTCCAAGAAGGATCACAGCCACAGTCTCAAGCCCTGGAAGCAAATCGATGTCATTGAAGAGGAAGGCCTTCTCCAAGGTGATGATCACCGCAATGGGCTCCCTCGTCGCTGCTACTTTCTCGCCTTTGTTGTTGGGTTCCTGCTTCTCTTCTCCCTCTTCTCGCTCATCCTCTGGGGCGCTAGTAGACCCATGAAGCCCAAGATCTCCGTCAAGGTCTATTTCCGTTCTGTTTTTGCTTCTGTGTTTTTGGTTTTGATCCTTGGCTTGAGCGTCTCAGTGTGGATGGTGAGGTGGGTCTTGATTGGGTTTGAGTTTTCAGCATGGAGTCTGAGATGGGTCGTGGTCAAGTTTTCATTTTTACAGTGGAATATGAACAGGGGCTTAATGGTTTTACAATTTCAATACGAAATATGAAGAGGGTCCTGGTCAATTTCGCGTTTTTTAGGATGAAATATGAACTGGGTCTTCCCAGTTTTTGAATTTTCGAACAAAATCTTAACTGGGTCTGGATAATATTTTGAATTTTGGAATGAAACATGAAGTGGGTCTTGATCGATTTCGTGTTTTTAGACTGAAATCTTTTAATTCTACAATGAAACATGAACTGGATCTTGGTACGTAGTAATTTTTATTTATTTTATAATGATTTATACGAGCTTGTTCATGATCAGTTTTGAAGTTCGGGACGAAATCTGAAGTGGGCATTGGTCAATTTTTCAGTCTTAGAATGAAACACGAACTGTGTGTCGATCAATTTCGCGTGTTTAAAGCGAAATCGAGAGTGGGCCAAGTTCTAGTTCGATATGTCATTTTTGGAGTGAAAAGTGAAGTAGGTGTTGATTAATTTGATGTTATTATGATGAGATCTGAAGTGGGTCTATTTCTATTTTTTGGGCATTTTGCAGAGCATAAAGTTTGATGATCTAAGGGTACAAGCTGGTTCAGATGCAACTGGTGTGACCACCGATATGATCACGATGAATTCCACTTTGAAATTCACATACCGAAACACAGGCACGTTTTTCGGGGTCCATGTCACAGCCACACCCGTGGAACTCTACTATTCCGACATCGTAATTGCTTCAGGCGATGTAAGATTCATGAAAACCAAACACCACAACAACACAGAGAATGTCTGGTGTTTCTGTTTTTCTAACGTTGGGCTGGTTTTTGTTGTTGTAGATGAAGAAGTTTTATCAATCTAGGAAGAGCCAAAGGTTGGTGAGTGTAGCAGTGATGGGTAACAAGATCCCTCTGTATGGAAGTGGTGCAAGCCTAAGTAGCACAACGGGTATGCCCACAGTGCCTGTGCCATTGAACCTAAAATTTGTGCTACGATCAAGGGCTTATGTGCTTGGGAAATTGGTGAAGCCTAAGTACTACAAAACCATTCAATGTTCCATCACTTTGGATCCCAAAAAGCTCACTTCTCCGGTTTCTCTCAAAAAATCTTGCACATATGATTGATACATGTACATGTGATAGAGAAAAAAAAAATGAAAGTTAGAACATTACTCTATTATTAATGATTCTTTTGATGTTTGGGAAGAAATGGGGGTTATACAGCTAAGATAAGGACGCGTTTTTGGGAGTATTTGGCTGCCTCAAATTGCGGAAAGACAAAGACATAATGTTTTATGATGTTGGGTTGGGTGGAGAAATGTAACATTGTGGATTTGTGATTGGTCATTTCAAGAAGACTTTTTTATTTTTATTTTTTTTTGTGTTGATTATTTGTCTGATTTTAATCTATTAATTGTAAAAGTGACAGGTAATTTGAATTCATTCAATCTCATTGTTGTAATTGCATCTTTGTCCTTGTAATTATGGTGTAATTATAGCCATAAAAGTTTGGGTTTTTGAGAGTTGTTTTTTTTTTTTTTTGAGTTAGGTGAGTTTTATGATGGTGGAGCCATCATGGGATAGTGCATCACTAGGATCAGTTCAATGGATCTTTCAATTCATCATGATTCAAGAAGAGGATTATTAATTTATTTTACATCCTTTTTTGCAAAATATTTTGTTACTTACTTTCATACTTATCAATAATAAAAAAAAATATCGAATATATTTTATGTTTCTAAAACATTAAATTTACTTATACCTTTTCATTCTAATCAAAATTACAATTTCTATACTTTTTTATTTATCTTAGTCTTTTTTTTTAAATGTGTGATTTTGGTCTAATATTTTAAACAATACAATATATTAAATTTACTATGGTTATTATGTATAGTTATGATAAAATGTATAAAATTTAAATAAAACTATATGTTATAATATTTCTTTAATTAATGGATTTACTATAAATGTTATACAAAATGTTCTTTAGTAAACAAACGTGTTCTTTATACAAAATGAAGTTGGAATAATTTGAAAAACAATACAAGCTCGTATAAAAGATATATTAAATTTAGTTTGTATTATGTTACATATAGATTTCTCTTTTTTTGTGGTCATTTTTAACCTCTTGAGTGTTGAGGTTTTGATAAAAAAAAATTAATTAGTAATTACTCTTGATTAGAGCTAGAGATACTGCAAAATACGTACTTTTTTCTTTAATTTATACTGTTTAAGAAGAAGGAGAAAGTAAAATGTAATGTAAGTGGGTTGAAGAATCCTAGATTGGTGTGAAAGTGAAAGGTTTGTTGGAAAGATGGTTGGTCCATGCATGTGTCTTCTTGATCACAAAGAGAGAGATTGTGTTTGCTCCCCAATCTATGAAACATCAATCTCTTCATTACTCTTCCTTATCAACTTTGCCTATTCTTTTTTACTCTTTCAAGCACATAGATTCAATTCTTTGCTACCTTAACTAAATCACCTTTACCTATTATATTTTACTCTTTCAAGCCCATAGATTGAATTGTTTACTAATTAAATTAAATCTACAAATATAAAAAGAAAAAAAAAAGGTAAGAATTTATTATAAAAAATAATAGTTGATTTGACTATTGTTATCACATTAAAGTCCCTGATTTATTATGATAGAATAATTGGAAGCTCACCATCTAATATTCATTAATTCCTGATTTTTCTATTGTGTATTTGAAAAATAGAACTAAAATAAAAAATTTAAGAATTAATGAATCTACATCCTCCTTAATGATGACCTTTCTAATTCATTTTATGAGTGTATATATTCAAAAAAGAAGTTAAATGTGTTTGTAGTTTTTATATTTAGACACAAATTATAATTTGTATTTGTCTTAAATTTTAATATACAGCGGTGTTCAAATTTTAAAAAATAAATGAATATAATTCTCTTTATCCAATGTTATATATTTTGTGTTTTAAATGTATGAGTTACTTAATATTATTATTTTAATATTAAAAATTTTTAGTATAAATAAAATTAGTATAAGCAAATTTCATTATTTTAAAACACATTATATCTCTATAAATTATTTTTCTAGAGTTCTCTAACTTCTCTTTAAGGATTATCCTCCTTTGTTGTTCACCTGATTGAAGATTTGAGACCATACGGGTGATCATTGTGGCAAGCTCTTCAAATTGAACTGGTTAGTTTCTTTGTTCACGTAATTTAAGTTTTAACCTTTTTTTTTTGTCTTCTTTTTTTTATTGCATGTGAGAATTTTTTGCTTGCATGTGAGGTTTTTATCTTCTATATGAGTCTTTGTTGATCAATGATCATAATGATATGTCATGATCGTTCTTGTGATATTTCTATGTGTAGATAAAACATCATGAGAAATTAGAGACATTTTGTGGTATTAGAGTTGTTTGGGTATGTGGAGTCACTTTGTTAGGTAAGGGAAGCTATGTTTGTTTTGAATTGATCATCTTGGTAGTTAATTGTAATATTTTGTGTTAAATTGATGAGTTGTATGTTGAACTATTTGATATTTGATTTGTGTTTGATCTTGATTTGGAGAAAAGTTTGAATTTGTGTTTTGAGTGATTCGGTATGAACTTTGAGTTCATTAATACTATTTGGAATCAAAAACACACAAAGGAAAGGTGCCCAATTATAGTCAATTACACAACATCATTTTTCCGCCAAATTGTTGTTTCTGATACACCGTGAGGCACCGTTACTGTGGTGTCGGCTGCTAGGCCATTGACTTGATATCGTCGGGCGCCACTTTTGGACCGTAGGACGCTAGAAGTCAGTTGGTGCCAGGGGTCGGGGGTCGGGCATCGGGCACCACTTTTCCAACACTGGGTGCCACCCTATTTTTCTAGTTTGCGTCCTCTTGGTAAAATTAAGATTTACGCTTCATTAACTGTCATATCAAACTGAAATTTTGACAAACTGATTCTAGACACGTAATTATTTACTTTGGGATTTTGTTTTGAAGTTTGTGGTTATAGAAATGGTTTTGCACCATTTTTGTGTACTTTATGCATAACGTTAATTGCCTTGTTTTTCATGTTTCTCCTATTTAATTGTTTTAAATGTTTTGTGATTGATGCTAAGCATGCTTTATGACTTTTACTATCATAACTTAAGGTGAAAATGTTATTGTAGGTATATAAGATGATTGGTATGAAATGTTGTGTGAACATGTGAAGTTATGATGTTGAAGGAATTTCAAGGAGAATTTCTTGGTGGTAATGGCTGTGGTGTTAGTGTATGCCTTGATATGGGATAATGGTTAGGGAAGAGATATACTGAACTCTAATAATCATTCATATTCAAGTAGAGTAGAATCAATTATGTGATGAGAGTAGCAGAAGATCCTAGTCTTGGAACGTATTGGACCCTAGGCATGAATGAGATTAATCATGTATGTGGTTGAGTGATGACCCCTTATGGCTAGACTTTGCAGAGTTTAACAACCATCACAAGTGCACACCCCGTATATCAAAGACATGCATTTAGATAATTGAGTTTAGTGTCAACTACTTGTGTGATTATAGACATAGATATGTTTTATACCATGTTTATGGGGTTTTGACATTATTTAAATATATGTATGAATAATTCTTTTGTACACTAGCTTACCCTCTTTTGTGTTTTGTATTGTTCGTCTTTTTTTTTTTACGATTCTCACCTATTTGGTAGGAGCAGATGAAGTTGCATGTTTAGAGAGACATTTGAGGATGAAGGACCATCAATTATGATAGTAGAAGATTTTGGAAAGTTGTAATAAGTGGTTAGTCACTCTTGTAAGGTTGTATTAATATATTTTATACACTGGATTACATATTTTGAATATTATAATTAAACGTTCTATTTTATTAATTTGAAGTTAGTAAAATGGGATGTTATATCATTAAAATTAATAAAATAGTTAAATATTTCGTAAATTCATAAGAAATATTAAAATTGATCTTGAAATAAATAAGATGGACCGGTTTTTCAAATTATAAAGTAATAGTTAAATCAGTGAATAAAATTAGAATAAATAAAATAAATTAAATTAAATTTTTTATAGAAATAAAGGTATATTTAATTAACGAACTCGAAACGTTTCTATGCAATTAAACGTTTTAAAAGAGGAAACAATTTAAAAATTATAAATATATTCATTGATAAATTGTAATTTTAAGAATGATCTTGTAAATGAGTATTCTAAAGACACCTACTAAGAATAATTAATAATTATTAAATTTAGTAAAAGTTCATAATTAAATAAAATATTTACGAATTCTGATTTTAATTATTATTAGTACAGTTTTATTTTATTTAAATAATAAAAATATCTATTAATATTTTATTTTCTATACATAAAAAAATAAATAATAAAATAATTATATTTAAATATTATTAAAAATAAAAATATAATTAAACGTAAAAAAATTTAAAATCACATTTATTTAAAAAGTAACATAAAAAAAGTGCATAAAAAGAAAATAAATATAAATAAGTAAAATTTGAAAACTTATACTTCCAATGATTTTTTATTTTCCATTTTTTCTAAATTATTGAAAGTGGAAAAAATGTATACTAGTGTAATAGAGAAATTATTCAATTTATAAATTTTTATTTTCTTTTATCTTCGTAAATTATACTGCATAATGTAAAATATGTTATCGTATCTATAAAATGTTTGAGTTGTAAAGTTTAATTTTAGTCATTCTGGCCCGTTTATTACTTTGTTTAAAATTTTGAAACGTCTATTTTTGTTTTTATAAATGGTTGAGATAATCTTTTATAAAAATAAAATTTTATTTAGTTGATGTTTGTAAAATTAAAATCAGAGTATTTCTAAATTAGAAAATCGAGTTATCAAAAAAGATTATAAAGATAGAGAGCATACTATTTCTTTGACTGAACCCTAGAAAATCTTTAAAAACAGAAAATCTAAATTAAATATTTTTTATGGAAAATGGAAAAATATTTCTTCGAGAGGAAATGTTTTACCGTATAATATTATATATATAACACTACAAGCATCACAAGGCTTAGTAGAATTGGTTTATTTGTCGTGTATCTTCGTCATTGTCCAAAGTGGTTCATCAACAAGCTGTTACCCAAACCACATCCAGACTTTCTCCTTCTATCTGTAAGCATTTCTCCCTCTGTGTACAGGTTTTCTTTTTAATCTTTTTGAAATGTATTCTTTTTTTAATTTATATGATAAAACATGTAATAATTCAATATATATTCTGCAATTGAAGGTTTTGAGGTTCAATTCGACTCCGGTGGAAGTGGTGCACCCTCAAGAATTCATCAAGATGAAGCCTTTTCAGTTCTGATTCATCTGGGTCTCGCGATTGCTAGGTTCTTATTTAGTACTTTAGGGTTTCAAAATTTGAAGTCCCGTAGAAGCTTTGTACTCTGTCTAGGTTATCGTTTGCAATGAAATGCTTTTGGGTGGCTTTGTAATTGCTTTCCCTTTTATTATTTCGTGTTTCTGTGGTAAAAGTTCATGGCTTTGAACATTTCCCCCAAATAGTGTACAATCAACAATTATCACAGCGTTGCTATTGTGTTTTTTCTTTTTCTTTTTTAATTTTTTCCTCTTCTAGTTGTATCATCTTGTTTTATTTGATTTTATTGGGAAAAAAATTGAAAAATATCATCAATATTTGATAACTCTCACAGCTGCTCTCTCTCCCTATCGTTGAAACAAAAAAGATATTATTAAAAGTAAAAAAAAAAAAAGAAAGGGAAAAAAAAAACTGTCCCTGTTTGTTCATGGGGATCCCTGGATTGAGCGATCAGAATAGTGGGCAACAAAGATTAGGCATAACTGAGCCTATTTCGTTGGCTGGACCATCTGAGGATGATGTGATCAAGACGCGTGAACTTGAGAAGGTTCTGTTTGCACTTATTTTGAATTCATGTATGTATGCTTTAGAGCTTTTGAACTGACTTAATGCTGAATATGGATTCTGGGTGTTCAGTACTTGCAAGGTGTTGGATTGTACGAGAGTCAGGAGGAGGCTGTGGGTAGGGAGGAAGTTCTTGGCAGGCTGGACCAGGTTGAATTTTGTTTTTGTGTTTAATGCTGTTTTGTTTCATTAACTTTTGTCCACCCAAAAATGAAAAATGCTTGGAAATGTTGTGGACATCCTTGTGAGTATTCTTGTTTTGATTGTGCCGTTGTGACATGAATTAGATTGTGAAGATTTGGGTCAAGAACATCAGCCGAGGAAAGGGGTTCAATGAACAACTGGTTCAAGAAGCAAATGCCAAGATTTTCACCTTCGGCTCTTATCGGTTAGGGGTATGAAGCTATTATTATGTTCCTGTCTCTTTAATTAGTGTGTAAACACAATTTACTCTTTCTGCGTTGCATTTTTATTGTATCCAAGCATCCTGCTGGAGAAAGCTTGTCTGGAAAAATGATCTGAGACTCTGAATTGAAGGAACATGAAACAGGCACTTCATCACAGTTCCATCGAGATATTTTTCAGCTAGTTCCTGAAACGTTGGTAATGGGTACTGGGTTGTAAAAGGAGAAAATTTGCTGAGGTTGTGGGGGCAAATATAATCCATCCCTGAAGCAGAGTGTAAGGCAGAGAAACAACAAAACAATATGAAATTAGGACCAAAACTGAGATCAAAGGCTATGCAATCCAATATATTGAAACATTTTTTGTTGGTGACATTTGTTTTACTGAAAATTCCTCTCCAAATTCTGTAGGTGCATGGCCCTGGAGCTGATATAGATACTCTTTGTGTGGGTCCTAGACATGCAACCAGAGATGTATGATAATTCTTGCCATTTTATTGTGTACATGAAATTTTTCCAGGTCATATCTTGTATCAGCTAAAGTTTTTAAATTGGCCTCAGGACGATTTCTTTGGTGAGCTTGGGAAAATGCTATCTGAGATGCAAGAAGTAACAGAATTGCACCCTGTGCCTGATGCTCACGTCCCTGTGATGAAATTCAAGTTTAATGGTGTTTCAGTTGATCTCTTGTATGCAAGACTAGCTTTGTGGGTTATTCCTGAAGTAAGTGATTTATATTTTATGCAAAAACAAATAACATTTTTTTAGGTACAATTGTTGTTCCTGTATATGTTTTCTCTCCATATCTCCTTCCCAGAATTTTAGACAATTTGAAAGCATTCTGTATTGAAGAAGATCACAAAATATGAGAGATGCCCGGTGTTTTAAATGACATTTTGATAGTATCCTCTTTTTCTCCCTGAACCGTTACTGGATCATAGCAGATATTTCACCAGTGATTGCTATTAGAGAAGCAACTTATTTTTTAGCTCAATAATAGAACATTTAGGTGTATCAGACCCTTAAGGGCTGTTTACTTACTGAAATAAAAATGCTACCCTGTTTTCACTTTGTTTCCTATTTTCAAAAGTTTGAGGAAATAGTGAAAACAATTTTTTATTTTCTTTTTTCACAATGTCCTATGCAGACTTTTAAAAATAGGAAATAGAAAATGATTTTATTTTTTTCTAAAACCAAATGCTCCTTAGTTCCTTTGAAAATTAAACTTCTACAGATGTGGATACATCTCCTTTCCCCCATACGTGTTTTGTTTAGGCTTTATGAATCTTTAAGTGTAAATTGTATCTTGCCTTTTGTTTACCATTTAATAACAATGGATTTTTTTTTTCTGCAGGACTTGGATATATCACAGGAATCAATATTACAAAATGTTGATGAACAAACTGTTCTTAGTCTTAATGGTTGCAGAGTAACTGATCAGGTCCTGCGATTGGTTCCAAATATTCAGGTGGTGGATATGAAGTTTGTACTTCCATAGATTTCTCTGTGTTCAGCTTTTCTGTGGCATTATTATCATACTGATTGTATTCTGTTTCTGAAAGCAGACCTTTCGCACAACATTGAGATGCATGAGGTTTTGGGCAAAGCGTCGTGGTGTTTATTCAAATGTATAACATTATTTATTATTTATTACACAGGATGGCTTGTTTGCTGTTCTACATTTTTTCACTATGTTTTTGACACACTCTGCTGATTTTCCTATTCATCCTTTTGCTATTTCCTGGGCAGGTTGCTGGTTTTCTTGGTGGTATAAATCTGGCATTGCTTGTTGCTCGAATATGCCAGTTATATCCTAATGCACTGCCTAATATGTTAGTTTCACGATTCTTTCGTGTGTATACTCAATGGCGATGGCCAAATCCAGTCATGCTTTGTGCTATTGAAGAAGGATCTCTTGGACTACCAGTTTGGGATCCTAGAAGAAATCCCAAGGATAGATATCATCTAATGCCTATAATTACTCCTGCTTATCCTTGCATGAATTCTACTTACAATGTGACATCAAGTACATTACGTGTTATGTCAGATGAGTTTCAGAGGGGAAGTGAAATATGTGAGGTATGGTTTCATGATTTTAAGAATGTTTTCTTCGAAAATTCTGGAAAAATCTCAACCAAGCAGTCTAGTTCAATGTATAGAAACATAAAGTTTGGAAATTGAAATAAATTTTGTACAAAATTGTTTTTCACCCGGTTCATCCCATTAACTGTAAGGGGGACTTCACCATTGCCTCAACATGGTTTGACATTTAGGGTCTTCATGTTAGATTTTCCATGATCAGATGATTTGGCAGTGGGGCAGTTATACTGAAATTATGCTAGATATCTAAGGTAAATTAACTTGTTTAGGAAGTTTGCCTATGCTTTTGATTTATAGGTAATGAATATGTTTATATTTCTTTACCAGTATTCAAGTTTTAACAAAAAGAGTGGTTATCGATCCATGTTAGATGGGATAAGGATTGGAAATTGGTTGGTTGGTGGAAATTTTCTTAAATGTAATGAATATCGTAACTCGGGAAGAAACAATATCTTGTGGGAATCAATACGTTTTGGCTTTGATTTTTGTTAAATATAAATTTTTGGTGGATCTCATAAGTTTCATGTTTGTGGTAATTGTAGGCTATGGAGGCTAGCAAGGCCAATTGGAATACTCTTTTTGAGCCTTATCCCTTTTTTGAATCTTACAAGAATTATCTACAGATAGACATAACTGCAGAGAATGCAGATGACCTTAGACAATGGAAAGGCTGGGTTGAGTCTCGTCTCCGCCAATTAACATTGAAGGTATGACACTGTTAAGTAACATTGCCTTCTACTCAAAGGGGTTGCATACAACTGTGTATACTCTGTTTCCAAATCATATACAACTAATTTGGCTGTTCTTAAAACTTCTAGATTGAGAGGCACACTTATGGCATGCTTCAATGTCATCCACATCCTGGTGAATTCTCAGACAAGTCTAGATCTTTTCATCACTGTTACTTCATGGGTCTGCAGCGTAAGCAAGGAGTTCCAGTGAATGAAGGTGAACAATTTGATATAAGGCTAACTGTTGAAGAATTCAAGCATTCTGTCAATGCTTACACACTATGGAAACCTGGTATGGATATTCATGTGTCCCATGTGAAACGCCGTAACATACCTGCCTACATATTCCCCGGTGGTGTCCGGCCTTCAGGCCCATCAAAAGTATCTGCTGAAAATAAACAAAGTTCAAAACTAAGGGCTTCTGGTCACGGTCAAGCCGAAAAATCTCAAGGAGGTAAAGGAGTTGCTGTTGGAGCAGATGATGTGAAAAAGAGAAGGAGATCAGAGGACGACATGGATAATAGTTCAAAGAATTCCAAGTCCCCTGTATCTTTACCTCCCCCTAGCAGGGAAGTTAATGAAGATATGACTCCTATTAAATGGGATGAATCAGAAGTCAATAGTATTGACGGACAAAAGAGCAAGAAACTTTGTCTGAGATCTCAAGGGGAGATTCCTCCTGGGGATAGTGTGACCAATGGATCTGTGGCAAGCAACCAACAAGTGAACCCTATGATTGCTGCTACTGATATATCTAGTTCTAAAGAAGAAGAAAAACTAGCCATTGAAAAGATTATGTCCGGACCATATGATGCACATCAAGCCTTTCCAGAAGAACCTGAAGAACTTGAAGATGACACTCAGTATGGAAATCAAGTCAAAGATACTACTGGGAGCATGAAAAACATTTCTGAATCTTTAGTCTTAAAGCCTGCAGTGACAGAAGAGCCAGTTGTTTATATGGAAACTACTTGTTCTTCTAGTTTATGCTCCAATGAGGGCGTGGAGGAGCTTGAGGTTGGCCTCTTTTTATACCTTAAATTCGGAAAAGAAAAAAAAAATACTAAATTTTTCAATAGAATATATAGCATTTGTAAATAGTAAATGCCAGACTTCCCTAATTTGCTTGCCATTTCCTGTACTGAAGTTGCACAAACCTCAGTCCAATCTGCATAGTAACTGCAAATTTTTTAGACTTGTTTGCTATTCCGCCTTCTATAGTACAGCTGCATGCACTATGTCTGGTTCCTGCTGTTGGTTGTTGTACTTTTATATGACTAAGTTGTAGAGCGAATTTGCTTGCATTTTTTTCAATGTTATGTAGTACGAGTATATACAAATGTTTGATGAGGTTATTTGGAGTCAATGTAGATTATATGATATATGTCACATGAATCTGATAGGTTCTTTTCTGAATTTAGATGAGTCATTACAGTAGCATAGTATGTTTATGAAAATATCAAAGTTATTTTACCATGCAGTAGCATTTGGTTCTTACAATTCTATTTTTCTCTTCCTTTTCGCAAAAGTCTGCTGAGCTAACAGCACCATTGTTAACTGTGCCTCCTGCACCTGCACCGGTGAAGAAGCCTCTTATCAGGTATATTCCATTATTAACACTGTACTTGTCATGGTTTTCATATTCCTACTTTTACTTTAAACTTATTTTCTTTTGGTGTTTAATTCTCTTTGTTAATGTTGAATGATTATTTTCAGGTTGAACTTCACTTCCTTGGTAAAAGCTGCTGACAAGAGTTCTTAGACACTTCAAAACTTAATCTGCAGCTATCTGATTTATGTAAAATTGACATTTCTAGTTCATCGTTTATTTATGTAATAACTATGATGCAGTAAATAAACCCGAGCTAGAAAACCATCAATTTTCATTGATATGTACATGAGAATATGTTGCACCGGCAAAATAAAAAAGATTTTGACCAGTTATATGTGTATTGTGTGTAGTGTTGGCATGATTGTTTTTTCATTGATATGATTGTTAGAAGGAAAATATACTGACAATTTTTTTTTCACAAACTTTGACAAACAACTTATTTTTGGAAAAAAAATTAAAATTTTATTACTTTATTCTTGTAATTTCTATAAAAAGATAAAAAAATTATCCTATTTAGTAATTTTGTCAGTGAATTAGGAAAAGTTTAATTCTTATATTATAGCATATAAATGTGAGCAACTATTATCTTTTTCCTTGCACACTATTTTGGAAAAATACCATTTGCAGTTTGACTAACATTTTATGAATTTCATTATTTATGTTTAAATACATTATTTTGCCGAAAAATAAATACTTTAGACTTTAATTTATTTCAATATATTATTAAATTTTATTCATTTGGTAAAGTAAGCACTTGATATTTTAGTTTGTGCAAATTGATATGTTTTGTCATCTCTAAATAGGAGTGTAAAAGTGGGTTAACATAAATCTTATAAGTTGATTCACTGCTCAAATTCAAAATAGATCAATTTATAACCTAATATAATTTTTAGTGAATAAAAAATTTTGTAACTGGATTCAACTCATTATCAAATTGATACATTAGTAGTGTCTTAGTTTAGAAAAATTAATCACTAAAGAATAATACATTATTGAAATAATTTAAACTCTTCTCACATTATTATTAATAATAATAATAATAATAATAATAATATTCGAAGAATGGTATAAGAGGTTACTCTTTATTCTTACTTTTTAATTGTTTCTCAGAATGTAATGATAATAAAAGAAATATTTATAGAATAAGTTGATAATGTTGTGATAGAATTTTTGCTCCCACCCAAGCAATAAAAGAGCATATAAATATTGATCGGAGAAGATTTCCATATGAAGAATAATAGATATATATGTAGGTCAATGATTGAAGAGGTAATAATTTGATTGGAGAATGGGCAAAAGCCTTTACACTTTTGTTTGATTGACCATTGTCAGATCTTAAACCACTCGAATCCTGTACCATTGCCAATTTCCATGGCTCTTGTCAAAATTAACTCTTTATATGCCAATTCTCTTCCAAACATCATTATCCATCAAAACCTTTCCTAATACCTTAATTTATGTCATATATACACTTTTCATTTCTTAATACCTTAACTTATGTATTACAAACTCAGTTTTTCCATCATTTTAATGTATTCTTTTCCTAAAATTATCAAATTTTACGTATATAGATAACTCATGTTTATGTAACACAATTTTATTAAAAGTTGTGTATGCATAATACAATCTCAAATTTATCAAAACAAAATCATATATATATTGACTTTACACAACTTCTGTAAAAGAAAAATAATATACAGATCAAACATCACTTCAATCGTACTTAATTATTATTTTTTAATTTAAATTAAAGTTATATTACTTATGTCAATATATTGATCACCCGTTATAGACGAATAATTTCGTGAATTATTGATGTGTCAATTTTTTTGAAATGATTTTGTTACATTTACAACTCACAAAATTATCCGTTTTAGTGGACGGTCTTCGACCACCTATCCTTAAACCGTCTGATCGAAAATTTGACTGAAAATATTAATAGGTCATACGGTATAATATATTTTGATTTATATATTATAAATTAATCTTATTTATATCATTTTAAACACTTTTCTTCTCATGGTAATTTGAGGATTTTTGTTTCTAAAATTTGATCCAAAATCAATGAATGTGCAAAGATTTTGTTTGCCCTAGAATATGGCTACATTTATAATGTCTACCAGTTCATATATGGATGACTCGAATCTTCCAAACCAGAAAATTGCACCCATTTTTCAAAGCTTGTTTTGCGGCTAATTAATCAATACCTGCTACAACCATGGAATCTTTCTGTCACTGTTCCATTTTGTTACAATTTAATATAATATTCTCTCATAGTTTCTCACTAATAAACCCAAATCATTGCCATTTGAATCGAATAGTTTAGTTGAAACATAAAAGTAGGGGTGAGGAACAAACTCGTCCATACGGATATTTTACTAAATCGTTTCGTTTGGACGGCAAATTATTGTGTTGATTATGGAAAATACTTTTCAGTTGTATATAAAGATGTGATGTGTATATTCATAATTATGTGTTAATTAAATATTTTTTATCGTTCATATTTAAATATTTTTATTTATTGTATATTTTTTTATATGAAAATATTTAATATTTTCAATTTAAGTATTTAATAGTATAAATATTTTATTTACTAGGTAATATAAAAAAATTATCTTTTTTATTCTATTACTATTAATTTTTGTTTCATTTGAAGAACTCATTTGTTTCGTTCAAACAATTTTCTTTATTTTTCAACAATTGATTAGGTTCATATTTGAAAAGTTTTATTAATCTCTAAGATATTTTTTATCTTATCATACCCTTAATTATACAATTGTTTTTCTTTGTGCGATTTTATTCTATAGTCTCCAAATTGTTTTTAAGACAAACATTTGATCATTTTCTTTAATATTCTTATTTGTTGTTTATTTTAATCATGTACGATACTATTTTGATATAATTATTTTTATTTTTTAACTCATTATCATACGTGTAATTTTATCATTATAATTGTATAAATAAATTTTATTTACTATAATATAATAATTTAATATAATTGCTATGAATATTTTTATCACCATCTAACATATATTGAAGTTCAAAAGATGAACTATCTATATTAAAATTATATTATTATTAGTTTAATCTTTATTCTTTGTGTGATTTTGATCAAGTGATGTATTATATTTAAACAACAAAGTTACTTAATTACTATTTGTTGTAATAAAATACTTTTATTTTATAAATTCATAAAAAATAAATTAATTATTTCAAATAATAAAATAATTATGATCTCAGAATATACATATATCTCAATTTTTTATTTCTATTCGATATAAAAGTTAAAAAAATAAGAGTTTTAAGATGAACAGTGTGATATAAAAGACAAAGATGATGAGAAGAATGATATCTGAAAAGGTTGTCTACTTGATGGATGAAGATGAAGTTGCAGAAAACAGACACCTGCACATGATAATGGGCCACCTATGCCATGCTAGCCACCCAGCCACTCCAATTCTCAGCCCAAAGGTACAAATTCTATTAAATGTATAATCAAATCATCCTTTGCCACATAATAAAGACAACAACGTTATAATTGCTATGCATCTTCATTCATCACCACAAAGCCACAAAATAAAAGTAACAAATGCAATATGTGAAATATTTTATCACAAAATTAATAAACTATATTAACTATTCTTAATCTTTCGTGAATTTGCATATCGATGGGTTTAAAGGGATGAATTTATCAATAACATACAGTATCAATAAAACTTGACTTTAATAAGGTAAAAGATAGCCATTATTTATATGTATTTTATCTTATATGGTATCTATTTTTAGATATCATATAACGAAGACTTATACCCATATTTAAATTTTTAATACATATTATTTTTTTCATATTCTTTACTTATTTAAAAATATTATATCAGCACTATTTTTAAAACATTGGCAGAATAGAAAGTTTTAAAAATAGAAGAAAGAAAAGAAGTCTTTAATGACAAAGGAAGTGATTATATATAAATATTTTTTATTATCAGATGTTTCTCTTAAACTAATTAATATTAGTATTAAGTGAAATTTTATTGTCCAAATCACACACACGTAATTAATATTAATAGTTGAGACAAGCCACATGCGACTATGTCTTCCCATTAATTACATTGTAATTACGCGTGTCTTTATCGCGTAATACATAATTAATGCACAACTTATGCAAAACATGAGATAGCAACACAACACACGAGAAAAAGTTTATATTCAAAAATATCAAATACAAGATACAAAATAAATGTAAAAAGAAAAAATAATCTGATAAAGGTGGCTTGTGAAAATTCATTTAAACATTAAAAGAAAAATAGGAAATCGTTTAGCAATTTTTCAGTTTTTATATGTATTAGTATTAGTATATAATTTTCTACGTGTTTGATATCAACCGTTGTAAATCTAAACACATTGTGTTTTATTTTTTTACTAGTAATTTATTTTGCATTATTATGTGATATCAGAATAAAATGATTGAGACATGATGTACCTTGACTAGTAAAACTAATTTGCTTCAATCATTTGAGGGAATAGGCACCAACTAATAGTGTTTATTTGTACGTATTTTGTTTAATAGTTATCTAACTTCCATCCAACATTTATTTAATTTGAAAAAGATATCTCCCTTAATATTTGATATGCTCATCACAGATTAGACAGGGATTCCATCTTTATCAAAATGTTCGTTTTGCTTGAATAAACATGGATCCCACTCAAATTAATTTTTGGGAATATAGGTATTAACACTACTACAGTTTTGACTTTTTAACTCGCTCTTTATGCCTCGATTGTACAGCAAACGAGACGTATAAACACACGGTGGCAATTTTGAAATTTTTCAACCTTTAATGCCTCGGTTATTTCAATACCCGAGGCAAAAACTTACATTATGCCTCGGTTCACTCAAACCCGAGGCCTAATGTCTGTCAATATTTTTAATTCTCCCGTCATTTTTAATTTTTCAATTAAACGAAAAGGGTTTTGTCTCGGTTGTTTAAGACCCGAGGCATAAACTTCACACTGCTTTGATTTTATTTGCACTGCAGGAAGGTGGAAAGTTTAGGTTAAATAAACCAAAATCAACCACAATCCTCGTCTTCCTCTCTGCACCACATTCTTCCTCATTTTCTCTAACACTTCAAACTTTCTTTCTCTCCATCTCCAAAATCAAACCCAATCATTTCCAAAGTTTCAAACTTTCTTTCTCTCCAACATCTCAGATCCAACATCCAATCTCAAAGGTAAGATCTTTCAATGAGGGACGTTGCGGTAGCGTCGCTGGCCATCTGACGCGCCACCACCATTGCGCACACTGACGTCGTGGAGACATGGCGGAAGCAGAGGGACTTTGGTTCGCCGGTGCTGCTCGTCGCTGCACCACAAACGACAAACGCACGCCGCCACACGCAGTGAGGGACTCTGGTTCGCCGGTGCTGCTCGTCGCCTCCGGTTCACCTTCATTGTCGTCTCCGTTCGAAGTTCCGACGCCATCATCCTTCGTTCGAAGGATAGCGTTTTCGTCGAACAAGTATGAGGCGCAAAACAGTGAGGTGTTTGGGATTTATTTGGTGAGACCAGATGGGAGTGGGTTGCGGAGGGTGGAGGTGGCTAAACGGGGTGGAGGGTAAGAGGGAGAGGTTGAATCATGTGTGCTTCAGTGGCGACGGAGAGTGGCTGTTGTTCACGGCGAACTTGGGTGGCGTGACCGCGGAGCCGATTGGGTTGCCAAACCAGTTTCAGCCGTATGGGGATCTTCCCGACAATGGTGGTCGGGAAGATGAAGATGAGATAATGGTGAAAAAAGGGTTCTAAAATGGCCACTGTTTTTGTGCTTTGGGTGCGTGAGTGTTTATGTGTAATAAATATTGAATCTGATAATGGAACTCATGCAGAAAGGCTGGGTTGTTTTAAATTTTTTTTTTTATTTTTAATGTCTATATTAGGCCTCGGTTATTCTAGAACCGAGGCAGTAATGATTGAATATGCCTCAGGTGTAAACCGAGGCAGAAAGGTAACATTTTTACCTCGGCAATATATACCTCGGGTCTTAAACCGGGACCAAAAGACTAAAATAACTGCGGCAGAAACTCTTTCCTGCACTAGTGTAAAGGAATGAAATATTTGTTGAGTTCACCCACATCGGAACCTAATTTCATTTTTATCTCCTCTCATATTTTCTTTATATTTGGTAAACATTAGTGTAATTATCTTACAAGTTAATGATTTGAAAAAAAAAACAAAACTTCCTTCCACCGTCTTATAACTTCTCCAAAGGGACCTTTGCAATAAGTTTAAATGAAAAGCTGTTAAGGGACCTTTGCAATAAGGTTTGACTGCCTTAACATGTCCTATAGGTATAAAAGTAGGAACAATATGTAAAGAATATGAAGGTTGAAGATTATTCTTTGCAGTCATTACATGTATGAGCTCTTTAAATATAAATGTGGGGTGACTTACTGAAAAGTATTTTGAACATCATCATGGTGGTATTAGTTATAGTGCTCATGTCAATGTAAATTAGTTACTTTATTATTGTTTTAGTGTCGGAAGTATTATGGAGTTACAACATAATAGTAAACAATCTGTAATGTTTTTGTAACTTGTAAAAGGATTAGGACATCCCAAATGTCATATTATATTTATTTAATTTTTGTTGCTGATAAAAAAAAAAAAAACTTCTCCAAAGAAATGGATTAGACAATGATAATTATTTAAGTTGGTTGGGTGGGATTTAGAATGGAGGATGAAAGATGTTATGAGTTCAAATCTTTCCACCAATAAAATCTAATAAGAGATTCAATGTAAAATACGTAAAATTTGACATTAGGTCAAAATAACATATAGTCTCATATAAATAATTAAGGTATAGATATCATTCTCAACCCAAAACATTAAGACAATGAATTTATGAGTCATTATCTTTATATAGTGTTATACTTTCTCTTCTCTAACCAATGTAAGACTTAAACTCACACTTAAATTTCTAATAGTTGCAAGTATTTCGTGGTGGTGGACTTTTTTTTTTTTTTTTTAATTGCAATGACTTTTTGTGGGTCTAAATGTGTCACTGAAGTATCCGATTATATTTCTACTTTATTATTGAAATTGGATTATGATTGTTTTCAAACATCTTAATCACGAAAATGCAAAATATTTCTTATATCTCAAAATTTTGTTGTATCATTCCAACTATGATTTTCAAACACTATAGTTTATTATTTGTAAATTAACATTGATATATATTTTTTAATTTTAAATTTTGATTTAAGTCCCAAAACTGATCATTTTTCAAAAAATGATATAAAACCTTAACGTTAATTCTCATCAAATCCGCTGTAGCGTAAATTTACATTAGATATTTTGTCCAACATAAATCTATTACTCATAACTCTGTAAGACACTTACCAGATATAGAATTTCATAAATAATGAATATAAAAAAACTATTTTATGATAATGATAATGATTATTATTATTAACATTATTATTTTAGGTTTAACTCGATCGACACAGCATGAGAATAAAACAGCGCGTATCGAAACTCAATCGGCTAATATGGCTTAGGATGCTTTGTCATACAGTGAAATTAATAAAAGATGGCATGTTGGAACAATTTTTTTTATTAATGATCCTAATTAAATGAAGAACACAAAGCTCCAAGTTGAAAATCATGGGGAGACAAATTGTTTATCTTTTATATTTTTTTCTTCATGTTACTCAAAATGTGGATATATTAACCATTTTGAGTTGAACTTTTCTTGGATGTACCATGTGGGTTAGGGTTTTCTTTTCACACTATTGCATGTAGGTGTTACATATTATTTGTTAAAAAACAATTAATTTCTTAAATGAATTTTAATATATTGAGAAATGAATATCTAATTCTTAGTTAGGAAATATTCCGATAAGGAAAGTTTTTTCTAGATAAGACAGAATATATTCATGAAAAGAAAAGGTATTCCTCATCCAAAATAGTTTTTGCGTAAAATACTTTTAGGTGTACAATAAAAATAGTTTAAAATTACGTCTCATCCAAAACTATGATTAATAAAAAAAGAGAATTCAACAAATAATTAGAAAATAATGTTATAGAAAACATACTGTTCTTCGATCATCGTATTGTAGAATAGGAGTGTGAAGATAGCGACCAACAATGTAATTTTTTTACATATTTTTATTATTGATAAAAAATGGTTAGAAATCATAATTTTGTAATTTTGCGAGTCTCATTCCTTAATTAACCTTCTTTATTGATATAATACGAATAAAACATCAATGTAAGACAATGAGACTATCTTTAACACAAAATTATAAGTTAATAAGTTTGAATTTTCTTTCATATATAAAGTTCAGCTTTTTCATCTCTATTCAATTTCACATGTTCCCAACATTTACGCTTTGGTATTTTAACTTATGTTAAAGATTTAAGTATGAATAAAAAGTTTCATATCAATTAAAATGAAAAAGTTAAAGTGACATCTAAGAGAAAAAAAAAACTCACTAACCCTAACTTTAGGATATGAAGATTGTTTATGTATCTCTTTTTTAAAACATGTTTAGTGTCTCTATTTATCAATTGTCATTTCAAATTATTGTACACATCATTCTATTTATTTTATTTGAGGATCTAAATGTAATTTGTCAAGTTCTCAGAATTATTGCAGGATGGAGGAAGGGGAAACTATGACACGATTTCCCTTCTAGCTTATTTTGTGTACTACCTTTTTCTACTTCATTTAACTTTTTACATTCATTCTTATTTTGTTGAAGTTTTGAAGGTGATGTAAATGTTTTCTTATGTAGACAACACACTAGTAAGGGCTTTTGGTCTCGGTTATTTTCATTATTCTGCCTCGGTTTTAGACCTGAGGCATATTGGGATGAGGCCAAATGCGAGTGTCTTTTGGTCTCGGTTGCAAAGGACCGGAGTCAAATCTGGAATTGAAAATCCCCAAATTTGCTATCCTGGTATACTGATTCTCGAGGGTTTAGAACCCTAAATCCAAAATGTTTCAACTTGCTTTTAAACTCATCGCACTGCCTCTATCTGCATCCTCATACTCTGCTGCCATGGTGGAGCACGCGTCTCGGGAGGGTTTTCTTTGCAGCGGCATGCGTCTCGGGAGGGTTTTTTTCGTAGCGGCACGCGACTCGCAGTGGTGATTCTGCAGCGGCAGCGACGAAGGTTTCCGATGGTAGTGTCAATATATAGTACAGTCGCGCGCGAGTCGCATGTGATGTTCCTTCAGCGACGCGACTCGTGGTGGTTGCCGGAGGTGCGAGGCAGATCTGGTTCGCAAGACAGAGCAACAGTGGTGAGGTTGATGGGGTCACAACAGAGGTTGTTTGCGTCTTCGCTCGCAGCAGTGTCGATCTTTGTCATTGAAGTATGGCTCTGAACGCGTAGCAGCAGCCTGGTTTCGCATCGATGTGGCACGGGGTGGTCTGACGTCGCGTTGGCTCCCGGTCTGGTTGCATTATGGGGGAGTTGCGCAGAGGAGAAAAAACCAGTTCGCGATTTTGGTTCGCGCGGAGAAGATGAACAGTGCAGGGTTTGCGAATTTGGAATCCTAAATAAGGTCTACGGCCTCGGTTCCATTAATAACCGATGCATAAAGTCGTATAGGCCTCGATCCTATTCCACCCGAGGCCAAAGCCTCTGCTGTCAGTGGCAATTTTGAAATTTTGGAGAACACTAATGAGTTATAGGCTTCGGTTGAGTGATAACCGAAGCATATAAACCCTTATAGGCTTCAGTTGGAAAGGGACCCGAGGCAAAAAAGTTCGAAAAATTTCAAAAATGTCACCGCGTCCTTATAGGCTTCGGTTCCGTAATAATCGAGGCCTATAAGGCGAGTTAAAAACGTGATTCTGCACTAGTGACATGTATATCATAAGTTGGGATGTGAATGGGATGGGTAGGGTACGAGTAGTAGCTCCTTCGTACTTTACCCACTCAATAAAAATCTGTTACGTACCTATATTCTTATTCGTCGGATATCCGTTATGCGAATATTCACCTTTTTTTTATATCACGGGTATCTACGGGTATCCACGAATAGCCGTGGGTATCCACAGGTACTTGCAGATATTTACAAAATTATTTAAAAAATAAATATTTTATCATAAATTCAAATAAAATAAAATATCAATGTCATAAATTTTAAATAAAGTTCAAATAAAACTCAAGTTCATACAAGTCCAAATAATTATAAAAATAAATATAAAATGACATTCAACACAGTGGAAATTCTTTAATTAGTACTTTGATCAACAAGCCAACTTTCTTCGATTGATTCCTGATAAATAAACAAAATAAACAAATAATAAACCTCAACTGCCACATGCCAAGTATTCTTATTTTGATTCCATCATTTGACAACAAGCATATCATAAACGTCACTGTCTATATGTCTATATAGGGTTTGATGTATATGCCCAATTTCAAAGAAAGAAAAAAGAAGAATGTCAAGGAATGTACTTGAAAAAAGATAACGTACCAATACTTGAAACTAGAAGAATGTAGATAAAAAATAAGATGCGCAGCTTAAAAAAATTAGGTAAGAATATTTTTTAC
>Ga0214544_1000339_pt1 | contig 81348 bp, 33 predicted proteins | sample CNSS3metaG_FD_160074 | JGI IMG/M metagenome (GOLD analysis project Ga0214544, IMG submission 160074) | Root nodule microbial communities from cowpea collected in UCLA plant growth center, Los Angeles, California, USA - CNSS3 | ecosystem: Host-associated > Plants > Roots > Nodule | place: USA...
TGTTAGCATAGTTAGGTTCTGTTAGTTAGCATAGTTAGTGGTTATTCTAACTACTATGTTTCAGTTATTTTATTTCCTTCTGTTATGCCTCTGCAGGTCTCTATATAACCTTGCATGCATTCCTCCTGTATGTAATCTTTTCACAATTATAATAAATGCCTTTCTTTTCTCTCTCCTCTGAAACTCTACAAAATTAAAAAAAAAAATTAATTTAATTAAAAAAAAGACGAAAGGAGACACTCTTAAGGCACCTATCTTTATTTTCATTTGCAAGCATATATGAGGTGCATAATCCATTGTGTCGTATGCATTTGCTCATTCATTCTTACTATTTAATGCTATTAACTTACGTTCAACAATTTAAACATTTATTAAAATTGAAATTACAAAATTAAGCTATTCATCAACAAATCAAAGATTGTAATGTATTTTTTATTAGAAATTAATTGTATTTCATAATTATATGCAAATTAACTATATTTCAAAAGGACGTACATTAGTCGATATGCCGCAAGTATTGTATTTTAAAGCGATCTTAATATTTTTAATCTATTTGCTTAATCTAATATTTCTTTTTTGAAATAAATATTAACAAAATAAATTATAGTTATATAGAAATACAAAATTATAAAAAAATTTGTTATGTTTTAAATTCGTATCTTTTGATGAAATATTATTAATAAAAGAAATTTAAATATTATTTTTAATTTTATAAATTAATATTTCTAAATTTTAATTAATACTCATTTATATTCAAATGAAAACAAAGATGTTTTTTTTGTAATTTATTATATTGTCTAGGTAATTTATTTTTTCCTTGTTACACCAATCAGTCCTACTAATAATTTTTTCATTCATTTCTACTTATCACTTATTTTTTCTTAATTCAAACAAAAATTTTCATCTTATTTTTTCTTCTTTCCTTCGTTTTCTATCTTCGCCAGAATCTTAACAAAGCAATTAAACTATTAAAACTTCACACTCTAGATAATATATTAGAAAACGTATAGATTGCAACAGCAACAAATAAATTAATATGTTTCTTCTATTGATATGGTTAGGAACATGAGGGGAAACATGAAAAAGCACGCCCTGAGATAAATTGACTGTGCATTAGGAAAATAATTTATTCTTTTATTAAATATATTTATACCATTTTATATAAATCACTTTTATTTTTTACAAAATCCACTACTAGAAGTTTTTTGTATTGTTGAGACTTTTAGATTTAAACAAAAAAAAAATCAAGAAATGAGAGACTTAGTATAAACATTTAGAAAAATGAAAGCAATAAATTTAGAAGAAGACAAAAATGAAAGGAAATAAAGTTATGAATAGGCTAAATTAGAAGGATAAAAATTTAGAAAACACGTTTACCTGTGTTTTTAATAGTTTTGAATGCTGATGTTTGTATTAACCTAAGACTACTGTATCATATAAATAGTATTAATCTACGATTAGTGATGAATTATGAGATAAATTTGTGAGTGGTACTGCTGGGTGTCCAATAATGAACAAACAATGAAGAATGTGACCTGTGAGTGGAGACTGTATATGATATAACATAGTCCTTGCCAATCGGCTTTAACATCAGACATGACAATATTATACATGACAATATTATATTAAGAAAAGTGATTGTCATGATTCTCGATACAAGATAATGAAATAAAACCAATTTATGATATATATATATATATATATATATATATAAACTTAATCTTATTAATAAATTAATTTTATAAGATTAAATTAAACATAAAATATTAAAACAAATTATTTTTTTTCCATAGCCATGGACATGATACCTAGTTAGGGTTCTATTAGTCTTGCACAAAAAACAATATATGTCTTTTTATAGAAATGGATGCATTTTGAAGCAGAAAACATTTAACCCTACACAAATCCTGAATTCACTTTGAGGGGGACCTCTGTTAAATTATTGCCATAGTTGGCTTAAAGTGATAGCTGGAAACAATTGCTGGGGCACTTTCTTACAACCAGCTATGGTGCTAGATCCTCAATAAATAAAAGCTGAATTTCTTTGAACCTTTTCAGGTAACTAATAATGTGTTAGGATTTTAATGCTTAGAAATTATATTAACTATATATTGTGCACAATAAAACTCTATCACTTTGTAGTTTTGGTAATGAGATAATCTATGAATGAAAGATACTATATTTTCTTTCTCATTATAGTACTTGTTAATTAATTTTATTATTTAATTATTTAAATATTGTTGAGCTAAGGAACATTTTACCATTAAAATTTTATCTGACTATCTCCTAAATTTCAAATGGTACGTATTTGAGAACAAATTCTTTTCAAGAAGAAAGGTATGATAAAAAACTATCTCCAAAAAATATATATAAGAAGAACTTGAAGAAAAATATTTACAATTCAAAGGATCTATGACAAGGTCAAAGATCAAAACATGTATCCTTGAAACTTATAATATTTCATGAAAGATGAAACTTAAAGAACTTGAAACACATTTGAAAAATAGTTTTTAGAAAAATTAATTTATGTTTGTTTTTTGGGCTTTGGGGTTTCTCCTAAAAATTAATTTATGTTTTTATGTTTTTCGGCTTTTTGTTTTCTTTTAGAGTTTCTAGATTTTTTTAGACTTATATGTCTATATATAGATGTACCAAAAACTAATGTAAACAATTTTAGTCATATTGAATTTTATTTCATTATTAAAAAGATATTTTCTTTGTTCTAGGCTTAGACCTGAGACTCTTATCAAAGATTTCAAAGATTAATATTTTTGTCGTAATTCTTCACTTAACTTATCAATATACTAGATTGTGTCGTCCTCCATCATTTATCTTATTCCGTGTTATTCTCTTATTTATTTTTGTTTATGTATATGAAAGATTCAAATTCACTAACTATCATACTCTTAAATGGAAAGGATTGTATCAATAATTCTCCACCCAAATGAAAAAATTATCATTTCAATATAATTTCTTGAAAACAAATATTGAAATGGATAAATTATAAAAAAAAAAAACTATAAAATTAGATACGGCATGCTTAAAAAATATGACTACGTTTTAAAGGAAGATTCAAATTCAGTTATGCTCTACAAATACAACTACAATTTTTTATTTTTCATAGTACAAAAATTGTGTTTAGTTCACTTATATAATTCCTTTGTATTAGAATGTTTAATAAGTAAAACTCTTTTATAAAAGTCATGTTTAATAATGTTTAGCTCACTTATATAATTCCTTTGTATTGGAATAATTTTTAATAAGTAATTTTTTTTTACAAAATTCATGTTTAGTAAATATAAGTTATATTTTTCTCTCTTTTTTTTGGTTAAATTTGTACTCAATAAACATGATTTAAGTAAAAAAAATTATAAACTGAAACACTTTATTAATTAGAGATAAATAAAAATTTCCAGTTAATTTAAATAAAGTAATCTTTAATTGACAAATTATTTATAACAAATTATTTAATATAATGAAGAGATCCAAAAATCTTAAAAGTAAATTATATTCAAATTTTTTGTTTTAAAATAAAAAATAATTATCATTTCTACACGAACTATAAAAGGAAAATAGTGCATTCTCGTAAAACCAAAAAAAAAAAGATTAATATTTTTGTCTTCAAAACACTATAATAATAATGCTAAAATAAGAAATTTTATAAAAAAATCATTATTTAATTCCAAAATTTAAATTATTTTTAATATTAATACTTTATGTATACATATACATAAAAACTTAGACTGCAAAAAAATGAGGGACACAGCCATCTCTTTCTGTCAATGTCTCATAATATGAAATGGGGGAAGAAGTTCTGGGACGTGGAAACCGATCTTCAATGCAAAACCAATTTCCATAAATAACTACAAAACAAGCTCAATTCGGTGTGTTTCTTTCACATTTGGAATTGTCCACCATCACATTATTGCTACAATATTTATAGCCCTTTTGTCCTTCCCTACAATTATTGAAAACTTCCTTCACAAAAGGATCATATGCTTTGAGAACACACATACATGATATACCTAATAATTTTGGAAGATAAACCCATCACCTCATTTACTCAATCTTCTTCTCATAAATATAATAAGGACACTTTCTCACTTGTTCAATCTAGGTGTGAAGGTTGGGAATTCAAGTATGAGTATAAGTTTTATATTAAGTAAAAATGAGAAAGTTGAACACCATATAAAAATGAAGACCCACAAATTCATTATCTTAAGATTTTTGGTCAAGAATGTTGTCAATTCATTATATGTGAGTTAGATTCATGTCTCATTGGTGTTAAATTTCTGAAATGATCTTATCTCGAAAGACCTAACAACAAATAAAAGACAAAAAACATTATACTCTGACTTGTCGAAATTTTACTTTTTGGCTGGAAAAGAAAAGTTTTTCGGAACTACATAAGATTAAGTTGGGACCATCCAAAAGCAATTAAGCTTCAAATGGAACTGATCCTTCTGGTCTTTAGCTTTCAAATTGTGCATATATGGGTGTAGCTACGGAAACAAATTCAAAGTTCAAAAGCTACCTACTTTGAGATTTTTATGAGCCACGGGTTTGGTATTGAATAGTTAGTAGACTTTTGTCTCTCTTCTCTGCTGAAAAGGAAGAACTGATCCTTCTGTTTAATTAATGAGACAGAAATTTGTTGATACATTTTTTTTTCTTATCTAATCTTCTGAGGTGTGCCATCACAGCCGTTCAAATTTGCAGTTGATTGAACCAGAAATTTGAATTTGAATCACCAAATTCATTCATATTATTATGGTGGCTGCAATTTCCCAGTGGAAGGTAGAAAGCAGATACCAGTTTTATTCACTACATTGATGATGCTATTCTATTTCCAAAATATAGTAAAAGGGAATAGTATTAAATTTTGGACTTATAGGTGTACGTGAAACATACTCGAGGCTATGTGCCAATTCAACTAACAAGAGCAACCAATAATTAGAGAGATGGTAGTTTACCTAATGACATTTAGGAATGAAACTTGGAACGGGTGAAAGAGTGGTTCGAGTAAGAGCAAATAATTAGCTACTCCAATGGGAAGATGAAACAAGGGTGTTTGATAAATTTTGGGAAACTAGGTTGTGTTTGTTTGTGAGTAATTACTGTAGTGAGTGAATGGTGAGATATGATTTGTAAGTGAGAGTGTTGTTCGCATTTGTGGATTTGAGAGCGAGAGAAGGAGTGGATTAGTAAGATTATAAGATTTTTCGAACCTCTACTCAACTAAGGTGATTTGAGGGTGATATATATACAAATACATATACTCTTCATGTTTCTTCACATGCATGCTTCAATTAGTTCAACAACATGAGATTGTATGAGTAAGCAAGTTCCATGGCGGTGAAGGATGGAGGTTGTGGTAGATTCCATGGTGGTGAAGGACGAATTCTAAGAGGGTGGATCCAATTCCAATGATAAGAGGTGAGACTAAATCTAATTTCAAGAAATGATGGATCCAATTTCAACCAAAAAAGTGAGAATGGATCGATTCCAAGAAAGGTTGGATCCAATCCAATGAAACTGGATCAGTCCCAATGATATTGGATGTGATTCCATGATGTTTGGATTTGATTCCAAGTTATATATATATATATATATATATATATATATATATATAAATAAAAATATATTAATTTTAATTATAAAGACAAAATTGTAATCTTACATTTTAATATATAAAAACTTTATTTTTATCTATTACATCATTCAAATCACTCAAAAACTTTATCTTTAAATCACTTTGACCCTCAAATCACTTAAAAAAAACAAACAAGACACATTTCACTCTTTAATCCATTCAAATTCATCATCTCACTTTTTCTCAAATTAATCTTTTGAAGTGAACATAGCCTTAAGGTTTTCCTGTTAGCTCAACATTTTACCTGAATAATTATATTGAACAAAACTACTACAAATGACAATTTGGTAGGCACATGTTACATATAATTAGGGATGATAATCGATAAGGTTGAGTACGGATGGTGCATATCTACTATTTGCTCTGTTACCTATCAATATCCATAAAAAAATACTCGTGAATTTTTTATGATTGTGATTCCAGATTGTCCGAATTATTGCTTCTCATACTACCTTCTAAAATTTGTTTTGTTTTCCATTTAGTTTGAAAAGTTAGAACTATTTGAATTTTTTCTCGACATGGTTATGATACACAAACTTATACCCATCCTCTATCACACTACATCCAAACTTGCTTAACAATGAGATACCCACAAAATAAGTGCACAACATTCTCAATGGTTTGGTTACATAACTCACATGAATTACTATATTTCTACGTGCTAAATTGTCTTTGTTGTTACCTTATTTAATAGGACTTTCCATACAAAATGATATACATTTGGAAGACCTTCCAAACTCCAAAAGACATTACTCCTCTATGAAAACATTCTACATTAAATTATATACCGATCTTATTGTGAATACCCCATCCTCAACTTAATATTTCCACATTGGTTAATAGCTTCCTTTATTTCTAGCTCTTGAATGTTACCAATCAAGGTCCTATTGCCTTCATCTATTAAGGACGGAAATCATTGTGAATACTCAATAACTGATGTTTTAAGAACCAAAACAAAATTTTCTGATACTTGTCTAACTTATCTTGGCCATTGCTCTAACCATTACGGGATACCAAAACTCTATATATTACGCTCTTAGTTGTGCCATTAGTGCTACTATGTACCTACCACCAACTATAAGCACATAAAGTAAATCATTTTATGATTTATAAAAATAATGAAGTTATTGAACAAATCAGCAAAACAATAAAAGTTATCTTAATTTATAATTTCATGATTATTTTCTAAGATGTCAATCTATAGCAACAACAAAAATGAAAATAAAAAGCATATATTTTAAAAAACGACGTTTCTCGTTTTTTTTATCTGCAAATATAGTGGACTCAACTCAACCTTAGCTTGTGAATATATCCTCGAAAAGCATCATAATGTTCATGAATACTTGATTTTGTCTATATTTATTATATTTTTTTTATTTCTCTTTTCTAATTATATCACGTAATTAATGAATATGCCATTTTTATTCTCTCTAAATATATACTAGGTGTTAGTATACATTTTTACTCTTCATGAATCATTACTCTATGTGATTTCCTTAGCTTTTATGTTATGAGTGATCATGCATCCTTGATCTATGCTTACCATGCAATGTGAACAACAGGGTATAGGTGAGGGGCACGAATTTGAAAGAAACCCTGAATATGCATGCATACGCTTACCGTGCGGATTACCCGTTTCGTAAATTAAAAACAACGATAAGAACACGAATTTGCAAGACAAAAACACCGAAGCTAATCAAACTCTACAAACAACAAGTAAAAAAAGGCATGAACATCATGAAGGTGCTTCAAATCATTACAACGAAGGTACCACATGTAAATTCCCCCAAAAATATACACCAAAATAAACGCAAAGGCTTTTTCTCCTTCCTTTCTCCATTAACCCATCTGTAGATAGCTTCTCATATGATTCCCCATTTGACATGGAAAAATCAATCATTGCACTGCACCCTCCATTTTTACTCTCACACAAATTCAACTTCCATGCCTCCCATGCAACAGATGTTACATTACCTTACCATGGTCTGGTTCCACCATTCACATCCATTGACCAAGACCTACGCGTAGATGAAGAAGGACCCATGTTAGGACCCATGTTAGGACGCGAAGCCCTAACACTGGTACTCGTCGCGCTTCTCGAAGAACCAGAACTAGAAGAACGTTGAGGCCCAACACCACCACCTCTCAAGCAACTAAACAAACCGTTAAACATTCTTCTAAACGTGCCACCTCTTCTTCTCCCTCGAGACTCCGAAACCGACCATGAAATCCTTCTGGGTTCGCCCATAACAATGTTGTTAAAGTTGAACCCACCATCCACTTCCGTGTACACAAGAGGAACGTTAACCTCTCTCTCACCCTCTCTTCTCCCCAACCTTCCCACGGCAAACCCTCCGCCCGGTAGCCGCCAAATTGTCAACCCCACGTTGTTCTCTACTTGCTCCTCCACACGCTCCAACCCCGCACGTGCGTTCTCAACAGGCAACTGTTTGCGGCACACCGGGCATGAGTTCCGAATCGCGAGCCACGGTAAGATGCATTCTGGATGGTATATGTGTTTGCATGGCATTTCTCTCGCTCTGGTGTAAAGCTCAAAAGGCTCCTTGCAGACCGCGCAGTGTGACTCAGTCACCATGTGCGACGCGTTTATCTCAATCTCCGGCAAGGCATCCACGGCAGCTTTAGACGCCGGCGCGTGGTGGTTGTCGTGCCTCCCAGACCCGGAGTTTGACTCCACGTTGGAAAGTTGGTCCATCACACGGTCGAAGCCTGTTCCGAGGAGAAACTCCGACATCCTCGGAGGGAGTGGTCGTAGACCCGTACCGGCGCCATCGTCGTAGAAAAGGTCGAAGCTTGAGCCACGTTCGTGGCTTGATCCCTCGCCGCGGAGCATGATAACCGGGTTGATCGCAGACGGGTCGCCGGTGGCTGTTCTGCAATGTTGTTGATGGCGAGAGGAACGGGGATTTTGGTCGGAATTACCGGATCGGTGGCCGATCATGTACATTGCCGCCGCCGTGGGGAACCTACGGCGGCGCGGTTCGACATGGACGGGGCGGCTGGAAGATTCGATCTCTTCGACGAATCCACTGTCACATTCTGGACACATCGGCATTTCCTGTCTCCATACTCTGACGTATTTGTTGCACCGGAAACACCAATGGGAAGCCATTACGATCTACGCCTAGATACGATTAACGGATACGGTGCGGTGTATATGATCCAAGAATTTAGGTCTCGAGAGGGGTATTAAAATGAGGGGGAAATATTGGAAAAGCAGAAGTTGTGCATGATCCTGGATTCTGTGAGATAGTAGTTTGGATTGAGGAAGAGAAGAGAAAATGAAAGGGTTATAGATTAGTGTCTAAGGGTGTGGTTTGAAGGAGATTGCAGTTGCAGAAAAAACGACGTGGTTTTTTTTGGCGTGTCGGCAACGTTGTTCGTTGCGCGACACGTCGTATTGAGGGTAGAATGAATGAATGAACAGCTTTAAGTTTTTCGAGTTACGCTGATGCGAGATTACAGGCTCTTTGCTGTTTCTTGTTTCCTTTGCCGTTTTGTCTGAAAATAGCGAACGGAAGATTCTGTTACGCTTGAAGTTTGTCTTCAAAGGTTGTTTCTAAACTTCTTATTCCTAACTCATGAACTGCCTCAACCTGCACTTTTCCTTATTCAGTTCTAACAAAACAACGATATTATTTTTGACATGCAAAACCCATTAATCACATTTTTTTTGGGTCTGTTTATTGAATAAATCAAATTTATATTTTTTTTATATTTAAAACTAGTTAATGAGTTTCACTAACGAATATCCTAAAAGTACTGAATCTATAACAATATATAAAGGGGATTCCCCTTTTTGTGTCCACTTTTCAAAATACCGATTTTACCCTTTAAATATAATAATTTATTAAATTTTTAAAAATTGATCGTTACTTTTACAATTTTTTTATAAAATCGGATGTCTATGCTTCTTCTCTTCTTCTTTATTTATCAATGGTTATTCTTTTATCTGTTTTGATATATTTCACTTTATTTTTATCTGTTCTGATATATTTCTTCTTTATTTTTAACTTAATAACATTATAATATTATCACATACTAATATAATATCACACATATTTAAAAAGTACATACACACAGGCGCGATAGCGCCTGTGTTACGCTAGTAAAATAATAATGAAGTTTTTTAAATTGGGATTACGTTAAAAATCACAATAAGTATACAGTTACACTTCTTAGTGGACGTTTTTATTTTTTGTATTCTTTAATCAATATACTAAAACCATACTAAAAATACTTGTTAGTGTTTTCTTTACTTAATTTTTTATTCATAAATTTAATTTATCTCATAATTTACTTTTTAAAATGACATTAGGATTTGATTAAAATCCGCTTTTTCCCAGTTAAAATTTATATTTTTAAGTGAATACCAAAGTAAATTGTGTGTTTACTTCTTCTAAAGCTTCAAAAGGATATATCATATACGGGTAGTACAAGCCCAATTTAGTATAGTCCACTAACAAATTAGTTGCTTAGTTCTGAAATAACCAGGGTGCATGTAAATCATTGATAGAGCATTTCTTTCTGCACCCCATAGAATTTATTATCCCCATGTTGTCCCTGCAGCAAGCTCCACCATCTTCCTCTGCAGAACAGCTATGGTAATGCTCACAGTTGCACTACACTGTCTCACACATACCAAAGAGAAAATTAGTTTCATTGATGGTTTGGTATGTTCGGACAAGAGAATAAGAGCATTCTAATGATGCATTTGTCAGTGATCAATGGATGCATTTTGAATTCGTTGAGAGAATGCATCATTGCTATTACAATATGTTGTGTACATGATTTACTTTTACTCCATTAACCACTCAACACAGAATTCCTTTTTACTCAAAACATACTCAGAAATGGGGGTATGTTGCAAGATGAGGTGAAACACGACGGTGGTGAATGAAAAAGGTGTTCTATTTAGTCTGTGATGTATGGGTTATGCAGCCCTCGCAACATGGCCATTGCTGAGGAAATGAAGATGAAGGGTACCCATCTCACGTGCTCATGGTAATAAAACATTTAGGGGTAAGATGGTAATAAAACATTTAATTGGGTGCAACAAGAGAAAAGGGGTGCTGGAAGAAATGCTCACGTTCATACGTGCTGGGGGCCTTCTCCCTGCACCTCCAACGATTCTTCAGTACCCCCAAAAATTACTCTAATACCCTTATTTACAACCGGCTGAGAGAGTGGGTGAAAGTGGTTACGACGCAGTAAATTTCATTTACTGCGTCACCAACATCCTGCACCCCCAAAACGTTACTTCTTCAAATCCGTTTCGTTTCTTCTCCATCCCGTGTTCACTTTCATTTAAATTTTTGCTCTCTCAGTGGTTCCTGGTGCCTCAGAGTTTTAATTTCTCTGTCCTTTAACAAAACGGAATACAAAAGCTGTTTCAATGCGTTTCAAACTTTAACAAAATGGAATACAAAAGCTGTTTAAATAAAAAAATCAAAATGCATGCGAAACGGAATACAGAATCCGTTTCATACAGTTTTTTATGAAACGGAATACAGAATCCGTTTCAAAACTGTATGAAACGGATTCTGTATTCCGTTTCGCATGCATTTTGATTTTTTTATTTAAACAGCTTTTGTATTCCGTTTTGTTAAAGTTTGAAACGCATTGAAACAGCTTTTGTATTCCGTTTTGTTAAAGGACAGAGAAATTAAAACTCTGAGGCACCAGGAACCACTGAGAGAGCAAAAATTTAAATGAAAGTGAACACGGGATGGAGAAGAAACGAAACGGATTTGAAGAAGTAACGTTTTGGGGGTGCAGGATGTTGGTGACGCAGTAAATGAAATTTACTGCGTCGTAACCACTTTCACCCACTCTCTCAGCCGGTTATAAATAAGGGTATTAGAGTAATTTTTGGGGGTACTGAAGAATCGTTGAAGGTGCAGGGAGAAGGCCCCTACGTGCTGCTCCACTTAGGTCCTTGAATAAATGGGTTGCCCATTTAATTATTAATAGTATTTAAAAATAGACAAGTTAAAATAATTAAATTATAAATTACATATTGCATATGCTTTTTTCAATTCTGGTCTTTAGACTAATTTATTAATCCAAATTACTACCACGACAAATTTAATTCACGATTAAGTTCAGAAAATACATATGTAGAAGGACTTCTAGTTTATATTGATCTTAATTCGAAATTCGCGAACCCATAAATTAAAAACCATATAATTAGTGAGAACCCCCAATGAAAATTATTAGAGAATGTAAAATTGAAAGCGCCGTGGTCAACCACTTCTGAAACAACGAAAATTATTTGTCACTATAGTATATATACTTAAGAATATATTTATGGAAGTTCTTCGTGATGAATGTTAAAAATAAAAAAGTGCATATTTGCAAGTTACCAAAAGCCACATATGTTTCTGTCCCTTGATCGATAGTTAAGGGGAAAAGTCTCTTTCACATAGCTACTTATTTATTAAAGGTAAGGATAATGATATTTTAACTCTTTTTTTTTAATTGTTTTTAATTCACTACTCTAATCATTTTTTAATTAATTATTTTGATTTTTTTTAATAGTATGATATGATAATTTAAGGATGATCGGAGTGATAGATTAAAAAAGGATAATAAAAAGTGGGTCAAAATATCATTATCCAAAGAAATGCATTGTAACATACCTCTAGCCTTACATGCATTGCTAGTGATATATATATATATATATATACTAATTTCACATCTCAAAAGATTTTGGTGATAAAAATATTTAGTATGCGAGAAGTGTTTTAATAGAGATTACTAATATACAATTTTAGTTCTCCCTAAGTATTATCCATTTGTTCATAATTTTCCTTTATCTACCCAGTCCAATAGATGATGCTAGGTAATGCAGTCCAATAAGACTCAATTAGCCACATCACCAGAAAAATTACAAAAATATTCTAAAATACATCGATTAGGGTAAACATTCACATATCAATTATAATTATGGCAAATCTTGGTAGTTTTATTATGTCTTGATATTCCATAATACCAAATATTTACATGATGTTTGAGATATCAGGTAAGGTGTCACATTATTATTGTTATTATTTCTTATTTGAGGTAAGTGGTTATTTTACTGATATTACATTACTTGTTTTATCACATGGATCCAAGAACTAAAAGATACCATAAATACATATAGTATTCTTCAAGAAATACACACCCTCATATACTCATTCACATTCTCTCTTATACAAGATCCTAACTCTCTTAGTGACCTGGCTTGAGTGTCAAAGAGTCACTCCATCAAGTTCTATCAAAGTCATCATAATTTTGTCACCTGTCCGAAGGTTTGCCTCAAGTTCTGTAAGAACAAAAATATTATATGGAAGTAAATTAGTGTGTTATTGCTAACAAATGCCTTTTTGGTTTTTTATAATAATAATAATGATAACGATAATGATAATGATTATGATTATGATAATGATAATGATTATGATAATGATAATGACGATGATGATGATGATATTGATAATGATGATTATACACTACAAAGTTAGTTACTATAGTTAACAATTTAGATATCAATTTACAAAATAAAAAATGATTGATTACTAAAATAGTCACTATTATAAATCAAAATTCATAATTGGTCACTAATTAATTAGAGACTAATTTAGAAACTAATTTATTTTGGTAGCCAAACTTTAGGTAGCTAATTTTTAGTGACCAATTTTCTTTGGTGGCTAATTTTAAAGACCAATTTAATGACCAATTATAATTTTTTATTCATAATAGTGACTATTTTAGTAACCAATAACTTTTAATTTTATAAATTGGTCAGTATAATTACTAATAATTATTAGTCCCTAAAAGTGGTCACTATTTAGAAGTCTTCTTGAAGTGATAATAATGATAATGATGATAGTAATGATAGTAATGATACTAATGATAATAATAATAATAATAATAATAATAATAAATACTATTACTATTTCTATAATTATTAATATTTTATATAATTCTTGAATGTAATTTTTTTATATCAAACTTTTCGTTCTAAGTCACAAGGTATAAATCATTTTTTATTAATATAAAAGATTTTTTTTCAGATATTTAAGATTATTTATATTTGTTAAAAGTTTGACGTAGTAGATTTACGTTGATATATAAATATTAATTGACGTTGAAGTTGATAAAGTTTGACATATATTTTGACATTTTTTTATATTTAAGTGGTTTTGAATCGAAACAAAAATTAAAAAAATATAAATATCAATTGTATTAACTTTGTTCTGAGTATATCAAATACAATTGAAAATAAAATGTAAAACAACAAATAATATGAAAAATTCATACAAACGTGAAATATCTAAATTATAAATGTTTTATAAATTTCTATTTGATAAAAAGTAACGTTAAAGAAATTTCAGAATTTTTTAATAAATATAGCTAAGTAAAATAAATGCCTAAAATATAAAAAGATAACATAAAAGTACTAGAAGAATAAAAACGTTGACTAAATGATTTTTATTTTATTTTATTGAGATTTTATCTAGCAGATTCCTCTTTTTTTTTTTTTTACAACTTTCATGTAGAGTGTGTTTTAATTCAAACTCTGTCACAAAAGTTGAGTTTATGAAATTTGCCTTTATCAAATTTATGTTTCTTAAAAGGTTAAATCATTTTATTAGTATTATTTTTGTAGGGAAATCTTAAGTAGACTTTTATTTTAAAAAATTCGTTGCAATTAGGTCATTTTCCTTAGTTGTACACTAACCGTGTTAACTATATGTCACGTCTCAGCACGTGATTTTTTTTAATAATTTAAAAAAAAATTGTCACGTGTCAAGCTCACATTGTGTCATGTGGCAGAGTTGAATTTGACAATGACAGTGTCTTGTGTTACTATTGGATGTGAAAAGTCTCAATGTAGTATTTGTAGTTGTTATTTTGTCTCAATTTGGTTTCAATTTTTTTAAAATTGAATCAATTTCATCCCTATATCAAATTTAATTTTTATATAAATTTTACAATGGTATTTTTATTATAATTGATTTTTAACAAAATTAAGTTTATTTAAATATATATTTTGCCTTGAACTTTATTTAAATTTTGTTTTAAATATTTATATATCTATAATTCATGATAAATGTTAGAGTTGTTTTAAAAATAACAACTCTATAAATTCAAATATAAAATTTATAACAATTTAAAATAAATATATTTTTGTTTAAAATTTTATAATTCAATTTATGAAGTTGTTATTTTTAAATCAACTTTAACATTTGCCTATAAATTATTGATATATGAATATTTGAAAAAATATTTAAATAAAGTTCAATGTAAAATAAAAACTTAATATAGTTAAAATATCATCGTATATTTATATAAAGGTTAAATTTTATCTCAATTTGAATGGGATGAAATTGATTCACTTTTTAAAAAATTGAACCAAATTGAATCAAAATAAGAAATACAAGGACTAAATTGAGAATTTCACATTCAATAGTGGCACATGGCATTGTCACTTTCACATCACATTGCATTTGTCACGTGACACAATGTCAACTTTGACATGTGAATATTTTTATTTAAAAAAAAATTAAAAATTTAAAAAATCACGTGCTAATACGTTACACATAGTTAATGTCGTTAGTGTATTATTAACATAAATTACCTACTTGCAATGAATTTTTCAGAATACAAACCTAATTAAGAAAAAAAAGTGACATACTTAATATTTTCTTACAAAAATGAAGATCAATGAAATGATTTAAAGTTTTTAAAATATACGACTATTAAATGATTTAAAGTTTTTAAAATATACGACTATTTTATTATTGAATATAAGGATTCTATAAATATATATTAAAATAAGTTGTCTCAAATATCAATTTCTTGTTATTTTTAATAAATTTTACAAAATTGGTTAAATAGTAAAAATAAAAATTTAAAAAAATGGATACAGGAAGTTCAAGATACGAAATGAATACGGAAAACGTTTAATACCACATATGACAAAGTATCATTTATGTAACTATTGAAAACATGGACAAATTTATCACACCTATTAATTTATGGTTGATAATGTAAAATTGATAAATAATTTTATTTCTTTTATATAAGTATGGCTGTTTGTTGGGATGAGTTGATGGAAGAAAAGAATCCGAAAGATAATTTTCACATTGTATATGTGTTGGGTTTGATTAGTGTTAAACAGAGTAACATGTCTATGTAATTATCCTTAGTACATCCATGTGGTCCGAAACGTGCTTAGTAAAAACAACAACGTCGATATCTGCTAGAGTTAGACGTGAAACCAAACACGGTGTTTGTATTTGTGATAGTTCTGTGAAATGTTGCTTCCAAAACAATGCACAGCAACGGTTCGAGGAACATTGGTGTGCATGTTTGAGCCACGGTGAATATAAGACTTTGTATGGTTCGTGTAATATTAAATTTGCGTTTTTTCATGCAACTTGTTGTTAGATGATGTACATCGCTGGAGCTGCAGCTATCTGATATGAACTTTCATTGACATTTTTTACCTTGGTAATGACATTTCAGTACCTTTTTTTCTCCCATTTTTGGAAGGATATGAGAAATCTTTAAAGAAAACTTACACAAAGGATATACCTTATCAATTAAGGGTTTTATCACTTCCACTCCATTTCTTCTGTAATAAATTGTATGAATTTCTATACTTGTCCTTGTCGGGAAAAGTATCTGCTATAATTGAATCCGACAAGCGTGCAAATTTTGTTAATTAAAAGTACATCTTGTTTTGGTTAATTATGGATGTAATTTTTTAATTAAAATAGTTATTCCTATATGTATCTTTATTATATGGGAAACACAAAACTCGTTAATAAAGTATGACATAATTATATAGGCTCCCTTTGATGTAAAATGATGAAGCTGAGTAAATATCTCTTTAATTATTATAAATCCTAATATATTGAAGAGTGATTGTAAACATTGGTTTGGGTGAAAAGAAATAATAAGGAAAAAGGTAGTTGTGGAAAGAGAGATCGAGAGAGAGGGGTCAATAATGATATGAAAAAGAAAACGAGTGTTTTAATGATTATATGTTTTATATTAAATTAATACTTAGTTTCATGCTTAGCAAATTAACTAACTATACATATTATTACTTGTGCAAAATTACTATTTTTACGATTATGTATTATCGGTTAAGTGAAAAATATTGTAAAATAAAAATTAGTGGTAATTTTGTAATATATATAACATATATAATGCAATGTTATCTTTTGTTATAGTTAGGAATGTCAAATAAATTTGTCTTTGAATATTATCCGAAATCTTTTCTGTTTTGATAAAAAATTTCTGCATTGATTAGATATGAGGAACATTCGACTTTTTTCAAGTGGGTATGAAGATGAGATAAGGATGTACATATCCGTCTCCTACATGTCATAATACTCATTATCATCATTGTCCTATCATGTCCCCGTTTAAATTATTAAAGTATTAAATATGTTTTTGGTCTCTTAACTATAAGTGAAAATTGAAATTAGTTCATATTTTAAACTTTGGCCTAATCTAGTCCCAAACTTTATAAATGTGTGAATTTTAGTCATTTTAATCAATTGTTATTAGGTTTATTTGACATTTTAAATGCATTTCATTATAGCATTGAAGTTGTTTATACCATTTGACACATTTCCGCTTCAATATTAGTTGAGAAACACGTTTAAAACATCAAATAAACTTTTTGACATAATTTAATTAAAAATATTAAATTCACACGTTTAAATTGATCCAAAACTGTAAAAAAAAAAAAAACTAATTTTAATTTTTACTAAATTTAACCTAAGATCCGTAAGAAATTTGTTTGTTGACAAGATCCAAATATAAGATGTTTGTAGGTAACGATTATCTACCAGGGATTTACTTACATATTTCTTGGTGTATCTAATCTAATTAGCAAATCATAATAATATATGTGGAATTAAGCTGTCACTTAGGATTTTAGTCGTAGGTAATTATTTTTTTTATTATAAATAATAAATAAAAAAACAAGTAACTATTTATATAATTAAATTACATCTTTAACAATTTTGTTAGTTATTAAATCTAATGACATTATCTTAAGATATTATGAAAATTATGTATCTTTAAGTTCAATACTGTCAAGTTTGAGAGACTCGTAATGTAAAATATTAAGTTTCTTTGTATCTTATTATTATGGTCTTTTTGTTTTTAATATACTAATTGTATGTTTTCTTGTAAAACGCTCAAAATATTTTGTTTAATTAAATTTGTCTGCGTTTGGGGAATTGATATCAATTTAGAAGCAACATTCAATATGAATTTTTTATTTTTTAATTGATTTTGAAAATTAAATTGTACATCTTGGCGACCAGACCCTAGATGACCTATGTGTATGTGTGTATTGGGCCAACCTCCAGACAATCTTGTGTATGGACTATTAGGCTGATCTCAAGACGACATATGTGTATGGACTATTGGGCCGACCTCCAAACAACATTGTGTATGGAATATTGGACCGACCTCAAGACAACCTAAGTATGTGGACGTATTGTGTTTGGATGGGAGCCGATCTAATTGCAAGGACGTATTGTGTCCGACTTGGAGCCAACCTATGTACTCCGATGCACTGAACCCCAACCTCTCCAGAATGCCCAATTTACTTAAACTGCCCTCTCTCTTCAGGATAACGGTAAAACAATCATGTAACCACATCCTCACAAAGGTTGGGATAACCCCGCACGTCAACTACCTCCCGCAATCCAAGGTAGACTGAAGCAAGAATGAGTTGGAGACATCTATAAAGCTAAGTAGTTGGTCTCCACCAAGGGAAAGAAGATATGACCGAAAAAGACAGGTCTAAAGAGAAACAAAAGTATTCTTTATATAACATCTGACAAAGAGGTCGAGTTAGACTAGTGTGTACCTTGAATTCCTTTTTGCAAGAACATAAATATATATTAATTCTGTTTTAGAAAATTAATTTTAACCATTTCTACACTACTTTGATGCATAATCAAACACATTGATGATAAAAAAAAAAGGTATACTAAATTTTACGTATTTAAAATGTTTTATAGATAGGTTATTTAGTAACGAAAGTTTATATACTTTAATATTATATTAAATATATAAAAAAAACAAGTGGTGCAATAAACCGCAAAATTATATGAAAGTTTGTCTACATTATTTAATCAATAGAAAAATGTGAAAATTTATTTTATAAATAGATTAAATGCGTATTTTATATAATAAAAAGTATTTATCAAAAGTGGAAATTGAATAATTTCTACGGTGTGTAAATGTTTCCTAACCCTAAAAATTTCGAAAAATCAGAGGAAGCAGTCTGCCAGAAGGAGTTGGTGTGTGGTCTGAGAAATGACTCCAATAATGACAAAAATGTCCTTAGACACGCAATTTAAACAATTTTGAAGTGTGTTGTTGATTGAAAAGAGGACCAAAAAGGACTTCTAAACAATGAATGAATGTCCCATCTACTTTAAGTACTCCCACCAAACTATATATTAAACACTTCGAAATTAATGCAAAATCAATCTAACTACTACATTTTTTATAAAATTGTACGCACTGATTGAACTTAAAAATTAATAATTAAGTAAAGTTATGCATATCTTTTTTTACTATATTATGATAATGATCGTAATTTATGGTATTGTTACATATAATAGTAATGAGTATAATTTTTTTTTAAATAATTAATTATACTGAAAAAAGGCACTAAAGAAATACATTTAAAAGGTTAGCTTTCTGTCATATCCGGCAATTTTAACTGTTGGACTTTCTTTACACATCATATTATTCCCTCATGGGTTAAACATACTCATGCATGATATGTTTTTACTATATAAAAAATAATTAAATATATTATTTATTATACGTTAGGAAACTTTAAAGAATATAAATTTTTCTACGTGGTTTTATTGTGATTTTAAAATATTATTAAAAACGAAATGGAAAACAGTTTATATATTCAAAGAACAAATAGCATTTTATATAAGAAAAATTATTTCGAAGACAAATTTAATACTTCATGAAAAATTGAAAAGACACTAAAACTGAAATCATTAATTAAATTTAGAAAACAGTGTATCAATCATAAAACAATTGAGAACGACCAGTGAATCCTTGATCTCAATTTGGAGATAACAAAAAGAAAGCCAAATTAACAACTTATTAATCTACATTTAAAATCCAAAAGGAAGATTATACAATACACAAATTTATGATGTTCGGTGCAGAAGCTAGCATCCATACATACATACAGATTAACAAAATAAAACAATTAACCAATATTAAAGTCTTATAATGACAATAATGATTAGCATACTAAATTTTTTTACTGTATGAACGTTCTCACCACCTTCACCATCTGATCCACCAACGAAAAAGTGGGAGACACAGTGCCGTCGTTCCCCGCCAACACCCTGTACTTGTCCTTCCGAGTGAAGTTCGTGCACTCAAACCCTAGCGTCGCCGCTAGTATCCTCTGCACGTAGTTAGCCACGTCATGTGGACTCTTCCCCGAAGAACACGTGGCTTCTACCGGCAACTGGTTCAAGAAAGTAACCTCGTACACCGGTCTAGGGTTCATGAAGAAGAAAATGGGGTCCAAACCCTTCCAACCTCTCGCAGTTGTGGCGTGGAAGAACCCTACCCTGTAGTTCATGGCCACCGGCACTATCCGGTCAGTGAGTTCCGCGAAGAGGGCACTGAACCTCAAAAGGAAAGGCTCGCGACATGTTGTTCCTTCGGGGCACACTACTAAGTCACCTTTGGATAACTCTCGTTTGATTTTCTCAGCGTCCACATGGCGTGTTCTCGTGAGCCTTACGGTGGGGATGGGGGAGAGGATCTCCGATAACCGCGAGATGGAGTACGTGACCGCCGGGATTCTGCGGAGGAGGACGGAGGAGAGGACGACGGGGTCCATTAGGGTGCGGTGGGTGCAGACGAAGAGGACGCCGGAGTTGCCGCCGGAGGGAGGGAGGGGTGGTTTTCCCTTTACGACGACCTTGCCACCGAATAGCCATGACATGTAGGGAATGGCCCAAAAGGGTATAATGGAGCCAATGGCGATGCGGATAATGGCGAGTACAATGCCCACCGGAATCCATAGGAGGATCAGTAGGGAGGTGGACGGCGTTGGCCGCTTCACAAGGCGGCCGTCGTGGAAAATCACCGGAAGCGGCCGGAGCAGCTGGTGGTCGTAGTTTTTGCCTGTCAAATCTGGTGGATGTGATTGGTCCTGCATGTAATGGAGAAAAATACTTAATTTTAAGTTGTAAATGATAATATGACAAAATTTTATTTGAAAAAATTTCACAAACAACTATTTTTGTTAAAAAAATCTTACAATCTTAAAATTTTATTATTTTATTTTTATAATTCCCACAAAAAAAAAATACTCTATTTAGTAATTTTATCAACTTTAACAACAAAAAGTTAATAAAAAAATCATTTTTGTTTTTAGTTTACATTATCTACTGTGTAAAGCAATAAAAAATTTTATACCCTAAATTAATAAAAATTACTACTAATACTTTAATATAAAATTAACAAATTTATACTTTAACTTGATAAGTTTTGTTTCAACACACCTTTTGTTTTAATTTTAGTATAAATATAAGTGATATCAAGTATATTCATCATCAATAAAAAAAAATATCATAACATTGCTGAAAATAAGCCCATGAGATAAACAAAACGTCATTTTAAACCACTAGAAGGACTCAAGGGTGAACTAAAGTTGCAATAATTTGTCCAAAACCTTAAACTAAAAGCTAATTTACATATATAAAAAAATTCCCAAGGTGTTGATCTAATTAAACCAGCTAAAACCAAAAATAAAACTGAAATTCAACAAAAGTACTTATTGGTGATCACTGGTACAACTATGTATAGTATTATTTTATTTCAAAATTTAATTATCTGAATATAATATTTTGTTATTAAAAGAATTGTAAAATGAATGTCAGAGAGAAATATAGGTGTGAAGTTATTTTCCAATTCCTATATAGATAAAGAAAAGTAAAGTGGGCTTTGGTTTCCTTTTCCATGCATATATGTTTCATTTGATAGTGTAATGTGACTTACCATAACCAAAGTGGGTTCGCCATTGTTGAGAAGGTTGGCGACCCTTTGAGAAACGGTGTTACTGGAGTCAGCATGGACAAAACCAGTGGCGAGGTCGAACCTATTGAAGGAGAGTTGGGTTCCGACGACCTCATCTGCGTGAAGATGCTCCTTCACGAACATCTCCACCATGATTTTGGGCGTCTTCGTCACCACAATCCTCTTCTCATAGGAGCTGAACACCTTCCACTTCTCCATGTCCAGATCATCCATGTAGAACTTGGGCAAAACTGCTCTGGCCACGAACTCAATCTCAGACTTGGGAACCCCGGCCACAGCCACAAAGATCATCAACTTGAGAGACGCGTCGTTCATGCCAACCATGTCAAGTAACCGAATAACAGGCCACAGCGCTAGCAACAAGGCGAAACGAACCAAACCTGAGGCTTCAAACGCCACCAACATGAAATAAGAGAATGCATCGGAATCCTTCAGAAGCGTGCCTTCTAGCTCAGACACCACAGACTCCATAACCACGATCGAGATTTGTTTCGTCTGAAAACGTTGTTTGTTGTTGTGCAGTAGTACTGTTTGGTTTGTGAGATTTTCTGAGTTTCAAAGTTTGAGCTTATAAAATGAATTTGTTTTTATGGTTATGACTTACTTATATATAAAAAATGAAGAAATAGGGTGTAATTTATTTGACTGGTCTCTAATACAAAGCAGTTTAGCGGTTTCACAACCACCTTGTGTCCACTTGGGTTTTCTTTGTCTTTGTTTTTGGGTGGATATATCCGCGAAGAAGAATAGAGCATTAGAAGCCACGTTTATACGCAAAGATCGATGACTTAACCCCAACAAATAAAAAACCACTGTTGGTAGACGCTACTTTTTTTTTGTCTCTGGGCACCTAATTAAAATTAACGCGTCTCTTACCAGTATTTTTAGGTTACTTACCACTACTTCAAATTAAACATACGTATCTTTTGACCATCTTTTTTTGTTTAATAAGAAAAATTATTTATCCCCTACTACGACTGTTGACTATTGTCTAGAGAGTACGATATACAAAGTTGATATAATCAATATGCCTCACATTATCTTAAATTAGTTACAACCGTATTTTTGAGGTATTGACGTATTCTGTACGTGATCTATAATCTTGTACATACGTACAAGACTTTGAATCTTTTATAAAAGATATCACTCAACCCTTTAAAGTATATATATATATATATATATATATATATATATATATATATATATTATAAATTATTTTTATATATAAATTAAAATCTTTCATACATTTTTAACGTTAACATCGATCTAATATACAATAAATTTTATTATAATAAATACTAGATAATTTTGATATTATTATAATAAGTTAAATTTAAGTATAATTTAGTTTTATAAAATTATATTATAAATTTATTTTACCTGTTGAGGTAGAATTATATATATATATATATATATAATTTTACTAGGAGAAAATCTTACAACAAGATAGAAATAAGTGTAGAAAATATGAAGTATGATGAATAAAGTGGTGAGGGTAAGTAGGAAAAAGAAGATTACGTACTAAAAAAATATAATAAAGGATAATGCTATTTTTTTAGTGATGTGGTACTTTTGTTTATATGGTCAGAACATTAACTTTTGTGATGTGGGTTGAGCTAATTATACAGCATTCTGGTATACAGGCGTACAACTTCAGGAGCATACTGGGATAGAATATTTTGAAAAACTTATAAAGATGACTTCAGACATTCAAATGCGTTACTTTTGAAGGGTTGTCATTTCAATTTATTTAACATTTTAAATTCTTTTAGGTAATTTTAATCTGTGAAATTTTAAATTTTTTCCATATAAAATATTTTAATTAAGAAGTTATTAAAAACTATTTTTGCATATTAAATAATTATTAATAATTAAAAATATTATTCTTGACAATTTTTTCCGATTGACTTTTTGTGAATGATATTTTTCAAATAAAGTTTGTCAAAAGAATTCGTTCCATTTTTTTTATCATGTCGGTTAAAAAATTTTCAATTAATATTAACAAAAATAATTCTAACTTCATTTTTTCTAATAACAATAGAAAAAAATCCTATTACAAACAAAAATAAGATTAGTGTTGCTTATAAAGAGAATTACCATCAAAATTGATTAAAAAAAAGTAACCATAAAAAGATTCAATTCAAATCCACAAAAAGAAAATACTCTTCAATAATAATTGAGAAAACTTTAACTAATATTAAATAAATAAAAAACAAATTATTTATAACAACAATAAAAAAAATAACCTTCATAAAAAAGAACATATTTTACATTCATCGAAAAAAGTAATTTAATTGATCAAATTCTAATTAATATCCCATAAAAAATAATAATAATTTATAAAAACAATACAGTGGGTAACAAAACCAATTCTAACAATGTAAATAAAAATTGCTCACATCAACCTCTATTAAAAAGTAATCATTCCAATGTTAATTGACAGATAACCTTGACCTGCGGTCTAATTAATATTTGCTGGAAAAAAAAAACTTCAAGTAACATAAATTATTAACTGACATTTTTTTTTCTAACATCATTAAGAAAAACACCATTAATATGTACTAATAAAATTTTAAATAAAACTAATTGAGAAATAACTAAATAAAACTAATTGAGAAATATTTTGTGACATTTATAAATAAAAATGTAAGAGTTATAACACTCAAATGTCATTCATACTAACAGTTTCTCGGATGTTTCTCGGATGTTGACCAAATATTTGGGAGTGATCGAAGTAATTAATTATTTTTAATTGAATCATTAGTAAACTGTTTTAAAAAATTCTTTTTATTGAACAATTAAATTATTAATATAATGCTTCAAAATATATGTGAAAAAAATATAATTTATTTTGTTTTCATTTGCACCAATAATTTCCTTCTTATCATGCATAAAAAAATGCTGAAAATTCAAATGTAAGTATAAGTCTCATACCGGATAAAGATGAAAAACATGAGTATCTTATAAGATAAATGATTGATAAACATATTATTTTAAAGTTTTAGGTTGAATATATAGGGAAATTCTATAAATAGTTTGGAATCATATCTCATTAGTAGTCTTTCCAATAATCCTTCCTGGTAACTTATAAGTTGTAATAATATATCGATTGTGTTATATCTTAATCTAAATCTTGTTAGTGATACATTTGTTGAAGTTAAAATTTAAAACATTTACAACTCGGAAGAGTTTTCTATAAAACTAAAAGATAGTCAAAATAGGTACATTTAATTTTATATTTTGTTTGTTTAATATGTAAAATTTGATAAAGTTTAATATGTTATTTGTTACTGGAAAATAAATTTTCAATTTGTATAATAATTGATCACATAATATAAAAATATAATTGATTATGGAGTTTTATAGTGGTTTATTAGATAGTAATACAAAATACTAGTTTATTACAACTTATATTTATTTTGTAATTAGTTTCTCAGAAGATTCCTATTACATCATATATATTCTATTAATTTAAATAATAGTTGATGATATTGATCTATTTGAACTGCAAGCCTTATAAGGAAATGGATGGAGAGCAATAAACTTTATAGGTCTTGCTCATCTCCTATTCTTTGTAAGAGGAGATTTCTTACAACTCAATAAAATGTGTAAGCTGCCAATTTATTAGAGATATTTTTATATTGGAACAAAATATATTTCAACTTGGTAAGTTTTCATTAGTTTGTATAACATATGTTGTGGTAAAACATTTCCTTACTTCAATCTTAGTTGTTGTTTTGAGGATGTAGTTTATAATTTTTGAGTGTGGAACAAGAATTTCGAGAACTTTCTTTTAAGTGCCTTGTGGAAAGTCTAATGTTGAGTTGTGTTTGCTGAATTCTGTATAATTTTAAAGTGTGGTTATCACACTTTTTAAATTAATTAACCTAATTCCTTTTATTCGATTGTTTTTTTCACCTAAAGAAAAAAAATGAAGTTCTTTCTATCATTTACAGTCAAATTAATTTTATGAAAAACAAAGTTTGAGCAACAGGAATCAATCAAGACATCAATTTTTTGACATCACTTTTTTTTTATTATCATTTGACATTATTTTATATTACTATTTACTTTTCTTTTTTTTATAAATATAAAAATTAACTTTTATTAATACTATTTTATCTTTATACAAATTGTCAAATGTCAAATAAAATTTTTCCAAATGTTTTTTCTTAGAAGTTATGTGATAGACTTTAAATTTAACAATGCAGGACAATGGTTGAAGTCAAAGTTGGTGGGAAATATGTTTGCTCGTGCTAAAAATGGTTTAAGCCAAAACACGAAGTTTGGTGTCACTTTTTACCAGGATTTAGCAAAAAGAATTGAAAGTAGGTCAGAAAATATACCCCAATACCTATCTTCTAAACAAGTATATGGTTGCTCAACTCCTACATGACCTTAAGGTAAAAGTAATTGCTCTTATTATATATACTCCTATGTTCCCAAAAAGGTTTACAATTTTTTTTTTTAATTATTCAAAATTTCATTTACCACATTGTTCCTTTTGAAATTTTGATCTACAAATTAGGTAAGGTTGATACGAAAATTGAAATCCAATGCCCTTTTGTACTTTAGAATTTATTTCTTTGGGTGCAATGCAATAAGACTACAAAATTGGAGACGAATAGTGTCTTTTAACACCCACAAATATTATTTTTTCAAAAATTTTGTATAAAATTAATTAAAAGTAAATTTTGAAAATATAAACTTAGGTTAAAAAATATTTTTAAAATAAAATACAAATCAAATCACTATTTAAAATACTATTGCAAATAATTTTAGTCTTTCTGAAAAATAAATTCAAATAAGTTGTACCAAAATAAAAAATTTAAAATATTAATACTTTTAAAATTAACTTCAATTTCATGTCTAAATAAAAAAATAAATATATATAGTTAAGTTTAAAATATTCTTTAATTATTAACATTTATTTCATTGAAATTCTATTTTACTTAATTTTAAAAAAATAATCAAATAAATTTTATTAATAATTATTAACAAATAACATGTTGAATATCAGAATACTTGTTCTCATCTCAATAGTAAATAGCAAACAAATAATTAGATACTCATGTCATATATTAGTTAAGGATATACATTTAATATTGATACATTAGTTTAAACAATATTTCTGCCGTTAATAATTCATGACACTTAAAAGGTACAAGTATGATAGCATAATAAACTATGTTGACAAAGTTATTCCCCATTCAGTAACAATGTATGGTCAAATTTAAGCTAAAAAGAGATAAAATAAAAAAACTATGATTCTTTGACAATTTTTTTTTAATAAAGTTTGATAAAATTTATTTTTTAACACACATTAAACATTTTTTTTCTCTTTTCAAGTCGTATTAAACATTTATTTCATCTATTAAAATATTATCACGTATACTTTTTTAAAACTTTGTAAAAACATAATTTTCCAAAATAAACAAGTTTTACCTTTGTCCTTCTGATTGTTCTAGCTACCATCTTGAGAATCACTTTATCCGACTCACCACTCATCACAACAGGAGTCTTAAACTTTTCAAGGAATTGCAGAGTTTCTCTCTTTGCAATATCAAAACCATCAACCAACCTAGTCTTGTTTCTTCTATAATTAACGTTTTTTGTTGAAGCATAGTGAAATAAACAGAAGTTATGTATGGTACTTCCCTTTCATTTTAGCTGAGACTTAAATGACACAACAGCAAAGCAAATATAAGAGTTACCTCATACAGTTGCATCTATTTAAATGACAATTTATATTTTCTTTCATCCTCCTAATCACTTCGTTAGTGGAACTTGTGCCAAAATGTTTTTCAAAAAGATATCCCAGAGCTTATCAGTCACATGGCTGAGATCTCTTCACTGCAAAAGCACATCAAGCATATTAGATAACCACTTCATTCTTGTTCAAACTTCATTTGCAGTTAACACAAAACAAACAAACACCATCTCACCGTTGAGGACTTCTCCATATGCATCAACTGGTTAGCCATGCAGTGCATCAATTCGATTGAGTAGATGGTGGTCAGCGAGATTCAATCAAGTAGATGTTGGTCAACAAGATTTGATCAAGTAGATGCTTGTCACCAGTAATCACCACATGAACAAAGCTCATCCTTAAAGTGATGAAAACGGTTAGAATCCCTCACTATGACTTGTCAAAATCTGCTCTTTCTCATCCTCCTCAACATCTTGTAGGACATCCTTCCCATTTTCCAACATTTGCATAGACATTTGACAGAAAAACATAATAGCCAACGTTGTCTGAATTTAAAGTAAATGTACCTATTCTGCATTTCCATTTATTGACTTTTTTTTTATTTCTGGGTCCTTTTGACATCAACAGTTGATAAGGTCAAATCGTCATAATAGGAGAAGACGACATTAAAGGTGAAATTGTCCTCCCCAAACCGGTTTTTTAATATTTGAGATTGAAGTCGTTAGGCAGGAAACCGGTTTCACTTTTAGGTTATTTTTTAATATTACGATTGAAGCAGCTGAAGAAAAGGAAACCATTCCTATGAACACGATGAACCATGATGATAGAGGATGAGTGGCTCTGTAAGCTTGACAAGATGCATCATGAACAACTTTATCAAAGACTTTTTTGTGCTTTGAGTTGATTCTATCAAATTTATGATAGAAGGGATATTGCTTGACCTATGGAGACAGGCCAAGACTCTGAACTTCTCAACCATTTCTTTCCTAGAACCCCAAGAACTGTCACCCAGTTTTCGCCGTGTTTTCGTTGAGTTTCCTCGTGCTAGTTTATAGATTGGCATCACTATTGGTGTTGTGATGAAGGTTGTGAATAGAGCCGTAAGCACTAAAATTGAAAACATTTCATCGTTTAAATTCTGAAAAAAAAAAGCTGTTAAGTTAAGAAAACAATTTAAAAGTGAAATCGTCCTGCGATCTAACGACTTCGATTTAAGATATAGTCTTCACCCTGACGACATCGCTTTTTCAAAAAAAAAAATGAAACCAGGTTGGGGGAGGACGACTTCACCTTTAATGTCATCCTTTCCCATGACAATTTGACCATGTTTCGCACACAAAAAAAATTGAGAGACCATTTTCTACAAATTCGAGTTATAATGGACCCCAATTACAAAAAACCTCCATTTATTCTAAAAGCAGAGCAAGGAGAGTACCCCAAATGGATGCATCTGCTTGTATGGGCATATTGTTTACTAAATTATATGCCTTCTCCAAATACCCAACTCTGCCAAACAAATTCACCATGCAGCCACAATGTTTCAAATTAGGCTTGACCCTACAATCTTTCTGCATCAAATCAAGACACCATTGACCCTCGTCAACTAAACCTGAATGGCTACAAGTCGACAACAATGATACAAAGATAATATGGTCAGCCTTTACCCCTTCAGCTTGCATATCCTTGAAAAAGGCTTCTTCTCTATGCTCATGAATCTCGAGAGAAAATATTATTGCATTCCAAGGGACTGAAGTTTCCCGAGGAATTTCATAAAATAGAGACATTGCATCCTCTAACCTCCCACATTCCCCATACATGTCAATCAGGCAGGTGGCCACAAAGACATCCAAATAGATGAAGTTCCTTGATTAGCCTCCTTCGTTCTATTAGATTTAGATTTACAAACGGATTTTCACCGAAAAAAACAAATATCAATGAAACTTAAGTCCAATCATATAAATATTAACACCACTCTTAACCTAAAACCTTAAGACAATGCGTTTCTCTACTTTCATATCTCTAATCAATGTGGGACTTGGATTTACATTTTAATTCCTAACATATTTTTTTGTTGAAAAACTCCAATTTGGGAATATGGTGGGAGAATGCTCACCCATGTCCCTTGGTTGGGGATTATTGTTCTACATTCTACCATCATGTTGTAAGCATCAATTGTTGTCATCCTTCTAAAGAAACCAAGTGCAGTATCTGGATCATCATTCTGCTCATATGCAGCTATTATAGAATTCCAAGACACCACATCTCTCACCTTCACGCCATCAAAACCCTTTGTGCATCATGCAGCCTACTAAACTTCGAATACAAATTAATCAAAGCATTGTAAACAAAAACATCACTTTCCAATCCATGTTTTATGACGTACAAATGAACCAACATCATTCAGTTGTGCACAAACAAGAAGCACGCTTGCCACTGTAATTGTATCCATCCTCACCCTTTCCTCCGAGATGTAAGCTTCTCAATTTTTTTAATATATTTTTTAAATTACATGTCAAGTTTGTATGATGATATATATAAAATTATTGTATAAATCTCAATTTGCTCCATATATTTGTATAAATCCATATATTTGTGTTTTTTAGACAACTCTTCCATTAAAATATCCGGCCTCCCTTTATTTTTTATTGCAGTCTTGCAACCAGTTCACATAATGCATTCTCATTGTCATCTTTAATCTTCATAACTCATATCGTCTTAAAACAATTATTTTTTATTTTCCATATAAAAATAAATAGTTTATTCAAATTTATAAAATGAATTAATTTAATTGGTTTTAATTATAAATATCACGATCAGAGTTTTTATTTCAAATCATTTTAAAAATAAAACATTATAAATAATTATTTTTTGTTTTTCATATAAAAATAAATAATTAATTCAAATTTATTAAATGAATTAATTTAATTGATTTTAATTATAAATATCACTATTAAAGTTTTATTTCAAATCACTTTAAAAGTCAACCATTTAAATAATGTACTGCAGATATTCTAAGGATATCTTCCCTATGAGTGATATGGTCATTAGGCAATTTATTAGTACAACAAATGTACTTTTTCAATTCAATTTCATTTCCAATATATGATATTGTTTATTATTTTTAATTTTATAACAAATAATGAATAAATTTGAGATGTCCGCATAATATATATTAAAAAATTTATAATAATATTTAATACTTTGGAGAATATATTCTCTTAACTCAAGAAATGTTATACAGATGATAATATTTGTTCATAGATGTAAGTTGTTAAATCATGTACATGTAAGTTATTTAAGTAAGTTTTGTATCTAAAAATTGTAAATGACTCTTGGATTTTTTTTTCTCCTTACATTTATTTAAGTTTCAAATTAAGGAATAGGTCTATATGAAAATTTGAATTTTATGATGAGTTTTTCTCTGCTTAGTCCTTTTTCCAATTAAATACTTTTGAATGAAAATTTAATTCACCCCTTTCTTAACCTAAAGTATTTTAAGGCTAAAAAAGTAAAACTGATACATAATATAATAAGAATTGCTAACAACACTTACTTGGCATTGGGATTATTTATTTACCAATAAGAGATTTTAGACTTATTTATCAATTAGAGATTTTAGACTTCCTGCAAAGAGTTGATGGCGTTGGTTGATGTATTTTTATAACACTATGCACGTGAGCCTCATTAGTGACTCTGAGATAAATAATTGTTAAGGAATAATTAATTTACCAACCATAACCAAAGAATTAATTGGAGCAGGATTTTACACTTTTATATTAACATTATTTTTTTTTCACTCGGATCATTTTCTCTTACATTATAAAAAATAATTATTAAAATTGATTTGATTATAGAATTAATTTAGTTTATTACGTTAAATTGATGTTAATAATGTTTACAGAGTGTTCCATGTAAAATTATTCGAAATGTATTATAAATTAATATTTAGAAGATGTTTAAGTCAAAAATAACTCAAAGGGAAAGGAACTTAACATAGAAGATAATTAAAAAAATTCCCAAATAAAAGATTATCGAAGAGGGATACAAGTGAAAATGGCGAAAATAATTCGTACTATTCCGTGAACAAATACTAAATGAATATTGTTAAAGGATATCATGAGAAATGAGGATTGATTTTCAATTACACGTTTATGAACAAGGTACGCACAAGTATTATGACATCTTACTATCTGATGATTAACAGATATCTACTATTCATTTATAATTTTTTTTTTATATTTTTTTTTGGATAATAATTATTAGTGATTTTTATTTTAGTACTTTTCTTTCTAAAAATCAAGTGACTAATGAAAAAAAATAATAAATATTAAAAAATTATTTAAAATTTAAATTCATATATTTTTATTTTTTATTTAGGTCTATAAATATAAAATATCAATTATTTTTAAAATATTCATTTTTAAAAATTTATATTTTGATATATGTGAGACCTCTTTTATTTTTACATTATGTTCCATAAAGGGATTGGGACCTAGCCTTTTCAAGGACTCATGTTCAACCCACTTTAGATCCCCAAGACCCCTCACAGTCACTCACTCTTCATTCTGCCACTTTTTACATAAAACAGTCTCTCCCCCTTTCTTGTGGTGCTGCAAGAGCTCTGCTAAGGCACCAACTTTTGCACCTTGAGTTAGTGAACCTTCCGTGTTCGGAGCTGCTTGAGCTCATATCTTCATGTAAGTTACATTAAAACCTCGTTTCCTTTTTGCTTTTCTTTGTTCCTAAGTCTTGGTCTCACAAAGTCTTTGTCAAGGTCTCAGTTTCATACTTGTACGTCCTTCTTTTTCAGCTTCTTACACTATCGGGTGTGCTGTAGTGAGCCTTGTCAGAGCTCTCTTAAGCTGCAGTCCTGTCCTCTTTTTCCAGGTAAGGGAAGCTAGAACTTCTTCTTTTTCTTTGAAATAGTGCGTACTTATTTTTGTTCTGGAATGTGCTGAGTAAGTTTGATTGATGATTGCATTGAATTGAGATGAATTTCATGTTTGGGTATCTATGGGTTAGAGAATTTTATGTAGTTTGGATTGCAATGGGAATGAGAGATATTGATTGTTGCAATTGTTCAGTTTGGTATCATCTATAAACCACTTTGAAATGATTTTGAGAAGATAAAAGTGCAAGATACCAAGTTGTGCAGTGGAACAAGTCAAAATCTCACAACCAAGAAGCATATGATGTGGTGCTACCCATTTTCCTACATTGCACACTTTTCGTAAAAAGAGGGTTTCTACTTTGTTAACTGTTGGATCGAGCTGAAATTTTAACAGTTGATCCTTAACACCCAGTTCTTGACTTTGACCGGTCGGATCTTGAATTGGAGCTTTGTAGTGAGAGCCGTTTTTATCGCAAGGTCCCTGTAGTTTGGTTGTTGACAAAATTGACCTTTGTTGTTTGTTTAGTGCATAACTTTCTCTATAGTTATTCCATTAAGTTGGTTCTTGTTGCATTTGGTTCTTGATTCAATCATATTTAATTTGAATATAAATACAAAATTTTTGGAGCTTTACACAAGCTGCAGTTTTATTTCAAAATCCTAAATCGTTTGCATAATGTGTTGTTATGTAATGAGCCATGTCTTGGTTGGGTTGGACATTGGTATGCATTTATAAAGCATGAGATTGAATGTGATCTTATTATGTTGTGTTTGAAATGGAAAACATGATTGTATGGTTGGTGGTGGTTTGGCATGAGAATTGAATGCTTGATATGACATGTGGATTTTGTTAGTAAAAGAGTTTCAAGGGAAACTCTTGGTGATGGTGGTTAGTGTATACCTTGATATAGGAGATGTCTAGATAAAGGAAGGTATTCTAAACTCTAATAATTATTCACGCTCACATAGAGTAGAATAATTTATGTGGTGAGAGTGGCAGGAGGTCCTAGCCTTGGGACATATTGGGCCCAAGACATTAGAGGATTAACCCTGTGTGTGGTTGGGTGATAACCCCTTGCGTATAGACCCTGCAAAGTTTAGAAATCATCACAGGTACATACTTCCCTTAGAATTCTATATCAAGAGTATGATCCAGATATTTAGTTAGAGAGTCCTTCAATTGTTTGCTTTCACATGTTTCGGGTACTTACTGTTTTGCTTGTCTATAACATGTTTCATAATATGTTTGCTCAATAACATGTTAAATATTTTATCTCTAGCTTACCCTTTTGCTTGTGTTTGTTTTCTTGTGTGGTATTTCTTTTTGCGATGATCACCAAATCCTTGGTGTGAGCAGACGCGGAGATTCCTGGGGATCATTCGGGTGATAGTGATGTTGTTATCTTGTTTTGGGCATGGTAGCTGATGCTCTTTTGAGCAACTTTTGTCATATCATTTTTTTCTTTTTGCAACTCCTTGCTCTATGAGCACTCTCAAGTTAAGCTTATGGTCAATGTTTTGTGTCTTAGTACTTTTCCTCTAATAATATTATGGATAACTTTAGAAGGTTATTCTTATATGTTTTTTGTTGGTGCTCCATTTTATACTATAACCCTGCAACATTTTATTTATTAGAATTATTCTACTAAATTAGGACGTTACATTTATGGTATCAGAGCATGTCATCCTTAGAATGACCTGAGGGTTGTGGGTTTGTCATGTCTTGTGGGCTTAAGTATTCAGTTTAGTCAAGTTTGCTTGTGGAACCAAGAGTTTTAAGAACATAAAATGTGTTGATAAAATAATGAGGGTGCACACTTATGACTAGATCAAAGGTTGTTTTCATTTCTTAATTTGAATGGTTTAGGGATAGAAAGGTGTCAAACAAAAGGTTTGGCTGTCGGTAGATGATGGAGTTTTGTTTTGTATGTTCTAGTTGTCTTGTTTGCGCCTCTTTGGTTTGTGTTTGGTGTTTATGGTGGTAAAGGAATGCAGATTCAAGGCCAACTTGGCTTGCTTACCTTTATAAGTGTTGGGTGACGTCTCTGAGGCAACTTCTTGCCTCAAAGATAGGAAGTTGTTATATGATGTATATCGTTGAGCGAGGGAAGATAAGTTTTGGGTTAGTAGACTGGGAGAATAGGCTAGAGTTCATAAAACAACGTTTGGTCAGAGGAAGCTGCAAGGACGAGTTCTTGGAATTAGATACTACAAGTTTTCCAAAAGGAGTGAAATTTGAAGGTTAGAACAATGGAAAAATCAGTGCATGCAAGTGTAGCAACGCTTGAGGAAATCAATTTGGTTGTATATCTCGGTAATGTTTGAGTTCTAAGGTGGAAAGTTGTTGAAAGTTTAAGGTTAAAGCTAAGAAGGCTAAAGACCATGAGGTTTATAAGGATGGCAAACCCTTTGATAGGAGGTTAAGTTGAGGCAAAATTTGGAAGATTAATCAAGCAAGAGTAGAAAGTATTTTCTAAGTAAGGTGGCTCACACGAGAGATAGGTTTGACCTTGTATAAGATGGAAGGTTTTGCGTACCAAAAGGAGAAGCAAATCTTTAAAGATCATTCTTGAATGGAAGGACAACCAATGAGGTTAGAACACAATGATGGAGGAAATGAAAAGAAAAGTTTTGGGTTGTTGACAGTGTGTCTATGATGGGTGGTGTTGAGGTGGTTAGCACGAGTAACCTCATTCCAAGATACAAGTTACAAAAGTGATGCTTGGACTAAGTCAGTTTTGCTTGGGGTCGTATACCTCTTGGTGTCGCCAATATGGTGAATTAGCCAGGGTTATATGCAAGAGGGAGTAAGAATTGAGATGGTGGTTTCACAACTATTATAGCCTAGTGAAGACTGCTCAAGTCTGTGGTTTGTTATGGGGTGACCAAAGGGTTCAAATTCAAATTCGATTTGAATTGTTCCCTTTATTTTATTTGAAAAAGAAAATTATATTTTATTTGAAAAAGAAACGTAAAGAAAGATCACGTGAATATGTTCTAAGTTTTCTGCTCTAAGATGAAATTTAAACAAAAAATAAAAAGGTAAAGAAAGATCAGGTGTGAAGAATTCAGAAAAAGTGAAATAAAAGGTTGATGTGATGTACATCTACTTTTTCAGTAAATTAAATATTATTAAAATTAAAAAATTAGAAGCTTCATCAAAAAGTAATATATCAAAAAGTCATTTTAGAGGCGGGTAGAAAACATTTAAGCAGAAAACACTACAGCAAACCTGTTTCAGATGCTTTCGCGATGCTTTCTTCTTCATGGTGCTTTCTTCTTCACGAAAATGGTTCTTCGCGAGCATTCATGTTTTCTATGCTTCTTCTTTTCTCTTCCACTTTATGCTTTTTCTCCACCTTCTTTTCTTTTCCCTTCTTAATTTATAACCAAATATACATCCAATGTGACTCTTCAGTTTGTTGGATTTTTTTTCATTTTCGATGTGTATTGTATCTTGCGTGAAGAGTATCCGGTGTGAGTAACATGTAGACAGTGTGTCGCTTCGTGAGATGTGTATTTTGGAGAAGTGTAAGCGTGGACATAATCGGGTGAAACAAAACTAAATCGGGAATCATACGATTCCAACACAATTCAGTCGATTCAAGTCACAAAATTTAAACTGTATCGTGATACGAATAGTACAATTCTAACGATTATAACGATTCTAACTACCATGGGATTCATTACTTTCATTTACTTTCCATCCCATTCCAAACCTTAACTAGGAAGGGTTACCTAACTCTCTTAGTAAAAGTATATTAACAGTTCAGTATATCATAATTGAAATTCCAATTGAATGTTAATGTATAATGTTAAAGAATTTATAATTTAAGGCATGTTTTTTTAATAGTTCAAAAGAAGTTATTAGCACAGGCTAATTGAGAAACTCACAGTAAGAATTTCTTATTTAAAAAATGTTCTTTTAAATGAAAGATTTAAGTTGGAGAGATAATAATGAACTATATTGTTTATTAACAAATGGTATGGTTATCTTAAATTAATCATCTAAATTAAGCAACTTAAAAAATATTAATTTTAATCTATGGAAATTATAGATAAAAGATATTGAAATAAAATTTAATAAATGAATAATATTTTTAGTTATAATTAAAAATTGTGAAAATTAACTTGATTTTACAAGTTTATATATTATTAATGATAAAAAAATATACATAGTGTGAGGATCTGATTAAAATTCTAAACAAAGTAGAATTTTATTATTATATTAATATTTTGATTTCCTTATTAATAGCATATTATATACATTAAAAAGAATTAAAAGGTTTTAGAAAGGTTTTTTTTTTTAAAGAATAGAAGTTACCTAAATCTTATAGAATCTCATCTCATTTTTAGTTCTTAATCTTCTCCTTTCTCATAAACTGACCTCCTGCATTTTTCTCTTCAAGATCCAAGTTCATAGAAGCAATTAGTGTCGAGATTCTATCATACAAGTCGATCAATCTTATATTAGGGTAAGTTTAAAATTTTCCTCCTCCAATAGAGCAACTCTAATCTTTTTGGTGTATGCAGTTGTCTTTGGTTATATGTGATTTTTTTCTCTTTTCTATATGCATCTTCATAACCATGATCCTTAAACCATTATTCAATTGTTGATTTTAGTCCTTGTTGTGAATATTAGGGACTATTGTAAGGGGAGACATTGTGTAAGGGGAAGAATAGTGATATTTTACAAGGTAAGGGAGCTAAATTTATTTCAGATTTTAAAGTCATATAATTAATTTTAAAGTTATATCATGTTATTTAAGTTATTGGTTAGTTTGAATTGGTTTGATTGGTATAACTGAACATTTGTATTGAATTGAAGTTATGTTGTGAATGATGCTAGTAAGATATTGAGAGGATGAGATATGTTGATACCTGTGATGTGAAACTTTTAATTTAGTGAAATTGTGCATTTTTTAGTACCAAAGTGGTTTAAGGATTTTTTTAGTTAAAATAATGATTTGAAACATGTTAGATTGATGAGTTGTTTAGGGAAGAACTGCTAAAGTGTTATTTATATTTGTTCTGTGTTAAAAACAAATGATAAAAATAAATTTTGTACAAACTTACAAATTATTAAATTGTACGGAATTTTTTGTGTATGTTTAAAATTTATGTACAATTATATGTATAACGTGTGAAGATAAAAAAAAATTTATAAATGTAAGATTGTCTATTTACAAGGAAAAATGCTGATATAAGATGAGGTCAAGTATATTGGAAGGGATTAATGATGTGATAATATGACAGGTGTAGGATCTCATGAGTACATTCAATATACTAGTCTTATAAAAATAAAAGTCTTGAGTCTAAAAATTTGTCTGTAGCAAAGAAAAAATTAATTTGATGAAACTAATTTCTTTCTGATAATTACTAAAAAGAAGATTATAATATGTGACATAAAATTCGGTGACATATAATGATTCTATAATTTGAAAGGTAACTCTCAAAATAAAATCTTAAAAACAAAATTTAATATAATAAATTATTGATAACACTTGAATTATTAATTAAAAGAACATTAAATTTTATTTAAAAAATTAACTATTATATAAAATATGAAGAAATTTTGAAGTAATAAATAATAATGACAATATTCAATTTCAATTTCAACATTTAAAATATAAACAATATTACAAATTTATAAATTTTTATTTTTATCATAACAAAATGTAACAAAAATATTAACAAAAGAATAGCAGTTTTATTTAATTTAAACTAATTATTATAATTTTAAAATTCAACTAATTAGTAACAAAATAACTCAATTGTATCTATGTAATTCACACAAGACAAAATGATTTAAAACAACCAAAACTAAATTAAAAATTAACTGAACACATTTGAACATGAAGAACCTTATTTTTAATCTGTATTAAACATAGAAAATATCTTCACCATGAACATTGATTTTTTCTGACAGAAATAGTCTTAAACTTTACCCCTTAATCCTTTTATCTCATACCAAAATTTTCATGAGATAGACACGTGATAGCCTACATATTTAAACAAAAACAAATTTGGAATCTGATATTCTTGTTTATCTAAAATTTTAGATATTATATTAAAGGGTTCTTATTATGTAAATATGAGAACCCAAACACTCTTTACCAGTTCAATAGGTAATAGGATGTAGTAATGACGGAATCAATCAAATATTACGTAAACAAAGTTTCATATAAAATAAAATTTTTAAACATTATATATCACAAGTTAATTTGTATATATATTATTTATACCCATTATTATATAATTTTTCCCAATATAAATATTTTTTATAAATTAAAATTAATATAATTTTTGACATTCATTATTACATAAAAAATATATCATAAATTAACTCGAATATAAATTATTTTTAGTTTATAAATAAGTTAATTTATACTCAAAATGTTCATTAGTATTTATAGTATTTATAGTATATTATTATAAGTTGATGTTTATATATATATATATATATATATATATATATATATATATATATATATATATATATATATATATATAAAATTTATTGTGATGGTGATACAAACAAAATTCAGTAAAACCATTCTGATGCGATGACAGAAATTTAAAGACATTACATGTATTAATTGAAGAGTTCGCGTAAATTTTAAGCTGATAAAAAAATATAATTAATTAAATATAAATTAAATTTTAAGTTGATAAAAAAAATATAATTAATTAAATATAAATTAAATTTTAAATATTTATACAACAAAATTTCACGACTTGCATTATTTAAATATTTATCATTATGCTATTAAATTATATAAATATAACTAATTAAGATATTTATTTAAAATCACATCTCTCATACAACATCAAGCCAAATGCAATTTTCCATCAAATAAAATTGTATGCATAACCATGCTCCAAACAATTCATTCTAGATTAGGCAAAACTAATGCGTTTTTGTTTCTTGAATTTTCCATAGTTTATATATAAGTAATGTTGAAACCATCTAAATCTCTTAAGTGCATCCCAAGACACAATTTTAGACATCCCACCGCTTCAACCATTATAGCAAAAGGCCAAGTGTTTCAATCTTTTTAGCACCGAAGGTTGAACAAGATTCATTCATGATATGTTATGTTTTTGTAGGAATTATTGAATATATGATATAGAATAATCAGAATAAAATTGTTATAATTAGATGTGATAGAAATTTTGAAATATAAATATGCATGTAATATCATAAATATTTGAGTATTTTTATTGTCTATAACATAATACTCTTATTTGGTAACATATGTTTTTTTTTACTAAATCAAATATTAATACCTAAGATATGATTCTCCAATGTCGGAGGATCGAAGAGAGGATAATGTTTTATAAATTCACACGGGTTTATGTTAAATGAAAAAAAACAAAGTGGGTGCTTAATACAAATATAACATATACTACAAACCCTAGAGAGGTGTAATAACAAATCTTGAAGGCAATTAATCAGCACCGTCATTCTTAGATCAAACGGTGGGAGAAGGCCAAACTCTCGTACTTATCACTGCCACCATCTTCACACTCGCAGTCTCGCCACTGTTTCTGTTTCGTTTCTAACATGGACCAACACATCGTCGATCTTCCGCGTTCGTTCTCTTCACTCTAAAGTCCGATCTTCATTCTGATTCCCACATAACAAAATAATCACAAAACTCACCAATAAAGTTGAAGTTTTTTTCTCTATTCAACTCTCATAACTCCTGTTACTGAAGCCTGTAACCCAAAAATAAGAGAAAAAACAAACCTTGTATTTTGGGTTTTTGGATTTGCAACTGTTCAGACCAGAGCAGTTTCAAACCAGTTTTGAGTTTTTTGGTTGAGTTATTGTATGTGTTTGTTTGTTTTGTTAGTAAAACTTTGTTGTGCGGTGTAATGGTGAGTGACAGTTACGGTAAGATGATGTCTGATGTGGCAATTCGATCGATGTTGAAGAACGGTGAATACACAGGCGGCGAAGATTTAGGGGTTCTGAGAGAGAGGGAACTCGCTCGGTTGCGAAGTGGGTCGGCCCCTCCGACTGTGGAGGGGTCCTTGACGGCGGTGGGAGGGTTGTTTGAGGAGTCTCCGGCTGCGCCAGGTTATGGTGGCAGAAGGGGTTTTGGGAGCGAGGAAGAGCTTCGGGCTGATCCCAATTACGCCAATTATTATTACTCTAATGTGAATCTGAACCCGCGCTTGCCGCCTCCGCTGGCCTCGAAGGAGGACTGGCGGTTCGTGCAGCGGTTGAGGGGTGGTTCTAAGGTGGGCGGTGTTGGGGATAGGAGGATGACCAGTGATGATGGTGGAATTGAAGGAGGTGATAACAACCCTTTGTTTTCTGTGCACCCTGGTGGGTTTGGTGTGAAGGAAGAGGGTGGTTTGAAGCACCGCAAAGGCGGCCCAGAATGGAGTGGTGAGGATGGGTTGATCGGGTTGCCGGCATTAGGTCTAGGGAGTAGGCAGAAGAGCATCGCAGAACTGTTTCAGGTGAGAGTTTTGTTATGTTTGTAAATTGTAATTTAAGTATTGAATGTGTATTATGTTTTGTTTCTCTAATATTCATATGCATGTTGTTTTACATTAGTTGTTTGGTTATTGATGGTTGGTTGCTTCTCTGATTGAAGGATAAAAGTTTGTGTGTGCGTGTGTGTGTGTGAGTGAGTTTGTGTTTATAGGATGGAAAGCAATGCATCACTGTTTCTGGCTATCTGGAAGAACCCTCGGAAGTGAGCCTCCTGAGATTCTACATGCTTAGGTCATTCAACAGTGTGTTCTACCAATGCCTTTGTGACATGGACAAACCATTTTTGTGATCGTGTCTTGTCCTTTTTTCCCTAGTGGTTGGATTATTCACAAACTGCCAACATTGTCAATTACATTTTGAGCTTAGTAACCAATGCTTGGATTATTCATACACTGCCAACATTGTCAACTACATTTTGAGCTTAGTATCCGAGCTTTGGAACTAGGTTGGCTCAAGGATTAGCAGGCAACACGGCCCAAATAATTGGTCTAAATCCAAGAGGGTTCATTGATACATTCATTGGCTTTGTTTTAGGGTTTGATTGAGAGTTGGATTTAAGAGGTCATTTATTTAATGAATTATTAAATTAAAGATTTTTGTTAAAAAATAAAGAATTTTCCTGGTCTTAGAACTCTTTCTCTTCCCCAACATCCCCTAGTGTCGAGTGAGCCAGTATTCTTTTTTGATTAAGCTGAGATGTAGTGATTTGCAATGGAAGTTGTGGATTGTAAATTGATTAATTTTTCGATAGTGGTTCCTCTTATTTCTGTTTTAGTTGGATGCTGTTGTTGACCCTTCTATGCTTACCAGGCAGTGTTTTAGTGGACTATTGAGTCACTCTATCTTTATTGCATATTCTTGGTTTGCTCTGATCAGTTTTGGCTGACTAACCTTTCAGTTTCTAGTTGTGGCTAAATGGTGTGGAGTTGCAATTTTAAGAGCTTGAAATTTAAAATTTTGTCTTTACTAGTTAGTTTTGCAATGAAATGATGTTATTATGTGTGGTTATCATAACTTGTATTATAATTTTATGTCGTTGCATTGTCTCTGATGTTTGTTGCCATACTTTCTTAGCAGGACGAAATAAATAATGCATCATCTGGATCCAAGCACCCTCATAATCTACCTAGCAGTAATTTATTTGATGACATTGCTGAAAAATCTGAAACCCGTGTTGCTTATGTGCATCAAGAACTGAATGCCCTGCGGTCTGGTGGAAATAAGCTAGGCATATCTGCTGCCCAAAATTTTGTTGGTTCGGGACCTCAAACGTATGCTTCCGCCTTAGGTGCCTCCCTATCAAGGAGTAGCACCCCTGACTCTCAGCTTCTACCAAGAGCTGCTAGTCCTTGTCTTCCACCCATTGGTGATGGCAGATCAAGTTCAGCTGATAAAAAAAGTTCTAACAGTCAAAATTTACTCAATGCTGTCTCATCTAATTTAAATGAGTCTGCAGATCTGGCGTCTGCTTTGGCTGGTATGAATTTATCCACAAAAGATATAATAGATGATGAAAAACATTCCCAGTCATCTAGGCACAATGAAGATTATACTCACAGTTTTAAACAGCAGCCTGATTCCTTGGCTTTTCAACGTCATTCTGCTACCCAATCCCACTTAAAAGTGAATAAAGTCAGCAGTTTTGGATTGGATCTGAATAAATCGTCAGGGTATGCAGATGAACAGCTAGAACCCCATAAGGCTGGTGGAATTTCTGTTAACACGCATTTGAAAGGACATTCTACACCAACTTATACTAGCAGAGGTAGTTCACCTGCTCACTATCAGAATGTTGAAGATATCTCATATCCAAACTATGGCATGAATGGATATAATGTTAATCCTCCATCACCATCCATGATGACAGGCCAGCTTGGGAGTGGGAATTTGCCTCCTTTCTTCGAAAATGCTGCTGTTGCTGCATCTGCACTAGGATTGAATGCTATGGACTCTAGAGCACTGGGAAGAGGTGCAACTTTAGGACCTTTATTGGCTGCAACTGAATTACAAAATTCTAGCAGGCTTGGAAGTCATGCTGCCAGTGGCACTCAACAGTTGCCTTTGATGGACCCTTTGTATCTTCAGTATCTGAGATCGGGGGATGTTGCTTCTGCTGCACAGATTGCTGCGCTTAAGGAATCAGTGATAAATAGGGAATGCACAGATTTACTTGGCCTCCAAAAAGCTTATGTTGAGTCTTTGATTGCTCCCCAAAATTCACATTTCAATGTTCCATACCTTGGTAAATCAGCTACCTTGAGCCCTAATTCTTTTGGAAATCCTTCGTATGGTCTGGCCACATCATATCCAGGGAGCCCACTGGCTGGTTCCCTTTTCCCTAACTCCCTCTATGGACCGGGTAGTCCAATGAACCAAAGTGAACGAAATATGCGTTTGTCTGGGATGAGGAATGTGGCGGGGGGGTTCATGGGAGCTTGGCATTCAGACACAGTTGGTAGCTTAGAAGAGAATTTTGCGTCTTCCTTGCTTGATGAATTCAAAAGTAATAAGACCAAATGTTTTGAACTTTCAGAAATTGTTGGGCATGTTGTTGAATTCAGGTACATACTGGTGATCTACTTTGGTTAGCTTCTTCAGATTTAATATTTAGCTAACTTGTTTTCATATTCTTTCTTAAACAGTGCTGATCAGTATGGAAGCCGATTTATACAACAGAAACTTGAGACAGCCTCGATGGAAGAGAAAAACATGGTTTTCCATGAAATCATGGCACAAGCACTTTCTCTAATGACTGATGTCTTCGGTAATTATGTGATTCAGAAGGTACTTTGATATTTTCTTTGCTATATATGGAATCTCGCTATATTTTCAATTTTCAACTTGTATAGTGTATTTTTTTCATAATTGTTTGTTATGTACAAAGGGTATCAAATTCATCATTTAAAGCAAAAAACTATGAATTCATTGTATACATGTCTAACAAATTGCTATTCGTGTTTAGTTTTTTGAACATGGAACAGCAGCACAAATAAGGGAACTGGCTGATCAGCTTACGGGTCATGTGCTGACCCTGAGTCTTCAAATGTATGGCTGTCGGGTTATCCAGAAGGTCTGCATATTAATTTATCTACCTTATGACTGTTTACATAATTATATTCTGTGTTTTTTTATCATTATACAAATTCTGCTGTTTTAAGTGTTGGATTGAAGTTTGTTATGCGGTAGTCAATCATGCTGTCAGTTCTTGCCCTCGACAGTTAGGCATAGTATCACATTTGGTTATCACAATAATAGTTGCTGTGATTGCAGTAAAATTGTGGCTGCAACAGCTGCCACAATGTAGTAGGCAAAATCTCCGTCCCTTGGTCTGCTCCTGCCTTGGGTTAGGATTTTCCAACCAACCCAGCATGTTTCCCTGCCAAGACCTGCCATTGGTGTTTGGTTGTGTTTCATCTGCAGCTTCTTAAAGAAGCTGTATCCCTTTTGTAGAGATGATACTGTTATTTAAGGTTTATGAACTAATACTATCGATTAACCAGCTTGTAATACCCCCACCATTAAATGCTTCTATTTGCTTAAAGATGAAAGCATTAACTATTCTTCTGAATTTTATATAATAATTGTTTTACTTTTCATTTAATACATTTTAAATTTGATTCCTTATTATACTCAGAGCACTTGTTAGTAATTCCTTTAATATTTTTTTCCCAGTGGAAAATGAACCTATTCAGAAAGAAGATATCATTGTCCTTTTCTGTTGGTAGTTGGCAATGTTGTCTTACTTCAGTAATAGTAATAAGTAATAACTCCTTTCTTTTTATTCGTGGTTTGTTTGGTTGTGCTTTTAAGACTTGTTATTACTATCAGTGCTATACATTGTTCAAAACATTCTAACTAATGGAATGGTGATTTTGTTTTAAAGTATTGGAACATCCTTTATTGTTTTTATTAATTTACGATATAAAACTTTAAAGGATTATTAATGTTGAAATAGTAACGACGAATGTATAACACTTTTAGTGCTTTTTGAGCTTTGAACTTTTGCTATAAGTTATTTGTATATGGTATCTGCTACCTTTGGTATAGCTGTTGTTCCATGATTTTACAACAATATCTGGGTTGGCTACTGTGCCTATCCAAGATGGATGACTAGATGTTTTTGTGTCAAAATTTGCTGAGAAGAGTAATGCTTTTCAATGTTAGATACTATCTGGAAAGGCTAGGAACACGTCACCCTGGTATTACACAAACTGTTACTAGAGCTGCATTTACACTTGCTTTCTTGTTAATAAGAGATACCATGTTGAAGGGTTGTCTAGGCACCCTGTTGAAATAATCACAACGAGCTCCACTTTTATTTTTATTTGATTTATCTTGGCAGGTATGTTTTCCCCAACATTTCCCATTTTACTTCTTGGGTTGGAGTGTGTGTTTGGGAGCAACCTGAGTCTTCTAATTATTTTTTCATCATATTAATGTCAGGAAAGCTATGGTTTCTTTTCTAATAGTTTTGTTGACTTGACTGTCTATGAGGTTTTAAGTGAGAAAAATATATTGGGTGTTATTATTATTTTCTTTTTTTTTATATTTGTGGGTACTCAAATAGCAGTCTTATAAAGGGTGACACGATAGATCCAACAAATCTCCTTAAGATAGATTTTGATATCAAGTTAAAAAGTAAAGAATTATTTTATTGATGTCAATCATTCAAATTACATTCTCATTGTCTTTGTTTGTAATAACCAAACTTTAAAAAGGGATAAAAATGCAGTGTAATAAATAGGAAGATTATGAAGATATTTTTTCCTATTACTATGGAGATATTGAGAATATTTTTTATCCTACTAAATTTTTATTTACAGCATTATGTAATTGCTTATTTTGTGTGTGAAATTGATATTGTCTTGTTATTAATGCTTTGAATTTAGGGTGCTGTTGTGATTTATGTGGGTTAATGGTAAAGTCAAGAGTTATTCATTTTGTTTTTCTCTTTTAAAATTCTGTAGGCTATTGAAGTTGTTGATATGGATCAGCAGACTAAAATGGTTACAGAGTTGGATGGTCATATCATGCGTTGTGTACGTGATCAAAATGGAAATCATGTCATCCAGAAATGTATTGAATGTGTACCAGAGGATGCAATCCATTTTATTGTTTCAACGTTTTATGATCAGGTTGTGACATTGTCAACTCATCCTTATGGTTGCCGCGTTATACAGGTTAACTGTTGCCTCTCGTGCATTTGTGTAAAAAACATAGCTGGATTGCTAGTTTGTAAGATCAACATCATAGTTCTAAACTCGTCATATTTCAAATGTGCAGAGAGTCTTGGAGTACTGCCATGATACAAAAACACAACAGATTATGATGGATGAAATTTTGCAATCTGTGTGTATGTTAGCTCAAGACCAATATGGAAATTATGTTGTGCAGGTTTGTTGCATTTCATTTTGGTTTTTGCTTATTATCTGATGGTCACTGCTTGTGATTTTGTTCTCTAATTGAAGGTCTGCACCTTCCAATGCTCAAAGACCCAATTCTCTCACAAATGACAAGACACTGTCTTTTCTATCTCTCTTATTTATAGGAAATATGAGTTTTTTCTTTTCTGTCTCAACAAACTGACAGATTTTAGCAATTAAGCAACAAGCTTTCTCCCAAATTACCTACAGACTTCTACTATGCATTTTTGCTGATGACTTTTTTTTTTCAATTACCTCTTTAGATTTCAGTCATTGCCTTCAGTTCAATTTTTTTTTATGCTTGGTTAAATTTTGCAGCATGTGCTGGAGCATGGCAAACCTTATGAACGTTCAGCTATAATCAAAGAATTAACTGGGCAAATAGTGCAGATGAGCCAGCAGAAGTTTGCCTCTAATGTTATAGAAAAGTGCCTTACCTTTGGAACTCCTGCCGAGCGACAAGTCCTTGTGAATGAGATGCTTGGTTCCACTTATGAAAACGAGCCCCTGCAGGTTTGTGCACGAACTATGTACTGATCTCTTGTCATGCATTATGCTTCTTTTAGCAATCTTTCCTTATCTCCTGCTGAAAGTAGAACTTGAAGTATTTTATACTATTTTGAATATTTTTGCCCTTTTTCACTCTGTCCATTTTATCATTTACTTCATTCAATAAGATTTTTCGTTGTTCTGGTTGTTAGGAGTTTAAGGAAATATGCTTCGTGTGAAGTTAGTTTGGATTGCTGAAGCAATTCATAGGTTCTGGTGTTTACTAGCTCATCTTGTTCTTGTTGTCGATGTGCTACGTCACCTTTTTCTTCATGAAAGATCCATTGCAGTACAAATTAGGCCTCCCTATTTTCTACCTTATTAAAGACTCCCGTAAGCTATTTGCTTCATAGCTTCACCCCTCCACTATCTCCTATGAAAATATGTTGCTGTCTGAGATGTCATTGAAATGTCAAATAGATAGGGGCGGGAGGAGGGTTGGTGGTGGTGCCAAGAGTAGGATAGGTCCCTCCTTCCCCTTTAAACGTTACATGTTTCTAAAATGTCACTGATATATACCCTTTTCTTAGTGCCCTCCTTCCCCTGATAATTTGTTCTATGCTTTTACATCCTAAATTTTTCCCCACTTCTTTATCCATGGTGATGTGGATTAATAAATCCAGTGTACAATCATACACTCAATATATTAAATTAAGCTTTGAAAGTACTTGCCTTAAAAGTAATTCAGTTTCCAGGGCCCACTTTTATTTTGTCATTGTCAATTTATGGTCTTGATTTGAACATTAGTCGACTTACCAGTTTGGTTCACCAGTTTAGTCTTGTACTCAATAAAATGATGGTTTCTCATGTTGTGATTATGACTTGACCGTGTTGTAAAAATAGCCAGGTTGGTCTTATTCCAAAAAGTAAGTTTAGTTTAAGTTTTGTACTGCCATTTTTTGTATTTAATATTAATTGATCTTTTTGTGTTGTTTAGTCATTTATCTACTTTTCTCATATATTGCCTGTATGTTTTTAGATTATGATGAAGGATCAGTTTGCAAACTACGTTGTACAGAAAGTGCTGGAAACCTGTGATGACCAGCAGCTTGAGCTAATCCTTAATCGAATAAAGGTTCACCTGAATGCCTTGAAGAAATATACCTATGGGAAGCACATTGTTGCCCGTGTAGAGAAATTGGTTGCTGCTGGGGGTATATTTTCTATCTCAAATTTACTTTTCATTTTTGCTCTTATTTATCTATTACTACAATTGCGTCAAGCAGGCTCATACATTCACAAAACTCGTATAATACTTAATTTTCTTTCCTTTTAAAGACTGTACTCTGTTTTGATTAAGCAGTACAGTTCCTAGAAAATTTGTTTTTGGACTAACGTGACATTTTTTCTTTACAAAAAATTACCTGTGTATGTAGCAGTTTTTGTTTGAAAAAGTTATTCAACCGTGAGGTTTGGTAATTTTCTTGTACAAACTTTTTATTCAATCAACTACCATATGAAGTAGGGGTGATATATCACGTCTTGTTTTTACAATTGATGAGTCTATCTTTAATTACTGTATGCAAACAAGATGAATGACTTTCACTTGCCAAAGGATGTCTAAAATATAGGCTTCTGAGTGCACTTCTATCTAATGAATTGAATGAAGTGGCTACTATTTGACATGTTGCATGTATTATCTATCTTTAGATGTTATTTGATTGTGTGCACTTAACTCAATTTTGTATGGTATGCAGAGAGGAGGATTAGTATTCTGACTCTAAATCCTGCACAGATGGTATAGAGAATGTACAGCTAACTGAGGATAATAGAAGCACCTGCTCTTTTTTCTTTTCATGTGGTATTGCTAATGGCCCTGTCTGTATTCAGGTAGTGAATTAATAAATTAGTTCTACTTGAAATTGTACATTTGTTAGTGTGAGGATAATACAGCTAGAATCAGGTTATAGCCGAGGCTGAAGCTCAAGCTTGGTACTGTTAATGGCCTTGCCCTGCCTGATTCTCTCTCATGCGGCAGGGATATATAATATTATTTATGAGCTAGTTTTCATGTTGTAAAGGGAGGTGATGACTGTACAAATTTTACTAGGTTATCAGAGTCCTTGTATTCGGGATCACCAAATGTTTTGACATATGAGGCTTTTCTTTTTGCCCTATGTTAACCTTTTTCTTCTATCCCTCCACATTTTTGCCTCTTCTTCAATTTTTCTTCCCATTTCTTTCTCTTGTTTTTCTTATAATGTTCTTCAATTCTAATCTACTGCATTGTGTTCCTGGTTTTGCACCGCAGTAAGCTATATATTGAATGTGTTTTCTTTGTATGAGTTCTCCATTTTAACAATAAGATTGTGGTCAAAACTTGTTTGCCAAAAGCAAAATATGTGAATTTAAATTAATTAATCTGAAATATGTGTAAAAGATACCACTGTTTCAAACATTCAAAACTTGCTTCATTTTTTGGTGACCTGTTTGCGTTGACATATAAATGAGATAATAATATAACAGCACATCGTCGTGGAGATGAAACATTGGATTTGTAACAACTTTTGAGAGAACCTCTACTTTGGTATTTATGTTGCTTTTTTCCTTGCAATGTGAAACAAAAGAAGGGAAATTCCCAATCTGTCTCCATCAAGCATATTTCTTTTTGTTTTCTTAAATGATCTTGAAAATAGAAACCAAACATTATCAAATATGTCATATTGTTCACTTAGTATCTGAACTGTAAAGAGAAGTAAAGTGTTGGATGTTTGTTGGACATAAACAAGGAAAACAGAAGAAGAATGTTTGGTCTTGCATCCTGTGTTGTTCCAACTTAAGTGCCTATAGATACTTGAGTTGACCTGGTCAATTCACTGCTGATTAAGATACTTTAGAGGCCTGCCAATTAAGCTACATTTTGTTAATGAACACAGAACAGCATGCATTATGCCTTCTTCATTAAGAAAAATCCCTACACTCACAGTGTAATTTTTTTACATCTTTGTCCAATTAAGTTTCATAAAGTAAAATATTTTTTTAACATCACTAGCATTACTTAACAATTCATTTTTAGGAGTATTTTGATCATTAAAAAAAAAGTTAACTTTTGTATGTGTGAAAAAAGAAAAACATTGAAGAATAAAATAGGGATAACAGTGATATTTGAACGCTCTCATTTGACACCCCTTAAAGAAATGTCTCCTTTTTCGTTTGTCATGGTCCATAATAATATAAAATATTATTTTTCCTATGAAATGGGCGTCAAAGACAATTTCGGTGTCAATAATTTTTTTTTCTTCATAAAATGTATAAAAAATTTGTTGAGTGTTAAAATAATAGTACTTGTCCATACTGTGGTGATACCATGTTGACTTGCAGTAAAGTTTTGTTTGAATAACTTTTGTGTAATTTAAATTAATATATAATCTATTTTTGAGTAGTGAATAGGTTGATTTTAGTTGGTAGAAAAAAGCGATTTAAAGAAAAGCGAAAGGAATGATGAATGAGAGAAGAAAGCATAAGTAAGCATTGCATGTGCATGAGGGGAAGATAGAAGAAGAGTGAGAGAAGAAAGAAGCAGAAAGGATCCTTTTTTACCTGTCTTGATGATGAGGGGAGTTGTAAATGGGGATTGGAACACGACCAGACTCTATATGCTTAAGGTCTTCGACAAGGATTTCATAGTGCTTCTTCACTTCCTCAACAGATTTATCACCAACTATTCTGGCTATGTTCTGCCATCGATCTGGGGTGTCTTCATCGTACAAGGCAAGTGCGCTTTCGAATTGCTTGTTCTGCATGCGTGTCCAAGAAGAAGAGTTATGGTTGTTGGTGTTGTTGTTGTTGTTGGTGTTGAGAGAGGTTGAAGCCATGAGTGGAAGAAGGAAGAAAGGAAGGAAGGTTAATTAGGGTATGTTTGCATGCAATTTGGAAATAGAGAAAGTGAATTAAGTTAAGATGGGGTTGGAATGGCTTATAAAAAGGTGAAAGGATTGGTGGATCATGCTTAGATGTGACCTCTAAATGTAGAGTAGAGTGGGACAACATACAGCTAGACTCTTGTGATACACAAAACACTTTTCACAAATTAACTTCTCTTCTACATACTTTTCAATCTTTGTGTTACAACATTTTTAACTCAAGATAATTAGTTTTGTGAGTTTTTTTTTTATTCAACAACTTATGCTTAACACAAGCAAATTTTTTTATGTAATATTATATTTTTATTTTAAATCATTTTAGTTTATATAAAATTTATTTTTTCTTAAAAATCTTATGAAAACAATGTTAATTTTTGCTACGAAATTGGGATGTAGGGTTAACAAACGAGGCGGGGTTACTTTCTATTTTTGTCTCTTTGAACTTTTTATGTTATAAATAATAATAATAATAATAATAATAATAATAATAATAAAATTGTTAGTGTTTATTCATTCAAACGATGATATATATATATATTCTTCATACAATAATAATCTTGGTTACTTGAGAAAATAAAGCCTTTCAGGAATTAAAGAAATTATTTATATATCTAGAAAATTTCTTTATAAATACAAAAGAATTAAAAATTAAAACCAATCCTTTTATATATTACAATTAACCTGTATATAAATTAAGGAATAGAATCATTATATAAGACTAATAAAAAGTAATTTGATTCTTTTTAATCTAAAATTCGATATGCAAAAGCTGGTCCAAAACCTATTATAATTGTTGCGAAATTTCTAGAGTCAAATTTTCAACTATACTTTGTATTGAAGATTGAAAAGCTAAGTAAGTGTAATTTCAAATTTCAAAAGCTAGAAACGGGTATACGTCCAATACCCAGAAACACGTGGGCTAAATTAGATAAAGGAATTATATTATTTTTTCAAAGTTTTTTGTGCAATAATTTATATTAAAAGAAAAAAGAGAAAATTTTTAGAAAAAAGGTGAGAAAAAGATTGTATAATGTTTGGTTAATATTGATGTAGATAAGTATAAGATTTAAATGAGAAGGGGACGGTTCCAATATGACAGTTGACGGTGGCCAGCGGTGGCGTGAATCACAACAGAGCACAGAATAACGGAATACGAAAAATGCAATATTTTGAGGAAGGAAGAATGAAAATTTGACATTGTTTCTACTAACTTAGATGGATTGAAAAAACAGTTAAATAAATAAATAAATAATATAAAATATTTTAGAATAGTTTAAAATATTATATTTTAATGTACTTTTATATAAAATATTTATTTTTGAAAAATGATATTGTAGAAATTAAATGATTAATTTTTTCCTTTCTTTTCTTCCAATTTTAGAAAAGGTCAGAGATTATTTTGTTTGAAAGTCACATGTATAAGCTCTTTATTTTTAAACAAATCACAATAAAATAATATTTTTATTATATTTTCGTTCATTTATTTTTATTCGGAAGTGATAACATAAATAATCATATTTTCGTTCATTTATAAATAATTTGAGTGAATTACTTGAAATTGTTTGAATTATATGAGTTATTTAAATTATTACCAGTAAATATCATATTTTAAAACATATTTTCTAATATCATAAATTGTTTAAAATAAAAATTACAGTAAATTTTAAAACATATTGCATAGTTTTTAGATATCTGGTTGTGGACAAAAGAACAAAGAATCTGGTGCATTATTCTGCTACGCTCCAGAGGAGGCAGAAACAAGTCATTTCTATTTTAAGGTCATTGACTCACAACACAACACGACAACAAGAGAAGCCATTAATTTTATTTATGGATCAATTCTCCTAAGTTGACAAAACCAAGGTAGCACCAACCAGTTGCACACTTTTATTTATTAACAATTAATAACTGCATCTTCAACTCATGCTATGGAATTCAAGATCTAAACATCTCAGTTATTTTCAGCTAAGTCTAAAGGTGTTCAACATTCTGAATTTCTAGAGGTCAAATTTTACATCACCTCAAATAGAACCTCTAACACATCAACAACAGAAGAAGAACGTACAATAATATGTGAACCTTCAAAAGTTCTTCCTAACTTAGGTGAAGACAAATACAACCATGATGGCTATTTCGATGGAGATACGAAAAGATATAATATCAATGAAATACAAATTTAAATTACGTATAAAAACATTATATTTAATTTAAAATTTTAAAATAATAAATTTATGAATTTTTATATTTATATAATATTTAATTTTCTTATTTTTATTTAATGTATGACTTAGAGTTAGACTTTAACACTCAATATTTTCTCACTCAAATACGAATTTTTTTCCATTTTTATTTTCCAATTCATCATGATAGTTCATATTTGTTGAACTTTTTATCGGTAAAATTTTCGATACAAAGATTTGTTGGAATTTTTTTCCATTTCTATTTTCCAATTCATCATGATAGTTCATATTTGTTGAACTTTTCATCGATAAAATTTTCGATACAAAGATTTGTTGGAACTATCACAAAAAATAATCATAAACTCTAATACATTAATAAATCTTTCGAGAAAGAATTACCAAAATACAACGGTAATAAAATATGACCTGACCCGCAAATAATACACTAATCAGATACTAGAATCAACATTAGAACATGTCATGTAACAAACTTATGATATTATAGCCTTCACTTCCCTTGATATATATTTTTTTTGGAAAATGATTGTTTGACAAAGTAAATTTGACAAACTTTTTTACAAACTGACGTGGTTTTAATTAATTGAATTTTTTACTCAAAAAATATTGCATGCACGTGTGAGAGAGAAATGTGAAGGACAACATTTGAATTGGTTTGGTTGCACTGCACGGTGATTCTCCTTCACGAAATCAACAGAAGCTCCCGCGCATGATTCAAGACTCTGGTGCTTTACCAAAATCTCATTCTCGGTGCAGATTGGAATTCTTCAATCCCACATACGTGAAAGCCTTTCTTCCCCACAGTGGTTCATGAAATTGCAGTAGAACGTTCCTCATGGTGGTTGACGAAAAACCCTTCATCGATGGAAAATACAAAATCCATTTCTCGCAGCTGATTCAACTCACAAAAGTCATTCATCGCACGATAGTCTTTCTTCCCGATGTTGCTTCACCAATTTGCAGGTTAGGTTTTTCTATTGAAAATCAATTTGGGGTTTAGGGTTTCGATTGGAAACCATGGCTTTTTCGATTTGAAAGCATTTTGGGGGTTAGGGTTTTGATTGTAAACCATTGCAGAATGGGTTGTTTTATAAATGAAAACCCTTATGGGAATTTCCGTTAAGCGTTTGGGAAAAATGTCGTAATTGTCAAAAATTGATTGAGTGAAGTTTATTTTGAGTTGTGTTCTTTACGATTTAATTTGTGAATCCTGCATTTGTTTTGAAATGGTTTGTTGTGTTGTGGTGTTTGACGAAAGTATGATTGGATGGCTTAGTCTTACACACTTGTTGAATGAATTGTATTAGTTGGAAGCTTTATATTATTTGCATGCTAAAAGTTGCACTGCATTTGCCACATAAATAGTTACAGTTTGGTGTTTAATACTTTGGTCCTTGTTTAAGTGATATATTCTCCATTTCTCATATTCTTCATCTTTTCATTTTCATTTGGTTACAATTGTTATTATATATTTACATTGTCACGATGTTTCTTTTTATTCTCAACTCATGTTAATTTTTATGTTAGTAATTCATTTCATATTATTTTATTGATTGAACCTATGAATCAAAGTTTAACCCGAATCATATATGCTACATATGTTTTATGACAAAAATGAGATTAAATTTTGTAGTTATAATTCTGTAAGAATATTGGAACTTTTGAAAACTTCCAATGCATTTCATTTCCTATCACTTCGCTACTAGTGTCAATGGTGAATAACATGCACCTAGTTAACACCATTTAAGAATTTAGATTGGAACTCTATTTCCAAGCACATTCTAATGTGCTAATTATTTGGTTAAACATGGTTCTCTTTTTAATGTTGATTTACAAATTTTAGAAATGTGCAACACTTATATGCGTCATATTTTGTTGGTATATAAAAACTGTTTTATCTAGGTAGGTACATTTTTAGTATTTCTGGAAGTGCAAAATTTAATTTATGTTCCGTTTATAAGAATTATTTATGCATTACAACATGTGTTTTAACTGTAGGGTTTTGGAACCTTTAATTAGAACGTGATTCATCTTTAATTTGTGAAAGAATTGTGCTTTGGAGTATTAGGAAGAGACCTTTGGAGTATCATGAGGTAGGTGCTTGAAAGTCATGAGTATGTTGATGACATAATTGGCGATGATGTTGCAAATGACATTGGTTGTTGCAGTGGTGAACCCAGTTTTTCTGTTTTTGGTCAAGATATGGATCATGATGAGGAAGTTGAAAAAGCAGCAGAGTTTGATTATGAAGAAAGCAATATGTATGATCGAATGATGCATCAACCACGATTACGTTTGAAGAGTGCAAGAATTCGAACTCCATTTGCCACATATCAGAGACGAAAGTTTCGTAAATAGATGTATGTACTTTTTTTTTTCAAATTTCTAGAGAGAAAATGGTTGATGTATTTATGTTATTATGACATCGCAAAACCTTGTTATGAGACATCAATTAGACTTTTTATTACAATATTATGTTGAAGTACTTACTATGTATAAGACAGTTACTGTGTGTTTACCAAATTAATGTCATTTATCAGGTTTGATGTGTCACAAATATGTACATCTGTATTTGTCCAAAAACACCTACTGCATTTGCCATTTAAGTTGTCAATGTTTACCATTGAAATCTCCATCAAATATTTCAAATTATTTTCGCAAAATGTGTAAAGGACATACCTAGGGACGCAAATTATGCACTAATTTTTGGATAAGAAAGTTCGACATGTAGCCCTGGTTAAATTTAGTTCCAATTTAAATGGGCACCTCTACATGGAAACTAGTTTGGCAAAAGCTCTGTTTGCGTTTGCCATTTAAGTAGTTGGTGATTGCCATTTAAAGCTGCAACCTTAGTCTAAGCAAATTATTTTGGAACTTTATATGCTTGCCATATCTTGGTGACACAAAAAAAGTTATAGTGATTTTTTAATAATAAAGGTTGGTGAAATGAAAATGCAAATAAAGTTGCCACCGGTCCATGGAAACATGTTGTGCAAAAGTCATTACTGCGTTTGCCATATAGATAGTTAGTGATTACCATTTAAATCTGCAGCCTTAGTTTGAGCAATTTATTTTGGAACTTTATATGCTTGCCATATCTTGGTGACACCAAATAAGTTGTAGTGATTTGTTAATAAGAAAGATTGGTGAAAAGGAAATGCAAATGAAGTTGTCACCTCTCCGTGATAACTTGTTGTGCAAAACCCTTTATTGTGTTTGCCATTTAGATAGTTAGTGATTGCCATTTAAACCTGCAGCCTTAGTTTGAGAAATTTATTTTGGAACTTTATGTGCTTGCCATATCTTGGTCACAAAAAAAAGTTGTAGTGATTTTCTAATAATAAAGATTGGTGAAAAGGAAATGCAAATGAAATTGCCACCTCTCTATGAAAACTTGTTGTGCAAAAGCCTTTACTGTGTTTAGCATATAGATAGTTAGTGATTGCCATTTATACTTGCAGCCTTAGTTTGAGCAATTTATTTTTGAATCTTATGTGTTTGCCATATCTTAGTGACATAAAAAAAGTTGTAGTGATTTTTTAATAAGAAAGATTGGTGAAAAGGAAATGCAAATGAAGTTGCCACCGGTCCATGGAAACATGTTGTGCAAAAGCAGTTACTGTGTTTGCCATATACATTGTTGGTGATTGATTTCAACCTGCAACCTTAGTTTCAACAAATTATTTTGGAACCTTATGTGCTTGCCATATCTTGGTCACAAAAAAAAGGCTGTAGTGATTTTCTAATAATAAAGATTGGTGAAAAGGAAATGCAAATGAAGTTGCCACCTTTCCATGAAAACTTGTTGTGCAAAAGCCTTTACTGCGTTTGCTATATAGATAGTTAGTCATTGCCATTTATACCTGCAACTTTAGTTTGAGCAATTTATTTTGGAATCTTATGTGCTTGTCATATCTTGGTGACATAAAAAAAAGTTATAATAATTTTTTAATAATAAAGGTTGGTGAAATGGAAATGCAAATAAAGTTGCTACCGGTCCATGAAAACATGTTGTGCAAAAGCCGTTACTAAATTTGCCATATACGTTGTTGGTGATTGCCATTTAAACCTGCAGCCTTGGTTTCAACAAATTATTTTAGAACCTTATGTGCTTGCCATATCTTGGTCACAAAAAAAAAGTTGTAGTGATTTTCCAATAATAAAGATTGGTGAAAAGGAAATGCAAATGAAGTTGCCACCTCTCCGTGAAAACTTGTTGTGCAAAAGCCTTTACTGCGTTTGCTATATAGATAGTTAGTCATTGCCATTTATACTTGCAACTTTAGTTTGAGCAATTTATTTTGGAATCTTATGTGCTTGTCATATCTTGGTGACACAAAAAACTTTATAGTGATGTTTTAATAATAAAGGTTGGTGAAATGGAAATGCAAATAAAGTTGTCACTGGTCCATGGAAACATCTGCAAAAGTCGTTACTGTGTTTGCCATATACGTTGTTGGTGATTGCCATTAAAACATCCTTTTTTTGAGCAACTTATTTTTGAAGATTATGAGCATGACACAAAGTGATAAGACAAAACAAAATCCAGTGATTTATTTCCAGCCCACACCATGCATAGACCCAATTACGCACTGAAATAACAAAAATAAATGTGCAGTTGTTGCGATGGTGAAATTCATTTCAAAACGAATTCACGAGCGAAGTAGGAAAGTTTTTGTCAAAAAATTACTACTGCGTCTGCCACTTAATTTGTAATTGTCTGCCATCGAAACCTTAGTAGACCCAATATCATGTCATGTTTGGATAGGGAAAGTGTGCATTTTGCCCTGCACCAAAGGAGTTCCAATACAATTTCGACATGACTGTGGCAAACATGGTGTTCAATATAACTAATTGAGTTTGCCATATAACTAGTTAGTGTTTGCCACTTAATTAGAAGTTGAAATGCTAAACATTAATACATTAAGCAAACATGGTACTACGTGAAAACATTCATACATGGAAAAAACGTAACTAAAAATAAACTTCACTCAATCAATTTTTGACAATTACGATACTTTTCCCAAACGCTCAAACGGAAATTCCCATAAGGGTTTTCATTTTTAAAACAGCCCATGCTGGAATAGTTTACAATCAAAACCCTAACCCTCAAAATGCTTTCAAATCGAAAAAGCTATGATTTTCAATCGAAACCCTAAATTCCAAATTGATTTCCAATCGAAAAACCCAACCTACAAATTGGTGAAGCAATGCCGGGAAGAAAGACTATCGTGCGATGAACAACTTTCGTGAGTTGAATCAGCTGCGGGAAATGGATTTCGTGTTCTCCATCGATGAAGGGTTTTCCATCAACCACCGTGAGGAATGTTCTACTGCAATTTCGTGAACCACCGTGGGGAAGAAAGACTTTTGCGTAGGTGGGATTGAAGAATTCCAATCTGCACCGAGAATGAGATTTTGGTAAAGCACTAGAGTCTTGAATCATGCGCGGGAGCTTCTGTTGATTTCGTGAAGGAGAACCATAGTGCAGTGCAACCAAACCAATTCAAATGTTGTCCTTCACATTTCTCTCTCACACGTGCATGCAATATTTTTTGAGTTAAAAAATTCAATTAATTAAAGCCACGTCAGTTTGTCAAAAAAATTGTCAAATTTACTTTGTCAAACAATCATTTTCCATTTTTTTTCTCAGTCATTTTAGAAATGCAAGGTAGCTTGGTTCTGAGGATAGATACTCCCTAGTTAGTGTTTGTTGATGTCTACATCATATTGTGTTTTGGCGAATGTGGTGGTGATAGCAGATGTACTTTGAGTTGGTGTTGATTGAGAAGGTGCCAAGAGAGAAAGGAAAGGAAAGGAAGTAGCCAACAGATTAATTAGTGTATGAGTTGTGAGGTTTTCCAAATCTTTGAAATAAAATCTTGGGATCTTGATTTTGAGCAAAATTCTAAATGCTTGTAGCTGGGTAGCTATAACATGATCCATGTGGCTCTGTCTCTTTCTCTGCACACTTTGTTTGAAGTTAATTGCAGTGTGGTTTGATAGAGCTTGTACCATCTGTCCATTAATTAATTGATGGGTGGACTCATTATCCTTTCTAGCAGTCACTCACGGATAATCAATACTCTACTTCTATACGCATTTACAGGAAAAAAAATCCCCTCTGCCAAACTTCATTTTCCTTCTTCTAGAAAAATGTTATAAGGTGGGTTAAATAAATTTAGAAAGGTGAGAGAAAGGGTAGATTTTACTCTTCCACTGATAAAATATTAACGATTAATATTTATCGATAAAAAAGTGGTTACATAACATATTGTTAAATTTCTAATGTGTTTATAGAGTTTCAGCAACATATTATATATCTATGGCTCTTCTTTTAACATTCTTTTGTTATTTATTCAAATCGAGGGAGGCTATTGTAGTTTGAAAATAATCTTCCTTTTAAAATTTTAGGTTAATTATACTTTTAGTCTTTAAATTTTAACATAATTTTAAAATTTATTTTTGCTTGATTATTTAATACATTTTAATCTCAAACTTTGAAAATAAATAAATATAACCCTTTTAATCTAATTAGGTCAAATTTTGTTGACGCGTCAAACACATTTCAATAGACATTGAGAAGAAAACGTGTTAAAATAATATAAATAACTTAAATACTAGCATGAAATGCATTTGATGCATAAGAAATACTTTAATATAATAGAGTTAAAAGGATTATATTCATTTATTTTTAAAATTTGATTACCAAATTGTATCAAAGTTTAAGATAGAAACTAAAAATATATTTAACCCTAAATTTTTGTAATTATCATTAACCTTTTTCAAATTAAAAAAAGTAACATATATTTTTTAATTTAATAAAATATTTTAAATAAATCATTGATCGTTGACATATTTAATTTTGAATATAATAACAAATAATATAATTTTTTAATTTTGTGAGATTTATTTAAAATTTATTAATAATTAAAATAGTTAAATATATTTTTACTTTTTAATATTCACAAAAATGTGATTATTAGAGAGAGAAATTCTTTAGTAGATTTTACACGTGTTTATTAGAAAATAAATAATGTTCATATGTTATTTTGTACATATACGTATTTGATACATCAATATATTTATTGAGAATAAATACGATACGTAATATATGTATATTGAAAAATATATAATAATTTTAAAAAATGTTATAAATATATGATTGCTATTGTATAATTCTAAATTAAAACCAAATATATTAAGTTATCAATATAAAAAAATTATAAATTATTATCTTCATAAAAGTACTACTATTTTATACACTAAATTATTCATAAATAGATATTAAATATTAGTAAAATATACTCAAGTATAAAAATAGATACGTGATTCAAAATATAAGTGCATTAGAGTTTGTATGAAAAAAAATTAAATTAAAAAACGAAAACGAACATTTAAATAATTACTTTAACCATTCGCATAGTTAAAACAAAACTAATTTAATTTTTCATCGAACCAAACTCAACTCAAACCAAACTTTTTCATCGAAAAGAATGATAGGTTTAGTTTTTCCAAACTAAACTAATATTTTAATAATGACATTCCCTATCCTTCTTTTAATTTAATATTCGTCTTTTGTATTAATTTCACAATACTAATTTTCCATGTAACACTCATGTTGGTTTTGTCCTATATTTTCCTAATTTGCCATATTTAATATCTATGTTGCATATGATGATCGATGTACCAATACAATGCAGTATAATGTCATTAGTGGACCATTAAGTCTCTTAAGTATGCAATAAAAAAATTTGATCTTTAAATTCATGCATTTTGAAAAAAAACTAGTTGAGAATTTACAGAGGTTAATCTCTTGAGCATAATTGAAAGTCTTAAAAGAAAAAATGACTTTTCATGAAGGATCATCAACATTCACCCAAAAAAAGAAAAAGAAAAGATAGAGTGATGCGTGTTGTATTTTGCATTGTTGAACATTGGAATGTATTCGGTCTTGGTAGTTTGGAGGAAGAGATAAAGATTGGTTGTCACTTCATGAAACCGTTTGATAATTGAGAAAGTTTCCAAACAGAGAAGAAGAGATATGATGTCACCGACTCCGTACATATACTTTTGTGGAAGAACTAACCACTTTCTTTCATTCATTCATATCATATTAAGTAATCTATCAATGCTTCTGCATCTCTGCTTTGCCATTCACTAATCTTCCACACTTTGCGTGTCTAATGCATGTGCCGTGCAACTCAGGCCGTGAGATTTTGAACGATTTTCTAAACACAAACTTGGGTGATACCATAAAGTGTTAGGAGATTGCCTCAACCCAAAGATATCTAAATGATGGCTACAAAAGCAAAGCAGTGTTGTTGAATTAATGATAAGAAAAGGAAGTTTGTGGTGATTAGAAAAAGTTAGATACAAGTACTAGACATATAATTTTCTCTTTGAGAAAACGTTTCTGGTTTGGCGAGTGGTCCTTCCTAATATGTTGGAGTGTGATGACAAAAGTTAAAATGTTGATAACAATGGTGGTGGTGGCACAAGAAGTAGCAGTACCATACTTTTGTGTGATTAGGGCCCATATCATTGCTGCCTCTGGTTTTCAAGTGCCCCAGAAGTAGACCAAACATATCCATATTCAAGTTGGACATTGATGCCTTAAAGATAAACCAAGGAAAGGCTTAAAATAAACCACTACAAAAATTTTCATGTTTCTGTCTCTGCCTTCAATTAGCCTTCAAACATTTTCATAGATAAGATACTATAGTACATTCCTCCCACTTAACATTTCATCACATAAAGTCACTTTCTATACTAATTAAACCTTTTTGGCTAATAATAACATTTCAATATACTCAGGAGGACCAGTTCAAAGTGTTTGTTATGCAAAACTTTTCTCAAATGGAAGCCAAAAGCCAATGAAATTTTCATAGGCTATAAGACAAATAATGATGAGCCTAACATTAAGGATTCTTTTATCAGACGAAGAAACGAAACAAAGTATATATACAAGAAGAAAATGTTAGAAGTGAATTTGTAAGATGAGGTTTGCAGCTCACTTATATACTATACAATGATGATTTTAATATCATATTAGAAGTGAGCTTTAAGTCACTCAACTTCACAAAACCGACTTGTAAGATGAAGTTTACACCTCACTTATATACTATGAAATTGTTTTATCTATCATCGATGTAAGATTTACAACAGAAAAGGTACCAAATTCTTAACTTATTTCTTTAACACAAAATAATAAGCTTTTATTACATTTGCATATAACCATACCCAACATCTAAATTTAATTAGATAAAAAAAATACAAAATTTTGTTGATCAGTATATAACTGATTTTCAACCATGTCACTGTCCAGGTTTATCTCTGTCACAAAAACAGAAAAAAAAAAAAAAAAAAAAAAAAGAGGACCTGGAATAGGCCTGTTTGTATGTAAGCCCAATAAGATGGTTTCACTGAGTATGCACCACATAAAATTCTCATGTGTTCCACAATTGTTAAAATTCTAAAATTGTAGAAACTAAGTACTGGTTAGATGTCCGTTTAACAGAAACAGTAATTTTATTTCTTTTCAAAAAAAAAAAAAGAAAGAAAAATCCATTACGTTGTATATAACTGTTTTCTAAACCTACGTTAAGACTAATTGTCTCCGAAAATTGAGGTTAGGTTAGGTGAATTCAGAATAATTTCTTATCATGTTCTAAAGTGCATAAAGCAGCATGAATACCCAGACTGGAATCAATGTTTCTTTTATGAGTAATTGGCATTAGCATGATTGACTAATAATATGAAAGAAAATTAGAGCTGAATTAATCAGAGCTTTTTAACCTTTTTTTTTATTACATTTTTTTTACTGTACTTCATTATTTTTTAATATTTTCTTAAATCAAATAACGAAAAATACTCTTCTCATTTGATGAACCACTTTATCATCCCAACAGAAGAGAGAAGATTTAAGGTTTGTATTTTTGTTGGATGATTTACAGAATTATAAAAAATTACATTTTTTTATGGTTTAGATTAAAGGAATGGATTTATAATGATCAACATTATGCTATTTTCCACATTAAAATAGAGATAGTATCCCTCTTATATTCTAAAAAAAAATACATTGTCCTTTTGTGTTACATTTTTCATTTAATTTTCTACCACACAAGTGAAACAAATAAATTAATTTTTTTAATTATCAATAAATCAGAAGAAGTTACATCAGTAACACAACTTATTATCAAAGTGAAGAATACTGTACACGTATATCAATTACCAAACAATATTAAATCAATCATCATCCACTTCATAATCGTTTATCACCTATTTTTGTCTGTGATTTTTAAATAAATTTTAATTAATAATACAAAATATCTTGTTATCATTTTTCCTTACACTGAATAGTATATCGGAAGCCGGTTAGTCGAAAAATATTTTCATTTCCTCTTTACAGATTTGTTTTTATAGAAGTTTTGAGGCAATGATGCGAAGCAACCAAAAACAAGAAGAAAAGAAAATAAGAAGAATAACAGTAGAAAAGAAGTCTCTGCAGTGTTGATGAGATGCATGCAGAGAGCATCAAGTTGGGGGGCAGAAGGTGATGAGATACCTCTGCGCTTTGCAAATCTTAAGCCCCGTTGAGTCATCATAAGCGTAGCTATAAGCCTGAGGGCAAAGGGTCTTAAAAAGACGAGAAAATGCAGTGGGTTTACAAGTTTTTGGGGTGGAAAACTCGCCGGTGCAACAATACCTGTCTGATTTTGCAGCCAAACAAGCACTCTTGCACCCCACCACCCTCCCTTGCCGCTTCACCACCAAAGAAGCTGGACAACAAACGTTCAAGTTGCCTTCACAAGCTGCAACACCACAACCTACCCCACCTCTCACCGCCTTCATCGACACTGGGAGGTTAAATCCATCAACCAAACTAACATCGTAGAAATGCAGTGCTGATTCGGAAGTGCCTAGTGTCATTTCCACAAGTGTAGCTGGTGGAACTCCACCCATTCCCCCACACTTCAAAACGCCTCCACAATCTCCTGTAATCATCATCACCAACGTCTAAATTTTAGATCTTTTTATGTGTTTTTTTTCTGCTTATCTTATGTTTTTTTTTTTTTCTTTTATTTAGTACCTGTTTCGCATGAGCCTTTGCCGGTTATGGGGTCAAAACAACAGCCTTGTCTGCCCCAGATTCTGCCGGACCATCCCTCAGGAACATCCAACACCACCTCTTCGCCGCCGCAGAGGTGAAAACCACCGTCTTTGGGAGTGGGGTGGCCTGGATTGCCTAGGATTCCCGGCCACACACTCTCTTTGCAGTTGTTCACCAATATCAGCTGAGTCCCACCTGCAACACACCATCACCAAATCACACAAACTTCATCAACAATATCTTAAGCATCCAACCTCGTAAAAGAGTGAGTGAAAGTGGAAGTTTTGAAACAATCAGTTGATTAATAATTATACTAAGTTTGATAGAGAGTTAAGTGCTAAAATGAGGGAACTGATGGAGTTTAGAGGCTTCTTCTCATTGGCTTGTGATGAGGGTGTGAAATTCAAGAAATACATACATATATATATACCTGTGAGGTGGATAGAGATGAGAATGCAGAGGAAAATGAAGGGTTGCATGAAAGTAGTCATTGAAGTGAGTAATTGATGCCGAACCACTTGGTGCTATCTGTGAGAGAGCCTCATTCAGAGAAAGAGTCTATGAAGAGTAGTTTCTTCTTCTTTTAGCCATATTTTAGCTTTGCACAAGTGTTCCTTTAAAAACTGTTAAAGCAGAGACTATGGCTCTTTGAATGTTACCTTCTTTACCTTTATTCCATGTTTTCCAGCTTTTAATATAGTTAAATTCATCTGTACATTATGAGAAATGGTTAACATGTTCAACCTCTTTTTTCCTCAACCTCTTTTTTCCTCAAAGACTTGCCAAAAGGAAACAAAAGCACTTATCACATTTTTTTAGGAATAATAATTATAAATAGTTCTCTGTTTTTGAACGGTTTTCAAGATCAGTACTATCTACCACTTAGTCATCTTTTCAAAAGTTAATGAATCTTTATTTTATCTTTATTTTACTAGAGTATGAACATATATAAGCTGAAACCCTCTATAATATTATTTGGTACGATATCTGGTATAAATGTATTGATTCATAATCATGCCCTTTCTGAAATAAAACTATTCTCAATCCGCCAAAAAAATTGTTTCAATGACGTTAATTGTAAATCTAGCCAAGTTTATAATCACTCGTGTTTGTGTTATTTGACATGGTTATAGAGGCATTATGAGGAGAAAGTCGTGTTAACAATGAGATTAATTAGATTCAAATTGGGTTTGAATGTTATGAGTCTTTTCCTCCTATTGCTTTTCAAAAAGGTTTGTTTGAAAATACAAAGCCATTGCTCAAGCTCCAACGTATTTTAAAGGAGAGGAATATAGTAAAGAAAGTGTTTTCTAAAGAAAAGAAATATAGCAAAAAGAGATTTCAATAACCTTAAATCTCGGATTACGTGAAAAAGAAAATACTGAATGCTAACCTTTGAAATTTAGTTGGACCAAATGCACTTCAACATACTACTAAAAATTCGATTATTTAATGTTACTTAAGTATATAGTTTTTTGGTGTTGGTTTGTTTTATAAAACTTATGTTAGATCATTTTTAGGTCATTTTCATCTTTTTGATCTCATCCTGGTTTCTCTTTCTCTTCTACCACCCCTTCCTCTTCTTCTCTCTTTTTCTTCTTATTCTCAGGCATCCATCTTTAGTATAAATAAAACTCAATTAGATTGGACAGAAAATTGGTGTCCAAAGATACTGTTCACTTTGGAGTTTGTTCATGAATATTTTGTCTTTAAAAGACAATTTGGTGGATATAAAGAGGAAAAAATATTTAAAAGTTCTCCATTTTTAAGTGATATAATACTCTAGGGTGCAAGAGGAACCGTTTCCAAATAAATGTTAATCACCAAAACATTAGAAATTACTAAAATAAACTTTTTCCTAAACTGGTGTGTGATTTCCATGGAACTTTGCTAAGAAACCAAAGTTTGTGTGGATTCCATATTGATAGCTGATCTTTAGGGACATGTATGCCAGATTAAAATAGCCAAATAGGATATTAATATTAACATGTTTCAAACCAGAAGTTAAATGTGGAAAAGCAACAAAGCAAAGGCTGAAAGCATCAAGACTTCACATTCCACATAGTAAAATGTAGAGACCATGCAACTCAAAAACTACAAAATGGGATAACAATCCAGTGTGAACTAGATACATTATTCGATTATCTCATGTCCTAGTTTCTCCTCAAGTGGAGAATGCTTAAGTTCTCAGAGGGTGTATAAGCAGGTTCCATCATCGCTTCTTGCAGTTGGGTCGAAGTTTTTGGCATTTGGATCAGTACAACCTTCAGGAACAGGAACATTTATTTGCTGAGCCGCTTTGCCTGCACACAATAAGGAAAAACAACCAAAAAGTTTAGACCTTGTTTTGTTTGATAAAAATATGCTTTTGATGAATTTGATTTTGACATAATTTTGTCAAACCGTTACAATAGTTAATGTAGGCAATACATTAAATTGACAAAATATAAATATGGTCATAGTGCAGGGCATTTTGAAATGAGCACAGAGAAACCTAGTAAAAAATCCAAATTCAGAACAAATTGTGGTATATGCAATGCAAACATCCTATATGAATGAATGTCTAAGGATAAAAGAACAAACCATAGAAAGCTCCTCTCTTGATGGAATCTTCATTGGCATCACCAAGGGCAGCTTCGTTTAAGTACTTGTCTGCCAGTTGGACTCTCTTGACATTCTCTTGTTCTTGGACAAGCATGTTACCATACTCCAAGAGCTTATTCAAAGTCATCTTGGGCTGCTCAAAGGTTGGAGGTCCTTCCTTTGAGTTCACAAGCTTCTTCCCAATACCCTCAACACCAACATTAGAAACCCATTTCCTCACTTCATCATCATATACTCTAGCCCTGAGTGCACCAAAGAAATCTGTGATGATATATGGCATGTCATTAGTCTTGTCTTGCATCTTTGTCTTCAACAACATTTTTAATTCTATGATTTTAAGCATAACTAAATCCATAAAACTAATTTGTAAAAATGAGATTTGGACTCACTTATGTACTTTAAACTGACATTATATACAGATAATGTAGTACTTCCAACACTATTTTTGCCGGTAAATACCCACATTACTTACCAATGGATTGGCCAGGGAAGGTATCGACAAGCTTGACAATGTCATCGTCAGGAACATTGTCAGTGAGGAAAATTCCCTTGCAGACACCAATTCGGTCGTCTCTGGTAGGTGCCCAGTAGAACTTCTCCATACGACCATCACGAATGAGAGGAGCATACAGTGTTGAGAAATCGTTACCGGTGACAATGATGGGCACACGGGGATTCTCTTCCTTGTTGTACATACCAGGGAGCTGAACGTTTGTGGGGTTATCAGCAATGTTCATGAGGGTGGCATTCACCATCTGGTTGTTCACAGTGTACTGAGTGGTTCCACCAAGTCGTCCAGCTCCTGCATCAAGATCGTTGATGAAGAGACAGCACATCTTCCCCTTCTTTATTATATCAGCAGCTTCACGGTACCTTTGCCTGATCAACTTTGCTGGCTCTCCTGCATTTCCACTCTCCAACTCTCCAGCACTCATCATGATAGGGCTGTGATCAGAACATCATAAACACTTGAAATCAGCACCAAATAAGTTTCTGGTCCATCAAAATATTGAAATTTGGTTTTGTTTGATAATGGTAATACATATGATATAAGTGATGTGTTCTGTAGTAGTAAAATGTATACAACATTTACTCACTTGATTCCCATCTTGGCAAACACAAGCTCGCATTGGAAGGATTTTCCTTGACCTTTGCCTCCCCAGATACCAAGAATGAGAGGAACCTGTAAAATGAATGAAACTATTGAATGTGTCCTGTTTTTTTAACTAAAGTCTTGGACAATATTTACGTGTGCAATTTACATGCCTTGATGTTTGGCAGGGTCATGAAATTCTTGGTGATGTGAACAACAAGCTTGTCCATAAAAGCAGGAGCTATGTACAAACCGTCCACGTTGTTATCCAAGTTGTACCTGAAATACCACATCATGACCAGGTTTATCAGCTCATGACAATAAAAGTGGTAAGTAAACACTGCTTGTGTTAGATTCAGCAGAATCTGTCACTCACTGTTTAAGTCCAGTGCTGAGGTACTCATAAGAGCTCATGACTGCATAGTGAGTTCCAGAATTCATTGGAGCTTGGAAAAGGGGATCAACCATACCCTTCCCCCTTGTGATGTCTTGCTGGTCATCAGAAATATCGTAGGCAAGACCTCTCCATCTGTCCTTATCTGTTTGCTTGCCCTCATCAGTCTCTTTTACAGCAACAATTTTGAAACTCCCAGAGGAAACATTGGTGTTAGGGACCCTTGAGACTGCAACCTTCTTCAAACTGCTGCCAAAAAAGGCTGAACTGGGAACTGAAGCTACAGTTCCAGAGCTGTTCAAGCTCAGCTGCAATATTCACAGTAGCCACTCTTTCAAACTCTTCAAACTAATTTCAAAAATCCACTCACCTCTCAAGCTTCCATTTTAAATGTGTTTTTATCACTACTCATACATATTGATCATTACTTTACATAACACCCAACACAGTTACTAACTTATATGAAATTAATTAACTATCAACATACAGGAGAATAAAATCACCATACACTACTAAGTTGTTTGTTTTTTAGACATCTTTATCAGATGAGAACTTGGTATAATTCTTAACTAAACTAGGATAAAGGTAGTGCCATATTTTTCTTTCTGACATTTAAGCAAATATTTAACATGAATATAATTGTATCTTTCCAACATAATGATATCAGTGATGAATTGAGCATTTATATGAAACAAATCATCTAAGGATCAGCTGAGAAATTAGGGATAAGAAAGTGCAAAAAGTGGAAAAAGATCATACTGGAGCTCCGTTGACAGCTCCAACAGTGGAGACTGAGGCAGCCATGACAGTATTGTACTCAGAGTGGCAGAGAAAGCAAACACAGCGGAAGTCTTTTGAGGCTAGCAGAAAATACAAATAGGGAAGGACTTATATTAATGGTGCAATTGAGTGAACAGAAATTCATATCCTCAAGACTAGTTGAGGAATCCATAACATCCACAGAAAGAAGATTAGCTTGGCTTCCACGTGGCAACCATATAGTGTGTGAAAGTTTTCATCTACCTACAACCATAGAACTTGAGGTTGGTATTGAATCCTTTTCCTGATCCATAAGTTAGGAGGATTTTTACCACACGTAACTAGCTAGTAGCATTCATCTCATAAGGATCAAGTTTTGGCTGGTGTTTGTTTGACTATAAGGGAACATGTGTTCATCAATTAGATTTTTTTGCATACTAATCCACACTAGAAGTTGAAACCAATGATGGTTAACAAAATGGGCACATGAAAAAAAAAAAAAGATTTTATGAAATTATGTGCAAGAAAATAAAATGGGGCATTTGATTAATAGACACTAGAATAATGGTGATTGAGATGATGTAATGAGCCCCCTCCACAAAGGGTTCAAAGGAGAACCAATGGCCACAAAGTTTCGCAGAAGTTGCTTTTTTCAGCTGCTATATGCACCTCTCGCTTTCCCTTTGGTTAAGTGATACGTGCTTTTCTGTGCTCCAGACATGTCCAACCGAATGTTCCAGAGTTAATCCTTCCAAATTACCTGCTATCATAAGATGATATTTTGTAGCACAACTTATTTATTTTATTTTTGTTCTAGCTCTTAAACAATCTGGATTTTACTTAGTCCCAACTAATTATCATAGTTTAGAAGATTTACTTATCTAAAATATAATAGTTTATTTTAAAATCACAACTATATTGGACTGGGTAGTTAAAAAAAAATTAAATACAAATTTGATCACGTCAATTTTGTTCAAATTTATTACTCCTTTCTGGGTGTTTAATAATGTCCCAATTTTTATTAATTTTTGTCAATTTGATCATTTTCAGTATCGATGTTTAAATAGTTAATGTGAGGTGAACAGTGTGCACCATGTGTCAACTTGCAGTTATTTTAATTTTTTTTTATTTTTTTAATTAAAAAAAAAGTTGTCCACATGTCAAATCAACATTATATCACACGGCATAAACAATGACATGTGTCAAGTCAGTGTTGATATAATATGTCAAATCGGTGTTAGTGTCATGTATCGATGTCAGTACTACATGTTAGTGTCTTATATTCAATTCAATCTCAATTTTTGTCAATTTTTTTTCAATTTAGTTTTAATTTTTATTAATTTTGTTTAATTCAGTCCCAATTTTTGTTTATTTTAAGTTTTAGAAGAAAAATTCTTCTTTATTTTTAAAATTAGATGAAAAGTTCTTCATTATTTTTAAAGTTAGAAGGAAAATTTTTCATTATTTTTAAAATAAGGAAAATTCTTGATTTTTCTTACACCAACTTTAACCCTATTTTGCGAAGATCAAACATAAATCTAATAATTATATTCCAATAATACAGTTAGAGTTCACTACTAGAATTTTTAATATTTTGTGGGGTTTTTTTTGAAAATTTGTTATAAAATTTTGCGAGAAAAGACCTTTTTTTCTATTTTTCCTATGAATTTTAATTGGATAACAATTTCTTCATGGGTAATTATTTCCTACAAAATTATAAAATTCATTTCCTACAAAAATTTCTACAAAAAAAACTTTTTGTGCAAAATATTTTGCAAGAAAATTGGTAGCAAATTCTTGCAAATCATTATTCATAACAAAGTTTGCAAGTATTTCTTGAGAAAAAATTTTGAAAAGAAAATTGACAGGAAATATGTGTTTTTTTAGTTATGTTTTATTTAATAAAATTAGAAAAAAATTTAGTTTACATATTTAATATTTTACATATAATTGAAAATATCAAAGAAATTAAGAAGAATATCAGCAAAATTTTATTATCAAATTTATCAACAAAGAGAATATATTTATAAAGTTGGTTACTCTAGTACAAGATCAAGTACAAAACGGTAGACCCAGTCCAATTTGAGCCACTCGCACAGCTAAGGTCCTTTCGCCTAGCGAATTGTGTATAACTTTCCCATTGATTTCGAAAAATCTATAAATAAGGGAATTGGCAGGGGTCAAAATCAAAAACCCTTTTCAGAAATAAACATCCATTTTAGGGAAAACCCATTTGGGGGAGAGAGGAAAAACTAATCATTTTGGGTAAAAGGACACTTGACCTAAAAGGAGAGAACGTAGAGACACATTCTGAAGGTTGGGGCATTCATCTTTATTCTTACTCTAGTATTCAAAATGTTAAAGAGTAGCTAACTCCCTTATTCATAGAATGGGTATAATGTATTCTTAACTCTTTGTGAATTTTACTATTCAACATAATTCTTTTTCGTCACTTTTGTGTTTTATTCTTATTTTAACTACATATTCTATATTGATTGCATATGTGGGAGTACGTGCTAATCGAAAGATAGTTTGGGAAATCTAATTAGGATAGAACAACTAATAGATTTCACATGCTAGACATATATGTAGAACATTTAGTCATTCATAGCATCATAATTTTAATCATTAATACGAACTTATAATAAAAATTGTTGGACATAGGATTTTTATTATTCATGTTTAGACTTGTCAGTAAGATATTACGACCATGTTACAAGAGGTGTGAATGCTAGAGAATGAATTAGAAGTATATTGTTTGATGTTTTTGCTTTAAATTGAATCATAAAATTCAATCCCAGTGAAACCTTTATCATATATTGTTCCATATCATATGTTTGATAAAAATACAAAAAGAATTTTATTTTTGTTTTTGGGAAATTTGTTTCCGAATTGAGTGATAAATAGCAAAAGTGATTAAGTGTTGCAAGTGTTGCACAAGTATCTTGAAAAACGATTGATACTTGGACTTTTCACTTCATTCCTTGTGCGATTTGATACATTGTCAATTCCGTAACACTCCTCGTTCATTAATTTCTTCTCTCACATTTTATTATATAAATCTCACCATACTCATTTTTTTCATTCACATTCTTTTTTGTTTTATTCATAAATCTCTCCACACTTGTTCACACTCATTCTTTTCATCCACGTATTATCTTTTAACTACATTCTTTTACCTCACTTCCATTTTTTCACATTCATATTCTTCATTTACACTCATCTAATCAATTATAATTATTTATTTTTTGTTTATATTATTTGAAAACTGTTTTAATTAATTTAAAAACTAGTGATGAATTAATATCAATTAAGCTGATGACAATTAGATTTTATCTTTAAAACACAACGCTAAAGAATTAGTTGATGATTTTAGTATCGTATACACGTGTAATAAAAAATTGACTCTAATAGTTATTTAGCGTTAATTTTTATTGTTATCCCATTTTTTGACCAATGATATGCTTTTCTCGTAATATGTGTAAATAATTAATTTTAATTCCTCAATTTAATTAGTGATAATATTGAAATATTGAAAGCTTTCAGTTAAGAAGTGTTAAATATATTACCACTTTCTCTTGGTAGAGAAGTATAAAATATTACAAATGTCGTCTCTTTAATTAATACTATAAATAAATTAGTTTCTGTAAGTTAAAAACACTTACACGTATGAAGAAAAAAATAAAGTTCTCCACTAGAAACAAATGAGTCAATTGCTAACAACAATTTCTTCCGCAACTTAATTACGAGTTGTCTCATCATTAGGTTTTTTGTGTGCATAGTTTAATATATAAATCATACTTAAGATATCTATACTCGGTTTCAATTAGACAAATAATGCCACGATAGAACAACTAATAAAGTTTTATAAAATGTTAAGTAAATTAAAAGAACATGTGAAAATAACATAAAGAACATTAATTTTTTTTAATAAAGTCTTCTTAACGTCTAATAATGATTTAACAATAAAATGACAAAATCTCTGGGTTTTCCCCCACCACTAACGGAATAATTTTTCAACTTGACAATAATGTTATAATCGTCCAAATTTCTTTTTATAATGTTTTATCTTAATCATTTGTATCTTTTCTTCTTCTTTTTTATTAACGGTGGCAAAAACCAAACTTAACACCCCATGCATTCATTTACCCTAATTACACTTGCCGACCTTAATGAATTTATTTTAACTTAATCTAATGATTTATGACTTGTAGTTCCTTACATCCCAAAATTATGTTGTTTAATAGACTACTCTGGTCCTATAAAATTATATTTCATTCAAAATATAAACGTGCCCTTCTTTAAGAAAAACTCAAAACTTGTATGGGTTAAATATGTTTTTGGTCCATTAACTTTAAGTGAATTTTGGAATTAGTTTATTTCAAAACTTTGGACCAATTTAATCATTCATCTTTTGAAATATGTGAATTTAGTCCTTTTAATCAAATATTGTTAGTTTTATTTGATATTTCGTACGCATTTTAGGATTGTATTTGAATTGTTTATAGTATTTGACATAATTTTGTCTTAATGTTAAGTCAAATACTATTATGAAACATGCTTGAAATGTCAACTAAAATTTAACAAAATTTGATTAAAAGGACTAAATCCACATATTTTGCAAGATGAAGGACTAAATTAGTATAAAGTTTCGAAATAGACTAATTCCAAAATTTAATGAAAGTTAAGGGAGCAAAAACATATTTAACCCATTTTTTATATATGTATTAACTATCATTACAAATAATCTAATTTTTTTTCAGGAGTTTTTTTTAGTTAAATATATAATCTCTCGTTTTAAAAGTTATTTCCTAAAATCAATGAAAAAAGTATTGTTATGTGAAATAAATTACCCCCAAAATTCTTCTAATGTTATTTTAAAATGTTCATTTTCAAACATTAATCCATTTTAACCGTTATATTTTAATTAATTTTTATATTATAATGTTGACAAATTACATTCATAGGAAAGTGATCAAATTACTTCGTATGTGTTTGGTAACGGATTATTTTAAGTTTTTTTTTTCAAAATTTTGGGTTGAAAATAATAAATTTTGAAATTTGATTTATGAATGTTTAGAAAATCATTGTCAACATACATTCACTAATAGTTTTTTAATTAAGTTTCTCACTAAAGCTTTTTCATAGAGGGTGGAGATCTAAATTTCTCATTAAATTTAAGGTTTAATAGCATCTTTGATCTTTTGTAGCAGTAATTTAATGTTTTTTTATTTATTTATTTTCACTTAGTTCCTATATATTTTTTTAAAAGACTCTACGTGTTTTCTTCCCCTAAATCAATATTAACATCTTTTAGATAATGAACTACTATCACCCACTTTTTTTAATACATTTATTACCCAAATCCTAAGAGAAAAATGAGAGGAGTGACTTTAAATTGTTCTAACTAATTATTTTAAGTCTTTTTTATCACATTAAGTAAAAAATAAATATAAAAAAATTAAATCGTTGTCACAAATATAAGGACTAAAATGTTATTACGCTTAAATTTATTATTTTTATCTAATTATCTATCTTAGGAATACTTTCAATAAATGTTTGTGAAAAAAGAAACTATTCCTTAAAATATTTTCAGAAAACATAATTATAAGGTTTGAAAAATATTTAACATATTACCATGATATGCTTCTCGTTTTTGTTTTTGCCTACTTTTTTAAGTCCCGTGATACTTATCGTTAAAAATGCTCCCTTTGATATTTATCTCCATATGCTAAATTTTATTAATCTAACCTTTAATTAATTTTTTATTGGGTAAAATTTCATAAATTTCAAAGTTTATTTGATTTTTTTAAATATGTTAACTTGCAATTTTTTTTAAATATACATACATGGCAACTATAAAATTACATGACTAGAAATATTCAGTTTATCTAAAATTTGGTAAGAGTTTTCATTGAGTTAGTATTAAAATATTTAATAATTAGGTTTATATATATATATATATATATATATATATATATATATATATATAATTTGTTGTTATATTTAAGGTTTTATGGAACGGAGAACAATTTTAATATTATTAAAATACGACGTTAACCTTAGTCTAATATTCGTTTGTATTATATCTTCAAAAATGTCGTCTTAATATTTAAAATCATTAAATTATGGTTATATTTTGTTTTAAAATTACTAAAGGACTAGTATATATATTAGTCATTAAAACTCTAGCAGCAAAGAAAATTATAATTTATGTTTAGTAGTTTCAGGAAATAGATTAACAAAATTTTAAGAACAAATATGATTTTCCTCAAACAAACAAAACGACTGTTATATATATATTCAGGCAAGTTTATTTTTAGTTTCCAAAATCTCAAATCGATCACTTTAATTCATGAAATTTAAAAAAAAAATCAGTTTCTTTATATAAATATAATTAGAAATTTGCTCTAAGGAATTATAAATCACTAATTTTATATTTTTATTATTAAATGATTTATGATAAGTATACTTTTCACTTATTCATATTCATATTAATGACATTTAAATGCATTAATACAAAAGAATCACAAGTTTTTAAGATTAAAAAAGTAAAATTTAAATTTAGAGAATAAAAAAAAATTAATACTGTAAATGAAGACCTTATTTAAATAAGTAATCTATTAGACAGAGAGTTGTAGGTATCTAGAAATGAAGAGGATGAGGATGTAACTTGACAATAAAGAAGGTTGAAGAGATAACAAAGATGATTAATGCATGATAGAGAAAGACATTTTCATCGTTAAACTCGAAAGCTCAAGACAGTGCCATCCACCAACTCATACCTCTCTCCCTTCTCACGCATGTCCATGCCTCAAAGACAAAAAAGTTCACAGTTCTGAAGTGACACAAACCAGAAAGTTTTCCAACTCTTGCTGCCATTGTCTCCCAACTCCTTCTTCCACCTTTCATCATCAACCTATTCTCTCTGTACCAACATAAATTATTGCATCTCTTCTGTAATTGCTGCATAGAAATTGTCTCAAGCGTGAACAAGTGGTGATATCAAATCATGATATCAAACACTGGAACAGAATAGTGAGAGAGATTTTGTTTTGCTCGTATGTTTTTTTTGGGTCAGAAAGAATCAGAAATGAGGACCAAAGAAGTAACAGATAACAGTGGGAACAGTCTAACTCACCTCAAACCATAGTCTAAGTGGCCAACAGCTGAACCTGAATTATGGTGGGGATTAAAATATGCACACAGAGAACAAGTGGCAGATGAATGAATATTAAAATGGAGGGATTAAAGGACCATTAACAATCTCCAGACAAATGGCCGCAATGAGTCATGAACTCTATGCTACAAACTAGATTATTAGCTAAAGCGTGCATTATAACTCAAACTCACAAAAACACAAATTGTAGTAACTATACTTTTCTCCCAACCCCAAAAAATGATGATGATTGGATATTCAATAACAGAAGCATTAGGGAAGAAACTTTACGAAAAAAAGCCCTTTTGAGGCATAAAAGAGGAAAAAAATTCCCTAATTGACAAAGACAATGTAGGCCACAAAAGGGACCCAAAAGAGCAACATACTTTAAAGTAAACCGAGGGATGAGAATGTCCTTTGGACACGGCAAAAGGAGGTGACGCTCCCAGGTGCTGCCTATAAAGCTTCCAATCCTGAGCTCTCCTTAGACAAAATTAGTACAAACAAACTCTTGTACTGTACAAATCAACCACATCGTAAAACCTTGGAGACAATGACAGGGTTTGGTTCAACATCGTGTGGAGCATGCAAGTTCCTAAGGAGAAAATGCACCAGTGATTGTGTATTTGCTCCTTACTTTTCCTACGACCAAGCTTCAACCCATTTTGCAGCAGTGCATAAGATTTATGGAGCCAGTAACGTCTCCAAGCTACTGTCACATCTCCCAATCCAGAATAGAAGAGATGCTGCCATCACCATATCTTACGAAGCCTTGGCTCGCATGCATGATCCTATTTATGGCTGTGTCGCTCATATCTATGCATTGCAGCAACAGGTTTCTCATGCTGTGACTCCAACACATGCTTCATCACACCATCATTTAGTAACTTCAATTCCCTACAGTTGGATTTTCATTCATTCAGCAATTTGAAACCTTCGGATGAGATTAGATGCCTCATATTTTATCTAGTTCTGAACCGTCTAATCTTCATTCGAAGGTTTCAAATGTGTGTGGAAAAGTAACTGTTCTGAATCAGGTTCAATAACTTACAGATAGAGCTTAAACTAAGGTGTTTCTTAACATAGTTGTTATATAAGTCTTGTGTTTGGTATATAAACTCAAACTTGTGCAGGTTGTGAACTTGCAAGAGGAGATAGATGCTCTTGGAAGCATGGTGGCAAAGTCCACAGTTAGTGTTGTGAATTCTGGCACTGTCCAAATGTACTCAGAAAACGGAATTCCTTATGATACTTTGCAGCATGATGGTAGAAGGACACAGTATTTTGAAAATAATAATGTGGCAAACTTTCTTTCAGAAGATGATGGAAGTGGCAGAGTCTTGCAAAGTTTGGAGTCACAGATGAATATAGAGCTTCCTAATGCACACGTGCAAGAAGAAGCTTCCTTTGGTGATTCCAACTCCAATCCGTTAGAACAGTTCCTATCTGGAATTGACCAAGAGGTGTTCGTGAATCATCCATGGTTCAAGCATAATGCAGACATAAAGGGCTAGGAAGAATGTTGAAAAAGCTGCGACTAGACTTTTGTGCACGTACTTGGCGCAATATGATTGCATGAAAATCAACTTTTATGTGATGTATATTTTATTACAATATATATATAATAGGTAAGAGTGTCAGATTAATGCTACTCTCTCAATCATTTGGATTAAAAAAAACCAGAGTTAAATGGTTAACAAATCAACACACTGAAAAGTGTAAATCCAGTTGTAAAATTTTGTAACAAAAACGATGATGGGTGAATCATTGCTCTAATTGCAGGTATCTGGTTAATATTATTGCTAAAGAAAAAATATTTTTTTTCCCAAAAGCTGTCTCTGGAAACTTAAAAGTGAGTTATTATTTTAAACCAGACATGACTGCAAACATCTAACTACACGTAATAATAACTAAACTGGGGCATACAACTATTGTGAAAAAAAAAAGTATTAAAAGAGATAAATAAAATGACCAATGAAAAAGTCTAAGCACAATGCGGTTGAGTCATAGTTCTCATAAAAAAAATAATTAATAATTTATGTCTGCCAAAGGCTTTTTAATTATTTAATTATTTTGTTAGTCTTCCTATACCATTAGTTAAAATATCCACTCATATCCTTGAAAAGGAAAAACAGAAGAAGAAAACTCTAAGCTAACTTTTGGTGTAAGAGGTTATCATATCTAGAAATAAAAATTATGAGTTCCCATAATCATGATTCCTATATATAGAATAAACAAAATCTGGTTAGTTTACCATAAATATTTTTAAGAATAATTATCCATCCAAAATTTCCATGAATCAAAGACTTTATAATATTTATCATATTAAATTATTTATCAAAAATAGCATAGTATTTTATCACAGTAAAACATTTTCTTAACTAGGAGAAAGTAAGATTCTCACCTTCTATCTACAAATATAGTTTTGTGAGAAACATTTAAATACCATTCCTAGAGAATATATATATATATATATATATATATATATATATATATATTTTAAGATAAAAATAAAAAAACATGGTATTTTTATATTGTAGTAAACGTGCAAATAAACAATCAAATTTCAAATTTTCAAAAAATCAAACAAAAATCAAACTTTCTCTAATAAAGAATTACTAAGTTTAAATCTCTACCATGCCACATTTAATACTTATCATTAACAAGTATGGCGGCTAACAGAGCTATAATATCCAAACTTTCTGTGTCAAACTCTAAAAAAAATGGCCAATCTAAATCTGTCGGAAAATTATGACATGAAATTTTGTAACGGTTTTATATTATTAAGAAAAGAAAAGTTCTTTTTATATAGTGGTGGTGATACATCACCAATAGTGTAAGTGGTAGAAGCAAATTTGTACGAATATTTTATAACGACTAAAACATAAAATTCAAATAATAACTATTTGACCATAAAAATAGTTTAAACTTATGATTTGATCCACTAAAGTCTAAATGTTCTATTCACTCTTTCTCACGTGAATAAGCCACTTTAATAGCTAAGTTGCTATCAGCTTAGTGTTACTTTAATTTTCTCCGTAATACATTGATCAATGACTTTTAATTAGTATATTATATATTCTCATTCACTAAGCACTTTCATAACCACGTCACTTATCAAACACCAAAAAGAATTAATATCAACAAAGAGAAAAAGAAAAAGAAAGTGTATGCACCTAAATGTGTGTACATCCATCAACATCTTTAATAAAGAAAAATACTCGTAATGATGGCATGAAGTTTGTATGTAATAAAAGGTTATACAATACAACAATCATATTTTTGTTAGGCTCAAAAGTTACATGAAGAAACCTATATTTGGTACGAAAATAAAGAAATAAAAAGAGTGGAGAAGTAAAGAAAGAAAGATAAAAGAGAGAAATGAATGAAAATAGAAGTTATGGAATGGGAAAGAAATAGGAATTCAAAGGCAAACGAAAAGAAGAAAAGAAGAAAAGTAAAATAGAAACATTTATTAATATTATTATTATTATATATATTTTTTAGGTTTTGTTATAAAAAAAATAGCAATATTATTTTTTATTATTGATATTAGTTACTTACTTCGGTATGAATATATATTTTATTACTATTTATAAATTTTTAAGAATATTTAAAAAAATGTTTTTGTTTTATAAATATTAATATTTTATTCTTAAATTTTGTTTTATTGTATTAATAAAAATATTATTTTATCACTAAAAATACTATTTTATTATAATTATCATAATAAAAGAATAAAAAAGCTTAAAAATATAATATCAGAAAAAGTCAACATTCAGACGTCTTCGTAGTGATAGAATGTGTTTGAAAAGTCAAATAATTTTAACAGAATTTGGTTAAAATGACTAAATTAACGCATTTTTAAAGATGGAGAACTAATTTGGCCTAAAATTTAAAAAATAAAATAATTTCAATTTTCACACTAAAAATTAAGAGACAAAACCATATTTAACTCGCGATATAATAACCCGATCGCCTGCATTTAATTTTATTTTACTTCTTATACCTGCTATCTCATTAAGCACACACCTCATGCGACTCTAATTTTGTTTTTTAGTTAGGTTGCGTTTTACTTTTTGTACCTCGTGATCTGCTTCACACACTCCAATTCCCAAGTGTATAACTTTTCTTTTTACTCCCACATGCTCTCACTCATGCATTTCATATTTTTTATTTTTAATTTTACCATTTTCTCCAACTTAAACTTTACATTTCACATTTTCATTTTTGTAATATTTTATTTTCAATTTCATTTTTAATCCATCAATTTTTTTATATATCTAAATTTTCTAAAATAATAATAAAATATTTAAATTGAAATAAGAATTAAAATACTTTTCAAAAAATATTAAAGATAATTTTCTTTGTTTCACCTTTTGGTATTTACTGACCGCTCATGTTCCATGATACTCATTTTCAAAAATATAAAAGAAAATATATAAAAGTTTTTTTGTATCTACTCGACCATTCGCGTCGCATGATACTTATTTTTTAAAAATATAAAAAATGTAAAATGTAAAAAATGTTTTTGTTGTCTACTAGGTTGCGCACGTCGCGTGACACTCATCTTCAAAAATGTAAACATGTAAAAGACAACTTTAAAAAATTAACAAAGTTAAAGCAATATTTCAACCCTTTTAACAAAGAACTACGTAGTTTTGATTTCTCATTTTTAATTAAAATACGTAGGACCAATGTTAACCCTTGTCGGATCCTTTTCGCTCAACAAATTTTGTTTTTCAATATATTCTTATCTTTTGGAAAAAAAATATTTTAAAATAAACACATCTCTTTGTTCAAATTTAATTAAAGGTAGGCGGATGCTATAGAGTGTTATTATTTCCCTTATTCGAAATTGACTCTCAAACTCAAAATCTAGTTTTCGCGAACTATGTTTTTATCTTTATGACTTTTTATCGTTTTTCATAATAAACAATTCAAATTTCTATTTTCATGTTACAAAAGAAAGTAAACCTTATTAAATAATTGTTATTTTTTTAATTTATGTGTAAGTGTAAGAAAATGTTATAGTAAGTAAAGTTGTTATTTCAAACAAAATCTTTTTTTTTTTTAAAGTTGATATGAAACATTACAAGTTGTATGCATACCAAAAAATAGAAAAACATTACATGAGTGTCGTGATTTTTGTTTTCTCCTCGTTTTTCCACATGGTCAAACAAAAGTAAAGATAGTATAAATTTCGTATTTTTTTTTTCTCTCCACCTAACCTTATCTTTCATTCTATTTGATTTCAAACCTTTGTTGGTGTCTTTTCGAAAAAGGAAATGAT
>Ga0214544_1000340_pt1 | contig 81321 bp, 33 predicted proteins | sample CNSS3metaG_FD_160074 | JGI IMG/M metagenome (GOLD analysis project Ga0214544, IMG submission 160074) | Root nodule microbial communities from cowpea collected in UCLA plant growth center, Los Angeles, California, USA - CNSS3 | ecosystem: Host-associated > Plants > Roots > Nodule | place: USA...
TCGTTTGAGCACTACAAGCAAGCTGATCTGAACTAAGGAGTACTACAGCCCCGGGAATGAACTGAAACATGACAAAAGGGACAAAACGAAGTCAAGAAACATAACCCCAGCTCAACCCACGCATCTTAAACAGAGGGAGGGGGAGGAGGAACGGACCAGGAGCTCTAAAGCTCAACTTACCTGGAAGAAGAGGGAGTTTTGCTAACGTGAAGACGCAACGATGGTGTGCCCTAGCAGAGTTCCTTCTGATCTCTTAGAGAAGTTGAGAGCAACTGTTTTTCTGAAACAGAAGCAAGTGGGAAAAGTGAGGGTGAGGCTGGTAGGGTAGGGTCCTTCTGTAGGGCAGGGCCTTGGGCCTCCGAAAGGCCAGACCCAAACTCTACAGTACTGAAAAAGAAGGCTTACATTCGTTACCCATTTTAGGTTGTCAATGTCACGTATTATTTTTGTCAAAGCCATTAACATGTAAACAGAAAATGATACTTTGTACTACGATAGCGTTTTGTTCGATAAACTTTAACAAACAATTTTTTTTTTTTAAAAAGATGATTAAGTAATTTTACAAAAGTTATGGTAATATAGAAAGAAAATACGGAAGTGAGAAAGAAATACCTCAATCATAATATAATCTTTATTAACAACATAACCTTACATTTTGAAATATTTAAATATAAATTGTGATTTAATATATTTTTAATTAAAGCAATAAAAATAGTTTGTCATTTTAATATATTTTTTATTAGCCACAAAACATTACATTATTAACATGTGAATATAATTAAACAAAATGACAAATAATATAACATACACATCACTTACTCAATTTTGTAGAGAAAATCAACTTAGCACTGTGTAATTCCGACAAATAATTTTGTTTTTTCACTGTGACATGTGCAATTATTCCTACATACATAGAATTGATTTTGACATTTTGTTTTTGAAAAAAAAAAAAATTCTCAAAGGTTATGGAATAATTTTTGGTCTTATGTGTTGACACAGAAGCGATTCTAGTCTATTTCTACTAATAGAGAATCCATTGTCATCAATTATTGACGTTTTTTAGTGGTTTGAAAATCAATTATCCCTTGCATTTTTTCCGTGATTTGTATACATATATGGATGTGTTTTGCATTATACGTTTCACTTCCACTCTTTATTTTACTTCAAAAGAAATATTAATTTGATATGCGAGATTCAGAAAAACGGTAAAACTTGCTTTCACACGCGCTAAATCTTTGTTCATGCAAAGAAATAACTAACTTTTAATTTAAAAATAATTCCTAATTAAGATTAATAATAATAATAGTAATAATTACTATTATATTGATATTAATTATACTAATAAACAAATTTTATTCATGAAAATAGTTATTATAATGACTCACATCTCATTTAAAAATAATTTATAGAAATAATATTTTATTTTAAATTATTATTTAAACAAAAAGATAAAATTGTAATTGTACAGTTTAGTTATTTAAATTATATTTTAATCCATCAAACTAATTAAATTCTTCATAAATTTTATTCCTCGTTTTTTTTTATTTGTTACTAATAAGATAAGCTTAGCTATATATATAATTACCTCGTTTTTTTATTTGACCTAATTTAATATAATAAAATATAAATTAATATTTAATTACGAGTACAAATATTTCACTCAATTTATTTATAAACAAATATTAAATTATACCGTATCCATTACGCTTAAGTGAATATTATTTTTTATTTGATTTTATCTGCTGAAGTAAAGTATAGGTACTCGTATGCTCTCTCAATAAGTAAATAATTACACATATAAACTATTCACAAATATCCATAAGAAATATACATTTAACCTTCAATGCAAAGTTTTTTCGCAAATATCTGTAAATATGAAATTTTTTTATCATCCTAAAACAGAAAATATAATATAGAATTTTTTTAGAAAATACAGTGAGTCATAGTGAAAAGCAAAAACGTGGTGTTAATATCACAATCTTAAAAAGAAAACATGAGAGACGTTTTGGTAAGTGAGGTTGGGAACTGAGCCAACCAATGCATATTTTTGGGTTTTGTACTATTTTCACTTGGTCTTTCTTCCTACACCTCCGAGTTCTTTAGCACCTCTAAAATTTCTTTAAATTCTCAAAATATCACTTGACCATTTAAGGAAACTCACGGATATCACAATTCCAAAAATATTTTTAGATGTGGATTTTCGAAAGTCAAAATATATCACCGAAAGTCAACTTTCGAAAGTCAAAATATATCACTGGAAGTCGACTTCCGAAAGTCAAAAAAACATTACTAAAATTCAACTTCCGGAGATAAAAAAATTAAGTCAATTTTAAATATTTTCAATTCTTTTTAAAATTTATATTTTCTAACTTTTATTTTATTTTATTTTTTAAAACACGTATTAAAAATTATAAAAACTATAAATTTTAAAAAATACTTTAAAAAGTAAAATAAAATAAAATATAAAAATACTAAATAAAAAATTTAAAAATAATTTAAAATAAAATAATAAAACTTTAAAGTTAAAAAAAATGAATATATATATATATATATATATATATATATTTGTTTTTAGTTAAAGTTTTGTTATTTTAATTTAAATTATTTTTTAATTTTATTTATTTTATTGATATTATTGTAATTATTTTAATTATATATTTCATATGCATAGTATTTTATATTTTATTTGAATTTTTTAATTTTGTTTAAAATTTAAATATTTAATTTTAATCAAATTTTTAAAATTTTTTCAATTATATTTTTTTTTATATTTTTAAATTTAAATTTATTTTTATATAATTTATTAAAAATTTAATAAAAGTAAAAAAGAATTAAAAAAAATATATTTAAAATAACATATATAAATAATGAAATTTAAAATTTAAAAACACGACTATATATATATATATATATTTGTATATATATTTTCTTTTTTATTTTTTTTTTAATTTAAAGTTTTATTATTTTAAAATGAATTTAAATATTAAATAACATTAAATGAAGCAGAATAAAAAATATAAATTTTAAAAAGAATTAAAAATATTCCAAATAAAATTTGTTTTTTGAGTTACGGAAGTCGGAGAATATTTTTTGACTTCCGAAAGTCGACTTCCGGGAATATTTTTTGACTTTCGGAAATATTTTTTGACTACCGGAAGTTGACTTCCGGTGATAATTTTTGACTTCCGGAAGTTGACTTCCGGTGATACATTTTGACTTCTGGAAATCGATTTCTGATGATATATTTTCACTTCCGGAAATCATATATGTTGACTTCCGAAAGTTAACATAATTTTGGGGGTGTGGTGTCTGCGAGTTTTCTTAAATGGTCAAAAGTTTTTTGAAAATTTAAAGAAAGTTTGAAGATGTAGAAGAAATTTTTGAGGTGCAGGAAGGAAAACCCTTTTCACGAGTACAAGCCCAATTGTAGTAATTTAGTCCTTGTATAGTGTATAGTGTTACGGGTGTTTCTTGCTGCACCCCATTTTTTTTTCTGCATCCCATAAAATAAGGATTTCTCAGACTATGGCTCATTAAAATTATACTAAAATCCCTAAACTTCCTCTTTTCTAATATTTTATAAATTGAATATTTCATAAAATATTTCCGAAATAAGGAGTATATTATGGAACACTCAATTCGAAAGGTATGAAAAATACATTCTGAAACGAAGATTCAAGAATATATTTTTGAATCGAAACCCTCATTCCATTTTTTTTATATTTCAAATTATTATTCTGGAAAATATTTCTAGATCCAGAATGTAGAAAAAAAAATGTATGAAACGGGTATTCATAAAAATATATTTTAAAATCAACTTTTGTAATTTTAAATTTTTAATATATTTGAAAAGTTTGAATGCTATTTTTTTTTAAATTCAAGAAAGAAAATCGGAAACCAATTCTTTTAAGGAAAACCTGGGACAAACAAAGTTGTCTTCAAATTGTTGTGTATTAGTTGAATTTTCACTTTCTTCATTTTTCAAAAGAAATTAAAAAAAAAGGATTAAAAAATCTTTAACGAAGCTGTATGTAGGAATACAAATAATGACCTTGTTATATTGTGTTCCAACCACCCATTTCATATCTATCATTATATATAAATCTAGTTATCACAAAAGAAAGCCATTTTCTTTCTTATTTTTTCATTCTCTTTCGTCTTTTATTTTCTCTACTAACTGTATCTTTTATGGTGAAGTTGCTTTATAGGGCAATAAGAAAAAATTTACAATGACAGTAAGAACAACCAAGTTTCAAGGCTTTTGTGACTACAACATCACTAACATCATATCTCAAATAATGCAAAGGCTGTCCCTTAAAGACAATTACTGTTTCATTTTTTGTATTATAAATAAAACTAAACTTTCGAAAAGTATTTTCAGAGTTTAAAATATAACTTTTTGAAAAGTATTTTTTGGAAAAAAAAAATTATAGATAAAAAGATATTAGTAAAACCGTATGGTGTAAATAACAATTCATTGGCATTTGGATCCATGATGGGCTGTCACCCAAAGTCACCATTAATTGGTAGGCCCAAAATCACACTGTAACTCTTTTCATGATTCTCCGTATTCACGTATTCACGTACAATGAAGCATGTAATTCAATTTATAATGTTTTTTTTTTTTTAATTTGAAGTAAATAATAAATTAGAAAATAACTCAAAAACATATTAAAAGTAGTATAATAATTTGATTTTTCAATAAAATTAAAATAAGTAATAATGGATAACAAATGAAAATAATAAATTAGAAGGGTCTGAAATAAATTATTTTAAGTATTATTAATTTTGTAGACAGAGAGGAGAGGGTGTTAATTTTGACAGAAAGTTAGTTAGGGGAAAAGAAAAAAAAGAAAAAGATTGGGGAAAGGAAAGAAATAAAATGCGAAGTAATGTGGGGGGTTTGACAATAAGGTGGAGCAATCAATGAAAGAAGCTTTAGTAGTGCTACTCCATTGACATATTTGTTTTTTCATAAAGTATTGTGGCGTTGGAAGCAAATCCGGAACCATCGAAATGGCATCGTCGTCTTCGCCTACGGACCAACAACAACTCAGAGATGAAGATCGTGAAGAGGAGCATCCTCCGCTTCAGCCAGTCAAAGAGTGCGTTCACAAAACCAAAACGATTCAGTTTCTCGGACGCACCACTCCGATCGTTCTCCAAAACGACAATGGACCATGCCCGCTCCTCGCTATCTGTCAGTGCATTTCGCATCTTAGGGTTTCGTCATTTCGCATCTTTTATTGCTCATTTGCTTGATTCCTAAGATGATACCGTTTTCTCTATTGCCTTTCCTCAACCAAATTGGATTGCGTTTCGAATATGGAATTCCCCTTTCTTCATGATTGCCTCTTACTGTCAATTCCCCTTCCTCTCTTTATTGTCTTTATCTTATTTATTATGTTAGTTCTTGATTGATTCTTTAAGTTGATGACGTGAACCATGTTTTGTTACGTATTAATCTTGATGGTATTTCGTTATTTCTACATGTTCCTTTTCACACCACACCGCACCATTTGCTTGTATTTTTCTTTCCTCTGGGAGATTTACCAGAGCAAATGATTTCTTGATAGATGCCAATTTTTACAATATCCGAGATTATCTTTTTTATTATACCTGATAGCATATCACAAACAAACGGAGACTCGACAAGGGTCTTACTTCCTAATATTTGGGTTCAGTTGCAACTTGCCAACAAAAACTTATTAGAATTCGTATACGAATTCTCTTTCAAATTGGTTGCTGGCCAAGATGCCAATAGTCCAACCTGTTTGTAGCCCCTCTTAGGTCTTAGCCCTTCTTTTTTATCTTTGGCATTATTTGCGTCAATGCTTTCACTCTTCTGCCTAGTTACCAGTGTCCCCTGTTCAAGGTTTCTCTATCATGAATCGTGGTACGTTACCTATAATTGTATATAACAACGTAGCTAGTCTTATTTTCTATCCTATGAATTTCAGCAAAAGTCGTAGTATGTTTTTCATAGACATCCTTCGCCTTCAAGGAAATGATATTATTTATGCCTGGAAATCTCCCAGATTCACTTCCTTTCATCTATTATTGAAAAAAATTAAAGTCCTCAGAACTATTTACTACTGTTGTCAATAAAGCAAAATTGCGGTGGAATTGTGTAATTTAATGAAAAAGCAGTTGGAGCATGCTACAGAAGATATTGTTGCAGCTTTAAGACATCGTTTAGGGCTGTTTTAGTGTTTAATTCAGGATTTTTCCCTCTTCTTTTGGAACAGAATGAAACCCTAACTTTCTCAATCACTTTCTGTTAATTTTTTGGCCGCCCCAACCTGTGCAGCCTTATTTCTCCATTGTAGGAGTGGCAACTAAATTCAAACCTGTAGGGTACCCATCTTACCTTACCCCAACTTCGGCAGGAAGCTTGCTTTGGCCGTGGTTAAGTTCAGGTTTTTCTGGACCTCTGAAATCCGGGTTGGGGATGCAACTCCCGCATCAATACATGCATACATATCTACACACATGTATCCCGTTAAGGTTTAGAAAAAATAATAATTTCCAAATACTATATCCTTAATAATGTGGCTTAGAATATTGAATGACCATTGTAGACACCGGTAGTGTTTCCCAATCCCAGACTTAGGTATTCTGCCATTCGTGTATGATCTAAGGAAAAGACATTTGTATGTTTTTGAATCTATATATTTCTATGTATGTTTACTAATTTAAAATGAAATATTGAAAGTGCATGCCTTCAACATAAACCTGAATATAATCTCACATGGGCTTCAACACATCTTTTTTCTTCAATTCCTTGATTGCTTTTTAGTCCATGTTAGGTGCTGTGCTGCGTTCTTAAACCTCTTCCAATGCTATTTCTTGATATTCCTTTTAGGTGGAAAGAAAAATTCTCAAAATTCTGTGATAGCTTAAATTTATTTGCAATATTTGTAGTTTAAATTTTTGAAATGGGTTTCCCTAGAGCTGTTAAAATGGGTTGGAACCCGCAAGCCAATCCGGCTCATCACGGGTTCGGGTTGGGTTGAAATTTTTTTACAAATTTCAATACGGGTTGATTTTTAACCCGACTCATTTAGAACTTAGCTCACTCGGGTTAAACCCGTGGTGAGCCGGGTTGGCTCACCAACCCACAGATAAAAGGGTCACACAAGTGTTTTTTATTTTTTTTATTAAGTTGGGTTTTACATTTGGGTCATGTTAGGTTGTTTTTTTATCCAACACATAAATAATTTGTATTTTTTTTTGTTTTGGTTTATATTTGAATTGTCTTAAAGTTTATTTAGATTTAAATTAGAAATACAATTTAGTTTTAATTGAAAAAAAATAAAAACATTTGTATTTTTTTAATTAAATGAACCCGTGAGCCAACCCGTTTAACCTGCCAACCCGTGGTGGGCCGGGCTGGTTCGAATTTTTTTGGCTCGGTAAAAAGTGAGCCGGGTTGGGTTGGCTCACTAAATCATCAACCCGTGGTGGGTCGAGCCGGGTCGGACCGGGTTACCCGTTTTGACAGCTCTAGGTTTCCCCAACCTAAAAATACCCAATAGGCATGGAGATATGTTTAATATTTTTGTCTGTCAGGGAGAGCAAAGCTCACCCTGTTTGTTATGTTTACTCCATAGGTTGTGGTCATCCCTGACCTGAGGTTCTTTTCTGGCAAACCTGTTACAGTGTCCAGCCAAAGTGACCTTTCCTATCTTGCTCTTTTTTGTTTCATCATTTTCTGTTTTGTAGTTCAGGCCTATCATTTCACTCTCTTGTGCTCTTGTCTACGTTTTACCCTTTACCATTTTTATATTTTCCATTTCTTCTGTACCATTTGGATAGACATAGGATTCTGCACAAACTGATGGTCTCTACTCTTAGATGATAATTTAAAAAATGTGATTAACTGTTTGTTTCCTTACATGACATGCTTAATTTTTTCTCTTTAGAAGGGTTACTTGCAACATTTGTTTGGCTTTGTAGCATCACAACTATTACTCAGTTGTTTATACGTTGCAATGCTGCAGGTAATGTTCTTCTGCTAAGAAACAACTTAAATTTAAGTCCAGATATTGCTGAAGTCTCACAGGAGAAATTACTTTCATTGGTTGCTGAACGATTAATTGATTCAAATAGTAATGTGAATGTAAGAGTTGCATTTGTTATTAGTGGTTACAGTTACTCCTGTGATGTAAGTTTATTTGACAACTTTTATTATTGTCTTGTAGAACAAAGATGCAGGCTATGTTGAAAATCAACAACAGAACATTGCTGATGCAATTGATTTGCTTCCTAGGCTTGCTACTGGCATTGATGTAAATATAAAATTTAGAAGGTTAGTTCCGGAGTTTTGCTCATCGTTTCTTTTTGCAGTTGTGTTCACCTGTTAACAATTCTGAAGTTCTGATAAGAATTACACATTAATTGTAGAATTGCTGATTTTGAATTCACTCGAGAGTGTGCCATATTTGATCTGTTGGACATCCCTTTGTATCATGGCTGGATTGTTGATCCTCAGGTATTTTTTCACCCTCAGTCCAAATTAATTAGTTCTATCTTGTCATGTATTTTGTTATTCTGAATAATTTGATTAAAATCTTTTAATTTGTTCACTTTATTGATTGACTACTTAATGATTATTTTGAATTTGGTTGCAAGCAAGGACATTTTTGTTTGTTTGGCCGGAGAGGGGGGTGTTCAACTATTATTTTATTGTGACTATTTATTAAGCGATATTATTAGGTTATCAAAAATAATTTTAAGGTAGTTATGATAGAACCTGCAATCCTTTGGGGATGCCAAAATGAATTTGGGAGGTTCCACTGTACCTGTAACAATCTTGCTGTCTGTAAAATGAGATATCTATTTTAACTCTTCAATGTTAGATTAAGGACATTTTTTTTTTTGTGTTCAGTACATTCCAGTGGCCTGGTAACAATTCCCCTTTTCTCATCCATTTCATTTCATTTTTTTTGGGAGATGCAAACCCTCAGTTTTGAAATGCTATAATAATGGCAGGTTTTCCCTATTCTTTATTAAAACGTTATGTGTTTCTGCTGCTTCAGTATTGATGTTGCTGTTTTGCAATCAGGAAGTTGGAATTTATTTTAATTGAAGAAAAAATATTTTTTATTACATTCAACTTTTTTGTTACCTTTCTGAGTAGAGCTGTCAAAACGGGTAACCCGGTCCAACCCGGCTCGACCCACCATGGGTTGATGATTTAGTGAGCCAACTCAACCTGGTTCATTTTTTAACGAGTCAAAAAAATTCGAACCCGGCCCGACCCACCACGGGTTGGTGGGTTAAACGGGTTGGCTCACGGGTTCACTTAATTAAAAAAAATATGATTTTTTTTTCAGTCAAAACTAAATTGTAATTTTAATTAAAATCTAAATAAACTTTAATACAATCCAAATACAAACCAAAATAAAAAAAAATACAAATTATTTATGTGTTGGATAAAAAAACAATTTAACATGACCCAAATGTAAAGCCCAACTTAATAAAAAAAAAAACACTTGTGTGACCCTTTTATCTGCGGGTTGGTGAGCCAACCCGGCTCACCACGGGTTCAATCCGTATGAGCCGGGTTCTAAACGAGCCGGGTCAAAAATCAATCCGTATTAAAATTTGTAAAAAAATTTCAATCCAACCCGGTCCGAATCCGTGATTAGCCAGGTTGGCTCGCGGGTTCCAACTCATTTTGACAGCTCTATTCCTGAGAGAGGTTTCGGGGGGAAAAATAGGAAAAAAAGGTGATTCCCCGGGAATCCTTAGATTTAATCAGAACCATCCTCTTGTATGCATATAATTTATCTCAGTCTGCAAATTGTCTGAGTTCATTGATTGTCGAAGCTGCTGTATCAAGTGGCTCCGTATGCCCCATCTTAAAGTTGATCTAGCCTTAGATTCTGTTAAAAAAATGTGTGGTTCAATTGTATACTGTAAATTTTAAATAGCCAACTCGTCTTGAATGTTTACCAAATGCTGTCTTCATGTTTTTCTCAAACAATGTGGGGTTTATTTATTATTTTTTGATGTTTTCATTTGATATAAAAATGTTCATTGGAGCCAGGATTATGACACTGCAAATGCAATTGGATCAAAGTCCTATAATGCTCTAATGGGAGAGCTTGTCTCTCTTGAAACACTAAACATGGATGTCCATCATAAAAATGTTGCAGAAGAAGATTGTGTCGACTTTGTGGCTGCAACAACTGCTACTCTTGGAGTTCCTTCTCCCAGTCTTTCAAAAACCAGGTCTTTTGAAGATTCTCCTCAATCTATTTCTGATCAGATACCAAGAAAAGGTGATCTTGAAGAAGAGGCAGAGTTGTTGAGAATCTTGAAACTGTCTGAGGCTGATTCTAAAGCTTCAATAAGTGATCCTGTTGCAGTTCACGTTAATGGAGGAGAAATTTCTGCCAGTATGGAAGGACATATGAGTAATGAACAGGTTATAAATATGGATTCTGGAGATAAACTAGGAAGTAGCGCTGGTGCTGGTAACACTCACTTTCATGATTCAGAGCCTTCTGTATCTGACGACATCACTGCTTCTGACAGAGACCTCAACAAACAGATATCTTCTACTTCTACTTCTACACTGGTAGAGGCAGCTAATTCATCCTTAAAAACTGATACTGTAAGTGACCTTCATCAATCGACTTATACTGGAACCAAAGAATCTTCTGACCAAAATGATGTGATAGAGAAGAACAGCCTTGATGCATTGGTTCAGAATGATAGTGAAATTATTCCTTCTCCCAAAGAATACTCTGTCTCAGACGTTTCTGGAGGAGATGGAAAAATCCATGATCAGTCCACTCCTACAACTATAGATCATGAAGTTGTTGGTGAATCTCATGGACCTGATGCAACGAGATCATTACATTTGTCCCCAGGCCATGCAGACTCAGACTCACGTAGCATCAGTTATCAGCAAACTGATGTTTCTGGAGCTTTGACTTCAAGTGTTCATGGGAGTGAACCCATATACGAGGGAGAGGAATGTGTGTTGGACAGAAGAACTTTTGAGGATCGTGAACCTGTTTATGAAGGTGAGGTGGTACTTGCAGAACAGGCCGACAAAAGCACCTTAGCTTCTCCTGATCTTAGAGCTAAGGATGAACTAACTCCAGAGCAAGGTAAGTAGTGCTATATATCAAAAAGTGGATTGCTTCTCATTACAGTATTATTTTCTTAGATAACTATATGTTTTTATCTCATGGGAGACGTGTCCTTTTATTGTCATAGGTGAATTGATCAAAAGTTTCTTGAGGAATAATGCCAGCCAGTTGACATTTTATGGGTATGTGATGTCGTCTTGTTGGTCTAATTATCAGGCCATTCGTCTTCATTGTCTACGACCTTTTTTTTTTTTTTTTGTTCTTTTTTTTTTGTTGTTTTTTTTTTTTTTTTTTTTTTTTTACATTTTATACATGATTAATTCTTTTGCAGTCTCTTCTGTTTACAAGATGGGCTTAAAGAGCGTGAGCTCTGTGTTTTCTTCCGTAACAATCATTTCAGCACTATGTTCAAGGTCAGTCAAAGTCTTGGAATATTATTTCTTTGGACATTTGGATTACTCATATCAAGTGCAGTCAGTAGCACTTTTTTGTCATTGAGAAAAAAATGTTGGCTGTCTTGCAGAGTCTTCATACTAAAGTTATTTTCTCTTTATCCACAGTATGAGGGTGAGCTCTATCTTCTAGCCACTGATCAAGGTTACATTAATCAGCCAGATCTGGTCTGGGAAAAACTGAACGAGGTAAAAGTTTATATGATCTTTCTTGTTAGGATCATTTTAAAAATTTCCTTCTATGTTGCCACTTGTAGCGAATTCTGTGTGCACGAATCTTTATTAGAATGTTGTGCCGCACAGTTCATTTTTCATTTTACTGTTGGCATACCCTTTCTGGTCCATCTTGTCCTATTTTGTATTTTCTTACCGTCGTTGAGCAATATTGAATTGCAGAAAGTTTATGTACTTATGTTTCAGGTCAACGGTGATTCATTGTTTATGACCAGTAATTTCAAGGAATTTAAGGTAGAAAATCATGAAAATAGCACATGGAATGAAAGCGATGTCCTGACCAGCACTGCTGTATGTATAAATATATTCTTTTAAAATGGGAATATATTAATCTTTGCAAATAAAATTTTCTTAGATATTTGGACATCTTCTCGTTTCAGGACTATCTTGCCAGCATCGATAGTGCAACACAGGCAGGCTTAGATATCAAGTAATTTTCATAATTTGCTGTTGGCCATGAAAACTTGCAAATTATTCCTTTTTCAAAATTATATTCTTAACTAGTGTGCAATTGTTACAGTTCTGATCTGCAATTAGCAATAGCCTTGCAACAGCAGGAATTTGACCAGCAGCCATCACGCCAGAATAATTTACAACAATCATCCATTAGTGGTAACTCTAGACTGGTCACAGGACCCCAGGTACACATGCCTTTACTACAACTAATTTACAGTGTTTTTGGTAAATGATATCATTGTCTGCAGTGTGTGTGTATATATAATATGTATGTCACGCACACTTTTCAATTTGTTGGGATGGGGGGATCTTTATTTTATCGGTTAGCAAATCTAGATAATTTTTTATAGAATTAGTTTTAATATACTATTTTTATTTTGTCATCTACTCAGTCTGTGTCATATAGAATAAGATTGTTGATTACTGTAATAACTACTATAATTTGTTGAAAATCTAAATTTCTTTACATTGAAATACATGATTCTTGTAAGGAAAAGATTTGATGTTTGACTGCTCTAGTAACGCCTGCATAGATGATTTGTTGAATTTTTTCAAGACTTCAGCGGTAATTGCAGGTTGCAAGAAACACCGGAAGACAGGCTTCGTCTGCATCTACATCTCCCAGGCCTGATGGAAAATCCAAAGAAAAATGTATAGTGATGTGAAATTCACGGAGTTTGTGTAGAAGCATGCACTTGAAAATGTGTCCACCCTGATAATTGTATTCCCATAACAGCAATCTTATTGAGCTTGTATGAGATATTAGGTTGAGTTGCTTATGTAAATATTGGAAGTATATAGTGTATAACAGTGCTAGGTCCTTTTTAACTGTGACCACAACGCTCAATCCCTTCCCGCCGCCACTTGATATTGTCTGGGCTAACTATAACTATCTCAACCATTTTATGCTGATGATTCACTGTGCAGCACTCTAAAGTAGGGAGTTAAAAGGCCACTCAGAGACAACTCACGATTTTACCATGTAATATTGCCAGATAGAAATTGATTGAGTGAGAATCAAAGTGCATGATATTAATTTTTTTACCAAAATTATTTGTTTTTGTATTTTTAGGTGGCATTTTTTTTGTTCATCCTTTTAACGGCAACTTTTGAAATCAGCTAGTAATTCAACTTTTAAACAACTCACAAGATATTTTTTAAAACGGCTAGCAGTTGTTTTCACGTTCAATAAATCTGGTATTCAATACGTCGGTCGGTTTTGATAAATTGCATAAAATTTTGTATAATGTGAGCCTCAGGTTATGTTGAAGTTCCCCATCAGATTTGATGGCTCATTTTAGGAAGTATTAATTGTCTGCCTTATGTTTTGTTTGGATACGAAGAGAAAATAGGATGATAAGAAGAAGTGATTTTTTTCTTCTATTATTCACCTAGAGACAAAAAAAGGTGAATAAAAATAATTATATATTTGTCATTCATTTCTTATACTGTTTTTCCCCAGAGTAGGAGAGACATTTTATCCTGCAAGTTTCATCTGAATTATTTTGTTCTGTTTGGTGTCTATTCCAAACAATGGAGAATATTTAAGTAAAGCTTCTTTTTCCCTTTAAGTTTTCTTTCGTCCTTTTCCCTCTGAGTTTTTAAAAATTGTAATAGGTGATGATGAGTGAAAATAGTTTATTGTTATTTGATTGTGGTCAGGTGAAAGGAAAGTGATGGATGGAAGATAGGTTACTAGAATGATTTGTTGTGTATTGTAATAGGGGACCACTTTAACATATCGTGTTTTTAACGAGGAAATGAATTATGATACAACACTACAGTACTACAGCTGTGATGCTGATGCAATCTCCAGCTGTTACCTTTCTTCATTCACCATTTTTATTTATTATTATTATTTTTTAATTTCTTGGGGACTACCTTCTCAACTCTCATCTCATTTCGTTAATTACCCTATTTTCTTCCTTTATGTCCTCATTCTCTCTCTTCAACTTTTTTCTCCAAATATTTCTTCTCATTTCTAAACAAATATAACAAATAAGACATTTCCTTTCTTCATTTTTTTTCAATAAAGACATGCCTACTAAACTTTTTTCTTTCTTTTTCAATAAGCAAGCTGGGAATAAAAGAAAATGTCACCTCATGAATTCACTTTAATATGGGTAAGACCTAGTAATATTTTATTAAATAAATTAGTTAGAACGTTTATATATAAAAATTATACATTTATATATCTAGTTTGTGTTTTTCTCTGCATGTTCTCTAAATTTAAAGAAATTTTTGACAGTAAATTTTCTTATAGTTTGAGGCGTGTACAGTCAGTAAAGTGTTGACCGATTTGGATCAATGTAAAAAATATACAGGATTGTTTGACATTTTTGTTATTGACCAAAATAAACATAAACACTTAATTAATGTTTGAAAATCAAATTGAGAGATTAAGGACTATAATTTAGTAAAGGACAATTTGAATAATATGTGAATAATTAATTATTTCAAGAATAGGAGTTATTATCTGAAAAGATAATCCAGCAGAATCGGTAGTCTAACAGTTAACACCAAAATTAAAAGTATTATTAATATATTTTATTGTAACTTACAATTTTATTAATCAAAATATTTTTTTAATTTATCAAATTACTTCTTTTACTTAAAATTTTTCATTATTTCTTTTTTAATATTTTATTTTTCCCTTAATTTAAACAATTTTGTTTTTATCTTTTTCTTTTAAATATATCCTCCCATCTATTTTGCCTTTCACAAAAACATCTAATTATAAATTTTTCAACTGAAACATTTGAGACCGTTACAAATAATATAGAGCACAAAAAAGTAAAAGAAAAAAAACATAAATTAGAATGATATTTTTTTTAATTACTTTAAAGTTAGTGCAGACAATAAAGACGCATGTAGGGGCGTGGTGTAGTTTCTAAAATTATGATATGGTTAATGTTGTAAGCATTTGACAGTCACTTTATGAGGCTTTAACACTAATTGCAGTGAAATACTAATTCTTTTATCAGTGACACAAATCGAAGAGAAACGTAAAATGTGAGTTATATTGTCAGCTTTAAACGTTTCTTTATGAAGTACTTCTTACACACAATCTGACTTAAGAAGTATATTAGCTGCACAAGATTTCCAGTATTTTCCAAAAACTTTCTCAATCCAATTTCACTTACTAAAAATATTAACTCAATTTTATATATATAATGACCATTATGGTAGGTTAAGTTTTCAATCTATTCCCAATCCCCTTTAGCCACTAACCAAACACATGGTTGGGTCAATGAAGAGAGAAATAGTGTGCAATAATCATGAATTATTATTGTTTATTTCTCAATAAAAATTAATTAAAAATCGGTAAACATCATTTTCATATTTTAAATGAATTTGCATAGGAATGATATTATGGGTGCCTTTTTAGCATTAATTAAGCATTTTATGAATTGCCAAACTTGTTTTATCTTATGTTAGTTCCTTCTCACTTGATACATTTAGTGTTATCATCTACATCGATTTTTGTGCATATAGTCTTATAGTCATAACAATCATTAATTATTGTACCGTCTGGAGAATGACTGATTTCAACATGCTCATTTCGATTTCGACCCGATAAATATTTATCATGATTCAACGAGTTTCAGTCATGGGTCGAGGTGACGAGCATTTGGACCGAGCAGGATTTAGGTCGAGCAGGATTTGGGCCAAGCAGGATTTAAGTCGAGCAGGATTTGGGCCAAGCAAGATTTGGGCTGAGCAGGATTTGGACCAAGTACGATGTGGGTCGAACAGGATTTGGGCCGAGGTGGTTAGTTTGTTCCTAAAAAGAAGAGATTTAATATCCAACGAAAAAATAGAAATTTGTTACTAATATTTTGTCACACTAACACGTCTTCCTACAAATCAGGTAGGTAGGAAACCTATATAAAGGATAAGAGAGAAAGAGATAGATAGACATTTTTTGGAACCATAACTACTGAACTCCAGAAAGAGAAGAACACATATCTATTAGTATAAGAGTCAGATGGGTAGTTTGTTCTTGGTTTTCGTCTCACTAATTAAGATTCGAGATCGGAACAATTATACATGCAAGGACAAGTTGGTTTAAATTTAAACATTAAATACTTTATATATAATATACATATATTTTAACTCATCACAATACATCATAAATTGCAATGATAATTTTTATTCTTACCATTTGCATTAAATATTTTCTATTAAATTTAATATTTATCATTTAATGAAGTGATTCATGCGTTAATGGAAAAGATATAGCACCAATAAAATATGAGTCCAGCCCACACATAAAAGATTAATACTATTTTTAACTAATAACAAAATCTTAAGATAATAAGTCAGAATCTTCGTCCTTATATAATACTCAATTTTTTTTATTTATACTCAATATAAATCTTAAAATCACACTTAATTTCTATAATACTTTACTATATCAAATATCTAACATTACACGTACTCATAAAGAGTTATTACACACACAAGGAGTTTTACCCCTAAAGATTCACATTATAAAGATATATACATAAACCACCCAAAATGGTATGTATCATAATAATGATCTCATTTCTATCATGCTCATAATATATAGAAACGTGTATTTTCTTCATCCGATTTTTTAGTCTTAATAATACTAAGTTTAAGAATAAGTATGATTCTTTTATCCTTGCAATTCATCCACTTTTTGACCACAGGTTTGTATGGTCTTAATTTCTAGGGCGGTAAAATTACGTGGCACATCTTGGAATTTAGCTGAAATAAAAGATACGATGTATTTCTTGTTACATGTAAAAATATAAGATATATATATTACAAAATGGGGAAAGCATTCACGTGCTTCTTATCACACTCTTTCTCTTCTCTACTCATTCTCAACCACACAATCATCCACTACACTGCACCAACTTTAGACCTAATCGCATCTTTTAAATTATATTTTTCCATATATTCTTATCATTATTATTTATTTTTGTTCTATCAATTGTCTTCTTCTTCTTCTTCTTTATTTTTCAGTGTTTTTGTACAAATTCATCTTTTTTTATGTTCCTATATTCATAAATATTATTTTAAAAAAAAAACTGTGTACTTGTTTGATTGATATTAGGACAGTTTCCTTTCCATGTTGGATCGCTTCGCATGTCTGCGCTTCAAAGCTTGTTTTTATCGCTACCTTCCTCCTTTTCAAATATGTACATGTCCTCTTCTATTTTCTTAAAACATTAAGTTATGTTAAATTAAAACGAAGATAAATAATCAAATATAAAATGAAAATTGTTTATAAAAATTTGATTTCATTAAATTTTAAAATTACTGAAAGAAAATTAAAGTTTAAGGTAATTATTTGTGAAATAGAAAGGAAATAAATAATAATAAATTTTGATGATGATTAGAAACAATCAATTACTTAACTTACATGAAAATGACTAAAGGGGCCCGCATTGTAAGATTGTGGAAATACTATCTTCTTTTAACGAAACAATGTGAAATTAGAATTATGGTTCCTCTTTTGATCTTTATTCTTCCGACGACGAAAAGAAAGAGATTACATAAATGGAGAAAATGGAAGATATGAGATGTTGCTTCAAAGGTTTTGATTCTAGTCTTATGGATAAAATGCTTCCTTCTTTTACACGCAACACCTACTCTTCAAACAAAAGTAACCACACACAAAGTAAAAAGAATATTCATTTCAGATTTTTATATCATTTTTTCTTTGCATTTGCTTTATGCATTTTTTAACTTTTCTTTTTGATGATTCAACCACCAGTTTTCTAAAATAGACAAAATAAATAAAAAAGAAAACACAAATTTCAGTATGTGAAGACGTCCGTGACTTGTTTTGTTCTCTTGCAAATTGTCATCTTTATTTGTTTGAGGTGAATAAAAGACTATAAATTTATCATATTAAGATTTTAAATTAAGATTGATGTTGGATTTGACTCATATTTTATTAATGTTATATATATTTTTGGTGATCATCTTTTGACAGATATAATCACAATTTATAATATTAAAAGAGTTAAATATGTTTTGTTCCCTTAACTTTAAGTGAATTTTAGAATTAGTTCATTTTAAAATTTTAGACCAATTTAGTCTTTCATCTTTCAAAATACGTGTATTTAGTCATTTTAATCAAATTTTGTTAGGTTTATTTGATGTTTCGTACGTATTTCATGATTGTATTTGAGTTGTTTATACTGTTTGACATATTTTTGCTTTAATGTTAAGTCAAATATTATTATGAAACGTACTTGAAATGTCAAATAAACTTAACAAAATTTGATTAAAAGGACTAAATCCACATATTTCAAAAGATGAAAGACTAAATTGGTCTGAAGTTTGGAAATTGACTAATTTCAAAATTCACAAAGTTAAGGGATAAAAACATATTTAACCTATATTAAAAATGTAAAATCAAAAAGAAAATTTGAGTATATTAAAATATTGATAGTTATTATTAATTATGCTATAGTTGAAAGTCTCGCATTATATAAAACTATGATTATGAGGGTGTTTTTGAGTGAAAGTTGGTGGTGAGTGAGTATGTTTTTGTTGTGTTTAAAGAAAGGGGTTACTTACACAACATAAACACTGTCCCTTTCTTTGATTTCACCTTCTATCCCCTGAATACTGCAATATATGAACACTTGTTATACACAATTAATTTGCACAACAAGTAAAGAAGATGGAAGATGAAAAGCATAGCACCACCAATTGTGAGAACCAAACATTGACACCTCAACCTTCAACCCACTTTATCAACAACTAACAAAATTAAACTTAAATGAAGGTTGGTGATAAAGGATATATACATCTTTATTTTATTTTCTTTTTTAATATATATTTTTTCTTACTTCAACCCATATTTTGCTGTTGCGTATATATTAAATATCGTCGGTTAATTTAAAACATCAAATTATTATAACTAATCGTTTGTTTTTCTTTTTGGTACAACTAACTGTTGTTGAATTTTGCACTCACCAAGTTTCTCTGCCCACTAATTAGTTGAATTAATATATGACCCATAATAATAATAATTATATGTAGTTGTCGAATAAAATTACTCTATCAACGATGAAATAAATATAAAGTATAAGTTAAACTAACCACTGGATTAATTAATTCATAACTGCACTGTCGGTGGTCTTGTTTCGTATGATTAAAATGTTAATACACATTAACTCCCGAAAAAAAAAACTATGAACACTTTATTATAATTTTATTTCTAGAACTAACATTATTGGTGTGTGACAACAATAGAATAACCGTAAGGCTTCACCCAGAAGCAGTTACGGTTACACACATTGCTTAATGCAGATAATTATTATTTTTTAAATCTATTTAAAACACACGGCTAATTTAATTCATGGAAATAATATAAACAAATATTTGGCATTTTGATGACGCCAAAAAATTGCGACGCACATGTTGTTAATTCAAGAATAGTTAATTCTGTGTTGTATTACGTTGGGATAAAACCTAACCTATGAAGTTTTGTCATTGCAATAGATGAAACATGTTTCTGTTATTGTTGAGGCAGAGAATTACTTTATATGAGGGACAACCATTTATAAGGAGACAGAAGGAAAAAATATATCTTTATTAATGTTTTACAAATTACGTTAATCTATGGTAACTTTGAGATCTAACATCGAAGAAGAAAGCATGTGGATTGGTATAAAGCTCCATAATATCTTCGGTGTCCTTAATTCTTTATATACTTTTGTAAACAAAATAATAATTCATTGAAAATTTGATAGGATACATGTAAATTGAATGATTAAATGTATTTGAATAAAGTAAAAACATTTGAATGGAAAGAAAATGAAAAGTGTTTGACATGTTTAAACAAAGTTTTAGCAGAGTCCTTGAAGTACCTAATTGTTTTGTCTGTTTGTTATCTCTCTTCACCTTTAAAGGCACAGATTTTTTTCTTTGGTGGTGATAGGTGTGATAAACTCAAACCATCGTCGCCAATCAAATCAAAGTACCTTAGCCTAAAAATCCATTATTGTTCCTTCCAGATAATAAAAAAAAGAAAAGAAGAGGAAAAAGAAATGAAGGTGTCAGGTGACAGAAGCAGCTTTATCTTCTTTTTCTGACCTCGCTTCCATCCCCTTTCATAGTAATGATTCCGCAGCTTACTCTTTTCTCTGTCTCCCTTCCTCTTTCTATTTTCTCTCTCTCTTTCTCTCTTTCTCTCTTTCTTAAATAAACAAAACAAAACTTCAATCTCTCTCTCTCTCTCTCTCAACCGTGTTTAATGCCTTTGCTTCACCCTCTTTCTCTGTGTATGTAAAATCTTTGTTTTTATCAGAGCTCCTGCAGAAAGTTGTGTCTCAGATCCCTATAAACACCGAAAACGATACAACTCTCTGCACTCTGCACTCTCTCTCTATCTCTGAAAATCATCATTTACAATTTTACACACAACCTATTACCGAATAGGGTGGTCCTCAACCTCAACCTCGCTCATTTTTCTTTCTCTTTTTTTCTCTCTCTGTCTACCCTATATTATTCTGCTCTGCCTTTATCAATCGATCCATCGCACTCTCTAAAAATTGAGAAAATGCAAGAACCGAGCCTGGGAATGATGGGCGGGTTAAGCGGCGAGGTCTCCGGCGATCACCACCGTCAACTGAAGGCGGAGATAGCCACACATCCGCTGTACGAGCAGCTGCTGGCTGCACACGTGTCGTGCCTCCGTGTGGCTACTCCCATCGACCAACTCCCTCTCATCGATGCTCAGCTATCTCACTCTCACCATCTCATACGCTCTTATGTCTCTCACCATACCCACTCTCTCTCCCCCAATGACCGCCAAGAACTCGACAACTTCCTGGTAAATATACCAAACAAACAATATTATTATTGTTTTTTTTTTCTCACAAAACAAATTAATTAACACAATTTCATGGATCCCTGTTGTTTGTTTGTTGTTACCACCGCAGGCACAGTATTTGATAGTTTTGTGTACTTTCAAAGAACAGCTTCAGCAACATGTCAGAGTCCACGCCGTCGAGGCTGTCATGGCCTGCCGCGATATCGAAAATACCTTACAAGCTCTCACAGGTATTTACCGGTTGTTACTTCGTTTCTTTTAGAAAAAATATCATAAAAACGAGTAGAATGTATGATGTTGCCATTTTTTTTTTCTGTGAGGAGTTAATGGTGGCAAGTAAAATTAATTTCTCACGGTGTGAAAGCATTTTTTGTTTCTTGTGATTTACGCGATTTAGCTGAAAGGAAAGGAGGTACATAATAATGGTATACATATTTTTTTCTTTTGCAAAAGTTTTTGTTGTCGAGTTAATTAGACTAAGGAATGGGGTGGTGGGGTCTAGAAATGTTATCTGGTGGAGTGTACAGAAATGGCAATGGGAAGAGTTAGTTAGTTTGGTGAGGAATGGTAGACCCTCTTCTCCCACTATGTCACTGCCAACAACTTATAATGCCGTGACCCAATAATTTTGTTCCTGAAAGGATCTGCTACACACATATATATTTATCCCTACAATGCAATTTTCAGTAAGATTTCTTACACCATGTTGTTTTACTATTTTACTTGTATGTATATATTTGTAAGTATTTGATTTAAATCAAGTATAATGAGACAAATTAATTAGCTTGTTTTAAACATTGGAATGATTTTAAACATCTCCTGACAAAGTATTTAATTAGGAGATGACAATGATTTTAAACAGTAGAAAATGAGAGATTTTGGAGCCTTGCTAGTTTGTTATCCCTGCTATAAAAAATCCCACATGAGTTTCTTGTCAATCTGCATCATGTTTTAGTACTGATTTGTTTTTACAAGTTGGGATACTGGTATAACAAGCTTAGTTCACATATTATTTATTGTTGAGAAGATAGAAAATAGAATAGCTAGGAAGGGAAAAGAGAGAACAATTCACAAGTTGATGTAGTAGAGAAAATCATAGGACTAAAAAAACATTAAGTTGATTGTAATAGACAAACTTTTTTATCCTTACAAATATGTCTCTATCTTATGTATAAGTTGAGATAGGTGGAGAAAAGATAAAGAGAGCATAAAAAAGATGAAGGATAAAACATTTAAAAAAACGAGTGTGAAAAATATCAAAACTCTTTCTTAAAAGGATCCATATATTGTTTCCATGGAAGTGCATGATGAGGCTGTCTGACTAGTGCATATATGCTGCGTTCGAACCAGGCTGGCCTGTGCCTATAACGCATAAACAATATTGAGAAGTTCTAACGCACCCAAAGCTGAAAACTACATGCCAAGCTTTATATCACAATATTTACTCTTACAAATAATTCAATATGATTTTAATAAGTCTTCTTGTGGTTAGTATTAGTCAATCAATCATAAACCGGTATATTTTTTTAAATATCACTATAAAAAAGTTTATGAATTGTAGTTATATGACACTATAAAATATCTTCAATTACAATATATTACTTATTTATTATAGAGCTTTATTTAACCAAAGGGTTGATCTTTATTTAATATTTAATATTTCAATGTTTCTTTCTGTTTTTCCGGCCTTAATCTTTTTATTTAATGTCTATAAGCCTTAATCATTATTTTACAAAAAGTATTTTCAAAAAATCTTGTTACTTGTGATAGCTTTTTGGAACAATATTTGTAGAGCTAATGTGAATATATATAGTTGTGGCACATTGTTTAATAGTATCTTGACATTAATCCAATTGAACACTTCATAAAGTACATGCTTTAGAAGACTGCTTAAATAAAGAATTGAAATCTATTTTTGTAGACAAATATTAGTAATATATTTGACAGTAGTTTTTAATGACATTTTCATTATATTAATTTTTTAACTTGTATTCTTAGAACACTCCATATGACACTCTTTTATTGATTATTATCCTTGAAACATTTAAATTGTTTTATTTAAAATTTTGAAATTTATTGTTACTAATATATTAATTACCATGATTTAAAAAAGCCTCTTTTATCTATGTAGTAGAGATTGTTGAATAGTTGCTTTGCTATTATAATTTTGGCATGTTAGGAATTCAATTTTACACCAATTTTGTTATATTAGGTCTTTATTTTTTTTAGGATTTTGTTTCTTTGGAAATATTTTAATGGTTATGTATCAATTAATTATACCAGGGTGTATCAGTGGTTAGTTTAGTTGAGTTAGAAAAACTATATTAATATAATCACTTCAATTCAATAGAGTGCATTAAGTACTGTCAAGAGTAGGAGTGAACAAAATTAGTTGGACTGAGTTGAAATTTTCAGATCGAGCAAATTAGAAAAGCTAAGTGTCTATAATAAAAATTTACTAAATTAGTAGTTATAGTAGTTCAGTGCACTGCTGAACTGATTTATTTCATGACGGTTCAAAAATGAAAAAAAATATCAACATGAAAGTGTTGTTGGATTTAGCTATACAATATCAAAACATAAAATATTATAGTAGCTTATTTAGAATTAGTAGTAACAAATTAGTAGCTTTGCAATATTTTGAATATTTTATTAGAAGTAATGAATTAATAGAAATATTAAGAATAAGAAAAGTGTTGATTTGAAACTAAAAATAGTATTTTATAACGCACTGAAAAAAATTCAACTAAAAAACAATTTAATTTAAATATTCAAATAAAATTCACAAAACATAAAAATAGTGCAGATGAGTATATTCAATTTATTTTTCAAAATTCTGTTTAATTTCTTAAAATTATTTTTTCTGTTTAATTCAAGTATTACACTTGTTAAAAGCTGACTTTAACATGCATAGGTATTAGATACATGAAGAATTTCTTATATAATATTAAACAAACGATAAGTGATAAGTAATCTAAATTTTACTTTTCTGGTTTAAGCAGATATGGTAGATATAGGGGGAATTTTTATGGTTATTTTGATATCCAACTAATCGTCCACCTCATAATTATGGATGATATGACTGCACATATGGCGTATTAAGTGGGATGAAGAAGAGATATTCAACTGACCCTTTAGGACATCTTCAAAGTATAACTCACTTTAGGATAAAATAATTAACTTCAATTCGCCTGGTCAATGTCATCTCTGAATTATGATTAAAAATAGATGATTAGTCCATTATTGATGTTATCGGCAACTAACTTTATTGCATGCTTTTATGTATGATTAAGATGTGTCGAACATTTTGGCACTATTCAGACCCGTCACTGTTCCACTCAAAAACCAAGGGCCCCTTCTATCTGTACTTCTCTCCCTCACCTGCACTTTCTTTCAATTTCAAATCACCAAGTTGCCACCCAAAATTTATGCCATGCATTTTCTGCTCTAACCCTTCAAATCGAGCCAAAAGAAGTTTCCTTTGCAAGACTAATTACTTCTTAAGTGTAATTTCAAAGTAATTACAAGACAATCCAAAGATGTCAGACACAAACCAAACTTGTTCCCTCACCTGTTAGAGAAAAATATTCGGAGTATTGAACAAGAGTTTTTTTTATCAACCATACTATGTTTTGACTACCCTTTTTTCCATGTATTTCTTCAGTGACAAAGATGAATTTCTGTAGTTCCTTTTGTCGTTAAAAATGTTCTCAAAATCAAGTCTTATATGGACTTCTGTTTAATTATATTTCAGGAGTGAGTCTGGGGGAAGGAACTGGTGCAACAATGTCAGATGATGAAGATGAGTTACAGATGGATTTTTCTTTGGATCAATCTAGCGCTGAAGGGCATGACATGATGGGATTTGGTCCCTTACTTCCTACAGAATCTGAAAGGTCACTGATGGAGAGAGTTCGTCAGGAACTAAAGATTGAGCTGAAGCAGGTCATTCTTGTACTCAATATATATACATGCTACCTGTTCTTGCAGTTTACATGCAGTTTTACTATTTTCCGTAAGTTTGAATCACCAACCAGTTTTAGTTTCTGCAGGGTTTCAAGTCAAGAATTGAAGATGTCAGGGAGGAAATATTAAGGAAACGTAGAGCTGGGAAATTACCAGGTGACACAACTTCCGTGTTGAAGAATTGGTGGCAGCAACATGCAAAGTGGCCTTATCCTACCGTAAGTGAACACCTTCTCATCAATATTTCCATAGTTTTGTGTTTCGCCAAAACTTGTTTCTTAGCTAAGAAAGAGTTCATGTCATACCCAACATTGCTACTATAAGATTCTGCTAATTGTGACATTTATGATACAATAATGACCTCTGACTCATTGAGGTTGGTTTGTTTCAGGAAGATGACAAGGCAAAACTTGTGGAGGAGACAGGGTTGCAGCTGAAGCAAATTAATAATTGGTTCATCAATCAAAGGAAACGCAACTGGCACAGCAACTCTCAATCGGTTACCTCTTTGAAGTCGAAGCGTAAGAGGTAGACATATTTTGTCCCAACTATGTGGAACAGCTAGCAACACAACTTATATAAGAACTTACTATATATATATGCTTATTTCTGATAGAGTGTAGTCTCCCTAAGGATTCCGATAAGATGCAGAAGATAGTAGATGGGTTACTGTAATGTAAGATAGCTGAAGAAAAAAAGCCTGCAAGTAAATTTGTGGAATTTAACGTATGCAAACAACTTTTGTTTTAGGTGTGGTTATGCCTCTCTTTTAACGGTCTTTGTAAATTGTTTGTTACTTTTCTGACCGACGGCAGAATTATTACTGTCACTACACACATCATTGGAAGATTTTCGCGGTTCTTTACAATTATATATGTTCTTTGATCCTACATATTTGATCTTTTATACCACTCCAGTTCTTTTATCAAAAAGAGGAATAAGATTAATTTCTTTTTGGATATTAATGTTGATATTTATTCTTACAGTATTTTGTCATCTATGGTAGAAATTAGTGAAGAAAGAAGCATGCTAATGAGTAATGAAGTTACAGTAAAGAGTTCAAAAGTTGGTTCACATTAAATATAATCTAAGCACAGCTTATAGTTTGCATACACTTTAGTTAATAATTCGTAAATTAAAAAACTATAATTATTTATTTATAAAATAGTCCTGTGTTTGAACTCGTCAAATTGGGCAAAAAAAAACGTTTTTAGTTTTATTTATTTAACTTTCAAACTTTAAGACGAAGTATGTAAGTTGAGGTTGCTTTAGTTGCCTTTAATTGAAAAATAGGTTTAAATTATAGACTTTAAATAATTAATATTTATGAATTAGTCCCTGTTGTGTATACAAATTATAATAATGTCTTTTTTGTCATGTAAGAACTGAAATGAAAATTATGTATTCAGGAAAGACTGAAATGTACATTTTTTTGGTGAAGACCAAATGAATGTAAATTATTTTACCCAAAAACTAAACATAAATATTAATACTGTGTCAAATATAAACACGAAATCAAATTCTGTTATAATTCTGGCGAATGACAAAAACTAATTTACAAACATTTTTTTCATGAAGATAGCGTATGATATATGAAGATTTTAATTAAAAGTCGTTTTATAGCTACTGTTAGAAATAAGAAATTAAAATTAAAATTGTAAGTAAAAGTCATTTTAAGTTTAAAATATACTTTTAAATTAAAACTTTTTGAGTGATGCTGAATATTGGAATTTGAAATAGATAAACAAACACCTAATTGTTTTTCCCTCTCTGATATTTATGAGCGTGAAATATCCATGAAATTTCTTTTTTTTTTTCTTTTTCTTGAATCACTTTACACCACACACATACCATTCATAGGACTTGTGGGTTTTTTGAATAGTCTACCGTTCAATGTTGTCAGGTACGAACTGGGTCTCAATTAGTTAAACCATCATTTGGTCTATTTTTTTATCAGTTCCTTGGACGTAAGAAATATTGGAAATAGTCCAGTGTTCATATAGGATATAACAAATGGAGTTAAATATTATATAAAAATAAAAATTTATTGATATAATTATTTTTAGATTTTAGAATAAAAATTATGTCAAATATTTTATAAACATAAGATTAATGTTATATATATATATATATATATATATATATATATATATATATATATATATATAATCTTTCACTATATATAAAAATGGCTTTACTAGTCCGTAAAATAAAAATGGCAGGGTCTAAGTTAAACTTAACATTTGTGCAAATTCGTATTTTCAGCATTTCGTGTGATGTAATATCTTTTATCGTTAAGAAACTCACACCGGCAACAACATTGCACGATCAATAGTTTGAAAACTTTCATTGAATATACAAATTCAATTAATATCGCATACATGTTCCCGAATCCGGGAATGATTAAATTCGTTATTCAGTTTTTTTTTTTTTTTTATTTCGAATTGCTATAATTTTTGTATTCTTTATGTCAGTGATTCAATCGCCACCACCACTATTCTGGCGGACATAGCTAGTGTCTGACCCATTCACCATACAACTTGAACTAAATTAATTTATTCATTTTCCACTTGTTATGTAAAAATAATAATTAACAGTGCGTTCATGACCTTCTCTTCGTTTCATTCTTCGAATCCTTAACCCAGTCAAAATTGAGACACTCCTTTTGTATCACATGAGGGTCAACGCCATTTTCAAATCTAGTCTTCTTCTTCATTATGACTTCAAATGCTCACCCCCACGTTACATTTCTCAGATCCATCACCAAAGCATCGTTCTTTAGCAAAGTCTCTCACATTCTAATTACTTCTTACACTACATGGCTCATATGGTTTATGGTGAAACTCCATCTTTTGGAGCTTCCCACCATGGACAGGCTCAGCAAACTATTCCGTTTCCGACCACCGGAACTTCCTTAAGGATTCTGCTCTTACATGGCAACTTGGAAATATGGGTCAACGAGGCCAAAAACCTTCCTAACATGGACATTTTTCACAAGAAAACGGGAGATATGGTTTCCAAGTTGTCCCGAAGACTTGGCGGCAAAGTCGAAGGCATCATGTCCAAAACTGGAACCAGTGATCCCTACGTTACGGTGTCTGTGGCGGGTGCTGTGATTGCCAGAACTTTTGTCATCAGGAACACGGAGAACCCCGTTTGGACGCAGCGTTTCAACGTCCCCGTCGCACACCTTGCTTCTGAAGTCCACTTCGTCGTAAAGGACAGTGATATCGTGGGTTCTCAGATAATTGGAGCGGTGGGAATTCCAGTGGAACAGTTATGTAGTGGCACAAGAGTTGATGGCTTTTTCCCTCTCGTTAGTACTAACGGAAAACCATGTAAGAGTGGAGAAAAGTTGAGTTTATCCATTCAATACACCCCTGTTGAAAAGGTGCCTCTATATATCCATGGAGTAGGTGCTGGTCCTGAATATCAAGGGGTCCCTAACACATACTTTCCCCTTAGAAAAGGTGGAAAAGTTACACTTTATCAAGATGCTCATGTTCATGAAGGCTCCCTTCCCAGTTTGAAGGTGGATGGGGATGTGAATTATAAGCATGAAAGTTGTTGGCACGACATCTTTGATGCAATAAAACAGGCTCGTCGGTTGGTTTACATTGTTGGGTGGTCGGTGTACTATAATGTTAGTCTCATTCGGGACATGGGTGATGGAAAGGCTTACACTTTAGGTGACCTTCTCAAAGCTAAATCACAGGAAGGTGTCAGAGTGCTGCTCCTTGTATGGGATGATCCATCTTCTGGAAGCTTGCTTGGATATAAAACGGTAATCAACTTCAAATAATTGGTTTTGGTAATATTCACTGATTAGTATCTGACTTTGTAAGATTTTTTCAGGTTGGACTTATGAAGACTCATGATGAGGACACTCGCCAGTTTTTCAAGCACTCTTCAGTACAGGTTCTTCTTTGCCCACGAGCTGGTGGCAAGGGACACAGCTTTCTCAAAACGCAGGTATCAGAAATACTGAAATTTTTAATAATCTTTGTCTTTCTGGTTTATACTTTTTATGTACATCTTCTGTCATAAAAGTTAGATTTGTGATTGAATTTAAACAAGAGTTAGTTTTTGTTTTATACTGAATTGTTAGGAAGCTGGAACAATCTATACCCATCATCAGAAAACAGTCATTGTAGATGCTGATGCTGGTCACAATAAAAGAAAGATAAAAGCTTTCATCGGAGGTCTTGATTTATGTGTGGGTCGATATGATACCCCAGACCATTCTCTCTTTAGAACTTTGCAGACAACACACAAAGATGACTATTATAACGCTAACTTTGAGGTAAATCAATTTCAAAATTCATAATCTTTATGCTGTCATCTGTGTTGTAATTATCTTATTTGTGTAACAAATAAACAGGGTCCTGTCACTGATTGTCCAAGACAACCATGGCATGATTTGCATTCCCAAGTTGATGGACCAGCAGCATATGACATCCTCACCAATTTCCAGGAGCGTTGGTTGAGGGCTATAAAAATGAATAGATTGCGAAGGATGAAAAGCTCGCATGATGATTCACTGCTTAAAATTGATAGAATCGATGACATTGTTGGCATTGATAATGTTCCTGGCCTTAATGAAGATAACCAGGAGACTTGGCATACCCAGGTATATCATCGATTGTGTTGGAAATAGATGAATAATTCCTGCTCCTATTTCTAACAGAATATATATTCCCTCTGAGAAACTTGTTCAGATTAGTGTCTGATTATCTTTTGCATTGTTCTAACTGAAGATCTTCCGATCAATTGATTCCAATTCTGTGAAAGGATTTCCAAAGCAACCAGAAGATGCTATAAGAAGGGTGAAGTGACTTCCTTCTGAATTTTTACCCTTTTTTTTGTTGTGAAGGAAAATGCTAATTCCGTTTACTTCATTGAACAGAACTTGGTTTGTGGGAAGAATGTGCTGATAGACATGAGCATACATTCTGCTTATGTCAAGGCAATTCGATCAGCCCAAAAGTTCATCTATATTGAGAACCAATACTTTCTTGGTTCATCATATAACTGGGATTCTTACAAGGACCTTGGTGAGTATTGAAGTTCAAAGATCTTGTTACTGAAATTACCTACTGTTATGGCATGGGCTATTTTCATTTCAAATGCCCTGTATTATCACATGTGATTTTTTACCAGTTCCTCCTGAAATTCCAATGTTACGCATGCATCTTGTTACATGATGGTTTTTTCCATTTTGAACACAGGTGCAAACAACTTAATTCCAATGGAAATTGCATTAAAAATAGCGAGCAAAATCAAACAGCATGAGAGATTCTCTGTGTATATTGTCATTCCTATGTGGCCTGAAGGAGTACCCAAAAGTAAAGCTACTCAGAGGATTCTCTTTTGGCAGGTACGCTTCCTTTATATTTATCTCTTAACATGGTACTATATAACAAACCATTAAAACCTTTATTGGCTCGATCATGAAAATGGATTAGGAAGATTTGGTGTAAGAAAAACTGCTCTCAAGCAGAAGAAACTGCTGATTTTCTTGTGCTTCATATTGCCAAATGATGTTAATTCTTTGAAGCACAACTAAACATTTTGCACTGCTGAAAATATGAAGGAAAACATAATGTTATTATGGGTTCAGTTGTGCCTTTGTACACATTCTCATGTTGATTTGTTTGCAGTTCAAAACAATGCAAATGATGTATGAAACGGTTTACAAGGCCTTACAGGAGGCTGGGCTTGAGAATCAGTATGAGCCACAGGACTACTTGAATTTCTTTTGCCTTGGTAATCGTGAGATCCCTGACAATAATGTCTCAAATGTTACAAAAACTACCGGAGAAAACATACCACAGGTTTCTTTTCTTACCTTCCTAGATAAACTTTATGATTTGTCCTTGTCTCCATGTCTCATTGCCTCCTAAACAAGTTTCTCCTTCTGTTTCCACACTGGTATGTAACCTAGGCACTGACTAAAAAGAACCGAAGATTCATGATTTATGTTCATTCAAAGGGGATGATAGTGGATGATGAATATGTGCTACTGGGGTCTGCAAACATCAACCAGAGATCCATGGAAGGCACCAGAGATACAGAGATAGCAATGGGAGCATATCAGCCTAATCACACTTGGGCAAAGAAGCATTCTAAACCTCGCGGACAGGCAAGATTCCTAAACTTACAAGTACTTTTTATGAAAAAACAAAACATGATACTGTGATAGATGGTCGAATCTAAGAAAAGTGTATGTGTTTTGTTTTGGGTTTATATGATCTCAGGTGCATGGTTATAGAATGTCACTGTGGAGCGAACATGTAGGAAGTGTGGAAGAATGTTTTGAGGAGCCAGAGAGCATTGAGTGTGTGAGACATATAAGGTCATTGAGTGAACGTAACTGGAGACAGTATGCAGCAGATGAAGTAACTGAAATGAAAAGCCATTTATTAAAATATCCGCTTGAAGTTGATTCAAAGGGCAATGTGAAGCCTCTTTCTGGCTGTGAGACATTCCCAGATGTTGGTGGGAACATTAGTGGCACTTTCACAGTACTCAGAGAAAATCTCACCATCTGATCAATCTTTTCAGTCACCTTCTTCACAGGTTTTCATTCTTTTGGAAGGACAAAATAAAAAGTATAAAGGTATGTACTTATAATAATAACCTGCTCTGAGTTATTAGATTGCTCTCAATGCCTTATCTAGGGTTTAAAGTTTTCCTTTTCCTAAATACCAGTTTTCTATTTTTCCACCTCAATAAATCTCTCTTTTTTTTTTATTTTATATATATTAATGTAAGATTGTAGTTGTGTTGAAAAATATGATGGTATAATGGATTTTTCTTTTGAAGTGATGATTCAAATTTATAGTGTGTACTATTCCTGAAATGAAAAATAAAATAAAATTATGTGTATTGGATAAAGTAGCACTAAAATGGTAACAATAGAATGTTGTTTTCGACATTTTTCTAGTAAAAAAGCGAAATTTGATTTAATTTGTTGAAGGAATAATAATTAAAATTATGAGTTCAAAAGTTGTAATCATTGAAATTTTTATTTTCTTTAATATTTTTGTTTCTTTTACATTCATGTCGTTTTTCAAAGTTTTATTTAAATTCCTCTTCTAGTCTAAAATTTTCAATCAGCTTTTCCTATTTATTTTCTGGGTACCTATCATTCACAATAATTTAAATTCTCTTACTGTTTTTTTTAAACTAAGATATTATATATATATATATATATATATATAAACTTATTTTAGATGCAAGCATATACTTTAAATTATTTTAACAAATATGTACGGCTATCTATATTGATAACCACGTATCATCTTTTCTTATAACCGTTTTTGATGCATATATATTTATTGTATAATTTCAACTTGTTATTTTGATGTATATATTTTCTATATTTATATCATATCATCAATTTTGAAAGTTAATTTGGCTTATACATTTTTTTTATACAATTTTAATTTTACAACTTCGATAATTATATTTTATCATTTTACATTGTATTTTCGCTAATATTTATAAAACTTATCATACCTAGTTAACATGTTATAGTGTATGTATGGGTAGGTGACAAATCAGTAAAAAAAAAGTTTAATTAAATATTAAATTTTAAAATTATTATAGAATATTTTCGAAAACAAAATTATTTATTTAAACTATAAAAAGAATGATAAAGGATGTTAAAAGATGACTTTCTATGATGGATGGGTGAGTGTTTGATAAGAAATGGATATCGAAAATGAAATTATTAAGATTTGAGAAGACTCTGCATCCCAAATTTTAATTGTGGTGTGCATCTATTTCACCATTCACAATAACATGTGAACTATAACAAATCAAATTTCAATTAATTTTCCAGTTTAATTATTCCCACCACAAAAATACGTAAGGAGGCATGCTGTTATTGTATCTTGCTAAACATAATTAAAAATAAAAAATAAAAATAAGCTAATAAGTTATTTTCTTATAACCATGTTTACTTTGTGTAAGATACAAGTTTAAATATAGCAAAAGTTATCTACAAATACACAAAAAATATGAAAAAAATGGAAAATTTAAAAATATATTTTTATTTTCATTGATATATAGAGATAATATCCTTTTTAATAACTTTTTTTAATCATACTATTGTATTCTATTTTATTAATTAAAAATCTAATGTGTATATTGTTAATCTTATGTATTTTTAAATAATATTTATTTACAATTTTTTTAGTAAACTTTACTATGACAATTTGTGTATAACAATATTAATCCATTCAACAAAAGTTTAGAATATTTTTCTATTATTATATATTGTTACATATTATTACTACACTACACACTCTCTTTTTTTTTTTTTTTTCAGAGTAGAAAGGAGTGGATGAATAGAAGGAAAATTACATATCATATAAAAAGTTAAATAATTTTAACACTTCATATTTAAGATGTGTGCAAAAGTAGATAAAGATGCTACTTCGTTTTTGAGATTCGGAATGAACTTGATATGGTGTCCAAAATTTATAACAAGATATTTAAATTTTTTAAATTTGCAAATATTTTTAGTCTCAGTCTTTAAAAAAAATAACTAATTAAAAAAAACATTTCTAGTCTCTTCACACTAATTATTTAAAAATAAGAAATAATTTTAAATTTTAGAGAGAATTAAATTTACATTTATAAAGTTAGAAACATTTTACACCTACTGAGAAAGTTATAAAAAGCGAGATAAATATTACAAGGATGTTAATAATATTTTATCCCCGTTTCTTAGGTGTCATAGAATATATTTAATTAACATTCATAATATATATATATATATAATATAATTAAAAATGAAATGAAAACAAAGATATGGAAAAAGTAATAAACATTATATTAAAATTTAAAATTTAAAATAAAAATATTTTGAAGTTGCGACAGTGTGGAGGAAGATTAAATATTGAATTTCGGTGAAGATAGTACTTTTATAATCACCGTCGTGTTGAGTTGTCGGAAAAAGACAGAAAATGAATAAAAGAAGGGAACCCTCCCTCTGTATAAAAGAGATAAATCGAAAAAGAAGAGAAGAAGAAGAAGAAGAAAATAGAAAGAGATGGGTGCAGAAGCAAACGGCGGCGAGAAGCAACTGAAATTTCTGATCTACGGTCGAACCGGTTGGATTGGTGGTTTGCTGGGTAAGCTGTGCGAAGAGCGAGGCATCGAATACGAGTACGGAAGCGGGAGACTGGAGAACCGGTTGTCATTGGAGGCGGACATAACGGCGGTGAAGCCCAGCCACGTGTTCAACGCCGCCGGAGTGACCGGCAGGCCGAATGTGGACTGGTGCGAATCTCACAAGCTTGAAACCATCCGCACCAACGTCGTCGGCACTCTCACCCTGGCCGACGTCTGCCGTCAAAACAACCTCATTCTCATTAACTACGCCACCGGCTGCATCTTCGAGTACGACTCCTCCCACACCGTCCGATCAGGCATTGCCTTCAAGGAACACGATACTCCCAACTTCACCGGATCCTTCTACTCCAAGACAAAGGCCATGGTATATATATATATATATATATATATATATATATATATATATATATATATATATATATATATATATATATATGCTACTCTCTATCTCTTTCTCAACGTTAATTAATTACGTCATCATGTGATGGCTGGCACAGGTGGAGGATCTGCTTCGGAACTACGACAACGTCTGCACCTTGCGTGTGAGGATGCCCATTTCCTCGGATTTGTCGAACCCTCGCAATTTCATCACCAAGATCACTCGATACCACAAGGTTGTCGACATTCCCAACTCCATGACCGTACTCGACGAGCTCATCCCGATCTCGGTGGAGATGGCGAAGAGGAATCTGACTGGGATCTGGAACTTCACCAACCCTGGAGTGGTTAGCCACAACGAGATTCTGGAGATGTACAGAGAATACGTGGATCCCAGTTTCAGTTGGAAGAACTTCAGTTTGGAGGAGCAGGCTAAGGTGATTGTTGCTCCCAGAAGCAACAACGAGCTTGATGCCTCTAAGTTGAAGAAGGAGTTTCCTCATCTTCTCTCCATCAAGGACTCCCTCCTTAAATACGTCTTTCACCCCAATTCCAAGAACCCTAAACTCCTCGTTTAACGTTCTTAGTTTTCAGATCTTGTGTTGTTGTTGTTGCTGCATGTCATTTTCAATCTATCTTCTATTTCTTTCTCCACGTATCCTATCATTCGAGTCTAGTTCACTATTTACGGATCATTTTTGTGTTTGTTTCTGACACACTGCATGATGCATTAGCTGCCAACTGCTGGATATTTTTTAAATATATTGTTGATATGCATTATTTTAGTATTTTAAAATATATTAAAATTATTTTTAATATATCAAATAGTATATTTTGCATGTATAATATCCGGACTGGAAAGGACATGCTGTTTCATTTTGGGCTAAAATAATGATTCATTTACTAAGGATTTTTGTTAATATCATTCTAACCACCGAAATACATTGACAATATGCAATAGTGTATAAACTCTCATAGTCAGCATCGTTGGATTACCTAGGAATGGGTATGAAATGATAAGGGTTCAGGTTGCACATGAATAATATCTATTTCAACCTAATCTTTAGTCAAAAATTTCATTCATTATTCGTCTATTATTCGTTTGAATACTTATGTGTTTTTTAAATTTGTAGGTATGATTGATATCTAAAAAAATATTTTATAAAATTTTAAAATAAAATTACCAAAAAATAAATAAAAATTATTTAATTTAATTTTAATTAAATTAAATTTAATAAAATATAAATTTAATAAAATATAAATTAAACTTTAATTTTAATTTTTTTCGATAACAGATACTTACGAATACAGATAGAATGATATCTACCAGACTCATTTATAAATGGGTTTTAAAATACCCGCTACTCGGGGATACCAACTATTTATCATAGGTTTGATCTCTAGATACCTACAAACATAAATATTTTTGTCATCTCGGATAAGAATATAAGTAATATCCAATAAATATATATATATATATATATATATATATTATATTTAACATCTATATAATTTCAATTGCTTATTCCAATTTGATAACAATAATAAGATGGTTCCTTCAAGAGGAATTAAGTAAAGTTTTGGGTCATTGTGTTCTTAATAAAAACTGCAATTATCTTCTTTCAAGCAATGTGGAGTCTTTCCTTTGCACCAAGAATTGGTTGTTTGTATTTGATTTCAAAGGTACAAACAAGTATGTCTGAAGTTTGAATTAAAGTTTTTAATTTATTGCAATTTATGTGTTTAGTTTTATGATGAATTAAAATAATTATTTATGGAAAAAGCTTCTGAAAGTAAAAATCTATCACATAATGATAAAATTAGTTATAATTGATTAATGAATTTGACGTTGTTATGTATTATCTTGTGATAATTTTATATTTTTTATTATGTAATTTAATATTCAACTTATTTTGTATTTGACTTCAAATAAAATCACTTTTTTAGTTATACTTTGACGAGTGCGAGAAAGTCCATCTAACCCACAATTGTGCAGGGTTTGACGATTTACTAAATGGAAGCTCATTTAAGATGTAATTTATACGAACACACTTTTTATTTATTTATTTATTACGGTTTTATATGATGTAAGCTATACGAACATTCATTTTAACCTTAATTATGTATGTACAGAATTATGTTCCGAGATTTGTATAACTTTTCATAACTATATGATATTTGATGTTTTATGCTATTTAAGATGGATACAATCTACGGGTCTGAGTAATGAAATTTAATATTTAATGAAATTAACATATTTTTCCCATGATATCTTTAGTTATATAAAGATTTGATGTTTTAAGAAGTCATTAAATAGTTCTGAATTAACAAATTGTTTATATTATATAAAGAAATTAGTTGCGTAAAAAAAAGAAGAAGTTAATATTACTTGTTTGTTGGCAGTACATATTTTGTTTCATTTCTATAATTTTGTTCATCAAAATTGTTGCATAAAAAAGAAAAAAAGAAAGTTAATATTACTTGGTTGGTGGCAGTATATATTTTGTTTCATTTCTATAATTTTGTTCATCAAATCAAGACACTTTAAATTTTGTATTTTCTTAAATATTTTTATTTATTTTTTATTTTATCATGTAAACTAATATTTTGATAAACAAAATTATATAATTATTTTAATTTTGTAACTCATTCTTATAAGTATAATTTTAGTATCATAAATGTATAAAGATGTTTTTATTTATTATAATATAATAATTTAATATTTATTGTCATAAATCTTAATTATCATCCTCCACAATAGACTAAAATTTAAAAATAACTATTTTTTATATTTTAATCTTATTTTATTTATGCAATTTCACTGTAATATAATTTTTATTAGATTATAAAAAAAGAGATTTATTTAGTGTAACAAATATTTGGTAAAGTAATTTTTGGTGAACTAATAAGTTTTAGATCATTATACATGAAAATATGAGTTAGAGCTGAATATGAGATTTTTATTCTCACATCCAACCTTTGGTGACATACTATTATGCTCCAAAAATACCATTCATTTAGGTATGAAAATTGAGCCCATACATCTCCCATCATGCTTAACCTAAGTATGTGTGAGACAATAGATTCGCTTAATCTCTCAGATCCACCTGTTTACCCCACATAAACTGTTTTTTGTTTTAGTTGATTTAGTTCAGAATTATATTTTATATTCTATAATTTTTTAGTTATGCTTGTTAATTGCTTTTTTTTTTTTCATGTATAGATTATGAGTGAAATAGATATGATATATACAAGAGAAACATTTATGGCAAAAAAAAGACAAAAGGTGACTGAAGTCACATGGCTTTTAGCACATGGAAGGAGGGAACAAATATCTATAAAAATTTAATTTTTAAAAGATAATTCATCTTACCTAATAAAATAAACAAAGTTATTACAATCTATTCTTATTCAACGGATTCTCATTCATAAAATGCGAAAAAGAAAAAATACCCAAAAAAATAAAATTTAGACTTGAGTAAATACATCTAATAGCATAAAATAATTGAACCAAGAACACTCACCACCCATAAATGATTACCTAAGCAAATAACAATACCCTTCTTCATTCTAGGCGAAGTTGGCTATCATTGAACATTTTCAACATTAGTGGCCATTGGCGATCACACCATTAGCAACCACACCGTTCGCGGCGGGAGTAGAACGGCTTTCTTTAGTTTTCTCTGAATAAAATCTCCGATACATGGAGTCAACTTCAGTGAGATAGAATGTGCCCGGAGATAAAAGGCTACTGTCCTTGCTTGTCACAAATTCCTTAGCACCATACCTATGCTCCATTAGCTTCAGGGTTTCAACAAACTCCTCCGGTGGAAACTGCATCAGAAAAACACTCATCAAAAGACTATTAAACACAGGACTTAGTTTTCACCATCTTAACAAACATTACGACAATGATCTTAACAAAGGACTGATTGGATTCAATCGTTTACATAGGTTGACATCTATTGTATCCATCTTTAAGTTCTAAGATACTTTAGAGAACGACATATCTATTTTTGAAGTTTCTAAAATTTCAGTAAAGAAATAGGAAAAAGAAAAATTCTTAGCACCTATATATGCAAGCTTGATTCAGTTAAATTCAAGGGAATAGTTTTCCCCCTTTAAAAATATCATTATCCTTAAAAATAATGCCCCAAACAATTCCAAAACTGGCACTACTCTCCCCTTCTCCGCTATTTGTTCCCCTCCTGTTTACCGATTATTCTCTTAAAAATGTCCAGCCGTCATTTTATTTGGATAGTTATCAAAAGTAACAGATCATCGCTGGTCTAATAATCTGCTGCAATATTTCTATTCATTCTAGCAAGACCTCTCGATTGGAGGCCAAACAGTATCTCTGTCCGATGAAAAATTCGTCAGTTGTCAATCAAATGTTTGTTACAAAAAAACATATTCTTATGCTTTTGGCATGCCCACCTTCGATTCAATATTAAACCAGAAAAGCAAATGAGGAATACGTCCATATTTGATTAGACTTTTATAGATCATTACCTCGTGTCTTGACTTCAATTTTCCATCGACATCCATCACTCTAGCGATGTTTGACAAGCTAAATGGATGTTGAATATCTCGTAATTTCAAAGAAAATATTGTGGAAGTTAAGCCACTTCCGTATGAGAATAATATCACCCTCTTACCAGCCTGACAATTGAAATATGAAAATATTCATTAGAAAGCCCAAAACAATTACGCAACGAACTTTATTTGCGGTAGTGGTCAGGACATTCACCAATGTGCTATGTTTGTTGTGAATAAGGGATGCAAATGCTGCATAGAGAGACGCGGTGTACATGTTGCCGACTTGCTTTGGTATCAAAGTTGTTGGCTGTACCTTCTCGTCATACAGAGGCTTCGCAACTTGCTGGGATGTCTGCAAATCAATAATATTGCACATCAGCAAAAAAGTTAAAAATGCTGTTCGTTTCCAATAGAATTGTATATATGTGAACCTACAGCTGTTTGACAACTCAAGATCGAAAAGGAAAACTAATCAATATCTAAGAGAAAAAACAGATTATGGATTTCGAGGGGGTAGGTTCTTAGACCTTTTCAAGATCCCGACTTTGGTAGCTCTCATCACCAGATAAATTTGCAAAAGGTCCCAGCTTTTCTTTGGCATCCTCATCCACAGAGCTGCAATCATAACCAATTTTAGAACATCCATACCACACATTAACTGATAAAATAATTCTAGATGATGGAGAAATAAAGAGGACCTGGCATTCCTCAAAAAGTCATTGAAATACAGCCGTGCAAAACTCTTCTGTACAAGCTGCAGAAGCAAGTGGAATTAGACGAAACATACCAATAAATATACTGAAGAAAAAAAATGTACATATTAATTAAAAAGATCCATCAATGAGATACCGAACTGTATAGAACATGTTATAGGCATTATTATGCATCATGTGGAGTTGGGAGATTAAACAATAGATCCTTCAGAAGAAAAACTACCTTGTTGTAAGGTGAGTGAAAAACAAAGTATGCAGCATCAGAAAGAGAAAATTGTTTTCCCTCGAATTTCTCATACCTGCAAAGTAGATATAGGTAGGTACTTCACTGATCAGTTGTTACTATTGATGTTTTGAACACAATGAGTGTTAATACAGATATTCCTATTTAATGAGTCTAACTGGTGATTTTAGTTAAAATAAATGTTAATCAATAATAAGGATACGCTGTTAGCATAGAATGTTTATCAAACAGAAGAATCTTTTTTTCCTCAGTGTTATGCACAAATCTCGTTATTAGATCATTTAAGATTTTGAAAATGTGATTTAGTTCACAAAAAATTGTCAATAGGACAGGGTAGGTCAGACCCAATTTGCATCAAGCCAGCAGAATGTGGATTAAACTCAAATTTTTATTGGGTTCTTTTGAGCTGACACTTCCAATCAATTTGAAAGGATCCAATTTTATATTTATATTGATAAAACATATTCAAAAGAACTAAAATTAACAATAAAGACTTACTTGTGACAGAAACTCTTGTAGCAAGAATCAAGAGCCATGAGGTAACAAGTTTGTGAAAGCTTTCCATCAACAACCTACAACAAAAAAAATGAGTACATAGCAGTTGACATTCTGAAACATCAGTGGGTTATGGGTGAAAGTAAAATGGACACGGACAATCAAAATGCTATCCTTCATGGCATATCAAAACAAAAATAAAGTGCAACTTGCAAGGATAATTTTAACCGTCACGCTGGCAAATAATTGCAAGTTGTTATTCAAAGGATATGATCCCACAAGTCAAAGGGAGTAAAAAACTTACTGGATATTCACTAGCAAGATTTGGCTTGTAAAAATCATAAACATGAGACATGTGACTTCCTCTATATTTGCTTTCAAAAGAAATGGGAGCATCAGGACCAATTAGCATGGCAATAGCAGCAGCTCCTCCAGTAGGTCGAGCAGGTCCTTCAGCATAGACCTGAGAAGGGAAACATTTGAAACAAACTTGAAATTAATCTACCATATAATCTTAAGACTTTGAATGAGGAACTCAGGACTTTGAATAAGGAACGTGTATTGTTCTGGTGGCAAATAAGAGAGTCACACCAAGTTTAGTATGCTGCATATAGTCCAGAATGATTAGAAAATTATCTTACAGCACTGTCAGTGCAGACAACAAGTCCATAGCGTCCATCCCATGAGTTGCTCTCCACCCAATTGACACAGTTAAACAGAGCGGCAGTTCCCCCATAGCATGCATTAGTTGAATCAACACCCTCAATGTCAGTATTTCCGCATTTCTGTTCATTTCAAAAGGGCATTCATTTAGAGAGGAAAGTAAAGGAGAATTGGATGAAAGATCAATAAAATTATAAATGAGAGAAAAAACCCCATCAGATAATTAACATTGTAATTGTCCAATAAGACAGTAAAACATTATGATGATGGTAACTGGTTACTATTAGGATGAAAAACGCACAGTTGTCAGCAAGTAAATAGGCATTTAAATTACAATTAGAGGATGAACATGCCAATCTATTGTGACAGGGAGAATCACATAACAATGATCCAAGAGGTTAGACTCGAAAAGTATACCTCAAAAATCTGCATAAGGAATGTTTTGATGGATTTGCTTTTGTCTATCACAGTCTCACTTCCAACTTCGAGGCGACCAATTTGTTTAGCATCAATTTCATACTTCTCAAGAAGAGAAGTAACGACTGTCAAACTGAAGATGCGATATTAGTTTTGAAGAAGTGAGATTAGGAATATTATTAATTGTAAGGTATAAGATAAATCTTCAGCACTGGAGTCCTATTCAATATTAAACATTCCAAAACAAGGAGCCTTAGTGTGACATATATTAAGATGGCTTCAAAATTCAACAGTATATCTAGTGTCATCCAAGACAGATAAAAAAATAAAACAACTTTAAGACTAAAATATCACATAAGGTTAAAAGATTTATTTTAATCAAACAGATACAATGTTAAGTGTACGTAATGTAAAATTGTAGTGACCTTGGTGAGGTTTTAAATGGTTATGACAACATCAAATAGGTCAGGTTCTTTATTTCAGTGTCTGCTGAAAAATTTTGACGGAGCTAAATCTTCATCATGGGTGGTGTTAACCAGATCACCAACTTACATGTTCTCCAAAAAGGGTTCACCAAACCATCTGGTAAAGCTTGTAAGTAGTAAAACTTACTTTAGCATTTCCAAAATATGACGTATTATGATATCCTAGTCAATAAATGACAAGGATAAACCAGAAAGAGGGAAACTAACTACAAGCAACATCAACTCCAAATACAATGCAACTCATAAGACTATCATAAACAAAAAACAGAGACTATCAAAATCAGAGTAGAAACCTCATTGAGATGACATCTTCTACTTCAGTACAGAAAGACATGCAATCTTGGCCAAGTCCAATGGTGTACTTCCCTTTGCTGGCACCATCATGAGTCTCCAATGCTTCCTACACGAGGTTATGTGAAGAAAATGAAAATCTCGAAATAAAAAAAAAGTCAAGGCAACCTCAATTTTACATCAGTGAGATAATAAAAAGTAAAAAAATAAAAAAAGTTCGACATGCATTGCTCCGGAAGCATTGAGAATACGGTATTGTTTTTTAAGGAAAAAGAATCACGGGCTAATCAATTTGGTCCAGTTTTTTCCCCACTATTGATTTCCGGCTAGTTCCTTTCACTCGAGAACTATAATCTAACAAAAAGTGAAAAAAAAATGGAAAACAAATCTCAGACCCTACATCATGACTTTCAACTAAAAATGATTGGAAAATCGATTTTATGCGCTCCTAAGAAACCTGTATCGATGCGATCCAGCCCCGGGTGATTGAAATAAGGTACAAGCTGAAAAGATACCCCACTCCCAAACTCCAGACGCTTATTATTTAATTAGACAGTTGGCTTGAGCATCTTGAGACAAATTTATTGTTCCAAAACCTTAAATTAAGCGAGTGACAGCAACAGAAGACGGAAAACGAAATTGCCGTGACATATCGAAGAGCTTGGATGGTTGTTTTTGAAAACGTTAAAGAAAGAAGTAAAAGTGAAAGGAAGAAAGTTGAAAAGAAACAGAGAGAAAATGAAAGTTGGTGGAGTGACCTGCTGAACGCATGCTGGAGGGAAGTAGATGTCAATGGCGAGAATCCCTACGTTCTTTGCCATTTTGTGCTCACCGCTTCCAAATGCGAACAATCAAAATGAATGGTCTCTTGATCGAATGGAACCGAACACAGAACACAAGATCCCAAAGAAAGATAGAGAAAGGGAGTAGTGAGTTGTGCAGTGACTCACTCACATGGGACGTGTTGGGAACTTAGCGCATATATATATATATATATATAAAGGAATTTCGTTAGGGAAACAGCCACCAACCCCCAATGATCTGGTGCGGTAAGGTGTACGTGTACCCAAGGGCTCCCCTCTTTCATGCATCTCCAACTGACTAAATGCAGACAGCGTGACTGAACCCCCACTGCACACAAACACAACATATCACTCTTTTTCTCTCTTTTAACCCTCACTTCTTCTCTTTTTTTTCCTTTTTTTTTAATTTTATTATATATATATATATATATATATATATATATATATGAATTTCATTTTTTTAATATGTTTATATAAGACTTACATATGTTTTTCTTCTTCTAATTTTTTAAAATATTAATCTAAGTTAATCTTTGATTTAATATTTTAACTAAATTTTGTTAAATCTATTTAATATTTTAAAAATATTTTTCAACTAACATTCAAATAAAAATATATTAAATGGTATAAATAATTTAAATATTATTATATAATCTAATGAAAAGAATTAAATTTACATATTTTAAAAATTAAAAAATTAAGTTGAATTAGAGTTTTGAAAAAAAATAAATTCCAGTTTTCACTTAAAAAAAATATTTAACCTTATATATGATGCTTATTTTAAAGTTTATTATTATCCTAAAAAAATAATAAAAACTAACCAGTAATCTTCCATGCACTTTTTTTTCCTTGTTGCTTATATTTATGTGAATAAAAGAATATATTTAACGCGATGACAAATCAGATTTAGATTTGGAAAATAATTATATTAGTAGTGGAACATAAATTATATACACTCATGATTGGGAATACAGATATATGAATTTAAGGAACAAATATAAACTGATGTTAATGAACTCTTTAACTTAGCTGCTCAATTATTATCGATGTTTTCAAAATTTAACTAGTGAATATATTGAGGATTGAATCATGGTTAAATTGATATTGATATTAATAAAATAATAATCAAATGATATTAAAATAAAAAATTTAATAATAAAAATTAAAAATAGACAACACTGTATTTTTCATATTTAAATGAAATATAGAATTATAAATCAAATAGTAATCCTTAAACTAAAGTTTCAACTACATATATACTTATAATAATAAAACTATATTTGAAACAAAAGAAAGTGATAAATATTTTAATTTTACTTTTATTTTTGTCAGAAAAAAGATAAAAGAATTTTTTTTCAAGATTAACGAAGTAAGGTTTTTTTTTCTTTCAAAACTTTCCATTTTAAAACTAATTTATTCGTTTATTTAATTACATAAATAGTTAATATTTCGGTTTGATTCGTCTAGTTTCAATCGAATTTTGATTCATTAATTTAGATGCATGCGTATTTCTCACTCAAAATTCTTTATTCTGTATTTAAAGTAATACAACCAAAAATTAATAGAAGTGAGTTTTGGCTTCAATATTTATATATATTTTTTTTTCTATAAATATGATTAATCAGTTAAGACTTTACCTAAAATCAGTCTAGCTCCACTGCCAGAAATTAATGATTTAAAAAAAATGCTTTAATAATATTTATTTGTGAAAAATAATTCTACAGTATCTTTATTTAAAAAGTCAAATAAGAGAGACAAATGAGGACTTGACAACTTTAAAGTTTAAAAATCACGTGCTGTTGCTAAGCCGGTCATGGATGGATCCTTCTGGCTCTCACGGTCCATGCTTGCCAATGTTTGTTTCTTAAACTTTGTTTTCAAAACAAAGAAATAAAATTAATTTATTTAAAAGAAAATGAAATTATATATAAGTTAATTTAAAAAAGATTTATTTTTAACTTGTATATAAATTACTTCTGCTTTTTTTTTTAGTTAACCACTTACTTAACAAACCTTTTTTTCCTTTCCTAAAGGGGAAGGCTTAAGAAATAGTTGGTAAAACCAAAGTAAAATCAAATCTGTTTTGGCATTTTGCATTCATATTCGTAGAATTTGGTTGATAAAATGTTGTGTTTGACACTCCAATGGAATCTTGGATGAGTGATTACGCAATATTCATGGCACAAAATTAAGCAAAATGAACTTGTATGAATTTTTATTTTTTGGTTAAATATGTTTTTTTTTTCCTTAACTTTAAGTGAAAACTGAAATTAGTTCCTATTCGAAATTTTGGTCCAATTTAGTCTTTCAACTTCAAAATTGTTTGAATTTAGTTTTTTTAACCAAATTTTGTTAAATTTATTTGATGTTTCAGATGTGTTTCATGATAGTTTCTTAACTAATATTGAAACAAAATTGTGTTAAACGGTGTAAATATCTCAAATGCTATCATGAGATGCGTTTGAAACGTTAACTAAATTTAACAAACTTTGCTTGAAATGACTAAATTCATTCAGTTCTGAAATTAGGAAACTAAATTTGGTCAAAGTTTCGATGAAAGACTAATTGCAATTTTTACTGAAAACTGAGGGACCAAAAACATATTTTACCATTTTTTTTTTCAAACTTAGGATTAAATTGTTAGGAATCCAGTGTAAATCTAAGTTTTATATTGAGTAAATATATAAAAATTGAGCATCGTATAAAAATAAAGACCCATAAACTCATTATCTTAAAATTTTGTATTAAAAGTAGTGTTAATCCCTTATATGTGGGTTGAACTCATATCTTATTGGTATCATACTTTTTTTAGTGGTCTTTTAGAAAGACTCAAATATAAATTTACTTTGATATATATAAATTAGATTTAAAGTTAATTATTTTAAATATTATTTCGAATTTCATTATCGGTATCTATTCACAAATTCACGTGCAGTTGCAAACTTAAACGTAAGTAACGGAGGATTTATTATAATTGTATCCATGTGAGACTTTACTTTGAATTACATCACAAATCAGTTGTTGCCTTCGCATGCAACTATGTCTTCCTACAGATAAATCTTACGTTAGTTATTATTATTCGCATATAACCATGTATGTTTTTTTCTTTTTTATGTATTTCAACTTATTTCAAACATCATTTTATTTTTGGTATGTAATGAAATGTTAGGACATGAAGTTAGTTCCTTACCCGTCTAACCATATTGCTTTCCTTAGCACACTACATCTTGTTATAACATTTATGGTTGGTAAAGGGACCATTTAACTATAATTTCTCTAACACGAGATAAATGAGCAAATATTTTATAAATTTAAGGGTTGATGGCGAGCTTAAACGGGTTTAGCCTTATATTAATAATCGCATCAAATTGAAGCATTTAAACTATAACTACGGGTTAAACAAAATAAGTTGAATATTCTAAATATCATTTAACTCAAATTATATTGCTTATTAAATATTTTAAAAATTACTAAATGCAAAAGTTGAATATTGTAAAATTTTAGGGTATAACTTTTTTTTTTTCAATTGAATACAATTTTGAGGGAAATTAAGAAAATTACTAAATGCAGTGTTATGATTGCCTCGCGCTGCACGTTGGCAATAACAAAAGGTGATAAATTTGGTTATTGAATACTAAGTTGCAATAAATGATTATTTATCTACCTCACTTTCCACGCCCAACACGAGGCCACACGGTAAGGTTTTATTTTTTCGTCACACGAATGTGCAACTATAAGACTATTTTTATTTTTTTCTATTTTCCTGTGTTAGGTTTTGGAGGGATTTTTTTGGCACTATTTGGATTCAACGTTAACGAGGAAGATTAAACTTATAGACAAAGACAACAAAATAGTATTTTATTAATTTATAATATATTTAACATGCTATCAGTTCTTAATTCAAGAATAATTGCATTAATAAAACTTAAGAGTACTTAATTTTTTATGCTATTTAGAAAAATAAATAAAGAAGAAGTAGAGTTTCACTCAACCACTCACACGATAAATCTAGCGTAAATTAATAAAGAAAACTTGAATTCTGTTTGGGTAATAATATTAAAATCATCTAAAATCTAAAACTTGTCTTCATTTTATATTTGTAATAATTTCAAATTAGAGTGCTTATTATTATTATTATTTTGTTAAATCTACTCTCAGGTTCCATAACAACATATACATTAACAATTATCCGAATTTATTGTGTAAAATATAAATGATTGGACATCTAAATATAAAATGAGAGAATATATAATATTATACCGATGAATTTTACATACCAAACTTAGTGCACACAAATAACAATGTAGAAATACCTATTCACCTCTAACTTTTAATATTTTCGTCTACTTGGTTTAAAATTAGTGAGAGTTGAATATTTCATTTCTATAATGGCTCTTAAACTCAACACATTTTTATACCTTGTAATAAGAATTGTTTATTTTAGAACCGTGTTCACAAACACAACCAACAAATTATCTCCTCATACCATAGTGGAACAAACGCAAGAACAATTTACTGCTTTTATCTTAAGGAATTTATGAAAATATGCGAAAAAAAGAAAGAAAATGAGTACAAGAATTTGATGTGGAGATGTAATTAATAATTGTAGAGGTGCAGGAAGCAATAGCTATAGTCTTTCCATGTCTACCATTTTTTTTTTCATTTCATACGTTTTTTTTTAATCCACTTATATATGCTCCAACATCAAAGATTCTTTGCTTTGTGGCTTTCAATAAATTACAATTTGACAGTTTAGAGAACTTTAATTATTTAAAAAAAAAGCTTTACAGTATTTAATATTTCTAACTCGTTAAATTTTGGCTTGATGGATGCCTTGTTTAAAGTTTTTTTTTTAATCAAGATATTTTATTTTGAGTTAAAACTTATTAGAGTTTTCAAATTTATTCGATGTAGGTTTTGCTTGTAATGTGGTGAATTTGGATAAATTCCAATTATTACAATAAACATATTAATTCGCCTTAACAAGGATCAAACAGTTACCTGGGTCAAGGATCAAAAGCTTATTCAACATTGGATTCAAGAAACAAAGGGCTTTAACAATTCAATTTGAACTTCAATCTCTGTCACTAGAAGAACCCGTCCCACATTCTTAAAATTTAAGTTAGTTTATATTTATAGAGATTCTGCACTGTTTAAAAAGTTGAAAACAAGCTTTCGTGGGACTTTTAAGATGTCCAGTTTTAAGCCAACAATACACATTTACTTTTCAATTTTCTAAAAACAAGTTACATTAAATTATTAACCACATTTTAATTTGAACAACATATCTTAATTTAAACAGTAAATAAGAACAAATAAAGAAAAAGAAATGAATGAATTTTTGCCCTATAATAGTCCTACCCAACTTATCACAATGAATTGCATCCATCCAGTGGAAGATACCTATAGTTTCTATCCAGAACAGAGACTGAATTATAGTTTCAGTAACCTGCATTATTTTTGGTACGATAGGAAAAAGAGAAAATAAAAAGAACCCCTTTAAACTTTTGAAAGTAAATCTAAAGGGTTGGAAGCAGATCTGCTACACCACTGGTCAGGAGGAATACTCAGAAAGTGAAAACTGGTTGAAGAAAGTAGTGTGATTGAACAAGTAGGTTACGATAGAGATAAGAAAGTAGAGAGAAGATGATGGAATTTGATAAGCTACATATTGATTAATACAAATGGTCTCGGGTGTAAATCTTTTACAAGCTTCTCGTTGCTGCTTCCACTAGATCTTTATTTGCCTTACGTAATCGTTGGCAAACAAAGTATTAGTGGAAAAAGCAAAAAGAAGCTAAGGGTAAGAACCCAGGCCATACAAAAGAAAACTTAAACTGTCTACATATTGCTTTCACCTTGTATAATCCCCTTCTATGCATTATCTCAGTTCTTCCAAAACGTGCTTCTGCACTGCCTCTATCCGACGAGAAAAGCCCATGGAGATACCATACCACCCAAATAGCACGAAAAAAAGAAGCTTTCAAACTCTTTCCACCTTTTAGCTGGAGTAATGCCAATAACATAACTCTAAACTCGCAAAAGAGAACAATGCTTCTCTACCACAGATTCTGGACATGTTTCAAATCAAAGGTAGAAAAACAACGTTGCTGTTTGTGACTGTAGAGTCGAGGCACTACTAACACTTCCCACTAGAAAACACGACTTCTCTGTTCTGGTAGTCTGCATCGAGACTGCCACCATTTTTTGTGTCATCACGTCCTGACCATTTTTTCTTCTGGATCCTCGACATTTTTGGATTAACGATTTCAAGAGCACGAAGAATGCATTTGCGGTATGAAAAATCTTCAACAGTTCCATCAGTTCGTACTATATGGAAGCAGCGGCTATCCTTAAATTTAGGATGCCATCCAACCTGTGACCGAGAGCAAGAACAAACTTCATTACTCGATACATTTTAACTAGCAAAAGAAGCACGATTGATGCAGTATCTCCTCATTATTTACATAGCTGCTATATCATTATCACTAATAGGGATTACTACTTGAAAGCTACTACGTAATCATAATTATCAATTCCTAATGGCGGCATAATGCTTTAGTGGGACGTGGATTACTTCTATTTTAAATATTATACAAAGCTACTTTTATACTACAGCTAGAAATACTCAAAAGCCAAAACAGTAAATGGCCAGCATTAAAGAAATTCATGATAAATAAGACAATCACATTAGATCCAGGGGCAACAAGAACACAGTAATGAAGTCGAGGTATGAAAGACGATGGTGAAAATTAATAAAAACTAGCATAACACGTTAGATAAAAAATTAGCAAAATATGAACTTGCAAATCTAAAGGAAGAAAAAGAACTGAACATGCAGGAAAAAAGAAAAATAGCTCAGTAAACTTTGAAGAGTAAAGGAAACAAGACAACTTTTTGTGTAAATGTTGAAGGAAGAGTTTCAAATCCTATATTATGATTCTCAAGCAAAAATCACATTAGAAAATTTAGGAGAAATCACATTTTTGAAAACCCAAAACAAAATTGTTTCAAGGGTAAATTTTCATAATGAACTAACACACAAATAAAATAAAAAAAGACTTTTCAAGGGAACTTTCAAGAGGAATGTGAAGTGCGCTTCAATTTGATGTGCATTGCCTTTAAGCGCATTAAGACAAAACCAAGAAGAAACAAAATTATTTTTGTACCGCAAATCCAAAACCTTCACAAGAGAACACATACCTTAATGTCCTGTGGTCCAGTACCTAACTTCTCACTTCTACGAGGATGAAAATTCAGAACTCTTAGCATTGTAGATCTGTCAAACTCACTTACCAGCTCATCAATTGCATACCTACATAGACAACAGCCCAAATGTACAATTATTCTGCATGTCATAGATCCACAATCACAGAAGCGATCTTAGACAACCATACAAAACTGTGTCAAGATATACCTTGAGTTTGGCAACAATATATATAAAGTAGATATCAGAACCAATTTGTTATATTAGTTATTTGCTTCTGAAAATAACTACTGAGATAAATAGATAGAAATAAGTCCAAGATATTTGTAGTTGGTCTTATAATACTTTATACCAAACAAAGTGAAATAGCTACATAGAAAATGTAGCTAAGAACCAATTTGCTCCACGTTTAAGCTAGGTTGAGTCTCAAGATAGTGTTCGTATCTCTCATAAGTCTAAGGAACTCATTACTCAATGAAAAACTATTCTAAAATAATAAATAAGGACAATAAAATTTAACCAATAGCAAGAAAAAACCAAAGCATAATAAACACAAGCTTCCACCTGTATAAAAATTACTACAAAGTAGAAAGTAGCTAAGTGGAACTGCCTAACTGCAAGAAACAACCATGGCATAACAATACGTACAACCAGCTGTACCATATAATATTAGTTCGTGCTATATATGATGTGAATGTCATACATAGAATATACAGAACTATGTTCCATTAAAAAACACACAGAGTTTAGAAAAGGCTACAGTTCTTACTTGTTCAATATGCACCTTGAAGATTTAGTCAGGTCCTGAATATCATTTACCGTCACAAAATTTCTTACAATGTTTTTCCACTGTTTTCCCTCTTTAAAGGCATAACCTTTTTTATGCCTGAACTCAGAACCACATTTGTCAGATGAATAGTTGTGAGAATATACACCAATCTTATTGTTCGGCTTGTCAAAACTGGCTTCTAGCAGCTTATACACATCTACAGACTTGGCAACCTCATGTCCCTGATAAAATAAAATGTCGGACCATTGTAAATGACGGTATTACATGTACAACTTGCATGCTACAAGATAACTTTTCTACATAACAACCTAGAAACTCTTCCAAGTCCATCTTTTTTTCGGTATAAACCTTAATTTTTTGTCAGAGAAATGGTTAAGATAGTAAATTCACTAATAAAAAAACGAAAATGTTTGAATTGAAAATGGCAATTGGAGAAACAAAGGTCAAACGTTTTAACAATCTCATGATATGGAAAGCAGCTAAAAGTGTTTATAGAATGCATAACTCGCACTTATACTTGAAAGGTTCGCAGTAAAAAAGTCAGAAAGTCAACAAATAGGATGCTGCATTCTTGGGAGAAGTTGGTCAAACATTTTGTTACTGAAGTGAAATTCTTCTAACTTGCACATACCAGCCATATAAGTTTTCTATTAAAAAATTAACACTTTTAGGGCAATAAAAGCACAGGTACATTCCTGGGTTCTTTAAAAATCAACTCTTATATTATAAATATTAAAAACACTTTTTGGAGTTTTTATCACTCACACTGACCTTATATTATATATTAAGCATTTAATTTTATTTTTCAACTTCTTATTACTTTCTAATATACTTCTTAATTTTTTTTTCAATTTTTATTTAATATAACAACTAGTTCAAAAGTTTTTTTCTTGGCTATCTCAAACGAGTCTTGTCTTTATTTGTAAATTTAAATTTGTTAACCACTTTTCTACGTTGTTATAAGTTGTATCAGTATAAATTCTTAATCATAAATCCAAAATTTAATTTATATATTCAAAATATTTGTTTATTGTAAACATTAATTATAATATAATTTATGCAGTGAAAAAATTTTATTATTAAAAAAATAACCATTTATGACCTCCATTGCACCTTGGGTGGGGTCTCGCTCTGAAGTCTGCTCAAGTCGTAGAGACTTCATCATAATTTGTGAAGAGGGGGCCTGCATTCGTGCGGCCCCTGTTAAATAAAACATTTATCTTATACATTAAAAGACTAAAATGCTTGTATTGTAGAATAATCTTAATGATACATAATACATTAAATCTGAATGGAAGCAAGAAAATTAATTAATAGATAAGAAAACCAATACCTTCTCTGAATATATGATATCAAACAGTCCACTTGTCCCCATAGGGGGACAGTTTCCCCAAGCCAATGCATCCAGGCTGCCCTGGAGATTATCCATAACTCCAGACTTGGCAGCTTTTATAAAGCTCCTACCTGGGTTCTGCAATAACATTTGATAATTTCGACATGAATTATGCATGGGTTACCAAAATCTTAAAACATAAGAAATCATAGAGCATTGACTGAATAACAAATGTGAAAACTGACGGAAAAGCATGCTTGCACGAACGGTGTTGAAACGGACGCATGTTGTCGTTGCAGTGCCATGCCTTTAGCATTTAATCCCACAAACTCTCCACTAGCTGACAGACTATTGGCAAGAAGACGCAGATGCTTAGGAAGGATGGACTTTCCAGTATCACATATTGCAGATGCCAAACTCTACATGTAAACCATATGCCAGCAAATTAAATATGCATATATATACTACCATTATTTCATTTGGAACCTAAAAAAAAGAAAGGAATGTTTTTAATCATTCACACCTTGTAATAATATTGCCAGGCTACATCAATTCCAAAGGCTGATGAGATATAATTAATGTTGTCTGGATGACTCCGTGGCCAGTCAATTAGCTGCATTATCTTGTGACAATGATTTACAAGTACACCCCAGAACCTTCCAGTGTTACCCTCGCTGGCCACAATAACCCTCAAGTACAGTTCACCAGAAGAACCATTGTAAGAGTTTGTTACTTTTGATTGATTATTCCAGAGAATATCAACCTTCTTGATGTCCATAAATCCTAAATAACATTTCACGAATTCATAATAATGACAAAATATGAGTATATTTTACAACGCCGAGTAATACATATCTGTGCATGAGTCAGATGCAGTAAAGTTGGTCATAGGAAACCAAATCTATATTTCGAAATAATTCACCTATTTTATTTACAATTGTGTGCTTCTAACGTGGGTCCTCCTAAAAGAGAAGTATTAAAAATAACACTTTTAATTTCATATTTATAATAACTAAATACAGTGTACTTTTATTGTAGCAATCATGGAATCATAAAAGTAAAAGAAATGATCCACCAATGTATTTGCTCGAGAAGGTAATATTTAAAAAGTTCGCATATATAATCACCACTTGAAACAACAGAATATTCATATTAGATCACTGCCAACCTTTTATTGTTGTTTCTAGAAAAAAAGGTATCATCAAGTCCCGAACAGAATCCAGTTGTATAGGATTCTCAGAATTTTCAACAATTGTGACCGTAATGCAATCATCACCGTCTTCTTTATCTACAAAAGTGTCTTCACCATCCTTAGCCGTGGAATCACCGGAACACTTACTGCTATTTCATTGTCCAAGTAAGAAGGGATCAGTAAAGCAGTAAGAATGATAAGTAATGAAGAGAAGAGATAACGTAAGTGGTGTATTATTATTATAATCACTATAATTTTACAGAAGAAACCCATAAAGACAAAGAAAAGATAATTCCTTTGGAATATGGAAAACCGAATTTTCAGTACTATAAGCCTCAAAAAATTTATAGTCACAACTGGTTTTCCCAAATAGAATAGTTGCTATGGATCGGTCAAGGTCCAATAATTTCAAAAAATACCCTTGCCCTATTCACATCAATAGATCTACTCAATGATCATTAGATTTTTTGTTCTTGATCAAAATTGACAGTAATGAAAAATACATAACATTGGTCTTGTTGTAATTGAAACTTTGGGTACATACTCGCATTATACTGAATCACGGCTTTAAATAATGTCATTTATCTACTCAATTATAGATTTCAATCTTCCGATGTCATTTTCTTTTGGAATCTTGTAATCTGAAAAGTTCTTTGTAGTTCAGTAACAAATTCTGATTTTATCAGAGCCAGAGAATTTCAGTTCTATCAAAGGGTTCAGGCAAAAATATTGAGGGTATCATGAGTTTCACGAAAATTAGCTGGGTCGGTCAGTAAATATACAAGTAAAAAGCATATTCAACGATCCACTTGGCAATAATTGAAGCAACAAAAACATTCTGAATATACAAGAACAAGATGACAAGATGTCATTTATTGGCTATCTACAATAGTAATTAAGTATCCTTACTCTTCAAGCACAAAGTCAAGTAAGAACAAATATTGTTGGAAGCACCATAACAGAAGAAACTTACTTGCTTGATATTTTCAAGTTGGTAAAAGAGACTTTTAGTTCTTTTCTCTGGGAGTAATATCTCTCGTAAAGACAGTCAATGATAGAATGCACTTTCAACTCTCTTCTCTTTAGAATTTCCTTGTCTAAATGAAAGTGGCAGACCCAGGGACTGCATTTCTCTAGGTTGCTGCTATCATGTCGGGTGATTATCATCACAGTAGAAACAATTTTTGAGAACAGCAATCTTTCCAAATAATTCTTAACTTCTAAAGCTGCATATTCAAACCCATGTCTCTGTTTACCAACTTTTTCAGAAAAAAATAAAGTCACAGACTGGTCACCACTTTTTTTCCTTGAACCACATTCAAGAACATTTTTCAAATTCAGCAAAGGTGACGTTTCAAGTAGACTAACTGGTTGATCCAAAGCACTGTATCCAGCTTCTGAAACTGCGGAAGCAGAAAGTGCCCCAACTGGTTCGCCACCAATAGCATACTCTTGGAAACTTCTATCACATGAAGAGTTCTCTTCAGTATCATAAGAAAACTGAATAAGTTGATTACCATATAAATTTCTCACTGTTCCATCATATGCAGCAAACAAATCACGCATGAAGAACATCAATCTTCGTGTTAATGTTCCAGGAACGTCTGCATTTTCACTGAAACCACTAGCACGGACTGACACAGAATGAACAAAACATTCAAGTGGATTCAACCCGGTTAGAAATGAGCTTTTGACCACAGCACATGGAATGTAAGACTGAACAGATTCAAAGGTACCAGAGTGTATCTGGATTGAATCAAGCCCCTTTTCACTATTCCAAGCAGGACATGAAAGATGACGGGGTAGTCTGTAAGATAAGCGGACCAGAGAATTTTGCATGCCAAGGCACATGGAATGTTGCGCTAATCTCACTAAACTACTCTTGCTTCCAGCCTTATTCATGGCAAGAAAAGTATTGTCTGTACATGCATATTTGTCAGCTAAACTTTGAATATTGCGAAAAACTTGCCTAAAAGCATCAACTGATGCTTGACTGAGAGCAGCAGATATTTGTCTTTCATAATTCAGACTATCTGCATCAACAGTCATAGATTTTTCACTCTCTTCTTCATGATTTCCAGATAAAAAATCACAATAGCAATCTAACAATAATTGCTTGAAATTACATGCCTTTTCTGCATCTTGTAAACCATAAAATATTTCCTCAATCATGTTTTTTCGTGCATAGGAATCAGAAGAGAGGTACAAATCTGAGAGTGAAACACTAAAACCAATCATAGATAACCATTCACACAAAACATTCTGCGCAGCAAACAAAAAGTCTAGAGATTTCCCTTGAAAATGTTCCACAAGACTCTGGAAAACATTGCAATCAGAATCACGTAACCATCCAGAAGCCTCAAAAGAAGATACAAGCTCCCCATCACTAACAACAACACCATCCGAAGGAAAGGAATAGTCAAAATCAGAAGGCAAGAGCATGCTAAACAATTGTTTGCCACTCCAAAATGAGCTTTTACTTGAAGGAGCTTTTACAATTGAAGGAGGAGCTAAACCTTTGTCACAAAGCATTTGAAGCTGCTGCATCTGGTAAACATCTAAAATGACCCCATCTTCCAGTAGCAAATATGCAGCAGTCAAACTATCCTCGGAAAGTGAAAGCAGATTTCTACCACTTTGCCCATTAAACAATTGTCTATCTAAAGCAACAAGCTCGTTAAGCTCAACTCTTGCACTAATTGATTGTGGAATATACCCGTGAAGGCAATCACCATCAAAATCCCCACGAAGCGGAGAACAACAAAGTGGGTTAATGCACACTACAGAAGATATTGGAAGGACCCTAACAGAGAGAGCAATCATAGAATGTTGATGTATGGAAGGAGGCCTATTTATAAGAACTTTATCCCCATCACAAAGAGGCCTATAAATTCGGTCTCCTATCTGTAGATCTTCCTTTTTAAACAGATGAATTGAACTACCCTTTCTGCAAACCATTATTTCTCCCTTCTCTAACAGGCGTAGCTCACAACAATAAAGCATCTTTTCCAAATTCTGCCTGTTAACATACTCAGAAACCTGCAAACTTTCAGCAATATGACAAGGTATACCAATTTCATTGAGCTCAAGGTATGGATCACCAACAACCACAGTACGGAACGTACTATCATTGCGTTTTCCAAGAACCACATCTTTTATCCATCTTAAACCAGAAGAATTGCAAGCATTTTCTGCAACTTTTTTTTTTTGGATATCAGCAAAAATAGTATTAGGTGTTTTATCAGGATTTAGCTGCATTTCAAAAGAAAAAAAAAAACATAAGAAAAAGGAAAGAATCATGACAAAGTGACAAAAATAACAAACAGAAAAACGGTTCAGCATCTTGCCTTAGAAATTCTCAGGCAATCCAAAACACGAGAACTTAACTCATTAGCTGTACCCCTGAAATCAACCAATTTCTTACAAGATCGAGTCCTGTCATCCTAAAAAAATTAACCATATTTGTTATATTAAAAAAACAAGGATATTGACACCATGCGACTAGTTGTGACAGCTTATAAATATTATTAAAAACTAAAACAAATGCTGAAAACATATATACTTACAAAACTCAATCGGTTTCCATTAGAAATTGCATAAGGGACTTCTGTTACACGATGACAATTTGGAGTCACTGGGAAGCAATTAAGACTGATCAAATTTTTTCTTGGAATATATTTTTCAATGAAGTTCGGATCAACATCATTCAACAAAGAAATAACCTGAAAATAAAAATATATGAAATTTACCCTGTTAGCCCCGACCAAAAACCATGACCACATATTAGGAATAACTCAAAAGTACCATAAAAATTCAGAAAACGTAAGTTTGGCTTTTAATTGCAAGAAATGGGAAAACCGTAGTTTTCAGGCTTTGTTTTTCATTCACTTAAAAAAACAAAAAGGTATTTCAGGAAATGGAAGGTCACGCTAAAGTTATTGGTACACTGATAATTTCTAGTAATTGTGTCAATGAAACCTCACAATGATGTTTTTATAATCAATGTAATAATCATTACAACAGTGTCAATTTCACATTCTAATTTACAGCTAACAAATGTTACAGCTAATTTACATTCAGAACACTCACTCTCAAGCTGGCATATCTATGTCTATCTGTCTAGATGTCAATCTATCAATATATGTGTGTGTGCAAGTATGTGTGCATGTCCATATTCCTCCATCAAATTAAGTTTCTTTAAAGAAGGACATTATGCTTAAATGAATGTCTTTAATTTTTTATATACTGCAAAACTATCGTATCCCAAGGAAAAATATACAAAACTGCAAAAATCATGCAAGTGTGGGTAGCGCTACCTGTCCTGGTGATAAAACCCTTCTATTTACATAATTTTCTTCTTGTTGAGCATCATAAGGAATAAAATCCCAATAATCAGGTGGCAGGCTTCGTCCCAAAGTTTTCTTTGAAGACTTATAATTCACTTCAACAATAATTGCTGTTCTTCTGTAGAGATCATTGGACGAAAATTTAAACTTCATTGCTGGATAACGGCCCACCCCATTTCCCTGTTAGTTGAACAAGTTGTCATGCCAAGCAAACAACATAATAATAAAAAATCAATTTCCTTTGAAGCATATTAACAGGTGAAAACACTAACTTACAGAACAATATTTGCAATTGATAGACTGCTTGATTCCAAAGATTAATTGAGCACCCTGTAAGAAGAAAATGAAATATCAATAGGAAGTAGGATAACAAGTAGAAACAAATTCCATACAGGTATGTCACATTGTACTACAGGTCATTAAACCTCTCAAATGATGTCTGATTGTACCTTAGAAACGTATGCAATTTGAAAGGTGGTAAATATTTGGGAAAGATTTTAAAATCCTAAAAGTTTGCCTATGATCTAAATGAATATTTGGTTTAACTTATAACTTATCTTATACAGTAGCAGTGAACTACAGCCAACTACTTATTATAACAAAAATCAGACTTAGTATCAGTATGTATCTGACCTTAGATTTATGACGAATAGATTTACAAACAGGGCAAATCTTATTCAAGATTTGTGCAATCTCTGACATAAAATATGGATGGAGTATGGGAAAAGGAAATCTGATAACTCCAAAATGACCTGAAATTAAATATTCATATTTTCAGAGCCTTCACTAATAAATTACAATTATCATAACAAAATTTCTAAACACAATTTTCATATACTTCGTGCATTCACACCTTCACAAAACTTTTTGTCTTTAGAACCACAAGTGGCACACTCGTCAGATGTATTTGGAAGTCCCAAAGTAGACCCAGTGACCTGCCCGGCTGCATTTATCTCCAAAACAGAGACTTTCTCCTGTAGATGTAAAACTAATTAACATTTAATATGTGCTTAACAAATTACAAGGCAGTTCCACCCAATAGATTCATCTCTTAAAAGGTAAACAAAATTAATGGCCCACCCTCCACTTAGTGTTAATGTGTTACACAGTAAGTGAACCCCATTTGATCCCACAAAGAAAGTTGCAACGAACTAACAATAGAGAATAATTAAAAAACTAAAATGGATATAAGATGAAGAATATACTTACTATATCATTTTCAGTTAAGACATCAAAATTTATCGCTTTAATGACACCAGATGGCGCTTGGTTTCCGTAGAAAAACTCATCATCCATGGAACTTGGTAACCTTTTCTCAGCAAAATATTTCAAGTGACCTGTTCATTGCAAAGCATGAAAATATGGTTGAGTAACACTGATACAACAAAAAAATTCTAAAAACTAGAGAGAGGTACAGAAAAATGTCATCAAAATTTATGAAGAAAACAATTTATAGACAGAAATGTTCTCAAAATATTCACATTAAGAAAGTGTTATCAATTGCGGATGGCAAAAGGCCAAAATTTTGCATATAAACACGTCATTCTGGCCTATGGTGCTGCCATAGCAGGCCTCCATTAACAAATTGCGCATGCCAATTGGCAAGCCATTCTATAATGCCACCGCCACTTAACAAAGATGTTTAGAAATCAGCAACGTAAGGCGCAACAGTATTTCCTTAAAGAGAAGAATTTTCTGTAGTGTGTTTAAATGTTCCTAAGCAATTAAAGACAAGAAAGAATCCAAATTGTTGGTCAAAAATAGTAGAATCAATGGCAGATGGCAGAAGGCAAATTTTCCAATAAATTTCCTTAAGGGGAATTCCTAAACATGGAAAAAATTCCACCATATCAAGAACTTTGTGAGCACTTAAAGAAAAGGAAAAACCCAATATTGATGGCAGGAATAGCATTGTCAATCGCAGGGTGGAACACCAAAATTCCACCATATAAACGCGACTTTATGAATGGTGGCCCTCCCATCGCAAATTGCCTCTGGCAGTAGGCAAGCAATTGCACCATAGCGCAGCAATTTAAAAAAGATGTCTAGATTTCAGCACCTTCATATTTTCTGACAAAGTATACTCAATAAACTCCAAAACCAGGGGAAACCATCCAAACAGTGAACTGCCCGTTTCCAATGTACTTCTTAAAAACAAATTATCTAACAGTACCTCCTATGGAATCATAAAAGTTTACTGACAAGTTAGAACCCATATCCTTGAAAACCAACGGCAGGCCATCGGAGCAGAGAACCACATAATAATAATCAAGTATATAGGTCCCTCGGTTATATGGGACCTTAGAAGTTGAATAACCTCATAATAGTCTAATTTATAAATTTATATATCATATATATTTTCAACTCCATGAGCAGCTAGATTTTCTTACACCTGCTGTTTATGATTATTCTACTTCCCAAACCAAACCAATTGCATTCTCCAGGTGCTCCATCCTGTTCACATTATAATGTTTACAGATTTGGACACAGCCACCAAGTTCTTACCCCAGAATCCTATCTCAAAAACAAGCGTCTCCTAGCCAAAATAAAATCCCAAAAAATCCTGTAAGTTTACTCCTTTAGATCTCCACATTGTAGAAACCTACTGAGAACCTAGACAACATACACCAAGCTCCAATATCATTTCGTGGGCCAAACCCTCAAATGGTGAATGCATGCCAAGTCACCAAGCAATTCTCATTTTTACACGGGTAGCTAAAACCAATTCCGCCGAAACTCAAGCATGCAAAACCAAACACATCACACAACAGACCTGTTTTGACACATCAGAAAAAGGGTGGCTAAAAAACACAGCTCTGACTCGAAAAAATAAAATGCGAAATAAATATCTGTCACTGCAAAAATAATTATTTGTCCTCGTTAGACCGTGAAAATGAACTAGGCCTGGTTGGATAAGCCCAGAAAGAATAAGGAGATGAAAGGAAATTAATGGCATGCACGCGGATGTGAGATATTGATAAACACCTTATGCAAGACGCTTACTTTTATCTGCTTCTCTGAATCCAAAAGTTCAATTACGGCAAAATGTGAAATCGGGGATGCAACATGATGAGAAGGAAACAAAATATCGTGCATTTCAGAGGATAAAAATCTAAATTGCGATCAAACGAAAAACTCCCTACTCCAAAAATGCATACCAGACCCACAAAACGCATGAGCTGAAGAAACATAAAATCATCATTGGAATAACCTGAATGAATCGATCAAGAGGCCTAGAGTTCTCAAAGCACGATTATTTACCATGCAGCACAAAAGATCATGCACATTTTGCCACGAAGTACAGCCCACCACCGTACTCGCCAATGAACCGATTAACGGAGTTTCAGTACAACAAAAAAAAAAGAAAAAAAAAACTGAAAGCATTGAATAGCGTTACGCGAGAAAGAGAAAGAGAGGTTATTACTCACCCGAGTGAATGATCGAGTTGAACAGCTCCCAGAGTGAGTGTTTATGTAAGCTGGCAATGCTTTGCGAAGACCAAAATCGAAGGAAAAAACGATTTTTGCAGTAAGTGAGAGAGTGAGAGAGCGCAGTAAAGAAGAATGAAGAAACGCCGCCGGTCACTTTCGAAGTGACCACGAGACAAACGCCGAGTGTAGAGCCAGGCCGCGATAAAAGGTTTCTCACTCTGCTTTTTGGCTCTTGTCTCTAGGTTATATATAACCCTTCTCTCTGCTTCTCTTTTACGCCTTTGCCCTCTCCTTTCACTTTTTTTTTTTTTTTCTATTTTCTCACTCCAACATTATTAATATACTGCCACCCACCAACTAATATTCACTTTCTTTTTTTCTTTTTTTATGCAACTAATTTCTTTATATAATATAAACAATTTGTTAATTCAGAACTATTTAATGACTTCTTAAAACATCAAATCTTTATATAGCTAAAGTAAGATATCATAGAAAAAATATGTTACGGAAATAAGTTTTCTAACGTTTTCATTAAATATTAAATTTCATTACTCAGACCCCTAGATTGTATCGATGTTAAATAGTGTAAACATCCAATATCATATAGTTATGAAAAAAATTATACATATTTTCTGTACATACATAAATAAGTTTAAAAAGAATGTTCGTATAGCTTACATCATATAAAACTGTTATAAATAAATAAAAAAGTTTGTTCGTATAAATTACATCTTAAATAGTTTCCACTTTAGTACATCGTCATACCTGCACAATTGTGGGTTAAATGGACTTTCTCGCACCAATCAAAGTATAATTAAAAGTGATTTTATTTATAGTTAAATACAAAATGTGTTGAATATTAAATTACATAATAAAAAATATAAAATTATCACAAGATAATACAAATTAACGTCAAAGTCATTAATCAATTAAAGTGATTTTATCATTGATGTGATAGAGTTTTACTTTCTGAAGCTTTTTCCATAAATAATTTTTTTAATTCATTATAAAACTAAACACATAAATTGTAATAATTAAAAACTCTAATCCAAACTTTAGAAATACTTGTTTGTACCTTTCAAATCAAATACAAACAACCAATTCTTGGTTCAAAGCAAAGGCTCCACATTGCTCGAAAGAAGATAATTGCAGTATTTATTAAAAACACAATAACCCAAAGCTTTACTTAATTCCTCTTAGAGGAATTGATTAATCTTATTATTGTTATCAAATTGGGTAAACTTTTACTAATAAAAAATATAAAATAAATAAATATTAAGCAATTGAAATTATATAGATGTTAAATATAATTTTCCATTAACAAATGCACATTATGATGGCATTTACTTTATCTGGTGTAAGATAAAGCTTGAGAATTTTGTTACCTCTTGCAGTTTTTTATTTTTTCTTCAGACATAATGGAAGGAAAACGCAACTTGTGTTTCAACACTCTCATTTTCGCTTGGAAAGATTAATATTTGAATAACAAAACTTCAAAAATTACAACTTATACTAAAGATTTTCAAGGACAAACATGTTGTTCTAGGGATCTTTTTCATAAATACCCAAATCTAATAGTCACCTATTTCCGAATCTTTCATTTTCACCGTGTTATGATTTATGATCATTTATTTATATTTACGATATTTCAGTGTTCAATTGATATTCTAAACATGGAGAAAAAAAATAACTTATTTTTTTCTACAAATAAAATTATTAATCTTTGAAATTTATTTTATTTAGTTGAATATTTTATTGAAAAAAAATCAAGAAGGAATCCCGTAGAAATATCATTACTCCTTGACCATAATTGAAGTAATTATCGTGTGAAAAACTACACAACTTTCGAGTTCACAGGTGCAAACTCAATCTTGTTACATGATTCTCTGTTCTTATTCCCAGAATATATAATATCTATTTTATTTTATTCACATTTTAGTCATATTCAATTATTTTATTATTTTTGTTATATTACGATATCTACATTTATTTTCCTATTTTTCTCTGCTTCATGTCCTATGTTTCTAAACAAGAAGAATAAGAGTACAGAATTAGGGAACAAGAGACTTAATAACACTGGTAGCATAATACAGAAAAGGTATATTTTATTTTACCAAGTAGAAAAGAACACTTATTTACAAAACTTTTCATCATGTTTTGAGGTGGTGCACGTGGATCCAACGTTTTCCAAACAAAACAAAACATTGGAGTTTGCATGTCCATCTGCTTGATTTGTCTTTTCTAAGAAAATAAATAAGGAAAAAAAAAGAACACGTGAGTGTAGCAATTGAGTGGAATGAGAGAGGTGTAGAAAGAGAAGTTTAATAGTAATTTTATTATTATGAACTAGCGTAACACAGGCGCTATCGCGCCTGTGTGTATGTATTTTTTAAAATGCGTGATATTATATTAATAGGTGATAATATTATAATATTATTAAGTTAATATATATTTTAAAATTATATTTATTAAAAATAAAATAAAATATATCAAAACAGATAAAAAAATAACCATTGATAAATAAAGAAGAAGAGAAGAAACATAGACATCTGATTTTATAAAAAGTTTGTAAAAGTAACGGTCAATTTTTTAAAATTTAATAAATTGTTATATTTAAAGGGTAAAATCGGTATTTTGAAAAGTGGACACAAAAAGGGGAATCCCCTTTATATATTGTTATAGATACTTGAAAGTATGGTTCAAGTTTCCATCAAGTTGTCTGTGTCAGGTTAGAACATTAATATTCTTATCACATGCAATGATTTTATTACGGAATTTAGTTATGTTACGGATTTCACAAATTTAAATACATTATTATTTCCTACACAGGTATACAGCTTAATATTTATAATAATATGATTGTAACATATGTTAATAACAATTTATTTGAATTCGTTTTAATTAATTTAAAACCTTTTTCTATATAACAAAAAATTTCTGTAATTAATAAAAATATAATTAAATTATAGTTTAAATATTAATTTAATCAATGATTCTCATCAATTTATTTAATTCAGTTTTAATATGTTATTTATTTATTTAATTTTGTCTTAATTTTTGTATTTTTTTTAATTTAACTTTTTTAAGTTATTTAAATAATTAATAAAGGACAATGAATCGTGTACGTTATATGTTGATATGATTATTTATTTATTTCTTTTATTTTCTATTTTATTTTATTTATTACTTTTTTAATTTAAAAAAAATATTTAATTCTCAAATAAATATGGTGTTATGTGACAGTACTAATGTCACTAATGTCACGTGTAAATATAATATCTTATATTCAATTTAATTTTTATATTTATTATTTTTATTCAGTATAGTTTTTTTTAATAAAATAATTATATCATTTTCTAAATTTAAATTTAGTTTAACTTTTATATAAATATTATTTAGATACTTTTATTAAAATTAATATTTTTGTTAAATATTTTTTTTTAAGATTACTATTGATTTAAAATTACAACAAAAAATTAAAAATTAAAATTAACATTATTAATTTAAAATTACAAGAAGTTAAAATCAGATAAAATGGAAACTAATACCATGTTTATTTAATACTTTATTTAACACAATTTTGAAGAAAAATGAAGGTAAAAATAACTATGTTTGGATCAAAGGAAAAACAGTAAAAAAAATTGTGAAAATTAATAAATTAAATTATTATTAAAAGAAAAGTTTGTAAATTATTTTAATAAACTCATCACAAAATTAGAAAACAACTTTGTGGATTTGAAACACATAACAAAGCCAGGTGGATTGAGAATGTATTATAATAATAATAATAATAATAATAATAATAATTGATTTAAGTTGGTAATTACGTGGCATAATCCGTGTCTACAGAGATAATCATGTGATGAGGGTCTGAGTGAGTGGAAAGGACAGAAAGTGTAATGAATGATTAAAACTAATTTGTGGTGAAGAAAAAAGATCCTAATAGCAGAGACAACAGAGAATCCGATCTCAGCAAAATCTCTTCATCATTTCAACACTGTCCTTCTTCTTCTTCTTCTTCACGGAACCTTATCTTTCTTCTTCGTCTCTACCATCATCTTTATAATATTTAGTGTTTTTTAATCTGAAAAAAAAAAAGATGACAACTCCAACACAGAGGATTCACCATTCATCATTGGAATCTAATTTCTGAGATAGCATTGCTTAATAATTATAGCTGTTGACCATTTTAAAGCTGCATGCACTGCACTGCAATGCACCTATTACACTACTAACTACAAATATGACTACTCATGCTTATCACTATATTACTTTTCATATCTCTAACAATATATTATGTATAAAAATTTATTCTACATCGATAACATTTTTCATTGTCCAACTAATAAAAAAAAACCAAAATATAGAATGCACTACTAATCATATGAGTATAAGATAATAAATTACTTATTTAAAAACCCTTTTTTTTATTGAGAACCTTAAAAAAGTGATAAATCTATGTTTCGATAATCTTATTAGTTTAACACTTTAATAAATCACCATATTTAAAAAGTAGACATATAAATAAATATACAGTTTTAATGATATTATTAACCAAAAACATGAAAGTTTATTTTCTCAAAAAATAGAATTTCAGGCATAATCCACATTATTTCAATAAAATTATTGTTGAACTTGTCAAGATTTGCCACTAAATTTGTTGTTCTTGTATCATTAATTTGGTATTTGTCAAGTAAACTATTTTCTCCTAAAGTGGACCTAAGCAACCTTATAACGTATTACCAATTTTATGGTTTTGATGAATGGGAAAACACTTTGCAGGTCACACACCCATCTTTGACTGCCAACATTATTTTCCTCGGAAGATGAAAATGTTGTGTTTTAGTTTTCGGTAAACTATCTCAATCCCCACCAAATACTTGTCTTTCCCATGATCCTTTCAACCCCCACAAATACCAATAAAATCATTTTTAATGAACTTGAAGCTATTTGAGTTTTTTTTTACGCCGTTTATGTTATGTTTTTTAAAAATATTAGTAGACATTGATATTTTTAAATATTTAAAAATAAATAAATTTACCCTATTGTATTTTTAAAGTTTAATGAAAGATAAGAAAAAAAAGTTTACGTTTATTTTCGATAGTTGGTTGGTAGACACAGAAAAATAAATACTTTTTGCATTGGTTTGGTAAGATTTATAAGAATTTGTGAGAGAAGATTTATAGGATGAGCAGCAGGAATAGATTCTCTCATTTGATAAGACAGAAAATAATTTACTATTCATCATCCCTATGTGAAAATACTTTTATATTTTTTTAGTGAAATCTGTATGAGAATGATTGATTGTTTTTCTTCGTCGACTTAATAATAACTTCTGTTTATAATTTTAATTTAATTTGATTTCATGAATTATCTTTTATTTTACTTTAATTTTGAAGATTTTTTAAAGTAATATATCATAGAATATTTTAAATATCAAGATTAAATCGAGTTTTTTAATATTACTTTTATTTCTTTCTTTTATATATATATATATATATATATATATATATATATATATATATATATATATTTATTGGTCATAAATGTTAGAAAAATTGAATGTATCACTGTATTTTTTAATATTTAATATAACACAATAAGTAAAACAATAAACAAATCTGGTCATTCACTCTTGATGCAGACAACCAAATAAATACTTTTTGTGTTCACTTCATAATATTTATAAGAATTTGTAGGAGGAGATTTGCATTATAAGAAGGTAAAGGATTGTCTCATAAATGAGGAGATAGAAAGAACTTATTATATCATATATTACTTTACCAAATGCTCTTGCATTTTCTTTCAACTAAGACCGCATGACATTGGGTTATTGTTTATCTTTGACTGTTTAATAATAACATTTTTTTCTAATTTTAATTTAATTTTATTTCACAATTTCTCTTTTACTTTACTTTAATTTGAACATTTTTTAAAAGTTAATATATTATAAAAAAAATTAAACATCAAGATTAGACATATTTTAGAAATATCACTTTTATTTCTTTATTTTATACATTGGACATTGATTTTGATATTTTTAAGTATATTAAAAAACATTGAATCTACCCCTATGTATTTTTAAAGCTTAAGAGAAGACAATACAAAAATCAAATTAAAAAAATTTGAACTCAGAGTTGTAGGGATTTGTGGGAAGAGATTTACAGGATGAGCAAAGGATGAGCAAGAGAACCAATAAAACCTCAACCTTTCTTTCCTACCGAAAAAATCTTGTCATGCCTGAAATAACTTTTTTTATTGTTTGGAGGTGTAAAACTTGCTACTATTTAAAAATTATTTTTATTGCATTTTAAGAGTAATATATTTTGATTATTCTCTGAAATGAATAAATTAAGAGTAGTTTGAAAGGGTATATTTATTTAGGTGAATAAACGTATAAATTAATGTAATGTAGAGAAGATAAATAGAGTACAGAAAAGTACATAACAACGTATAATGCTCCCTGACTTGAGGTCCTTGGGGTGAGAGCGAAATGACAGGAATCACGTTATGCCAATGCATGGCACTGAAATTTTTGTCGTAAAGCTCTTTGTTTTAAAGTGCACATGGAATGATGTAAGTGTATCTCTCTGTCCTATTTTATAATTTTTTTTTCTCAATATTAGTTATTCTAATTTTTTTATAATAAAAGTGTCTCAATTAAAAAATATTAATTTGCATAACATTGGAAAAAATAAATAATATTTAAATATATGATTTTAAATGACAAATATTTTTAAAAAATAAATAATACTAATAATTTTCCTTTTCAGTTGTATGATTTGACATAACATGAATGAATGTAAATGTGTTATTAGTTGTCAAAGTTAATTTAAAACATTCTTTTAATTTAGCATTCAATGGTTCGTCAAAGTTCACGCGAAAAAAAAAAAAACCTTATCACAATGCAATGTAAATTTGCGCTGACCAGGGAGGTGGATAATTATTTTTATGTAATTTTATTTTAAAATGTAATTAATATTTAAGTTTTATATTTCAAAAATAATTTGAATATAGTTCACGCATGAAGCTACACATAACATGAATCAATGTAAATGTGATATTAGTTGTCAAAGTTATTTTTGAATATAAAATAAATTATTTTAATCAAAGATTACGTCAAAGTTCACGCAAAAACCATCAAATCTTATCACTATGTATGCAATGTACGCAGAGGTGGATAATTTATGTAATTTATTTTTACATTTAATATTTCAAAAATAATTTGAATATACTTATTGTCTAAGAAGTAAACTTGGTTAGAATATAAATATAAATAATATAAAGTTTATAATTTATAATGCATTTATCATAAATAATTTACCTGAAAAAAAATAGAGAAAATGATTTTTCTAAAATCAATTATACTCATTAGAATACTGATAAAAGAAAGTTATACTCATCAGAGGATTAAAAAAAATCACTTTATCTATAATATAATTAGTTATACCTAGATTATATTGAATATGGTTTTGTAAACAGAGACAAGGAAATTGATTTTAGTGTGTGCATTGTCACATGGGCTGAGTTTACTGAATTGGTATTATTAGGTATAACACTGTCCATATAAATAATCATAGTGATAAAAAAATACATAAGCTAAAAAACATTTCAACAACCATTTATTATAAGTGCACCAACGTTCAATTTATTTTCAACAGCAGGTGATTTTATATAATATTGTAAATATTATTAGTATGTGGCATCTCATTAACTAACTTATGTCAAACATGAAGATGAATACAAATTTTGATTGAAAAAAGAAAATTATGTCCAATGGTACTTGTGTTGGGTATTACTGTATTACAGTTTTGATAAACATCATAAAAAAAAAGGGGCGTCTTCCTTCAAAAACAAGTTATTGAATAGCAGTGAGAATGTCATACTACATAGCTTAAAAAGTAACATGATTTTGTTAAAAAAAGGAACATGATTTTGTAATGTTAACGACCAAAATACAAATGTTGGGCTTTTTTGGGTATCCACTCCATACACCTTTTACTATTGCTTCAATTGCTAACAATGTAGAGAAAAAAAAGTGGGGTAAGTACTATATTCAACAAATCAAGATGTTTAGCTAAAATAATTTCAATTATAACTTTATATAAGAAAATGTCATTTATCTAATATGAAACAAACACACGATAATTCTTTGAAAAAAATAGAACGTCAAGGTATAATGTGCGCAGCATCATCTTTAACGAAGAAGATTGATTGCATTGATCTAAGGTAGTTTATCCGACAAAAGGCAACTACAGTGTTCTCATATGGTACATAAGCAACAGCCTCCAAACACAAGGCTTGGAATCAGAGAATCTAAGAAATAACACCTTACAAAAATAATTTTTGTGAAAGGAAAATTTGAACATGGATTCAGTATCCTTTACTTCAAATGGCTCAAAGTAGCGCAATAATCATCATGACTTCAATACTCTCAAGATACTGGAGCATATTCTTGGATTGTTGAAGCCAGCTTATTTCGATCATCCTCTGTTTTCATTCGGATTAAGAATGTACGTGCAACTACACTATCGCTATCCCCACTTCCGTCAGCATTACCCTACAAAAGACCCAAGTTTCACATAAAATTTCCATTTAAAAATGCTTAAATAAATAAATGAGAAGATGAAGTCTGAAGAAGCAAAATCAAGAGACCATATTAAAATAACAACCATCACAATGCAACTAGATAGAAAAATACACTAACTTAGGAGGAGGCATATTGAACTGACTTGTAGACCTATATCCACTGTAAGGTAGTCTAAAACATTTCAAGTTTCCTTTCCCTTTCCAAAACTTTCAAGTGTTTTTATCCAACACAGTGGTTTTTCTATTATAAATATTAAAATATTTTTCAGTATCTGCATGCATACCATCTCTACAGGTATTTAGTTCAATTGCAATATTTTAGTGCTTACCGTAGTAGTATGAAATATTGCAACAAGAGAGTTCTTCTGGGGGTTTGTCTTGATTCCTGGATACAATAAGGCATTGAGAAGAATTTTTCCTACCTGCAGGAGGTTAACAAACGGAAATAGTAAGTGAACTTCTCATTTAAATAACTATAACTACAGATTACTTACATCAACTCCCTGAATAATAGTAGTATATATAAGCATTAGAAAAAACGTAACATTAACAAACCTCATTTCGAACAACAATGGTAGGTTTAGATTCCTTGGTAGCCTTGCTGACACCTTCTTGGCATTTAATAGACAGTTGACCCATTCCTTTATCTTTCCATACATCTTTATCTGCTGGATCACTCGACTGAACATACCAAGGGTTACAGTAAACAACATTATTGGAATGAACAGAACAAGATCAAACTGAATCGGAGCAAGGGCAGAAAAATAAAAAAATGCTTTCCCAAAACAACAGTAGATATCACTATAAATTAAAACTAATAAAAGAGTACCTTCACATAAAGCTTGCACTTTACTTCATGTACAACAACTACACCTTTCTCTTCTGTCTTCTTAACCGATGGGCTGCTAGGCTGCTCCAATTCATTCTCTAAGCCACAGCAAGAATATTTTACTCATCATCCCATAACTTCATTCTAAGAGAAGTTATATTTTATAAATGTCATGAATATTACTAAATGTAACTAAGCTGGTGCAAATAAGGGCAAAAAAATTGGCTATTATGGGAAAGTTTGTTTAAGCTTACAATTTCTGATTTAGTGATACTACGTGACGACATGACTGTCACAGAATTCAATGAGAACAGAAGTTGATCTTGAATGAAAATATCGTTGCACAATTTGAGATGAAGGGAATCTTTATTTCCTAAAGGAAACATGTTTCTAAACCTTCTCAGAGAGATGTGTAGGATTGATTGCAAGGCCACCAAAGTACCTATACAACAGAACCATTGTATTTGGAGTGATGAAGATGGTCTGAAGTAAATAAGGGCCAATATCAAAGACATGGAGGAAAGCTCATTTAGTCCAGGCTCAACAAAAAATAGCTTATGCTTCAAGTTTGGTCAGCCAATTCATGCATGAGCCACGACAAATACATTTACAAGCTGTAAATAGAATTCTTTAGTATTTAAAGACAAGTTCACGAAGATCAAATATAGAGATGTATAATGATACAGACTATGTTGGGTCTATTACTGTTAGAAGGTCTACATTAGGATATGTTCTTAGATGTGAAGGCTGAATTTTAAGCTATATGACATAAGTGTGCGTGAATTGGTATGGCTGAAAAATATTTTTAATGGCTTAAAGATAAGCACATTCAGGCTGTGTTTTGTGACAACAAATTAGTTATCAGTATTACTCAAAATCTTATCCAATAGTGTTGTTCATAACCCGAACCGAACCGAAAAAATAATTGATAACTGGCTTTTGAAATTTTTTGGATAATTGGATCTTGTTTGTGATTTGACACTCATATGTGAGAGTTGTGTGTACAAGAGGAGAACTCAGTGTGCCTACTGAGTTCATGCCTATAAATCAGTGGTACAATAGCTCAATATGTTTAACATATGAAAGGGGAGGTGAAAGAGTTGTCTTGTTGGTGTGAACATTACATTATTGGCCTAGGGATAGAAAAGTGCTAAAACAAAACTAAATATTATTGGAAAGAAATAATACAAAGGACTTGTTTTGATGTTAGTGTTTTGAATTTAAAATAATATCGTACATACATATGCAAAACGAGTTTGTTAAGCTTATGAGAGATATAGCTCATGGAGGTTATACAGTATTTATGCCACAATGTATAAAGACAAAATAACCACCTCTTTTCTTTAGTTTTTATTTGTTGTAAAACGCACCCTTCGAACCTTTATATTTATTTTAGTTCGTTAGCTGATAAAAAATTGCTTATATGTGTAAACAAATTATTTAATATTAGGGAATAAAATTATCGATCATGATACATCCTTAGGCTGCCATGTCAAAAAGATAAAGACTGGAAGTACTAATAACAAATTATACAACAGAATCGCACAGTTGATTCACACATAGTTTTTATCAAATGGAACCAAATCAAACCCCGTAGTTTTTATCTTTGATTCAGATGTCCAACATGATAGGACCAAACACCTACACTTCATCAAAGAAAAACTATAATGATGTTATAAATGCTTCCTACATCCATATATTTGTTTATGGAAGAACTTCTCACAACATCATTTTGCAAAATTGCATTCAAGGTGGGAATGATTAATATTCAAGCACTCACGTGAGGGAGAGTATTCAGGTACAAGAAGATACTATTGATATTGTAACGATTGATATTAAGATATCGTAGGGATATGAAGAGTAATTATTTTATTCCTGTAATTATTTGTAGGGTGTTAGAGTTCTATATAAGATATCGTAGGGATATGAAGAGTAATTATTTTATTCCTGTAATTATTTGTAGGGTGTTAGAGTTTATGTAAGGTAACCGCTTGTAGTTGTTTCCCTATATCTCTTTCAAGATACATAAGAATGAAGAAGACAACTGTACGAAGCACCAGCTCAATTTATAGGAATAAATAACACGTCACTTCTTTTCTTCTTTATAAAGAGTTTCTTTCACAATTCAAAAGCATTGCATATTAAGGTAAACATACAATCATACAAAATATATCTATAGCCAGAAATATATTTATCACCACCACCTACCTGCTACCAAGAAAAGGAAACAACCTTCATTTATAAATATATAACCAAGAACACCTCCGACAATAAAAGAAGGGACCAGAAAGGTCAAAACAGAAAAATAAAAATACAAGTATAATTGCTAAAAGAAATAAAGATAAGAAATAAGAGAATAGAATTGAATGCTCACCTTCATCTACGTCATCTGAAGCCTTGGGGTTAGAAGGAGCTGAAATTTGGTTACCTAAAAATGGAAAGATTTTGTGCCTGAGTTTAAAGTGTAACAGTGAAGTGGATAAAATAAGTACAAAGGTTAATAAGCATGAAACCCTGACTTTGTTAACCTTTTTTTTATTTGTCCAAAGGTTTTTTATTTTACAAATCACTAGCAAATTCAATATGATTTTTTTCATTATTTATGTGAGCACCTGTAAAGCTGATAGACAATTGGCTTTGCTTAAAAAATGATAGAGCAAAAAAAGCATTAAATCTTAATAGCGACCACTATCAGATTTCATGATATTTTGAAGGACTAAAACATATTTTTTACACACACACACACACACACACACACATATATATATATAGGACATGTTTAATGAAAGCAATTGTCACTTTTACAATGTGAGAACTATAAAGTTAAATAATAATAGAATGACACATGGATAGTCAAGATTGAAAGTTAGTTAATGATCACATGACCCACGTTGAAAATTATTCAGCTTTTATAGTGAGTAATATTAATGGAGTGGGTGGACGTTTAGTTCAGTTTACTTTTGAAAAATAATCACTTACTTTTTGCTAGCTTTCTAAGAGAGTTTTTGAACAAAAAATCAATTACTTTCAGACTGTTACATTCAAGCACCAAATGCAACCAATGCAAAATTATGAGAAGACAATTTGGGTAAATTCTTAAAAATGAGAATAGACCTACCAAATCCAAAAATGCTTTGACTGCTCGAAAATAATCCAGGACTCCATGAACTAGAAAAATTTGTAGCAGTAGTAGCAGCAGTAAACACAGTTTTTTCTCCAAAAGATTTATTTTCTTTGTTTACTACTTCAGGCAAGAGTTTTTTTCCAGAAAAAGCAGCACCGGCATCAGCAACTGAATTTTCCACCATGGATGCATTTGCTTTAAGCCAGTTGACAACATCACTGAACTTTTCCTGAAATAATACAAGATTACAAGGTCAATTTATTTACACCCAAATTCGGAGGGCTAAAGCAGCAGCATAATTCCAAATAAAAAATGGACATGTAGGTTAATATATCTCGAAGAATTAGAGGAGCAAGAAACAAAGAGAAAGAAGTGCCAAGTAAAGATGCTCCTGTACAGCCATAGCCGCTAATCCACCAGTAAATTCAGAGGCGGATAAGAGGTGAAAGTTTTATATTATAAATAGGAGGTCCAAAACAAGAAAGCATCTTACACTTGTCATTGCTCAAAAAACAAACGTCAACAACTAGTAGAACAAACAGAAATGATGTTTTTATTACCACTAAAGGTTACTTCTCATGTAGAACTCCAGTATTCTCATATAAATGTATGCATGTCTGTTAGAGTGCATGGATCTATTTCAGTGCAACAACATGCACACGGAAGTAATAATACTATTAGAAATGGGATCAGCTTCCTATAAAATGGTACCTTCAACAACACATTAATAGAGAACAGATAGTAAAACCAAGTGAATTTAAATACAAGTGACATGTGATTTGAGTGAACCAAATCGATTAAGGAATTACCATAATGCTTGAAGCATGATTTAAGTAATCTCTCACACCATCTTCCCAAAGCTCGTCAGGATGATTCTTTAGTTGCATTTGAACCCAACTATGAGGAAGATACCGCATAACAAGGAGAGAGGTTATGAAAGAGCCAACTTGACATTCACAATCATGGAAATGAAAATCCTTAAACCTGGACTACTATGTTAACACTATAAAGACAACATGCTTTATAACAACCACCACCAAGTAAGCCAAACCAAAAGTCCAGAACAAGGTATAAATCTCATTGAAAAAAAATTGAAATGTGGGAATCACGCAAAAAATAAACTTTGATATAAAATAAAAGATGAACCTTGCAAACTGGGTATTTAAAGCTCTCACATGCTGCTGTGATGACTCTGCCCGTTTCATATCCAATGATGGTGCAGTCACCGTTGGTCGTGGGTGTTGAGATGGTTCAGCCCTATGAACATCAAAGAGGGATCCTTCCATTATTCTTTTATTCCGGAACTGCATAATTGTGAATGAAGGTAAAATAAGGACAATTATTCTTTCTTATATGAAATCTTCAAAAGTTTTCCATAAATAAGGAGTGTCAAATCTCATTGTCTGACAATGAAATTTCCTGCTTGCATTTAAACCCAACGTTTAGAAATTGAATTGAGAACGTAAATGACAGTCATCACTCATCAAAAGTCACACACTTAAAAACCAATACTCAAAATTTAATTATCATGAGCATAAGGCTTAAACTAGACCAGTAAGGAAAGTGAAAAATATTAAACGGAAACGATCCAGCTCTAATTCCTACCCATCTCCCTCAACCCTGCGACTGATGACCTAATGACTTCAGAGAGGCTGACAGACAAAGATAGTCAGTAATCAGAAGTACGTTTGAAATAACCAGTTTTTCAAACAGCTATCAACCATTCTCCCACTTCCCATAGTTATTCCTTTTGAATCTGTGTTGCCCGCGATTATTGAATTCTAAAATACGAAGACACTCTTGGAATGCTAATCGCAAGTATCTTTATAACCCATTGTGCGGACATACAAAACTAGATAAATTTGCAAAAAAAATTAAATGAATAAATACACTTCTCATAGTAGAAGCTCACACAATTTTCTCTTTTATTCAAGAAAACAGTTAAACAATCACATGAATAAAATTAATTAAAGTGCGGTCACATACTTACCGGTGTTTCGTTAGTATCGACCTGGTTGGGTTCTGACACAGCCAAACGTTTTGAACCTTTCATCATCGATTTGGGGAAATAGGGTTTTTGAGATAATTAACGGATATGCAGAGGCTGGAACTGGAACAGAAAAAATCGACAGTATGAAGGACAGTACACATGGAAAGGCTCCTTTCTCTATAAGGGCACTTTCATAAACTAATAAATAAAATACAGAAAAATCAAACTATTTCTCAATATTAAATCCGTGGGTTGGGTCCGTTGGATTGAATAAGAAACTCACTTTCAACATAGACCATTGGATGGACCTTGATTAGGGTTTTCATTCACATGGAGCAGGTGTTGTCGTAGTGGCATGTCGACACGAGTGAGGGCACATGTGGGCCTTGTTTAAGCCCAATAGACAAACATGAAGTGCCCTTTCCGTCTTCCAATTTCAGTAGAAAAAAAAATTAAATAAAAATTCCACCTATACAAATTTTTAATTTAAACTAGTCTTACACTTACGGATTATTATTTTTAATTTGATTAAGAAAATAAATATTAAATTATTATATTTAAATAAATAATTTATTTACATAATTATATTTAAAGATTATAATAATGTAAAATTATATATAATATTTAAATAATAAATTTAATGATACAAAAATATTAAATAACTAATTATCATATTTTTAAAACAAACTAATTAAAAATAAATATTATTTTTTTATAGTAAAATAATGGATTATAAATATACATTTATTAATACCAGTACCAATAATAATAATAATAATAATAATAATAATAATTATTATTATTATTATTATTATTATTATTATAATAATGAATTGTACTAATAAAATAATAATAATTACAATAATATCAATGGGAATAATAATAAGATTAATAAATAGTATTTTGATATAAATTTTGTTGTTTTAAATTACAATTTTGACGCTAATTAATTAATGATGTTATAAGATTAAAATTTACTATAAACTTTTAAGTTATATATTATATTAAAGTAAAATGTATGTGTATGAATAGTTGTTAAAATAAAATGTATATATAGTGTGTACAAAATAAATAGAACATGACATTAATATTAGATGTTTTAAAACAGTTATACATGTAGGTACAAATACATGAGTAAAAATAACATATTTTCACTCTCAAATATTTTTTGTTTTTAGAGAAACTAAGAAGTTAGACACAAACTTATTTTTTTGTATTTCTCATATTCTATTCTATTATTGAGATAGAAGGATAACTCTTTTATCTCGCAAATGAAATATTGGATTAACAACAAATATTTTTTATCTATGATTTTTTTATATTTATTATTACAATGATTAAATTTAAGAATTAATTATATGTAATAAGTTTGATATATATATATATATATATATATATATATATATTAATTATATTATATATTAGTTTATAATTTTGTTATATTAAAATATTAAAATAAGTAAATAATTATTTATAAACATTTTGCTATATGATACTAATAAAATCATTAGCATTATTCTTACAAATACTAATATTATTATTAATTGAAATAATAATAATAATAATAATACAAATAATATTAATACTACTACTACTAATAATAATAATAATAATAATAATAATCTATAACAATATACAAAGAAATTATCCTTTTTGTGTCCATATTTCAAAATACCAATTTTACCTTTTAAATATAATAATTTATTAAATTTTTAAAAATTGACAATTATTTTTATAAGTTTTTTATAAAATCGACTATCTATACTCCTTCCCTTCTTCTTTATTTATTAATGGTTATTTTTTCTATGTTCTGATATATTTTAGTTTAGTTTATATATTAACTTAATAACATTACAATATTATCACCTACTAATATAATATTACGCATATTTAAAAAATACATCCACAATGCAAACTGACCTATGTTTAGGCTAATAATAATAATAATAATAATAAAAACGATACAAATCTTGATGGTAATAATAATAAAAAGTATATTAATAATAAATATAATAATATTATTATTAATTAAAATAATATTAATATTATAAAAATTAATAATAATGTTAAAAATAACTATTATAATAATAATAATAATAATAATAATAATAATAATAATAATTTTGATATATCGATAACGATCTTAAGAATTGGTTTGGGAATTTAGTATGATAATATTAACTTAAGTAATTTTTTTTGTTGTCTAATTAAATTACAACTGATGTTAATTACAACATACAAAATATCAAGACAAATAATGTGATGTTAATTTCACATAAGAAAAAATATATGAAAAGTAGAGTTTTCATATCGAAAGTAAGAACATAGCTTAAGAAATTAATTTAATTTTAAATAAAATCATTAAGAGAAAGAAAAAGTATAAGGAAAATATTTTTTATTCTTTTTATACGTTATTTAATATAGATATAAATAAAAATCAATGAAAATAAAGAATTTTGACATTGACAAACCCGATTTAAGTTATTGGTATTTTTTTTTTTGCATATTATAGTTTTTATTTTATGTTTTCACATTTTATATCACAAAGTTTTGTTCTCTTAAATTAGTTTATTAAAACAAAAACATCACTCTGCAAGAAATATTAGAAGTGTTGTTCTTCTAACGCTAGTTTAAAAAGAAGTATATGAGTACGAAAGATATGATACAACAAAATTAATGTACTAATCTCGGAGTCTAATTGTTCAAATGTTTATATATAGAAGTTTAGCTGAGAAAAACAATATACTATATGAGTTTAATTTCCAGTGAAAACAAATTTTATCTAGTTTCAAATTTAATGAGATTTGTTTTGAGTGAGAGAAAACATATGTTAAAACAATAAATACAGTAAAATGAAGAAAAAAAATTATATATATATATATATATATATATATATATATATATTGGAAATGGCAGTTTTACCCTCAGTTGCAGGTCAACACATGTTTAGCACTCATCTAAACTAAAGACCGTTTGTCAGCTGGGGAGGGAGAAATTATTGTAACCTCGGACAACCACATGTTTTTATGTGTATGCAATATAATATAATAGTTCATAAGGTGTTTAACTGTTAGGTGTGCACGTTTCATTATTATTTTATTCTTAATACTTTGATAATTGTTACTAGTACCTATTAATTACCTTTTAATTATTATGATTGATATGTTAATTGGATTAATTTAATATATTAATGTCAATATATATTTATTATGATTATAAAAATGTGGATTTTAACTATATTTCCAATAATAATAATAACTACATAATATATATATATATATATATATATAATTTGTTATATTTACTATAATATGATTAGTTATTGGCTATTGAGTTTTCATAACGTCTTTTATTACGAAAATAAATATTATTGTAGGCATGTTACAAATTTTCTAATATTCTTAAAATTGCTCACACTTTGAAGGATGCATTATTTACAATTTATTGGTTAAATTTTGTTATTATTTAATTTCTAAAATACAAATGCACGAGATGTTTATCTTTTCCAAACATGTATAAAAGTATGTTATTTACTAGAGATGGCTCAATAAAATTACTTGTAATATAAATAATAATATTATGACTTCATTTGCATGATTAAGAAAGGAGTAGGAGTGGTAATATAGACTACTCAAGTTATCTATATATCTAACACTCAGATCAACTATTAATTTTTTTATAATACATTTTTTTCTTCATATTACCGAACATGAAACTTTAATAGTATACTTCAGCAATTATTTGAAATTTTACTAATTACACATTATAACGACGTTGTTACAATTAAATTTATCAAGAGAGAAGTTATTGGCAGACAGATGCCAAAATGTACAAAATTAAGAGATGAAAAACAAATAAAAATAATAATAAAAACCGAAACTAAAACACATAGGTATAAGTGTAAAAAAAAAAAACTATTCAACAATTTTCATTTGAAAAATAAGTAATACTATTATACCGTACGTGCCTTTAGTCAAAAGGTGGCATCGATAACCATGAATGGGGTTCTTTGCCACGTCCATTCTTAATTACAACTAATGTACGGATCAGGAGATGTAGGAGTTAAATCTATCGATAAAACATTAATCATTACTAAAAAATATTAACCACGTGGGAATTAATATAATTTTGTTTTGTTTATAGCTTTATTACTGCAACCTGTATTAAAATCTCCAACACAGACAACTGTAACTACATATGTTCCCTAAACATAAACGAGTGCCAACTAGAACCTTAGTATGCACAAATTCCTTGTTCCTCAAAAATACAGAAAAAATCAGATGCACAGACAAAAAGGTGCTCTTGCTTCCAATCATACCCTAACCACACACTCCAGAGTGAAACAAGACTTGGATTTGACTCCACACCAAAAAGGTACTATCTTTCATTAATGGAGTTGATCGAAGTGTAGTGTAGTAGGTACGCGTCAAATTGAAAAGCTCCACAGTGAAACCTCTGCATCAAATATCTCCACGTCATTCCAATCCCTACCATCTCTCACACAAGGAGGAGGAGACATCAAAGGCTCGTTCGCCATTCGCAGAAGCAAATCATGCAACTCTTCCGACATCTCTTCTTGTTGCAGTCGCGGTGGCTCTTCAATTTCTTCACTCCTCTGCTGTTGGCTCACCTCTTCATCCACAAACGCCGCCGCAGCCTCCACCGCCGCTCGCCGTATCTCCTCCGCGTCTGTGCTGTCAGGCACCGCCAGGCGCCACACGGAGTCGGCGAAATTCAGGCAGGCGGACTTTCCCCTGAGCGCGAGGGCCGCAACGTCGTGCGCCCGCGCCGCCATTTCCGGCGTGGGGTAGGTGCCGAGCCAAATCCGTGAGTTGTTGTTGTTGGGAACCCGCATCTCGCAGACCCACTTGTTGTTGTTCCTCCGTCGCACTCCCCGGTACACGGGGTGTCTGGTCTCCTTGAACACTCTTCTCCCCGCTCGCTTCTTGGGCCGCGACGACGCCAGTATCACTTCCTCGTCTGAATACCCACTACTCTGAACAGTTGTCGGAGAATCTGTTTCGCATGATGCTTCTGGGTCGTGGTCGAGAGGAGATGTGAAAATGTCCATGGGGTTGTTCTGTTCCAGTGTCTGGTTTCTGAGTTTGTGTTTGTGTTGCTTAGTTAGTCCTTGAAGGGAAAATGGGGGGCATGTTGGAACTGTCTAACACTACAGGTCACGCACACACACAATATGCAGAGAAAAACAGGATAAAAATTTTCTTATTAACTGCAACAGCAATACACAAATTATATAAACTGTCAGGATGACAGTTAT
>Ga0214544_1000341_pt1 | contig 81292 bp, 40 predicted proteins | sample CNSS3metaG_FD_160074 | JGI IMG/M metagenome (GOLD analysis project Ga0214544, IMG submission 160074) | Root nodule microbial communities from cowpea collected in UCLA plant growth center, Los Angeles, California, USA - CNSS3 | ecosystem: Host-associated > Plants > Roots > Nodule | place: USA...
ATATATGGTTTTATGATGTATCTGTATCATTTTTATTCGGCTAGCTTTACCTATCCATTTCTTTATTTGTCTTTTGCTATCTTCTTGTGGTGTGAGCAAGGAATAATATAAGTCATAATGCATAAGTAGATTTGAAGAAGTCTTCCTAGACAGGCTTGAATGAGTTGAATAGAAGATGTGTAAAATTTTGATAAGAACCTTTAGTGGGTTAAATCCTTAAGTTTCTCCTCATGTGTGTATAATTAAATCCGCTTTGAATGACTATAGATAGTTAAAGAAGGTGGAAGAAAAAAAATATCTAATTTGACACATAATAATTCCAAATGAAACGCCAATTTAATAAAATTAACCAAATGTTATTTAATAAATATTGACTAAATATTGCGTCTCAATAAAATCAACGAAAAATATAAAATCTATAATAAATCATAAATCTAAATATAAAAACCAAATTACAATTGAGTCATCTTAATATAACTCTCTTTTTTATCTTATAGTTTCTTAGTTGGGAAAAGGAAAAAACGTGTAAAATATATTTGAGCAGATAAAATTTTCTCATTCTTAATTGATTCATGTAGCTGGTTTAGCTGCACTTTTATGTCGTTTTGAAAGCTGGCAATCACCCCATGCGTTGACACAAATGATTTTTTTACAACATTATATTGACTGCAAAACAACTCAAAATGCATAGTCACTTCATTCTAATACAGTAATACGTGAGCCAGATCTTACGTAATTCGTTCATAACACAATATATATGGCTCAATCACTTGGCACCAGGTATCGGCACTACACTAGTTCACAAAAACACTGATAATAACAGAAAAGACATTTAAAAATTGGTACTTCAAAATCACTCAGTACTTTGGAGGTGGCTGCTGGGTTGGTAACAATCCAAAACGCTTCTTCAGAGTAACTCTCTGCCTCGAATATTTATCATCGGGTGAAAACCGGGCTGCATTTTGGGAAAACCATTAAAATCGTAACAAGTACAGAAAATGGAGCGAATTATAAATACATTTGACATGTATTTGTCAGAGATATGAAAACAAGAAAACGAGAAAACGAGGAAAGCGTTTCTCAATTTGCAGTGACAAATCTGCCTTATGCCAATGACAAAATCCAAACTGTGCAAAAAGCATATCTTTAAAATATTATATAGGGTGCAATGAAAATAATAAGTTATTTAACTGCTGAAAATAGAAAACAAAGTACCAAGTGACTTTTTAATTAAAAGAAAAAGCAATAAATCAAAATAGAAAATATTTTCTTGTAGTAAAAATTAGCCCCAAGCAACCAAGTTTCACACTATAGAAGTTCTTAATCAAACAGCCACAATGATGATGTTTCTCATTCAATGACTTCCATCCAATGTTACATATAACATGCATGTGAAGATGAAACTGACTCGGCACTTACGGAATAACGATGAGGCTGATGGTGTTACTTTTGTTCCACATTTCACTTTTTTTTCACTTACCAAGAATGAAATCCTCGATGAAAAAAAGACCAAAAATGCTCGAGAGAAAAAATACCAAAAGGTGAAAAGGGTACAAAAGAAAACAAAAATCAAGAACAAGCACCAAAGCATGTCAATCTCTCTAAGAATTTGACAACAGCCTCTAAAAAATGGCAATTACCACACAAGAAAGAAAAAATCTTGAACCCAATTTCACAAATAAACTCAAAAGAAGAATACCCTGCCAGAGAAAACTCAAAGAATTATCTTTCCAACCATAAATTCCACAAACCACAGATTGAATGCAATGCCAAAACCCTTTTACCGTCATTGAAAAGCAAATCCTCTAAATTAAAACACAAACTTCCATTAATCCAAAGAATTCTAGCCACCAAACAATGCATGAACAAGAGACGAGAGTTTCAGAAAACTATCTACGCAACTAGAAGAGAAATAAAAAAAAATACAAACTGTAACTATAATACGGTCCACAGTGCATTTCAGTATTAACACAGAAATTGCACAGAGAATGACAGAAGGTTTTCTTTAGAAATCAAGAACCAGTATTATAACATAATTCGGAAGACCTCACATGTATAGGTCAAGAAACTGTGGTAAACAGAGCAAAATACCTGGATGCGCAGATTGTGTAGCTAGCCCTAGCGGCGACTCCTTCTGCAAAGAAGAAAAACAACACAATCTTTCAATAAGTCATTTCAGATTGAGTCAAGAGGGCTAAAGAAACACGAGAGAACAAATCTTCTCATTCCATTATTGAATCTTTGATAGATGTAAACTACAGAACCATATACAAAATTTACCTTAGTGGTGTAGACTTTGTCACCATTGTCGTTTATGTAAAATTGAAGATACATTATCACTGATAACTTCTCACTGCAAAAATCGAATAAGAAAAGCACGTGTCAATATCAGAAATTATAAACAACAATCATTCTAGGGTTATCAGAAACATACCTGATCGAAATAAACAGCGACAGGGATAAACTCAGCCGAACGTAAAGCGAGAAAACAGCGACGGAGGCGAGGGAAAGGGTTATAAGGTTTTCTTGTCGACACAAGTCGCTTTGTTTCAACGAGAATGGGCCTTTCATTTAGGTTACAGGCCCTTTTTATTGGTTATGGGCCATTTTGCTAACACGGAGTGGCCCATTATGTTCACACGGTATTTTTTATCTTCTCACGCCCCCACTCTTTTGTTTAAGCTTGTGTTTTGATAATTATTTGAGTTATATATAATTGATGGAATGTATGTTACCACCTTGGTTGGGATTGGAATTTCTTTTATGTTTTGTATACATTGATTATATATATATATATATATATATATATATATATATATATATATATTATATACAAAAAATATATAAAGTATCTAAAGAGTGTGACTTGTGAACAAAGGTTTTTTTTTTATTGAGCCAAGTCATACCATAATGTTGTATCCGACATTATTGGATCCTCTCTCTCTTGGCAGTTTTACATAATTATAACTATTAATTAGATGGTAATCCGAATTATCAGCTTCTTCCCACAAATTCAACTTTTTCACATTCTCAATCTTTTAATCCATCAATTATTGTTTCAATCCGCTGCGTTATTTTTTTTCTTACGCTTTGTACTTCCGAAAAGCTTGAAATTAAGGTACGATCAGAAACTATTGCGTGTTCGCCAAGTCAATTATAACCATTTTTTTTTTACTTTTTTGTTGTTTCGATATTTAATATAAAAATGATGTGCAGGGTTATCATAGTTGAAATTTGTTGAATTGAAGGTATTGCGAAAGGAGTGATGGTTGTTGTTGGTAGTGGTTGAAAGTGTGATTGGTGAGCGAAATGGATTCTGCAAGGAGTTGGTTACAGAAATTTCAACCACGAGATAAATTAAGAGCCACTACTAGAAAGAAAGACGATACTCAGGGTGGAAATGAAGGTCCAAACGTGCCTCTGGATGAAGCAGCTCTTTCCAATATCACAAAGCAGAAGGTTGCAGCAGCTAAACAATACATTGAAAACCACTATAAGGAACAAATGAAGAACCTTCAGGAAAGGAAAGAACGGTATGTTACATTTCCGGAATATTAATAATTTTACTTTTCAAAATCCAGTCCATAATTTCTTATCTTGTTAGTGTGATTTTTAAATGAATGCGTATTCTGTTATCTACTTTTTAGAATAAATGTTGTTTTTTCCCATTAATGCATTATACTTTACTTAGTATACTGGTTGTAGTGCAACAAAAGATATTATATCAATTAGTGTTCCAAGTTTAGCTAGAATTTTCTAAGAACATTGGAAGAACTACCCTGGTTGATATGAAACAGGGGTGCAAGTTTGAATAAGAAAATATGTGAAGAGGATGAAGAATCAAGAATGTTTCTCAATATGTAATTTATTGTTTGCCTCAAATTTGGTGGAGAGAATCTTATCTTTATTTAATCTATATATAAATTTCACCAAATCTTAGGTTAGTGGTTCTTAACACAACACATTGTAAGTATGCAATCCTAGTGAGTTAGTGGAACTGTATTATTTATTATTGTGGCAGAATTTTCTTTGGTGTGCAAGTTGAGATTTTATGAACCATGACTACAAATTTTTCTTACTGTTTGGTTAAATTGTGTTAAAACTATCCAAAGTATTGTGTATGTTTCAGTATTAATTTGAGTTATGATCGTTGGATTAACAAATATGTTGAAAACATTTCTAATGCCTTACATGTTACAGTCGAACCATCTTGGAAAAGAAGTTGGCTGATGCTGATGTATCTGAGGAAGATCAAAATAACCTACTTAAATTTTTAGAGAAAAAGGAAACTGAATATATGCGTCTTCAAAGGCACAAGATGGGTGTAGATGATTTTGAGTTATTGACCATGATTGGAAAAGGTGCATTTGGGGAGGTATGTTTGTGCTTCTTATATATGATAAAAGTTAATGTGATTCCTAACTGTTTTCTTAGTTTTTAAATCTATTTATGCTTCTGTCCATCAATGGTTGTACTTTTACCTACAATTTAAAATTGTTTTAGGTCAGAGTTTGTAAGGAAAAGACTACAGATCATGTATATGCAATGAAAAAGCTTAAGAAATCAGAGATGCTTCGCAGAGGCCAGGTTGACAATCATTTGCCTAGCTACATGTATTATTTTACAGAAGAGTAATTTTCATGTTAAAGGCTGATGGAGTTATCACACTTTAACTCAGCTAACTATTTCAGGTAGAACATGTCAGAGCTGAGAGGAATCTCCTTGCAGAGGTTGACAGCAATTGCATAGTTAAACTTTATTGTTCTTTCCAAGATGAGGAGTACTTATATCTTATTATGGAGTATCTACCTGGTGGGGATATGATGACTCTGCTAATGAGAAAGGATACCTTGACCGAAGATGAAGCCAGATTTTATGTGGGAGAAACAGTTCTAGCCATTGAATCAATACATAAACACAATTATATACATAGGTATCTATGAAATTGGATGTCTACCAGATATCAGTCTTGCATTCTGCAATATGTTATAGTTAATTATACCATGTAGATTAAGATGGCAATAAGCCTAAAATAAACTGATCTACAAAACTCATTATTAGAAGTAAGTATTGTTGTGATTAGTTGATTTTACATTATATAAACTAATCTTCATAATATGGCACATTGCAGGGATATTAAGCCTGATAACTTATTACTTGATAAATATGGACACTTGAGACTATCAGATTTTGGATTATGTAAACCATTAGACTGTAGTACACTTGAAGAAACAGATTTTTCTTCTGGTCAAAATGCAAATGGATGTGCTCAAAGTGATGAATCTGGACGCACACAACAAGAACAGTTGCAACACTGGCAAAAGAATAGGAGGACACTTGTAAGTTCAAAACTACTATGTGGATTTTCTTGTGTGTGTGTGTGTGTATGCTTGCAAAATGTGAATGTATGAATGTTACAGGCTTATTCTACTGTCGGTACACCAGACTATATTGCTCCAGAAGTTCTATTAAAGAAAGGCTATGGGATGGAATGTGATTGGTGAGTTCTATGCTTGTGAATGATAAGACTCAAACTAATTTCATTTTGGCTTTTATGACACATCTAATACGGAAGCATACTTTTGTTTCATTCGGTAGTAGTGATTCTTTCAAGACATGTTTCAAGTAACATAGTTTACTTTAGACATTCTTGTATATTTGATGATTTAGATGTTTTATTCTGATACAATGATGTTTGTCATGATAAAATTCCCAGGTGGTCACTTGGTGCTATTATGTATGAAATGTTGGTGGGATATCCACCTTTTTATTCTGACGATCCAATGTCAACATGTAGAAAGGTAACATTGATTATAAAAATAACTACAAGCTAAGACTACTGTAATGTTTCTCATTTGATTAGATAGTTCAAACAGTTTTATATTTTGTATTGCTCAATTCATTTATCTAACTCTCTATTTTATGTAGATAGTAAATTGGAAATCTCATTTAAAGTTTCCTGAAGAAGCAAGGTTAACTGTAGAGGCTAAAGATCTTATAAGTAAACTTTTATGTAATGTGAACCAGAGACTGGGCTCAAATGGTGCAGAAGAAATAAAGGTGTTGTATGGTGTGTCCTTTTCTACATTCTTAAATATCTTCTGTAGACTTTTTAATATAAAAATTACCTTCCTATTGCATTTTTTTTTCTTTAGGCTCATCCATTTTTCAATGGTGTTGAGTGGGAAAGATTGTATCAAATGGAAGCTGCATTTATTCCTGAGGTCAATGATGAGTTAGACACTCAAAATTTTGAAAAGTTTGATGAGGTATTTACATTTTTCAAATTATTGCTTATTTTGTGTTGCAAATTGCTTAAGATTGTTCACATTTGTAAAAAGAAATATTCTCATTTTACCTTTATCACTTATGCAGTCTGACCACCAGGCTCAATCATCATCAAGAACTGGCGGTCCATGGAGGAAGGTAATCCAAGATTTTATTCTTTTTTCACATTTTTCATGAAGTTCTCTTAGAAATTATTATGAAAATTTAGTATAAATACCACATACCTCATTGATAAAAGAATATATCGAAAACACATTAGTAGTGTGTTTTTGAAAAAGTTATATAGATTTTTTAATAATACCAAAACAAACTTCAAAGAAATGTATTCTCTCACTTTCTTGGAAAAATTAATCCATATTCTGGTATTTATTTCTTGCCTTGTGTATAGTTCTTGAATGTCGGTCTTTACAATTTTTTATTTCTTAATTTATCTCACACATTTTTCTGTTCTCATTCTTATTTGACTTGTTCAATGTGATGGTACAGATGCTTTCATCTAAAGACTTGAATTTTGTGGGATACACATACAAAAACTTTGAAATTGTCAACGATTATCAAGTTCCTGGGATGAGTACGTAACTTTTGCTCATTTTTCCTTTTGAATTTTGATAATGTTCCTCGGAAGATGTTGTTTTATTTTGTTTCACATATCTACTTTTGAAATTAATTTTTGTTTCTATTTATATGTCTATTTACAATTTTAAGATGATATTGGTTATATTTTTTTCTCTTTCTTATTTAAATATTTCATATAATAAGTTAAGGATAAACAAGGTTGAGAAATATGTTATAAAGTTAAAAAAAAAAATCTAATATAAGTGAAAATATTATTCACAGTCATGTGTTAAAATTTTAAAATGTACACATTTAACTTTTGGTAGATGTTGTGATTAAGTCGTGCTATTTTTGTGTGAGAGAAGTGTTGATAATTTTTTAAGTATTAATCTCACTTCAAATTTATAGTAAAGAAAAACAATGATTTTCATTAAATATCTTTGTTGTTGTGAAACAAGTAAAATTTGAACTCATTTCCCTTTTTTTCCTTTTTAATTAAACCAAAGAAATTTTTTCATTGATTTTTCTTTCTCTTATATTTCTTGTGTACCCTTCCTTTTTTTTTTAAACCTAAAAAACTAAATAATTATTTGTTACTTTAATAATAATTGAGTAAATTATCACATAACCATGTCATATCCATAACTTGAGATCACCACCAAGTTAAGCCAATCTTACCTATTACTCGTTCAATTTATCTTTTGTAGAAAATGCTGCAATTGCATATCGATAATAGTTCACACCAATGAAGTTATATATGACTTTCCAATAAGCATTGTACAACACAAAAATTATGGTTCATATTGAAAATTAAATAAAAAAAAAGTAATTTTTTTTCTTTCCTTTCCTTTTGTTTTGTAGCTGAATTAAGGAAGAAAACAACTAAAGTAAAGAAGCCTTCTGTCAAGTCTCTCTTTGGTATGTTCAGTTTTGTTAGTTTCTTTAAATTTGTTTGTTTATGTTGCTCATTGTATACATGTTTTTGTTTTTGGTTTGTAACACTAACTCTTGTTGTTCGATTACACTGATTAACACAGATAATGATTCTGATACATCTGAAGCATCTGCATCTGAGGCTCCTGAATTAGCTTCAGGCACAATTAAAAGGATTGATGATCAATTTACTCATTCAGAATAGAAATAACAACTGAAGTCTATATTAGTGTATTAACCATTTTTCGTGTTTATTGTAATTTTTGCTCTTATTCATTTGTTCTTGAAAACCTCAATGGATACATGATTGATGGTTCGCAGAAAAGTAAGAAGCATATGTTGTTTGTAGAAGCAATTGATTACTTTATTAGTTAGTCACCAAACCTATATAGAAATGTAAATCTCTTATTCACTATAACTTGTCAAAGATCAACACTCTGTAAGCAATAGAAACCATGCATATATGTCTTATGCCTTTACATTGATCATAACAAAATCATTATTCCCAACAAATGACATAGGAGACATGGAAGTTGGTTTTGTTTCCTAGAAAATGTTGTTTGTATAATCAATTGAATTGATGTTAGCTTAAATGGATAGCATAAGTCTATTATTCTCTGTTATTTGCAAATATTTAACTCTTTGTAGACAAATAATGTGTATGACAATATAGTATTATTTTGAAAAAATAACATTAAAGATTAAAGACATGAAAGTTGATTCAAAAATATGTTTGCAAAACTTAACTCAAGTGAATTAAAATTTAAATAACATCTAGAAATAAAATGTTATATTTTTTATCATGTTTCTAAAAATAAAGGACCTAGTTCGAATTTGTCTTATAAAATAAAAGGACCTAATTGAATGATTTAGAAAACTATATAAAGGACCTATTAGAATTTATAAATAATAAAGAGTTAAAATGTATTCTACAAATTAAGTCGAAAAAAAAAATGATTGAGAATGGCTGTGTAGATATATAGAACTTGATTCTCTAAATACTTTTTTTTATTGCATGATGAATTTTACATATTTTAACGCTAAGCATAAATACCAGCTCTAAAAGAATATATGAAAAACGTTAAACTGAAAATACAAGAACAAAACAAATATCCATAGAATACCTATACGATAAAAAAAAAAATTGAAATAAAAAAAAATACCAAATGCTGTCATCTTTAAATTAAAACATAATAATATTTTAAATGAAAAGTTTCAGCAATTTGATTCGTAATGACAAATATTCTAATATAATTATACAGTCAACAACAACTATGTTATACCTATTTGACTATCATTTATATTTTACTATTCACAACAATGATAGAAAGAGACTCATTCAATCCTCAACAAAAAGCAATAAATCTATATAAGTGTATAATGTTGTATTTTATTAAAGAAAAGAATGACGAATTAGAATAAATGAAAGTGTATTAGATAGACAGAATTTACCCTTGATTTAAAATTATATATATATATATATATATATATATATATATATATATATATATATATATATATATATATATTAACTTTCATCTTTCACTTTTAATCGAAACATCTAAAATTATAAAATCATGTTAATAAAAAAAACAAAAAAAAAATAAATGATTGCCAAAATGTTAATGTGATGCTTTGAAATAATAGAATCAAATTGCAAAAATATTTCCATAAAAAAATTAAAAAAAATAAAAATTATCTTTTATTCATTACCTAAAGAATCTCGCACGATATCAATAGATAATATACTTATGTTATATAAACATGAAAATAAAAATAAAAAATAAAAGAGAGACTATAGTTTAATTAATACCCAAATAAAAAAATTTGTTTAATAAAAGTTAAATAAACTAGTATTTTTTTATTTGTTTCAATTTAGTTTTTATTTCGATAAATTTACTATAATCAGACTCCTTCCGTTAGTACTATTAATGTTAACTCATATGTTGTGTCAGCTCATATTTTTTTTAGTTTTTCTTTTAATTTTTAAATCTATTTTAATTTTTTTAAATAAAAAAAATTGTCACGTGTTAAGTTTAAATCTTGTCATGTGGTTGTGACAGTGTATGAAAGTGTCACGTGCCAATTTTAAATCCTGTCATGTGGCAGTGACAGTGTATGAAAGTGTCACGTGTCACTATGTATGTAAAAAATTTCAACTTAGGATTTAGTCATTGTATTTGTTGTGTTGTCTCAATTTAGTCTTATTTTTTTTAACCTGAAGTAAGTTTATCACTTATAAATCGAAAATCAAATTTAACTTTTATATGAATATTACAATGATATTTTATTATAATTGATATTTATAATCAAATTAAATTTATTTAAATTTATATTTTGCATTAAATTTATTTATATTTTGTTTTAAATATTTATATATTAATAATTTATAGACAAATAGTAGAGTTGCTTTAAAAATATCAATTCATTTATAACAATTTAAAATAAATATATTTATTTATAACATTTTAAAATAAATATATTTATTTATAACAATTTAAAATAAATATATTTATTTATAATTTTATTTAACAATTTATAACATTTTAAATTGTTATTAAATTGTTTAAAATTTGTTATATAATTGTTTTAAAATAAATTTATTTAAAAATTTATAACATTTTAAATTGTTATTAAATTGTTTTAAAATTATTATAAAACTGTTTTAAAATAAATATATTTAACAATTTATAAATTTCAAATTGTTTTAAAATTTTATATTTCAATTTATAAAGTTGTTATTTTTAAACCAACCCTAATATTTGTTTGGAAATTATTGATATATAAATCGTTGATACAAAATTTAAATAAAGTTCAATGTAAAGTATAGATTTAATTTAAGTAAACTTGGTCTTATTAAAAATATCATCATAACATCTATATAAAAATTAAATTTAGTCTTTATTTGGATAGAGATGAAATTGCTCCAGTTTAAAAAAAAAATTAAAACAAATTGGGACAAAGTAATAAATAGAGATACTAAATTGAAAATTTTCACACTCAATAGTACATCACAATGTCACTATTATTGTCACATCACAATGTCATTGTCACATGGCACAATGTCAACTTGACACGTTACATTTAAAATAAATAAATAAAATAAATAAATTTAAATTTTAAAATTTTAAAATTTTAAAATTTTAAAAATAAAAAATCACGAAGTAATATGTGACACTTCTTTAACACAGTTAGTGCATTACTAATGAAAATACCTGATTACAAAATTTATCAAAATATGGACCAAATTAAGTCAAGTAAAAAAAAATGGACCAATTTGATATTCCTCAAATGAATACTGATGGAATTGTCTATATGTATGACTTGAATATGTTTTTCAAGTATTAGATAAAAAAATGTAAACATAAAATAGGAAAAAGATATAAGTAATTTTGTAAATAATATTTAATTATTTAATTATTAAAAAAATAAATTATAAATAAAATAATAGTTAATTAAGTTTTATTTTATGAAAGTCATCTTCTCTTAAAGAATATTCTCTAGTATTTTTTCTATAATTATAACCTCATGATTCATTTATTTGAATAGCAGCACAACTGGTAGCATCTGCTGGTGTGCCAGAGGTGTTAAAGGTCAGGTTGGGGGTTCAATTCCCACTGGCAACAACCCACCCAGTATGAATGGACGGAGAAGGGTGAGGGGTTGGGGTGCATCGGGCTGTAGTAACCTGACATGCCCATCTGGGCGTGGTACGCCAGGGGTGTTACAGATACTATTATAGGAGTCTCAGTCAAAATTAAAACAAATATACCGAAACATATTTGTGATAAGAGTAAGTTTAATTTGTGTTTCTGTTTTAGTCATTTGAAACACTTTGATGCATGTAGATTAAGAGAGTTTAAAGAAGCTTAAAGAGAATTTTTGTTTGTATATGATTATTCATATGTGTTGAGATCATTGATTTTTTTTTCTTGTGTAAATAGAACATTGTGTGAGAGTCAAAGCTCTTGGGAGAAACAATGAATTAAGATTCTTTAATCCAGATGAGGAAAACTATTATTTTATAACAATGTTTTAAGTTAATGATTTGATGATAGAGAATGCATGATTTATGCTTTGGTAAGAGTATTGTAGTTTCGATGAATCAAATAATATAATTGGATTGTTGAATATTGATTACTAAGGTTGAATTGATATTTTGATGAATAGTATGAACGTGTGGTATGTTTAATTACTTTAGATATGTCATTTTGGTCAATTTATTCCAAGGTTTACTTTGCATGAAATGGTGGTATTTTGAATTAAGAAATGATTAGGCTTTGAGGTGTTAGCATAGTTGAGATATCAAAATTTATAGTGATGTTTAATATGATTTTATTTAGAACTAGGAAAGGATTAAAATTGCATAGATAGTTTATGTTAGACCTATTGTGCCACTGGTTATCAAAATGTTTTCGAGCCACCAATTAATATTTAATTGGGTTAAATATGTTTTTTGTCCCATAAAATTGAAATTGATCCCTTCTTGAAACTTTGTTTGATCTCCTAACTTTATAAGTGATTGAATATAGTTCATTTCACTCAACAACGTTAAAGTTTCTCTAACACGTCAAACGACGCTCCAATGGTATTTGCATTGTTTAAACGTCATTATCACGGACTTCTTCCCCTATTCGAATTCCTCATTTTGTTCCTCTTACGTGGGACTCCCTTATCCCTTCATGGCCATTGAAACTTCTTCTACGGTGCCCACTCCTCTACCATCAGCACCATTGTAGTGCTCCCAACTGACAATGTCGCTGCTATCATTGTTTTCCTTCCTCGCGTAGGGTTTCTTCATTCAAAATCCAACTAAGCTCGCAACCAGCAAGCTCCTCCCTCAATTCATTGTCTTTGCCGCCATAATTAGAACAAGTGTCGACCGTTATCGATATTGATCTTCCTTCCTTGAGTGAGACTTTCCTTCTTTTTCCCCTTTAAATCATGTGGGGTTCTCAACCCACCAACCCTTTTCCCTCAAACTCTCTTTCTAACACATAGTTCTTAATTAACTTGTTCATGTTTTTAATACTTTGAGTTTAATTTGATTACAAAATGTGAAAAGTTATTTACTTTTGTGATTTCACACGAGTTTCATCATTTACTTGTGTATTTTTTATTTTTTTTAAGTTCAAGATGGAGATTTGAAAATAAGGGGAAGGGAGTGATTGCAGATATTTTGAGGTTTCCTTTTTGTTGAAATGAAATTATGTGAGAATAAATATGAACTAGAGGAGATTGTTTTGGGTTTTGATAGAGTATATGATACCATTATGCGATAGGGTATATTATACCATTATGCGGTTGACATGGTGGTTGATTGATGATGAAAGATTCAAACGAAAAAAAAAAGCCCGCGACAATAACGTATAAATAATATGAACGACATAATAAAATCTTGTTTGACACGTAAAAAAATTTTAAATTATTAAAAAATATAAATTATATCGAATAATTTCTAAAATTAAAAGATCAAACAAAATCAAAATTTAAATAATCAATTACAAATTTATTTTATAATTAAGAGATAAAAATATATTTAATCCAATTTAATGGTACACTCACAAAATTTATAGAATTAAAAGTTTACTTCCTTGAAAATATATTTAAACATTTTTTTAGAATATCCAGTAACACACCTATCATGGAATTCACCTTATTTTCTATTTGCGTGTTGCAATATCATGATAAAGGCCTTTATGAGAGTATGGAGATTTGACTTCACCACATTCTGCGTTTAAAGTTAGATTTTATATTATTAATCTACTTTCGATTTTTTATTATGCATTAAAGTCCCTGCCTTTATTTTATGCACTAGCGTACCATTTTTTCTATATGCCGTGTCGTTTAGGCAGAAAATTCTGAACTTCTGACCCATCATGCTACACAGAAGCACGTTTCAAGTTGCCAACCTCACAAATCACTCATCATTAATACCATCTTTATTTCTCCAGATTCTACTGTCTCAAGAACCTTGCTTTTTACCAAAACTAAAGCTATAATAACTTTATGTTTTATTAAATTCTGATTTATTGGTTTGGTGAAGTGAATTGGACGGTTGTTCTGTATTTCCTTTAGCCACAATGGATTAATATATAAACATAACTTTATCTTTATCTTAGGAGTTAACGTAATTGTAAAACGCTGTATGGGTTTTATTATGTAATACAAAATCAATCTATGTTGTTGGATTAATGTTGCAGGTGAAAATTTGTTGGATGTGTTGTCGCCGTCATAATATTTGCGAGAAGCAGATAATAAGACAAGATTAGATTAATATCATCTTTTACATTAATAACTGTTTGATGATTGCATTAATATAGATGTTATTAAGTTTGCACTTCCCTAATGTGTAGCTAATTGAATACTCTCGTACGGGGAGTTTGATAATTTATGTAACATTTTAAGTTTAAAAAATTTAAATATTTTTTCATATATATAAATTTATATTTTATATTATTGTACCGATAGGAATATTCATGTCTTAGATAAAAACAAAACAAACCGAGCCATTCTAGAGTTAGTCTACTCATAGGTAACGTCTCATCCATATTCTAGTCATTAGATGTAATAACATAAATCATATATAATATACACCATATTTTACATGCCAGTGCAGAAGAAAAAAAAACAGTTTCTAAGATATAGAAATTGTCAATTTAGGTATGATATTATTAGACATGTGATTTATCGGAGATGAAAAAATTATTATAAGAGATAATTTATATAAGAAAAAATGACTGATATATGTTAATAAAGATTTTCTTTAAAGGAAAATTTGTTATATGTAAGTGTTGTTGACTATGATCCAAATTAATTTGTAAATGAAAAATTTGTGATCGGAGTCGTATATTTATTTAGTAAATACCTAGTTAAGTAAGAAAAAAAAAGTTTTTCTATTAACTATCGATCTATTATGCAATTTAATGAATGCATGCTTTGTTAGGTTATCGGAGGAGACATATTTTAGAAATGTAATATCGATTAGTAGTGGAAATTTATGTTTGAGATTAAACTATTATATTTAACTTAAAATTTTAAGATAATAAATTTGTACACCTTTTTATGTTATGTGTTGTTCATCTTATTGTTTTTATGTATTATAATATCTTATATGAATTGTTTACAACTTAAGTCTCAACGTACCAAATTATACACTGATAACATTTCACATTTATAAAACACCCAAGAAATATATACATATAAAATTTTTAATAAGTTATTTATGATTATTAAGATTCAGCTTCATCATCTTATATTATCTCTCAAAACTATTTTATCAACACAGTGATGTATCGGTTCTTTTAGATCGAGTAAAAGACTAAAATTTAGAAAAATATAATTTGTAATGAAACAGATAATTTGATATCCTACTTTTAAACTTTCTTTTATGTATTCTTTTAAAAACTTATATATATATATATATATATATATATATATATATATATTCTCATTAGTAAATTATTTTTCTCTCTATGACTTATTTTCTTTTACACCGATTCACAAAAGATTTATTCGGTAGAAATAATTATTGAATCACCTCAATGCTTTACGAATATTACAACCAAGTCACTTAGCATGCAAACATACACTTCACAAGCAATTCCAGAATTTGATTGAATCTTAAAACATCATAAAAACTTTTATTATTATATAGCAGTACTTCTTTCTACTCCATCATGAGTTAAAGGCAATTTAAATAAAATGCCCCTCTCCTTTTCTTCCACTTCAGAGTCTTCTTACATAACTTAAAATTAAGACAATGTGAAATTTACTGAAAATCGAAAATTAAAATGTGAGTATAAATTTTAAATTGAATAAATATAAAATAAAATACTAAATATAAGGACCTATATAAATATTTTGTCTTCAAATTTTAGATTGAAAGTAAGGTAAATTTATTAAATGAGTTAGACTCATATATCATACATTTTCTCAGAGACCCGTTAAAATCTTCAACTACCTTTTTTTCAAACTTAATAATACCAATCATTCATCACTTCATGCCACTTTTCTTCTTTTTGTTATCTTCCATCTTAAAAGCCAAAATTCTCTAGAGTTACAGAAGTATTAAAATTAATTTCTCATTTAGTAAATTTCAAAAATTATAATAGAATAAATTTTGTTAGGTTATCATGAATATTTTGACCATGCATCAATTGGTAGAAATTTAAAGATCAGTTAAAATGAAAATATCAAACATAGAAAGATGTCATGAATTATATATAAGCTTGAATTAATATATTAACTATATAAATATTACTATTTTTTTTCTAAGTTTGTGTTTTTTGAGCAGCCATTACAATTGTAAAGGTTACTAAAATAACTTAGATATATCAAACTCCCACAAAAGTGAAATTAATAACACATCCATTTATAGTCTAAAATTGAAAATAAAAATTAAGAATAGAGATCTCTAAAACTTCATAAGAACCAGGCACATTGTTATTCTTCAATATCTATAATCACTTCCACAATTAGGTTTTCAAAATTTTTATCTTATCTTATTAAAGTGTCATTATTCCCAATTTTAGGAACATAAGGATGTTTTTAGTTTTCTAGTACTATCAACACCTAAAATTTGGAGAAAAGAGTGACACAAAACACAACACAATCATTCTCTACCACATGATGCTAAGTGCCTCAGTTCCCATATACTAATCACCAACTATTCATTCCTCTCGTGTGTATTTTAATTTCTCATTTAAATTTTTACTTAAATTTTAAAAATTCTTATTATTGTAAAAAACATTGTTAAACATACATTTCATTCTTAAACTATTAAAAAAATTATGTTTGATCTTTAAACTAGATTATGAAGTATCTAGTTCTTGTATCTTATAAAAGTAATATAAACTATTACCTCTAAATGAAGTTTTACAATAAATATGTGTAGTTTATTAAAAATATATTTTACATTATATTTATAAAATAGAAAATTAATTATTTTATAATTTAATTTATAGATATAACACAGTTTTTGTAATAACTTGAAAAACAAAACTCTAAAACATATCAATACAATATAGAAAATACTTATTTATTACAAAAGGCTGAAATAATTTTTTTCCCAATTGATTGCAATCGTGTACTCTATAATGGTACACAACCTCCATCATTATGTTTTTGTTTGGCCAATTCATTAATTACTATTTAGCTTTTTTCTTGAGTGGAATAATAGGAATTATGATGGATCCCACGTTCCTCTCTCTCTATAAGTCACTTTTTTTTTTCGTCTTCCAATTATTGTTTTTATATAATAAATGTGTCCCATATCTACACGGGTATAGATTTTATGCACTCGTGACACCTTCATTATACAAAACTTTTGAAACTTCACCATTTTATTTTCACAATAACAATACATATTTTTTGTTTTTTGTTGGCATTGAACGAAATTATGTTCCTTCATCATATTTTTTTTTACTTTATTTAAAACAAGATTAAAATATTATTTTTTGCAAGTGATTAATAAAGACCAGTATTGATTAAAATTAACACTTGAATAGAATGGGGGCAATTTTGCACGACAAATCAAGTGAGCGTCATCGTTTATCTACCATCATTCATACGCTAAATATTTTCACAAGTTTAAATTTGAAATTGAGAAAAGTGAAACCAAATAAAAGAAATTAAGTTTTTGTTTATAAGTTTTTTTTTTGAAGATTTTTATTTAAACATTAAATCATTGTTTATCGGTAAAAAATTTATTAAAAAAAAAAAAAAAACACTGAAAGGTTTCTTAAAAAAAAAAGTAAAAGGTTCACGCAATTTTGTATAGTAGTGAGAGTAAAATCTTAAAATTATTCAGATAAAAAAAAGTTTATTCCATTGATGTTAAAAGTAATCCGAAAAACACTTCTCAGCTTTGTGTAGCTAAAAATACAATATTCCTTAAATTAATGAGTTAGCTTAATTCACTCAATTGTTGAAATTAAGGTAATTTCAAAATATCAAACTCCAGGTTATAAACTTCTATTAATTTTATAATAACAATTTATGTATTAAAGTAAGTATGTATAGAAGGAGGACTTTTAAAGATTTTGATTGGAGAGTAATTCTTTTATAATGTGTCATGATATTTTTGATCAACAATTTTTTTTTAAATTTTTAAAAGGAAATAACGTGGATGCTTACAATTTTATACACGTACATTCGGTTCAAATTTTCTTATGAAAGAAATCATTGGGCTGAAATATATAATTATTTTATATATAATATATATATATATATATATATATATATATATATATATATATATATATAAATTATGAATTCACGAGGATGAATATGCATTATCCGTATACAGCTATAAAAACCAAATTGTATAAAAGTCAATTTGGAAATAATGTTAAGTATTGACTACAGAATGCAGTGTTTTTTCGTTGCTATTTCAAACAGTTTTAAAAAAAATAAATTCGACAAACAGTTAATAACTGCAATTTGGTTTCACAACTAATTCATTAACTTTTAAAAAAAATATTTATCTTCAATTTGTAAAGCTATTTTAATTAATATTTATAGTTCCTTTTTAAATTTATATTGGAATGTTTAAAATAATTTCACATAAATATACATTATTCCTCAAATAATAATGAATTATTTTAATCTGTAAAATGTATATTTAATTTTTTATATTAATTGAAAATTGATATATTAATTTATGATGATTTTTAATGAGTTTAAATCATTTTAGTTATTCCAATAATCAATTATAAATATATAATAACAATTATTAAAATATAGTTATTATTTTATAATAGACTATAATCATAATTAATTTCTGTTCGGATAAATTTATTCAAATGAAAAGATAAACATGAGATTGTAAACAATTTTTAAGATTAAAAGAAGAGGGAATAAATTTTAGTAATGAAAAAAAAGGAAAGAAAGAAAAGAAGGGAACGAGTTTGACTAGGAATGGGAGAGGAACATAGAAAGAAGAAATCGGTTAACCTCGTCTTGTCATAATCTACAAATTTTCTTTTGGAACACAGTTTCACTGAAAAACAATAAAAAAACGAAGATAAAAAAGGTAAAGAATTATTAAAATAAAATTTAATTTTAAATACAACCAAAACACACCAACGATTACTATAATCTTGCCAGCTTTTCCTTTTCTCATTCTCTCTCTGTCTCTGTCTCTCTTTCTCTCTCCAAAGTCCATACTTTTTTGATTTGTGGAATTACTCTAGTTCCTACCTGGTTCAGCACAGCCTCCACAATCTCCTCTTCTTGGTCTTTCTCTTTTTGTATTTTTACAATAAAAAGATTCAGTTTTGTGTGTTGTTACTGATACCCGTTAGCATTTTGTGTTCTGGGTCAATGCGGTCATGTTCTTTGCAAATTAGGGCTTCAATCAGTGGTCTGGGGTGATCGATTCTGGTTTATGTGTGGATAAGGAATGTAGTTGGAGAAGGTGGTGTGTATTCTGAATAATAAAGATTTCATCTTCATTGTTGGGGATGCTACAAATTTTGTAAATTTAGCACCTTTTTTTTATTTGCCCCTTATCCTGGATTTGTTCCTTATTCCCCTTTGACGGCTAATCGGACGACTAGATTAGGAAATCTCATTGGATTTGAGTGGATGCTCCAATAAAGGTTGGAATTTTGACCTGGTGGACCCCTGGGTGCACATAATTTGGTGGTGGAATTGGGAACAAATCTGAGCAGAAAAGGATCGCTGTAGTTACTGGTGAGGGTGTATTGAAGCTCTTTTAGGATGGATCATGTTATTGGTGGGAAATTTAAACTGGGAAGGAAAATTGGGAGTGGGTCTTTTGGGGAGCTTTATATTGGTATGTTCATGTTTTTGCCCTCTTTTTCTTTATTACAGTAATTATAATCTTCCTTTTGCAGCATTTTCATATATAATTATATGGTTTGTAACGTATTTTTGTTACTATTATCTTTGTCAGCTGTTAATATACAAACTGGAGAGGAGGTGGCTATCAAGCTGGTATGTTAGTTCTCTTCAAGATTGTAGCCCTCTTTTTGCGTCTGGATGTGGCAGAGTGATTATTAGTTAACCCTTATATGAACTTGTAGAGATCCATTTATGTGTTCCTGTTTCTGATTCCATTTGTCTAGTATGTGCATACATGAACTAGTCAGTAATTACCTTGATTTAATCTGTGGAACATGGCTTTTAGACAGTATAATTGTCTTCCACTCGTTGGAGTGCTTCAGAATTCTCCAAATTTGTTTTATCAATGTTCAGAGAGTTCTAATAAGGATACTTGACATTTGATTTGAGATTTAGTTTATTATTGTCGGATTAACTAACAGAGGAAGTAGCATCTCTCTCTTGCACTTCTACTGAGCAATACTTACGGTTTTGAAGAAATCGAAAAGATTACTTTGTGCATTTCAGTGGCATGTGAAATTCTACATTATCTTGCTAGGGGTGTAGTGCACACTTTGGTTCCCATTATTAGGCTGCAGTTTATCTTAAATTGCTCAACATATTCTTTCTTCTGTTGTGTTTCAATAATTTTTTTAAGTTTATTATATTTGTCTGCTAATTATATCTTAACCCACTTATCCTCTCTATAAAATTTCCAGGAACCTGTGAAGACCAAGCATCCCCAGCTTCACTATGAGTCAAAATTGTATATGCTTCTTCAAGGAGGAAGTAAGTCTGAATGTCTATATCTTCTCTCCTTTTTTTTTCTTCCATTTTTGGTACTAGTTGTGTTAGGCATTAACTCATGCTAAAGTTTCACAATAAAATTATTTCTCAATCGTTCTGTTGTGTGTATGAGTGTTGCTGTCTTCTTGAGTGTGGAGGGTATAGTTTAATAGATATCCTGAATCTTCTTTTATTTATGAATCCTAATCTTTGTGGAAGCTATTCCCTCAAAGTAATGTGAGACTGAAAGAGTTTCAGAAAAAAAAAAAAAAGAATTTTTCCTGTTGAGTAATGCAATTTGGTTCCTTCTTGAAGCGGGGATTCCTCATCTCAAGTGGTTTGGAGTAGAGGGAGATTACAATGCCATGGCAATCGATCTTCTTGGACCAAGTCTAGAAGATTTGTTCAATTATTGCAACCGGAAGTTAACATTGAAGACAGTGTTAATGCTTGCTGATCAATTAGTGAGTCCATATGTGCCATCATTTTCGAAGCAAAGTACATTACTTAGTGATACTGATGTTTGACTTGCTTAATACTGTTCTTCAGATTAACAGAGTTGAATATATGCATTCTAGAGGTTTCCTTCATCGCGACATTAAGCCAGACAATTTTTTGATGGGCCTTGGACGTAAAGCAAACCAGGTATATTATTTTGTTGACAGTGTCTTCTTTCTTCATCTTCTTCACCTTTTTATTTTGGAAGGTTTTGGTTGTTATTTCATCATTTTTCACACGAATGGAAGCTAAATAGCTCATTTAATTATTACTCAGACATGACGTCAAAGCACACTTTGGAGTTCAAATGTGCAAGACTTCTAACGTGTGTACCTATAAAAGAATTGGATTAATCTTTATAGTGCAAGAGAAGACATAAAATGGTGTTATGCTACTACGTATCAAAGGAGATAAATTTGATAAATTGAATTCTTCTTCACAGTTCAAGAGATGGCCTAAAATGTTGTTAAGCTACTAGTATCCAAGAAGATGAGTTTGATAAACTTGCTTCAGGAAGAAGAAGGAAAGGAGTAGAATGTTTGTCTTTGCTAGGATGAGGAAAGAACCCTAAAAAATACAACTCATGAAAAACTGCGTGTCTGGTGGTTATTCTATTTTGTCCTATTTTGTACCTAATTGTGCAGTAGTGATTAAGTTTAGGTATAGGAGTCGCTTTCTACAACAAAGCATGAGACAGTACCTCACATGTCATGGTGCTTCAGATGTTGGCTTGTCATGGCCTCTTCCTACACCTTGAAACTCACGAGGCATTCTTGCAAAGTGATTGAACATTGCTTTGAGACAACACGTTTTCCTCTGGCTCTTTTCTTGTCATTTCAATGAGTTACTTTCCTTTCTTTTTGCCTTCAATTCTATTCCAGTGTAATTCTTTGGTGCCACTAAAATAAATGATTGATATATTCTGAATGAAACATTCTATTTGTTCATCCAAATTCCAGTTCTTTTAACTATGTTCATCTCATGCTGGATATCTCATTTCAGGTTTACATCATCGACTATGGCCTTGCAAAGAAATATAGAGATCTTCAGACACATAGGCACATACCATACAGGTAAATTTTATCATCATTATTTGAGGATATTGAGGTGTAGTATGTAAAATGCAGCATTTATCTTTCACTTTATTTTTTCTTTTAGTAATATAGTTCTATTTCTTTGTTTTTTTTTGTAAAATTCACATTTCTTTTCTTATTAACTGTTGTTTTTCTTGTGCAGGGAAAACAAGAACCTCACTGGCACTGCTCGGTATGCAAGTGTTAACACTCATCTTGGAATCGGTGAGTTATATGTTGTGAATTTTTGGTGGTTCAATCTCTTCCTTTTTTTTTTTTGTTGACAACCAATAATTATAACTCTTGCTTTATTTAATTTTGCTGGCAGAACAAAGCAGAAGGGATGATCTGGAATCTCTTGGTTATGTGCTCATGTATTTCTTAAGAGGAAGGTCAGACAATTGATAGAGACATCTACTTTACCCCCTACACTAGATTTGTAAATTTATTATGTTATTCTTAACATCGTTGATAAAAAAATGTTATTCTCACTATATCTTTCCATTGTACAATTTTTTTCAGTCTTCCCTGGCAGGGACTGAAGGCTGGCACCAAAAAACAAAAATATGATAAGATCAGTGAGAAGAAAATGTCGACTCCGATAGAGGTATAGTAATTAACTGGACTCAGTGCAGCTTTTGGATAAATTTGATAATCCCTCTGGATCTAGTGTTTTATGCAATGAATTTGGTCGGATGCTGTTGAATGGTGACTTCTAACGTGAACACTTATGAGCAAAATGAACTGCATGTTTCTCCTGTGCATTGAACTACATTTAGTTATCTATGAAATTAAATAATGATCCTGAGGTTAATTTTCACATTTTAAGTCTTAAAGTTGTATGTGCTTTGCATTCAACAATTGGCAAAACTTGCCTATTGTCTATTTTACCTTTCTTTCATCTCCTACTATAGCTTGCAATTTTGTTGGTCCTGTTTTATTGTTAATATTGTGCTTGTATGATAGGTGCTTTGCAAATCATATCCCTCAGAGTTTGTATCATATTTTCACTACTGCCGATCATTGCGGTTTGAGGACAAGCCTGATTATTCATATTTAAAGAGGCTTTTTCGAGATTTATTCATTCGAGAAGGTATGACAAACATGATATCGAACTTGCAGATTAGCATTCCATATATTCTGATGAAAAACTAGTATGTTAAATGAATGCAAATTGTTCTGGACATTTGTACTGCAGGCTATCAATTTGACTATGTTTTTGATTGGACTATATTGAAGTATCCGCAGATCGGTGGCAGCTCTAGAGGGCGGGTTAGTACTTTTATATCATGCTTGTTTGGAATTGTTCTTTCTACTTGAGGACACTCACTATAATTGTTTTTGACAACAGCATGAAAGTGGCAAGGCAGCTATGCATGCAGGACCATCTGCACAAAAGACAGAAAAGATATCAGGTGCAATCTCTTTCAGCCATTAAAAGCCATATCTAATCCTTTTCATTGTTCATGTCAATTGTGGTTGAACTACTGTACCTTTCTCAATTTTATTTTTGTATAGTCCATAGTCATTCAAATCACTTACTCATTTCAGTTGGGAAAGAGATTCGGGAAAAATTCTCTGGTGCTGTTGAAGCTTTCTCCCGAAGGAATCCAACAAGTTCTAGTCCTCGTGGTGATCACTCCAAACATAGGGGTTTTGAAGAAGGAGCAGCGCACAAAGACGTGGTAAGTTTTTTTTTTTAACAATTAGATTCCACTATTGTTTACAGAGCATGAGAGCTTTGTGAGTGTGTTGCATCATTGCATGCAATTGTCATCAATTTTTATGTTTGATTTTATAGTTGTGGAGTACTTATGCCTAAAACCTATACATATTGACATGTTAAACTTGCTTGTCTTTGAAGTATCATGATCAAGAGAAGGGACGAAATTCATCTCGATACGGTAGCAGTTCAAGAAGAGCCATAATCTCATCATCAACCAGGCCGAGTTCCTCCGGCGATCATACCGACAGTCGTACTAGCCGGCTCACCTCGAGTTTGAGCCGTCCATCTACGACACACAGAAACATTCAACCTATGTACGAGTCCAAACAACCAACGTACACACGGTCTGGATCTACCAGAGGCAACCGTGATGACCCTCTCCGGAGTTTTGAACTCCTCTCTATCAGGAAGTAACAAGTATATTTAGTTTCATGTGTTGCAAAAGACATTTTCTAAATTCTAATGCACCTGTTTCTCCCAGAACTATTGATCTCAAGCTTTATGGAATCATGTTCACGTATATTATTGCATTGCCATGAGGCATGAGGCATGAGGTTATAAGCAACTTCATTTGCTGTTACCATTCTGTGTACCAAGGTGGACTATTTTCTACCCCCTCCTAGATAGTGCCTTCTGAAGAAGATTTTTCAGATGTTGTATCATGTTCCTAAAACATGCTTCTGAGAATTCAACCAGGGTCCTCTCTTGTTTACTACAAAAAACTTGTTTTCTTTTCTATAAAACAAAATAGATGAAAGTAGAGTTGTAGTTTATGATACATTTGTTGTCTTTTTGGCATTGAGACTCGACACTGCCTCTATCTATGTTTCCCTTGCTATGAGAGTGGAATTATTCATGTTAGAAATTGGTCTCAGCCATTTAGAGCTGTTTGAGATCTTTCATTCTCCATTTCTCCTGCAGTTGTATAAACTACGTGTAATGTTCGTGTTAGTTTTAAAATTTCTGGTGTTTGGTTAGTTGATATGATTTTCTCAAAAGATAAATTTATTTTCGTAACGGTTCTTAAATTTAATCATGGATGGTTAAGATTAAAGTATGCGAGTAATCATGTTGCATATTAAGCATTTGTTTTACTTCAATTTTGATTACCATAGTATTGTTGTATGATTTAAATTTATTCTTGTTTTTCTATATAAGTGACTCATTGGATACATTACGTTGAGTTGAAACTAGTTCATTAATTAAACATAGTATGTGTAGTGGTATTTCGTTAATTTTCGTTTTAAAGGTAAATAAGAATATTTATCAAATACAATTTATCCAACAGATTATTGAGGACGAGAATGATTTTCTCCCTGGACAAATATGGTATTTGAGAACAAACATGGACAAGTACAGTATTTCATTAATGGTTGTTATTTTCTTTACTGACTCTCTATTATATATATATATATATATATATATATATATATATATATATATATATATATATATATATATATATATGCATTCTTAATATTATGCAATATTAAATGTAAAATTCTTTCCGTACTAGTTTTTTTACTAACCTAAATTCCTCTTGTTTATGGGTTAAAATGTTAATTCTTGTTTTTTCTACCAAAAAAAACCCTTTTCCATGTAGATATATGATTGTTATTAAGTTGGACATTTCTAATTATATTTAGTTATTGAAAAATAAATGTATTAATTTTAAAATAAAGAGACGTATATAAAGTATTTGTTGAATAATTGTTTTACATTTGTCCTTTTAGGTGTTGACAATATCTGATTCATTTTTCTTCATTACTAAGAAATAAAATTGAAAAAAGGGCATCTATTAAATTGAATTCAACATCGAAATTGGTTCGAGAAAACTAAATTGAATTGTACCATGAGTAAATTGAATGAAATTGATCTACTTTACATTGGTTAACTACTTGAATATTTAAATTATTAGGATTTGATTCTAAAATGTATTTCTAACCCCGTAAGTTATAATTCAATTTAGTTTTAAGAATAATTCAATTTTTAAAAAGCAAACCATTCAAACAAAACAATCCAGTTTCTATTTTCCATTTTAAAGCATTGTTTTAATTCAATAGTCGACCACATGGACTATTCTTTGAAAGTTTGATACACATCAAACAACTTGAATTTTATATATATCAAAACGTCAGAAGTCAAACTTCAATCACTTTAATTAATTAAGTGATGCGAGTCACATGCTACTAGTATCAACCCAAATTGATATAAAATGAAGCATCTAATACACTTTACAAGAATTTTACAAAAATCTCGTATAACGAATAAAAGAAGTAGCAATAATTCAATTTAACCCATAAACACTTTTCAACCTAATTAGGCACTAGTTATTTCTTAACGTATAAAACATTGTCTATGACAGTAGGTCTAAACCATGACACTAGATAATGTTTGATTTTGACACAAATGGATATTTCACATTTTAGGTAATTTATTCACGGTAAATCTTTGGGAATCAAATCTTGATAATGCAAGGCCTACATAGATCAACGAATCTACACATGTTCAATCTAAAAGCTTTTTTCGGCCAGCCACAGCATTAATCAACATGGCAGTTTACATAAAAATAGCATCAAACTACAGACTATTATTCTTTATGTCCCCAACTAAAACTTCTACTGGTAAATTGTCATCTCAGCAATTTTGATATATCATCATTCCTACATGATAATATCAAAGATTGTATGTACACACTCAACTTGTGAAATCCCAGTAAAACATGATCCAGGAATGATTTTTTGTTTAAAACTATCAGAATCCCAGGCAAAAAATTAAGGGTTTTTAAGAGCTGCCAAACGCTTCTCAAGTTCGTCAATGCCCGAGCTGCAGGGGCATTAAATAAACTTTAATAAAAAAATAAAAAGACTAAATTTTTATTTATTCATGCAAAATAGACACAATGGTCCAAGTTAGATTCCTCAAAAAAATGAAAAGTTAGACAGAAGATACCTGCTAACATCTTCAGTATTCTTTGTTCTAATTCTCCCTTTGGGGGCTGCTGATAACTGCCAGAGTTCAAATATGAATCACATTAGCTCAAGCAAAAACATTATGACAGATGAAAGGAGTGCAAAGATTAAGAACAGCTTATTCCTACCTGTGAGGCAACATCCACACCAATTTCATCCAGCACCTGTAAAGAAAGAGTTTAAGAGAAATTGTCATCAATTTCTTTTCTGTAATTTGAAAAACAAATGTCATCCCCAAACAATAAGACGTTCACTGTCTGCCCTTAAACCTTGTAAACTATGCCACAAGAAAAATAGTTAAGAATTCTAGAAGTTGTTTCAGATCTTCTGAGAAGGAAACATGATAGTAAAAACACCATGCTCTTTCTCTTGAGAGACATTCACCAATTACTCCTTTACTCGTCTCAATGAGATTATGGAAGGACTAGCCAAATGGCATCAATTGATCAACCTAGTTCATTCCACCCAAAGGATAAATAAGGCTTGGTGATTTTTTTTATTGATTCTTGACTGCCCTGAGTGTTGTTGCTGTGGTTAGGACCTAAAATTGGACCAATGATTCTAGCACCCCCAACTAATCCTCAAGAATTGTAACCCAAGATACAATTGTTATTCCTCCCAGTAAACAACTTTATGTGAAATAAATGCCATGTCAAATATAACAGCAGTCTTAAATTATTTGAAAAAATAGTTTTTGAAGTTGCAATAGAAGATAATAGAGTACCTGATTTGTCAGCTCATCAGTTTCCTCTTCAGCTTCATCATTATCCAAGGCATCATCTATGGCATCTGACATCATTTCAGTCTGCTCATAAATTATATAGCATTAAAGTCCGTAAGTTGTTGAAACAAAACAATGATTCCTGTTTTTTCTAACTTCAAAAATTAGTAAACCAAAACATCTTACAGTCATATCCATCTGTGCTGATTGTTTCTGGAAGTCCTGTATAATTTTAGCCTGCTTAGCTGGCTCCATTTGCTGCATGAATCTTCTAATTTAGCACAGGGTAAAGATAATAAAATGGAAGTAGAGTTTAAAGACTTCGATTTCAATGTGTTTTCTTATTTTTTTTTTTTAGAGTAAGATAGAAGAAGTGCTGTTTCTAGACACAGCATTTTTCCTTTGAGTTTCTCCTCAATGCGGGATATATCCACATCATCCAATTTTATCTTCTAATTCTCATTCCCTTCCCTCATGTGTGCATGTGATAGGAGGGGAGAAGGAGGGCATTAATATTTTTGCAATAATTTAGCAAAAGAATAATGTCATGTCCTTGACTATTGTGTGTAATAAAATCTAACAAACCCCTCAGTAAACCATAAATATGAATAAATTTTATGCACCAAACCCTAAAATTTTTACAAACTTGCAGATGGATCCATGAATAAACATCAAAATACATTCACGTTCACATATCTGTATTTTTGAAGTATATAAGCCTTAAAAATTCTAGTGCAGCCAAACATAAGTCATAGAAGTACTGATTGTAGGCAACTACTCATCACTTTTACTTAGTAATATTGAAGAAGTATGCCATTAATGTGGATTTGCAAAATAGCAACTCTATATTAAGTTTCATGAATTTTTCTACATATCCTGCATGTATCATATCCTATAGAAGTAGTTGTATTGCATCACTACATTGGATCCATATAGTCTTCAATACACATGTAACATCTAAACTGATATTAGACTGATATTACTCTCACTCACGCTCCATTCACAATAAAGAGAACCCACACCACTCTCACGTAACTGCAAGATCACTCTAGTAATACTCACAACTTCAAAGGAAGATTATAGAGGTTTTACACCAAACTAGAAAACTCTCATTGCCCTTTAAAAGCATATACAAGGCCTATTAATAATTCTGATTCAATCAAAACCAGAATTAACTCAACAACAGAATTACTGAATTCTGTTTTACAGGTAGTTATTATAACAACTATTACAACACATCATATAAATGGTTTATAGATAAACCTAATCAAATGTAGCTCTCATGGCCTAGAAACACATATACTATATACGGAAAAGGTACATATTTAAGTATAAGACTGAATGTGCAACCTTATTGATAGCTGCCATTGCCTTTGTAGCGCCTTTCATGCCAGCCGCAACAGAAGAATGTGCATGCATCGCCTGCATCAAATTACAAACACAGCAAATACAGGGCAAATAAATCATGTACCTATTCAATTTTCAAACACAAGTAGCAAAAGAAGACAAATAAACGCATTAAAAAAAACAAAGGCCCCATACCTGCGTGTGAGTTGCTATGCCTCTCATCTGAGCTCTACTACCTTGAAGATTGGCAATTTGTTGCCTAAGCCTGACCAACTGGCGTGCTAGAGTTTTAGTAGCTGCCTGAAAACAAAACACTCATGTTTAAACTCTGAACAAGTGATCAATGTCTGCAAACAAACGCAAAAAAAATAAAAAAAGAACTCCAACTATGAGCATGAAATGCAGAGGACACCTCATTGCCTGTCTTAGCAGTTCTCTTTATCTCAGCAAGAAGCTTCTTTTCCTGATAACACAAACACATAGTTCATATTATATAAATACAACACTAAAGTTGAGGTTCCAAAACAAGGATAATCACATTAACAAGTTAAGTAACTATAAATATGACATACTTCCGATTGTAGTGCTCCAATTTCTTTCTCCACACCTGAAATAAGAAAACATATTATTATCACAGAAGTAGAAATCTCACACCTCGAACTTATTCTGACAAAAAAAATGATCATAACAAAGGTAAATTGATCGATGAAAGGGTTTATGAGGTTGACTAAAACATCACATCACCTCTAGTGGCGTTCGCCATTTCTCGTTTACTCTCACGAAGGGCCTCTGCAGGAAATAGAAACAAGGGCTTTTAACCAAACCAAAACGTGAAAACTAATCGGCAACGAAAGCATCCCAAACATGACGCTAAATTAACTATGATTAGCCGAGAGAGAAAGCGATAATTTGACAGAACAAGAAAAAGAAGAAGAACCTTTGGCAGTGGGTTTCTTGGAGAAGATGTTCATGGCGATCGGTCACCGTGGAAGGGAATTAGGAAGAGACACGCACAGCACAACGATGGTAGTGGATAGAAGAAAGATCCTCGTAATTTGTTAATCCTAATTTTCATGTTTTTTAATATATATACTTTCTGTTTGTTTGTTATTTTTTCCTCTTGCACTTACTCATCGATTTCACATTTTTAAGATTTTAGTTATAGAAACCGCGTAGGTCTTGGTCCACCATTTTAAATATAAAAATTTAAAACAAATGATAATATTTATTTCCCTTTCCAAAATAAATTTGACATTTAATTTTGCACACAATTTAGTTAAGGGTTCACGCCAAGTGATTAATTCACCAATTATTTGTTTGTTCTATGGAAGACATTTCTACCATATAATCAATTATGAATTTTACTTTAAATCTAGTTTGGTTGATTAGTTTGAATTATTATAAACTTCATCACATATATTCAATTCTTATTAAAAAAAGAGGAGGAAGAAGAGGTAGTTAGAGCAAATATAGGTAAAATTAGAAATGATTTGGTAGATAGAGATAACAAGGAAGAGAGATAAACAAGAAAGAAATTATTTTATGGGCATCTTGATTTATTATGCGTTGTTTCCTTGTTTATATTTCTCATCTCTCAAGAAAGCAAAAGAAAGCAAATGCAACTAAAATAATTTGTTGAATTGACATGGAATGGAGAATAAAGAAATGTCTATAATGTCACAAAAAATAAAATAAAGAAAATGATAAATGATTTCAAAAAAACTATATTCTATCGTTTCAATCATATTTCTTTCATGTCAAACATTTACAAAATTTATAATATTTCTCATTCAATTTATGTATTTCTGTTTTTTATTTTTATCCATTTATTTCTTTCCTGAAAAGGCACGTGTTCAAATAATAACATATTTGAATTAGCATTTTCATACTAAACTTTAAAATAAAGAACTTCTTTTGTATGTTTATCTTAAAAAAAACATTTTTTTTTAGTTTTTGTGTTGGTAGAAAAAGATGAACCTATATATTTTTTGTTTTTCTCTCTTCAATTGGCACAATTCCACAACTTGAAAGGATTGAGATTCCCATCAGCTAATGTTTTAAGAACAACTGAAAAAAGAAGCTACCACAAAAATGTTTGGAAAAGAAAACAAATACTAATAATTAAGTACATTAATTTCATATAAATTGGTTGTATCTGTACATAAAAAAACCATCAATAACTGAGATAAACAGGTCACCACTCAAAGCAGTGTTATAAAAAGATACAATTTTAGAGTTTGGAGAGAGTTCTAAATTCAACCCTTAACTACCCGATAAGCAACCTAGTATAGAAACAAAACTCTCTAATTTAGGTTGGAAAAAATTTGATTGACACTAGGTGTGAAATATCATTGTTCAGTTAGGATACTTTTGGTCGTATCTTCTTTAGACTTTGTCTCAACTTCGTGTCCATCTTCTTCTAAACACTCATGTTTGCTAGCTAATTTGGAGGTACGTCTACCATGGCCTTCGGATCTTGATCTTGCTTTGGCAGAGGCACCACCAACAGTGGAACCATCTTTTGTCATCCTGGGACGTGACTTTTTAGGCGCCAAATCAGTGTCTTCTTGTTGGTGGGAATTATCACCCGTCTGCATCTCGTGCTCGGTGTCTTTCGATGCTTGACATGAATCATTTGGTTGTTGCGATGGTTTTGATGTCTTTTTTGTACGCCTTGGTCTGTCGAATTTTTCCTTTGCATGAGACTCTCTTACATTCCCAACCGTTGAATTTGAATGTTTACATTTTCCCGACTCCAACGACTGCCTCTCATCACACCGACCTTTCACAGATCTTGAACTTCTTTCCATCGAATCTGCAAAACAAAACTCTTCACCTATTATAACACATGCAATTCCGAAAAACAAGCATTTTATGAATCGACGTCCATGAAAAGAATCATAGTTATTTTTCTTTTTCGTTTGTGCATGTTATTGTTGTAAGTTCCACATCAACCAAACACCAAAGATAAGGTCAATTTAGAATATATAAATGAGTATAAATATCATATTTTAAGTCAATTTTATAAGATTGAGTTAGGTTTAAAGTTCACTTCTTAATATAATATTAAAGTCTATTATAGTGAAATTTGATGTTTGTTGGATTTATTATTTTACCTGTTATCCTATTGTTATCGGACAATCCATTAATGTCTAGTCTTACGTTCGAAATGTGTATATATATATATATATATATATATATATATATATATATATATATATATATATATATATATATATATATCGATGTGTTAGAAGACTTATGAGGGTGTGTTAGAAGTCCCGTGCAAACCTTACCTTACAGGTCAGTTTTATAAAGTTGAATTAGGCTTAAAGTTCACTTCTTAACTGATAAGTGTTTTGCTATCACGAGTTCAATTCCTGGTGAACAATTGTTAAGTTGCGGGTTATTGTCCCGTGGCGGTCACAATCAAATCATGACACTTGGGCTACACTTTTAAATAAAAAGAGTTGCGTCCTGACTATTAGCTATAACTTTTGATCTAGTGGTAAGCGCTTGATCCTAACCATTCGTTTATATTCAATAATTTCACCTAGAGCTGTCAAAATGGGTTGGAACTCGCGAGCCAACTCGGCTCACCACGGGTTCAGGCCGGGTTGGGTTGAAATCTTTTTACAAATTTTAATACGGGTTGATTTTTGACCCGGCTCATTTAGAACCCGATTCATCCGGGTTGAACCCGTGGTGAGCCGGGTTGGTGATAAAAGGGTCACACAAGTGTTTTTATTTTTTTTATTAAGTTGGGTTTTATATTTGGGTCATGTTAAGTTGTTTTTTTATCCAACACATAAATAATTTGTATTTTTTTATTTTGTTTTGTATTTGAATTGTATTAAAGTTTATTTAGATTTTAATTAGAATTACAATTTAGTTTTGATTAAAAAAAATAAAAAAAATAATTTTTTTTAATTAAGTGAACCCGTGAGCCAACCCGTTTAACCCGCCAACCCGTGGTAGGCCGGGCTGGGTTCAAATTTTTTTTGCTCGCTAAAGTGAGCCGGGTTGGGTTGACTCATTAAATCATCAACCCATGGTGGATTAAGCCGGATCGGATCAGATTATCCGTTTTGACAGCTCTAATTTCACCTAAACAAAACAACAAAACATATAAACATCATACTATATATATTACGTACCTTCAGAGGACCTTTGGATTGAACTATTGGATTCTTTGCTATGCATCTCTCCTTTACTACTGTGAGATGAATTCCCTGGGACAGATTTAAACTCGTTCATCTGAAACAAGTGAAGTAATGCTCCAATGGCTTCTTAAATGATGTAACATTTACAAACATTATTAATTAATATTTCCGGTTTGATGACCATTATTATAAGAGAAATTAAGAATGCACACATGTATTTATAACATTAAGTTTATGCATTGTAATATTTTCTCTCTATCTCTCTCAAGACAAGGTTAACAAAACCACTTTTACAATATTTGGTTCATACAAAGAGTAATTAAGTAATTAAATATGTTAATGTTCATTAAAAGTTAATTTATTGGATTATAACTCTTATTTTTTGACTCACATTCTTTATTTTTTAATGTGATTTAATATAGACCATTAATTCTTTTAAAGAAAAAAATAGTGATATATTAATTAATAATTCTAACTAAATTATGTCAAATAAAGAATAAGAGTAAAATATGAAAATTATAGGATTATTTTCGTTTTTTTAGGAAAAATAGAGAATTACCCAGGAGGGGTTATTGTCAGAGGGGCCTTGACCATCCCATCCAATATGTGCTAGATGCTTTACATCTGTGGGATGACCAATCTGAATGTCTGCATCTTTCTCATCTGCAAAGACCACATTAATTCATGTTTCTTCAACTTTTATTATATTTGAAAATGGAAATGGATAAAATAATTAACATGTTAAAAGTAATTTGAAATCAACTACAGTGAGGGAAAGAAAGAGCAATGTCATGCACGTACCGAACATCTGAGAAATGAATCTTAGACCTTTGAGGAGACCCTTCACCTTGTTGTTGTTGGACATGTTGAACAAATCTTATTATGCCTTCAATTTTCTTCAAACGAGTAATACGAATTCAGCTTTACTTAGACTTCACAAAAGCCTGGTTTGAATACTCTTCAGAACCTGAAAACATGGTGTAGTGATTTTAATGACATTTTGCAGAAAAGGAAGAGTTGTTTCAAAAAGTTGTGGCAGGTGTGACAACAAATGTGTAATTGGAAGAGTCTATTAAGAGTAAAAGGATGAATGCAGAAAATGGATTCTGTTTATAAGCACGCCCATTTTTACTTTGGTGAATTCATTGGCGATAGTTTATTGTTTGTTTTCCCTTTATTCAAAACCAGAAGCTGATCGAAATTTCCGGCGTGACAATATTTGGAAGGAATTGTTGTTTTCAATTTATCATATTTTTAGTTTGAGTCAGATGATTTTAACTATATCAATGTACTAATTTAAATTGATTTAAACTTACCATTACTTAAAATTTACTAATTTATTGTATGTCAGTTAAAATGACAAAAAACTAAATAACAAATCTTTTTGGAAGAAAAATAAGTATTGTGATGATAAATTGACAATAAGTAACTCATTTTTTAATTATTGAATAGAAAAAATATATAATCTATAATTATATACGAAAAGATATCTTTTTTTCTGTCCACATTTTATTTTTCTAATTTTATCCTAAATTATTATTTTAAAAATTAATTATTTTATTAATAATATATCTTTAACTGTTATTTTAAACATTTTTTATGTCTTTAAACTTATTTTCAAAAATCTTTTTGTATATATATTTTATTTTTTTAATTTTATATTTAACAATATTTTAAAAATTAATAATATATTTTTTATTAATCTTAATACAATTTTTTATAAAAATTAAAAAATATAATCACAAAAATACGATTGTATGTGTTTTCGCTACTACTAAATATAAAAAGAACAAAATCAAAACATCAATAAAATATCAAATAATAATAATAATAATAATAATAATAATAATAATAATAATAATAAAAATAAAGTGCAATTGGATCTTCTCTATTTGCTGTTTTCTATGAATAGCTTAAATTTTAAACGATGGGATCTTTAACAACACATCCTGCAGTTTCAAAATGTACCACAGGATCATGCCTCGTGATGATACTTATTATTAGTTGATCTTATAATTAATATTATTTTTCGATTAAAATTTACTAATATTTTTTAGTTTATATTGACAAAACGTTTTCTTAATATAGATGTTGAATGAGATTGTTTCTAGTTAATGTTGACCATGATCAATGTTAATTTTAACGATATTCATGGTTAAGGTTTTCTTTTTATCAGTCTAAAATTTTTCTCAATTAATATCGATAAAAAAATAATTCTAATTAATATTGACTGGAAGTATTCTAAGTTATCATTAAAAAATACATTTAGTAAATTATTGAAAAAACTAACATTTATATCGATGACAAAAATAAATAATAGAGTAATCGTTAAATCAATTGATCACACCCATAAAAAATAATCTTTTCATTAATCAAGAAAACCTTTTAATACATGTCACACCCGACTAGTACCTAGATATTAAGTAAAATTCATAAATTTTAATTTTTTTATTATTTTACAACTCTAATAACTTGAGATGACCTGAAACAAAAACTTTTATTTATTTGTTCATACAAGAGTAAAATTTAAAAATCTATAATTTAATTAAAGTGTACAAGACCATATTTTTTTTGTCTAAATCATATTACAAAACAAGTTATTTTCCGAAACAAATCCAAAGTTTCTCACTATTTTTCATCTAGAGTAGAGATGTCAACAGAGCAGATAGGGTACGGTACGAGTAGTAGTTTTCATGTATCTTATCCGCTGTTATTGTTCACTATTACAATGAGAGCATGCAGATACCATTATGCCAGGTAAACAAATGCGATCTTTAGAGGAAGGGACCATGTAAAACTAAAGTTTCAATAACATTTTATGTTTGAATTTCATATGGAGGGTTACATGAAGTGATCTTCTATTCCTACGAGACAGGGGCATGTTGAAATATTGATTAAAGGATGTGAAAAGTCTGATTTTGAATATAATGCAAATTATACCACTGTTTGGAAACATAGGTTTGAATAATTTATGGTGTGTTCACATATTGATCCTTTGATATGTGAATCATATAGTAGCATCCATAGTTTTGTGTTGTATTTTGCCTATGTGATATTGTTAATTGTGTTCAATGGCTTGTGTGGGGTTTTCTGTTTTGATGAGGCTATGAAGCTAAGTTTTTGCTTCTATATGTACATGGTGTACATCTTTTATATACGGGTTAGAGCACCCCTAAACTCTCTTTAATTATTTTATTCTTTGATAAAAAAGAATGTATTTTATTCGTTGGATAAATATCCATTTTGTATTTGTCCTAATATCCGTACGGATATTCGTTATACGGGTACCCGCATATTATTTTAATATCCATGGATACTCGCAAATATTTACAAAAAAAAGTTAAAAATATTAACAACATATTTTAACTATAAATTCAAATAAAATACAATATATAACATTCATCAAGTTTAAAAAAAGTCCAAATAAATTATTTAAATAGTGTTGAATGACATTTTACAAAGAGATGAAGATTATTTAAAATTAATTGATAAAATCAATGTTTTAATCATTTTTTAATTTTTGTTAATTTAAATTAGAGTATACGAGTATCTATAATTACAAATACTATGATACTCGTACCCGTCCGTTAAATACCTCTATATGCATTATCTGCGGATATCTATTTACAATATTCACTTACTACCTGTTGCAGATTTTATCCACTATATTCATGTATATACGAATTTTTTTATATCCGTAACCTAAATTAACATCATCAACAATATCTGTTTCCCCTGTATTGACATACATATAAAAAAAATTAAGAATATGAAAATTTTCAATTCCTTATTTTTTTTTTTAAATATTTAAGTTAAGAAACGGTTACAATTAATAAAACTATACTAATATAAATCATTATCAAATTAAATAACATAATTTTTTAATTAAATTTATGTAAATGTAATATTCACTCCTTTTCTAAATAATATCTATTTATATACCGTGAATAATATATATATATATATATATATATATATATATATTATATTACTACATTTCCACCTAATACAAGTAACTATATGTATAACCAATAACTTATTCTTCATTTGGAAGTAAGCTACGAAAAAATTAATAATTTCCAATAAATTCTAATCAATCATATAAAATATCGTGAACAAATAAAATATTATTAACATTTCTCTTATTTTAAATTTGTTTAAAATTCAAACAGAATCAAACAAATATAAATATGCATTTAAAATGTGACATAATTAATATTTGAAGTCAATCTCTATAAATAAAAATAGCAACATATGCTTCTCAAATAGGAGTTTTTTTTTTCTTTTATCAAATTAATAAGTACATATTATTTTTTCACTTAACTGTTGATTAATATTTCTGTAATAAAAATAATAGCAATACCACTCATTCTTTTAGTGTATTTTTTTTTTAAATCAATTATCCATTTTAGTGTAGGCAGAAACCATATGATTTGTTTTCTTTTTATCACATCTCTAATTAGAATTCCTTAATTTCTTTATTAACGAGTTTTAAAAAATAAAATGACTAAGGTGCTGTATTATATGAATGGTATCATATACAAGTAAGTTTGAACAAAATTATGTAAACAATTCTGATCACGAATAAGTTTGACCAAGATTATACCAATGATTCTAATCATAAATAAATTGAACATTGGCCTTTTATAAGTAGACAAAATTAGAAAAGACAAGTACTGTTTTTCTTGTCTCCGTTCTTCTGCATTATTTTTAGTTCCTCACTCTTATTCCAATTACAGTAATCAGAGAAAAATGAATGGATTTTACAAAGGACATCTTACTTCTCCTCCTGCAGTTGACTTTTCTTCTGACGATGGCAAGGTAGTTCTTTCTTCAAACCTTGTTCTATTACTCTGTTAATGTCATTATGTTTGATTCTCTACTATTTTCTCGAGTTGTGTTTTCTATATATGCAAGTAATGTATTGGTTTGCTTTTTTTAAATTATTTTTTAGTGTTGATAGACAAATTTACAGATATAGGTTTGGTGATTTTGAAAATTTTTGGAGTTAAATATGTTTTTGGTAAAATGAAAATTGAAATTAGTTTCCTTTTGAAAATGTGGTATAATTTATAAATGTGTGAATTTAGTCATTTTTATCAATTTTGTTAAGTTTAGTTGTCCTTTCAAACATGTCTTGTGATATTAGTTAGGTTGTTTATATTGTTTGGTACATTTTCATTTTAATGTTATTTGAAAAGCGCGTTCAAAACATCAAATAAACACTTAACAACAATTGATTAAAATGATTAAATTCACATAATTTTAAAGATGAGGATTAAATTGGTCCAATATTTTTAAGAATAACTAATTTTAATTTTCACCAAGGTTTTTACAAAGTTAAGAGACCAAAATTTGTATATGTCCTGTAGGGGTGGCAAAATAGGTCAACTAGACCTGTTTTAGCCCGACCATTTTATGGCCTTAAAACCGGGTCGAGTTAGGCCAAGCTGACCCGTCGAACATAAACGAACCAATAATCATAACCAACCTAGTACATGATGGGCTAACGGGCCGGGACAAGACTGCCCTGTCAGTTTTTTTTTTCTTTTATTTTTTATTTCTTTTTAACTATTTTAATATTTTTCAATTTTTCATTTTTTTTATATATACATATAAATTAATATTAAAAGCATATAAATTGATTAGTTAATATTTTTAATTACAAAAATTAAAATAATTATTACATTTACATGTTAAATACTCAATTATAACTAATAATTGAAATTTAATTTGTAGGTGAATGATTTAAATTACAATACTATTATATATTTACATATTAAAAATATAATATAAAAAATTAATATTTTTAATTATTTTTATTTTATTTTACTTTTAAAAATGGGTTTACGGATTAGGACGAATTGACTAGTATTTTGACTTGTCAAATTGAACGATTGGACAAGATGATCTAGAACGAGCTGATAGGTTGAAATATTTAACTTGACTCATCACTTTTAACACTGGTGCCGGACTGGTTTGTTGGACCCAACTCATTTTATCACCTTAATGTATTAATATGACAAATTTGCTCTTATAATTTTTTTTAAATTAGTAAAATTTATTGTAAATCTATATGGATTAAATATAAAATAAATTTATAGTATATAATAAATCAGTGTTTTTTATATTTATATTTTTTTTAAATAAATAAAAAATATCTTATACTCTATCGTAGATATTCAAAACATTCTCGATATGAATTGTTTTCACTTTACTTGCATATCTTTTATCTTTGCCAAACTTTTTGATAGGTATGACTTTTTTTTTTAAAATATAATAATAGAGAAGAAAGGGAAGAAAACTAAACTTTTTTCCACAAACCTTTTCTGAGATAAAATAAATATTTAAACCCAGAGTTGAACATTGAACGTGATAATAACAGTAAATTCCACTTATGTTTAAATATAAATATAATTTTTGTAATAATTAGGTTTTTATTTTAGTCATTTTTTTTTCTATTTTAATATGCCATGGTTGTTGATGTCGCTATGATTTTATTTTTTAAATTCGATTCTTTAAGAATAAAATATATTTATATTTTAATAACAATATTATAAATCAGAACTAGTAATTTCAAATTTAAAAAATATTTAAATAAATATCCTTTCTTACAAAACCAAAAATTAGAAAAATGAAGAAGTTAATTTCATACAATTAAAATGACTACTTTTAACTCATTTTTAACCTGTGTAGAAAAATGATAAAAAAAAATTCATATTTATACTATTATACATAAAGAAGATTCTTATGTTCGTTTACATATTTAATGTTTTAATTTTATTTTTTATGTATTTTTTAATTAAAAAAATTATTTTACTAATTTTAAATTTTAAGTAATTTGTTTAAATTTAAACAGTTTTTAGATATTTTTTAAATTTAATTACTTTTTTTTAACTAAATAAATATTTTATAAAAAATATCTAAATAAATAAAAACTACAAACTGTTGAAAAAAAAAGAACTAAAAAAAAGTTTATATATACTTCTTGAAATTATATTTTCTGTTGCATGAGGTGCATAAAATACAACAGCGCATTCATTCTGTACAAGAATCAAGACAAAGAACTTCTGCAACCCAACAAAAACTGAAAAACTTTGACCGTTACAATCATCAAAAAGAATGAACTGATCAATCAAAATTGAACGTAGAAGAATAGATGTAGTGTTTAGGTTTTAAAAAGACTATTTCTTGTGGTTGCTTGCAATGGCGACGGCGGGATTGTATCGACGCCTTCTTCCTTGTCCTCCCGCCGTCGAATTTGCTTCCTCACAAGGCAAGGTAATGAGAATGAATGAACATGCTAATGTTTTTATTAGTATAGTGTTTTTACTCAATTTTTCTTTGTTCATTGAATTTCAGGAACTTTTTCTTGAAGCCATTCACAATGGAACCATGGAAGGCTTTTACAAGTTGGTTTCCCACTTTCAAACACAATCCGAGCCCGCTTTCTGCGGTCTCGCTAGCTTGTCTATGGTCCTCAATGCTCTTGCCATTGATCCTGGAAGGAAGTGGAAAGGTACAGTTTATGCTTCTATCACTAATCAAACCTACGCGATTAAGTTTTTTGGACAAAATTCTTTAAACACTTTCAAAAAAAATTTAATTAACTTCATTGGAATCTATATAATGTTATATAAGACTGATTTGACTTAGCTTAGAGGGAAGTTTATTTATTTATTGCTTCTTATTTTTCTATTCTAGAAACATTTGTGGAAAAAAATTTGTAAACATATCCTAATTAGGAATCAATGTTGGCTTAAATCAATTGTAGTGCCTTGATTTGACTGTTCTGATTTATGTGTTTTTGTCTTGTTGCGATTTATCTGCAGGGCCTTGGAGATGGTTTGATGAATCTATGTTGGACTGCTGTGAATCTCTAGAAGAGGTCAAAGTTAAGGGCATCACGTTTGGGAAGCTTGTGTGTTTGGCTCAATGTGCTGGGGCCAAAGTTGATTACTTTCGGGCTAGCCATAGCACCATTGATGATTTTCGTAAATATGTGATCAAGTGTTCAATGTCTGATGACTGTCACGTTATCTCCTCATACCATAGAGCTGCCCTTAAGCAAGTATGTTCTATGGTTTAATAGGAAACATGAAACTTTTCAATGTTGATTGTTGATTTCTTATAGCCTATCATGCTGATTACTTACTATAAAAAAAGAAATTGGTATAAGGATTTGATGCATATTCGTAGTTCTTACATGGTCAGAGTGTCATCTTGATTTTATCTTCATGACAGACTGGAACTGGTCACTTTTCTCCTATTGGAGGATATCACGCTGGAAAGGACATGGCACTTGTTTTGGACGTTGCACGATTTAAGTATCCTCCCCATTGGATTCCTCTTAAAATTCTTTGGGAAGGTATGAATTATATCGACGAGGCTACTGGACGAACTAGAGGGTGAGCTTTCTTATCTTATACTATTTTATGTTGACCTTGTAACCTGATTAATCAAAGTCCATTTATTATGATGTTACTGAAAGTTGACAATAAGAAATTGTGTATGTAGCCTGGACTGCAGTGGGCCAATTTAAGCAATAAGAAAACTTGACACTTTTATTCTTTTCGATACATAGATTAAATGATTTGCTTAACTTTTTTACCTATTTCAGATTCATGCTTGTATCAAGGCCTCATAGGGAACCTGGATTGCTTTATACTCTGGTATTTATCTTTTTGATAAGTAATGACTCAGGGTTTTACATTTCAGATATAGTAAACAATGCTGGTGTGTGTATTAATTTTTTTTGGATAATTTCTTTAATTGTGAAAGCATGTAGGCACATGCATTCCTCCAATGTAGTGCATTATAATTAGTTTCTGTGATATGGTGAAATTGTTCTCAGGAGCAGGCATGTTGATTTATTTCTGGTTTATATGATCTTCTTGTCAGCAATTATGTTTCTTGTAAAGTAAACTACAATTTCCATTTTCAAAATAAAATACCTTGTTTGTAATCTTACTCCTATGATTACAATGTTTTATTTGCTTAATACCCAATCAGATACTTTCATGTTGTCATAATACGGATTATACAATAGTTGAATGAGGTTTAACTGAATATGCTTTATTTGTGCTACATTCATACAAAACGACGGAAAGTCAATTTGCTCCATGTAGTTTGGCCATGTTTATTTTAGCTCGTCTTAATTCATGCATTCTTTTCTTACTTCAGCAATCCAATGAATTCTGGAAATACATGCTTAGTGTAGTTTGCATTTGTGGAATGTCAGTATTGTGTTTTTGATTGTTTACATTGGTTTGGGTTTTTCACTGTTTTTCATTGTTTATGTTGTAATGGATTGTATGAATCTTACAGAGCTGCAAACACGAGAGTTGGATTAATATTGCAAAATTCCTAATGGACGATGTTCCTCTTCTATTAAAATCAGAGAATGTGAAAGACATTCATCAAGTTGTTTCAATTATAGTCTCATCACTGCCATCCAAGTCTGAACAATTTATCAAGTGGGTGGCAGAGATCAGGAGGCGAGAGGATGGTGGTCCAAGTTTAAGCACAGAGGAGAAAGCAAGGCTTGCTATCAAGGTTCAATACGTTCAAATTCTCTCATTCACTGTATATTCTATTTTGGTCCCAACAATCTTTTTAGTAACTTTGTTGTTATGCAGGAAGAGGTATTGAAACAGGTCCAGGAGACCGGCCTTTTCAAACATGTAGCTTCCTTTCTGTCAAATTCTTGCAGCAGGGAATCACCAGATGATGCAGATGCGTTACCTGCCATTGCTGCAAGTATTTGTTGTCAAGGAGCAGAAATTTTTGCTGGGAAACCTTGGTCACAAGCAGGGTATAGCTGTAAAGTAACATGTATGAAATGCCTGAAAGTTGAAGATGACAAGCCAATAACAATGGTTTCTGGGACTGTGGTAAAGGGTAACACTGAGCAAGGTGTTGATGTGTTGATTCCTTCATCGAATAGGAAATTATGTAGCAATTGCTCTATGAGGATGCATCCAGCTAGCACTGATGTGCTAACAGTGCTTCTACTGTCCTTACCATCTACAACATGGGCCGGCATCAAAGATGAGCAGCTTTTGACAGAAATACAATGTCTGGTTTCAACTGAAAACCTTCCCTCTTTGCTTCAAGAAGAGGTGCTATGTAATTCTTTTTTAATACATTGCAGTCACTGTTCTACTCAGTCTTCAACTTGAACTCACTGTTAACAATTCTGCATTTCAGGTTCTGCATTTGAGACGTCAGCTTCACCTTCTCAAGAGATGTCAAGAGGGTAAGGTTGATCAGGATCTTGGTGCTCCTCTCTCTTAGCATCTCACATTTTTTAATCATCCATCTCGAGGCCGAACCAGTTTTCCGTAGTCTTGACATATAAAATTTAGATTACCATACAAGTGTAAAGTCACTTATTGTATTCACCTTATTTTTGACAACTGAAATACATAAATATCACAACTGGCTCAAATTAGAACTTGTAGATCCATTTTGAGAATATATGTTGGCATTTACTATACGTTTATTGGGGTAAACTTGTTTGAGTTCTAACCTTAAAATATATACATGACAGAGATTGATATATAGCAAAAAGAGAAATATTTACAAATAAAAAAACGAGTTCGATATGACGAATCAAAATTTGAGAATTAAGATAGCGTAAGAATTACATTGTATGGACCAACTGGAGAGTGCATATTCTTGGGTTTCATATTTATTGGTGGTGTTGTTGTGATCCAAATTTCCACCGAGCTCCAATATTTCTTTGACAAAGGATAATTTTCAATACCATTGCCATCACTTTCTTAAATCAATAAAATTAATAAATAATATTGTTCAATTTTGAATTAATATTCTCGGTCTTAACTAATGGACATCTCGGTCTTAAAAGTTTGAAGAAGAATTTCATTGGACCTTCATGTTTTTTCTTTTTTGGAAAAGCTTATGCCTCGTATTTTTTTAGAATAAAATAAAATAAAATAATTAAAACATAAATTAAAAAAATATATAATTTTTTTAGAATTAAATATGTTTTAAGTTTTTAGATATGAAATTTAAATTCATTTCTGCCACAATTTTATATATTTTAGTTCTTAAAATTTAAAAATAAATTAACATAACTTTTTTAATACGAGGACTTTAATTTTTTGTAAGTGTCAAAGGATATTTTAAATTGGTATTTGAATTAAAATGTGTTAAATAATATAATCAGTTAAAATGATAATTTAAAGTAAAATTTAACATGTGAAAAAAAATTATAGCAGTTGGATTAAAATAGTTATATATATTCATTTATAAAATTGGATGAGGAAATTGTATGGCTGTTACATATATTATAATGTTAATTTATAAAAGAATCTTGAATTAAATATATATTTGGTTTTTATTTTTGTTGTTTTTATTCAATTTGATCTCTATTTTTGTTTTGTGTTTAATTAGGTTCTCATTTTCATCAAATTTTGGTCAATTTAATATTTTTTATTAATGCGGTTTAAATCATTAACGTTTTTGAACATTACATGTCACGTGTCAGCTCTTTATTTTTATTTTTTTATTTTATTTAATTTTTTAATTTCAAAAAAATAGTTCACGTGTCAATTCACAATTTATTTATGTTTGTTCAATTTAGTTTCAATATTCGTTATTTTTGTTCAATTGAGTCTCTATATTCGTTATTTTTGTTTAATTTAGTTCCAATTTTTGTTAAAATCAAACAATTTTTCTCCTTTCAAGTTGAGACCAAGTTTAATTTTTTATAAATATTATATATATATATATATATAATTGACATTATTATTAGTTATTTTTTAAAATCAATTATAAATTATTATATTTAATTATAAAGTGATTATAATTCTTATATTCAATTATTAAATAGAATATAATTATTTAAAATATCATTAAAATATAATTATTAAATATTTTAAAAATATATATTAACATTTGTAAAATAGAAATTTAAATCTAAAATATTTAATATTTGTATTTCATTTTAGATATCAAATTAAAATCTAAAATATTTTATATTTAAGTATTAATTTTACAAATATTAGTTTAATTTTCTAAAATATTTCTAATATTTAAAATATTTTTAAATATCAATTTTAGAAGTATTAATATTTTAGAATATAAATATTAGAAAATAAACAATTTAACCAAAATGGGATGAAAATGAACAAAAATAATGAATATATGGACTAAATTGAACAAAAAAAACACAACCACAAACTGACATGTGGCACTGACATTGACACTTGGCACAATTATGACTTGACATGTGAATAATTTAATAAAAACAACGAAAATAGGGACCAAATGTATATTTAAGCATTTTTTTAAGTCACTAATTCAATGCAAGCAATAAGAGTTGATTTTTGTTACTTGTAAGTAAATTCATGGTACATAAGAAATACATCCCACAAGATAACAAACAAAAGAAATGATTAGTAAATTTTAAAAAATTGTTGTTCAAAAAGTAATATGCAGTTTCCCACTCATTTGTTCATTCTTCCCCACTCATTCATTTGTTCATTCTTCCCCACTTACATCGAAATCTGATTTGACCTTTTTTTTTCAAGTCAACCACCTAGTGCAAGCAGTAAAGGTTGATTTGTGTAACTTATAATCAAATTTGTGGTACATAAGAAGTATATCCCATTGGATGAAAAACAAAGATTGATTAGTAAATTTCAAAAAATTGTATGAAAAGTAACATGCACTTTTTTCTGTCCCACTTATTTGCTTATCTGGTTTGGTTTGACCTATTTTTTTCTTCAAACCAGCAACCTAGTACAAGCAATAAAGGTTGATTTTTGTAACTTATAATAAAATTCGTGGCACATAAGAGGTACATCCCATTGGATGATAAAAAAAGATTGATTAATAAATTTTAAAAAATTGTACGAAAAGTAACAAACAACTTTCCACATATTTGTTCATTTTGTACGACTGATTTGTCCATATGGTTTGGCCTAATGTTTTTCTTCAAGCCAACCACCTAGAGCAAGCAGTAAGAGTTGATTTTTGTAACTTATAATCATATTCTTGTTACATAAGATGTAATCCCATTGGATGATAAAAAAAAAAAAGATTGATTAACAAATTTTAAAAAATTATACGCAAAGTATGAAACATCTTTCCACATATTTGTTCATTGTGCCACACTTTTTTGCCTATTTGGTTTGGCCTATTTTTTTCATCGAGCCAGCCACCTGGTGCAAACAATAAGTGTTGATTCTTGTAACGCATAATAAAATTTGTGGTACATAAGAGATATATCCCATTGGATGATAACAAAAAGGATTGATTATTAAATTTTAAAAAATCATATGAAAATTAACAAACAACGTTCCACATATTTGTTCATTTTGTCCGACTTAATTGCCTATATGGTTTGACCTATTTTTTACTTACTTCAAGACAGCTACCTAGTTCAAGCAGTAAGGGTTTGTTTTTGTAACTTATAAATAAATTCTTGGTAAATAAGATGTACATCCCATTGGATAATAAAAAAAAGATTGATTAACAAATTTTAAAAAATTATACGCAAATTATCAAACAACTTTCCACATATTTGTTCATTGTGCCAAACTTTTTTGCCTAACTTATTTGACCTATTATTTTTTCTTCAAGTCAGCCACCTAATGCAAACAATAAGGGTTGATTTTTGTAACTCATAATAAAATTCTTGGTACATAAAAGATACATCCCATTGAATGATAACAAAAACATTGATTAATAAATTTTAAAAAATTGTACGAAAAGTAACAACCAACTTTCCACATATTTGTTCAATTTGTCCGACTTATTTGCCTATATGGTTTGACCTATTTTTTTTTTCAAGCCAGCCACCTAGTGCAAGCAGTAAAGGATGATTTTTGTAACTTATAATAAAATTCTTGGTACATAAGAGGTACATCCCATTGGATGATAAAAATAATATTGATTAAAAAATTTTAAAAAATTATAGGCAAAGTATGAAACATCTTTCCACATATTTGTTCATTGTGCCAAACTTTTTTGTCTTTCTGGTTTGACCTATTTTATTCTTCGAGCCAGCCACCTAGTGCAAACAATAAGTGCGATTTTTGTAACTCATAATAAAATTTGTGGTACATAAGAGATATATCCCATTGGATGATAACAAAAAGGTTTGATTAGTAAATTTTAAAAAATTGTACGAAAAGTAACAAACAACGTTCCGCATATTTGTTCATTTTGTCCGACTTAATTGCCTATATGGTTTGACCTGTTTTTTTCTTTCTTCAAGCCAACTACCTAATTCAAGGAGTAATGGTTGATTTTTGTAACTTATAATCAAATTCTTGGTAAATAAGATGTACATCCCATTGGGAGATAAAACAAAGAGATTGATTAGCAAATTTTAAAAAATTGTATGCAAAGTATCAAACAACAGTCCACATATTTGTTCATTGTGCCAAACTTTTTTGCCTGTCTTGTTTGACCAATTTTTTTCTTCAAGCCAGCCACCTTGTGCAAACAATAAGGGTTGATTTTTGTAACTCATAATAAAATTCGTGGTACATAAGAGGTACATCCCATTGAATGATAACAAAAAGATTGATTAGCAAATTTTAAAAAATTGTAAGCAAAGTATCAAACAACTTTCCACTTATTTGTTCATTGTGCCAAACTTTTTTGCCTATCTTGTTTGACGTATTTTTTTTCTTCAAGCGAGACACCTTGTGGAAGAAGTAATGGTTGATTTTTGTAACTTATAACAAAATATGTGGTACATAAGATATACATCCCATTGGGTGATAAAATAAAGAGTTTGAAAAGAAAATTTTTAAAAATTATACACAAACTATCAAACAATTTTTCACACATTTGTTCATTGTACCAAACATTTTTGCCTATCTTGTTTGGCCTATTTTTCTCTTCAAGCCAGCCACCTTGTGCAAACAATAAGGGTTGATTTTTGTAACTCATATTAAAATTCGTGGTACATAAGAGGTACATTCCATTGAATGATAACAAAAAGATTGATTAGCAAATTTTAAAATATGGTAAGCAAAGTATCAAACAACTTTCTAAATATTTGTTCATTGTGCCAAACTTTTTTGCCTATCTTGGTTGGCCTATTTTTTTCTTCAAGCCAGCCACCTTATGCAAGAAGTAAAGGTTGATTTTTGTACCTTATAATAAAATATGTGGCACATAAGAGATACATCCCATTGAAGGATAAAAAAAAGAGATTGATTAGCAAATTTTAAAAAATTGTACGCAAAATATAAAAAACTTTCGACATATTTATTCATTGTGCCAAACTTTTTTGCCTATCTTGTTTGGCCTATTTTTTTCTTCAAGCGAGCCACCTTGTGCAAGAAGTAAAGGTGAATTTTTGTAACTTATACTAAAATATGTGGTACATAAGAGGTAGATTCCATTGGATGATAAAATAAAGAGATTGATTAACAAATTTTTAAAAATTGTACCCAAAGTATCAAACAACTTTCCAAATATTTGTTCATTGTGTCAAATTTTTTCCCTATCTTGTTTGGCCTATTTTTTTCTTCAAGGCAGCCACTGTGGGCAAACAATAAGGGTTGTTTTTGTAATTCACAATAAAATTTGTGGTACATAAGAGGTACATCCCATTGAATGATAACAAAAAAATTGATTAGCAAATTTTAAAAAATTGTACCCAAAGTATCAAACAACTTTCCACATATTTGTTCATTGTACCAAACTTTTTTGGCCTATTTTTTTCTTCAACGCAGCCACCTTGTGCAAGAAGTAAAGATTGATTTTTGTAACTTATAATAAAATATGTGTTACATAAGAGGTATATCCCATTGGATGGTAAAATAAAGAGATTGATTAACAAATTTTTAAAAATTGTGCACAAAATATAAAACAACTTTCCAAATACCTGTTCATTAGGCCAAACTTTTTTTGCCTATCTTGTTTGGCCTATTTTTTTCTTCAAGCCAACCACCTAGTGAAATTTATAAGGGTTGATTTTTGTAACTTATCATCAAATTTGTGGTACATAAGAAGTGCATCCCTTTGGATAATAAATAAGAAGTAATCACTATATTTTAACACTTTGTACGGAAACTAATACGTACCTCTCCACTTATTTGCCTATTTTTTTCTTCAAGGCAACCCCACCTAGTGAAGGTAATAAGGGTTGATTTTTGTAAATTATAATCAAACTTTTGATCAATAATGAGTGCATCCCTTTGGATAATAAAAAAAATATTTTAATAGTTTAAAACTTTGTACGAAAACTAATACGTAACTCCCCACTTATTTGTTTATTAGGCCCCCACGTATTTGTCTATTTCTTTCTTCAAGGTAGCCACCTAGTGAAAGTAATAAGGGTTTATTTTTGTAACTTATAATCAAACTTGTGGTACATAAGAAGTGTATCCATTTGGATAACAAAATAATTTGTTTAATAAATTTTAAATTTTTTTACGAAAACTAATACGTAGCTATCCAATTATTTTTGTATTATGTCCCACTTATTTGCCTATTTTTTTCTTCAAGGCAGCCTCCTAGTGAAAGTTATAAGGGTTGATTTTTGTAACTTATTATGAAATTTGTGGTACATAAGAAGTGCATCCATTTGGATAATAAATAAGAAGTGATCACTATATTTTAACACTTTGTACGGAAAATAATACGTAAGTCTCTACTTATTTGCCTATTTTTTTCTTCAAGGCAGCCACATAGTGAAAGTAATAAGGGTTGATTTTGTTAACTTATAATCAAACTTTTGATCCATAAGAAGTGCATCCCTTTGGATAATAAAAAAAATATTTTAATAAAGTTTAAAACTTTGTACAAAAATTAATATGTAACTCCCCACTTATTTGTTTATTAGGCCCCACGTATTTGCCTATTTTTTTCTTCAAGTAGCCACCTAGTGAAAGTAATAAGGGTTTATTTTTGTAACTTATAATCAAACTTGTGATACATAAGAAGTGCATCCCTTTGGATAACAAAAAATATTTTAATAAACTTTAAAACTTTGTATAAAAACTAATACGTAGCTCTCCACTTATTTGTTTATTATGTCCCACTTATTTGTCTATTTTTTTCTTCAAGGCAGCTACCTAGTGAAAGGTATAAGGATTTATTTTTGTAACTTATAATCTAATTTGTGGTACGTAAGAAGTGCATCCCTTTAGATAATAAATAAGAAGTGATCACTATATTTTAACACTTTGTATGGAAACTAATACGTAGCTCTCCACTTATTTGCCTATTTTTTTCTTCCAAGCAGCCACCTAGTGACAGTAATAAGGGTTGATTTTTCTAATTTATAATCAAACTTTTGATCCATAAGAAGTGCATATCTTTGGATAATAAAAAAATATTTTAATAAAGTTTAAAACTTGATACAAAAACTAATATGTAGCTCTCCACTTATTTTTTTTATTATGCCCCTCTTATTTGCTCATCTTTTCTTCAAGGCAACCACCTAGTAAAAGTAATAAGGGTTAATTTTTTTAACTTATAATCAAACTTGTGGTACATAAGAAGTGCATCCCTTTGGATAATGAATAAAAATTGATCAGTATATTTTAACCTTTGTACGAAAACTAATACGTAACTCTTCACTTATTTTTTTTTATTATGCCCCACGTATTTTCCTATTTTTTTCTTGAAGGTAGAAACCTAGTAAAAGTAATAAGGGTTGATTTTTCTAATTTATAATCAAACTTTTGATCCATAAGAAGTGCAAATGTTTGGATAATAAAAAAAATATTTTAATAAAGTTTAAAACTTGATACAAAAACTAATATGTAGCTCTCCACTTATTTTTTTATTATACCCCACTTATTTCCTCATTTTTTTCTTCAAGGTAGCCACCTAGTAAAAGTAATAAGGGTTAATTTTTTTAACTTATAATCAAACTTGTGGTACATAAGAAGTGCATCCCTTTGGATAATGAATAAAAATTGATCAGTATATTTTAACCCGTTGTACGAAAAACTAATACGTAACTCTTCACTTATTTTATGCCTAACGTATTTTCCTATTTTTCTCTTCAAGGTAGCCCCCTAGTAAAAGTAATAACGGTTGATTTTTGTAACTTATAATCAAACTTGTGGTACATAAAAAGTGTATCCCTTTGGATAATAAATAAGAAGTGATCACTATATTTTAACACTTTGTACAGAAACTAATACGTAGTTCTCCATTTATTTACCTATTTTATTCTTCATTAGTTAAAGTAATAAGGGTTGATTTTTGTAACTTATAATCAAACTTTTGATCTATAAGAAGTGCATCCGTTTGGATAATAAAAAAAATATTTTAATAAAGTTTAAAACTTTGTACGAAAACTAATACGTAGCTCTCCACTTATTTGTTTATTATGCCCGACTTATTTGCTCATTTTTTTCTTCAAGGCAGCCACCTAGTGAAAGTTATAAGAGTTGATTTTTTTTAACTTATAATCAAATTTGTGGTACATAATAAGTGCATCCTTTAGATAATAAATAAGAAGTGATCACTATATTTTAACACTTTGTACGGAAACTAATACGTAGCTCTCCACTTATTTGCCTATCTTTTTCTTCCAAGCAGCCACCTAGTGAAAGTAATAAGGGTTGATTTTTTTAACTTATAATCAAACTTGTAGTACATAAGAAGTGCATCCCTTTGGATAATGAATAAAAATTGATCAGTATATTTTACCCCTTTGTACGAAAACTAATACGTAACTCTTGACTTTTATTTTATTATGCCCCACGTATTTTCCTATTTTTTTCTTCAAGGTAGCCACCTAGTAAAAGTAATAAGGGTTGATTTTTGAACTTATAATCAAACTTATGGTACAGAAGAAGTGCATCGCTTTGGATAATAAATGAGAAGTGATCACTATATTTTAACACTTTGTACGGAAACTATAATACGTAGCTCTCCACTTATTTACCTATTTTTTTCTTCATGGCAGCCACATGGTGAAAGTAATAAGGATTGATTTTTGTAACTTATCATCAAACTTTTGATCCATAAGAAGTGCATCCCTTTGGATAATAAAAAAAATATTTTAATAAAGTTTAAAACTTTATACGAAAACTAATACGTAGCTGTTCACTTATTTGTTTATCATGCCCCACTTATTTCTCCATTTTTTTCTTCAAGGCAGCCACCTATTAAAAGTTATAATGGTTGATTTTTGTAACTTATAATCAAACTTGTGATACATAAGAAGTGCATCTTTTGATAATTAAAATATTGTTTAATAAAGTTTAAAACTTTGTACGAAAACTAATACGTAGCTCTCCACTTATTTTTTTATTATGCCCCACTTATTTGTCCATATTTTTCTTCAAGGCAGCCACCCGGTGAAAGTAATAAGGGTTGATTTTTGTAACTTATAATCAAACTTTTCATCCATAAGAGGTGCATCCCTTTAGATAATAAGAAAAAAAAATAATAAAGTTTAAAACTTTGTAGGAAAAGTAATATGTAGCTCTCTACTTATTTTTTTTATTATGCCCCACTTATTTGCCCATTTTTTTCTTCAAGGCAGGCACCTAGTAAAAGTAACAAGGGTTGATTTTCGTAACTTATAATCAAAGTTGTGATACTTAAGAAGTACATCGCTGTGGATAATTAAAAAAAATTGTTTAATAATGTTTGAAACTTTGTACGAAAACTAATACGTAGCTCTCTCCTTATTTTTTTATTATGCCCCACTTATTTGCCTAAATTTTTCTTCAAGGCAGCTACCTAGTGAAAGTACTAAGGGTGGATTTTTGTAACTTATAATGAAACTTTTGATCCATAAGAAGTGCATCCCTTTAGATAATAATAAAAAAAATTAATAAAGTTTAAAACTTTGAATGAAAATTAATACGTAGCTCTCAACTTATTATTTTATTATGCCCCACTTATTGACCCATTTTTTCCTTCCAGCCTGCCACATAGTGAAAGTACTAAGGGTTGATTTTTGTAACTTATAATCAAACTTTTGATCCATAAGAAGTGCATCCCTTTAGATAATAATAAAAAAAATTTAATAAAGTTTAAAACTTTGTACGAAAACAAATATGTAGCTCTCCACTTATTTTTTATTATGCCCCACTTATTTGCCCGTATTTTTCTTCAAGGCAGCCACCTAGTGAAAGTAATAAGGGTTGATTTTTGTAATTTATAATCAAACTTTTGATCCATAAGAAGGAAGTGCATCCTTTTAGATAATAAAATAAAAAATTTAATAAGGTTTAAAACTTTGTACGAAAACTAGTAAGTAGCTTTCCACTTATTTTTTTATTATGCCCCGCTTGTTTGCCTATTTTTTTCTTCAAGGCAGCTACCTAGTGAAAGTAATAAGGGTTGATTTTTGTAACTTTTAATCAAATTTTATTTTATAAGAAGTGCATCCCTTTGGACAATAAATTTTTTTTAATAAAGTTTAAAACTTTGTACGAAAACTAATACGTAGCTCTCTACTTATTTTTTTATTATGCCCCACTTATTTGCCCATTTTTTTCTTCAAGGCAGCCACACAGTGAAAGTAATAAGTGTCGATTTTTGTAACTTATAATCAAACTTTTGATCCATAAGAAGTGCATCCCTTTAGATAATAATAAACAATTGTTTAATAAAGTTTAAAACTTTGTACGAAAACTTATACGTAGCTCTCCACTTATTTTTTTATTATGCATTATGCCCCACTTATTTGCAAATTTTTTCCTTCAAGGCAGCCACCTCGTGAAAGTAATAAGGGTTGATTTTTGTAACTTATAATCAAATTTTTTCATCTATAAGAAGTGCATCCCTTTAGATAATAAAAAAAATTTAATAAAGTTTAAAACTTTGTATGAAAACTAATACGTAGCTCTCCACTTATTTTTTATTATGTCCCACTTATTTGCCCATTTTTTTTTCTTGAAAGCAGCCACCTAGTAAAAGTAATAAGGGTTGATTTTTGTAATTTATAATCAAACTTGTGATACTTAAGACGTGCATCCCATTGGATAATGAAAAACAATTGTTTAATAAAGTTTAAAGCTTTGTACGAAAACTAATGCATAGCTCTCAACTTATTGTTTTATTATCCCCCACTTATTTGCCCATTTTTTTCTTCAAGGCAGCCACCTAGTGAAAGTACTAAGGGTTGATTTTTGTAACTTACAATCAAAATTTTGATCCATAAGAAGTGCATCCCTTTAGATAATAAAAAACAATTGTTTAATAAAGTTTAAAACTTTGTACGAAAACTAATACGTAGCTGTCAACTTATTGTTTTATTATGTCCCACTTATTTGCCCATTTTTTTCTTCAAGGCAACCTAGTGAAAGTACTAAGGGTTGATATTTGTAACTTATAATCAAACTTTTCACCCATAAGAGTGCATCCCTTTAGATAATAAAAAAAAATTTAATAAAGTTTCAAAATTTGTATGAAAACTAATACGTAGTTCTCCACTTATTTTTTGATTATGCCCCACTTATTTGCCCATATTTTTCTTCAACGCAACCACCTAGTAAAAGTAATAAGGGTTGTTTTTTGTAATTTATAATCAAACTTGGGATATTTAAGAAGTGCATCCGTTTGGATAATTAAAAACAATTGTTTAATAAAGTTTAATACGTAGCTCTCAATTTATTTTTTTATTATGCCCCACATATTTGCAAATTTTTTTCTTCAAGGCAAGCACCTAGTGAAAGTAATTAGGGTTGATTTTTGTAACTTATAATCAAACTTTTAATCCATAAGAAGTGCATCCCTTTAGATAATAAAAAAAATTAATAAAGTTTATAACTTTGTACGAAAACTAATACGTAGCTCTCCACTTATTTTTTTATTATGCCCAACTTATTTGTCCATTTTTTTTCTTCAAGGCAGCCACCTAGTGAAAGTAATAAGCGTTGATTTTTGTAACTTATAATCAAATTTTTCATCTATAAGAAGTGCATCCCTTTAGAGAATAATAAAAAAAATTAATAAAGTTTAAAGCTTTGTACGAAAATTAATATGTAGTTCTCCACTTATTTTTTTATTATGCCCCACTTATTTGCCCATTTCTTTCTTCAAGACAGCCACCTAGTAAAAGTAATAATGGTTGATTTTTGTAACTTATAATCAAACTTGTGATACTTAAGAAGTGCATGCCTTTGGATAATTAAACACAATTGTTTAATAAAGTTTAAAACTTTGTACGAAAACTAATACGTAGCTCTCAACTTATTGTTTTATTATGCCCCACTTATTTGCCCATTTTTTTCTTCAATGCAACGACCCAGTACAAGTAATAAGGGTTGATTTTTGTAACTTATAATCAAACTTTTGATACATAAGAAGTGCATCCCTTTAGATAATAATAAAGAAAATTAATAAAGTTTAAAACTTTGTACGAAGACTAATATGTAGCTCTCCACTTATTTTTTTATTATGCCCCACTTATTTGCCTATTTGTTTTCTTCAAGGCAGCCACCTAGTAAAAGTAATAAGGGTTGATTTTTGTAACTAATAATCAAACTTTTGATCCATAAGAAGTGCATCTATTTAGATAATAAAAAAAAATTAATAAAGTTTAGAACTTTGTATGAAAACTAATACGTAGCTCTCCATTTAATTTTTTATTATGCCCCACTTATTTGACCATTTTTTTCTTCAAGCCAACCACCCAGGTAAAAGTAATAAGGGTTTATTTTTGTAACTTATAATCAAACTTTTGATCTATAAGAAATGCATCCCTTTAGATAATAAAAAAAAATTATTTAATAAAGTTTAAAACTTTGTACGAAACCTAATACGTAGCTCTCCACTTATTTTTTTATTATGCCCCACTTATTTGCCCATTTTTTTCTTCATGGCAACCACCTTGTGAAAGTAAAAAGGGTTGATTTTTGTGTCTTATAATCAAACTTTTGATCCATAAGAAGTGTATCCCTTTAGATAATAAAAAAAAAATTTAATAAAGTCTAAAACTTTGTACGAAAACTAATACGCAGTTTTCCACTTATTTTTTTTATTATACGACACTTATTTGCTTATTTTTTCTTGAAGGCAGCGACCTAGTAAAAGTAATAAGGGTTGATTTTTTTAACTTATAATCAAACTTTTGATCCATAAGAAGTGCATCCCTTTAGATAATAAAAAAAAATTTAATAAAGTTTAAAACTTTGTACGAAAACTAATACGTAGCTCTCCACTTATGTTTTTATTATGTTTCAATTATTTGTCCATTTTTTTCTTCAAGGCAGCCACATAGTGAAAGTAATAACGGTTTATTTTTGGAACTTATAATCAAACTTTTGATCCATAAGAAGTGCATCCCTTTAGATAATAAAAAAAAATTTAATAAAGTTTAAAACTTTGTACGAAAACTAATACGTAGCTCTCCATTTATTGTTTTATTATGCCCCACTTATTTGCCCATTTTTCTCTTCAAGGCAGCCACCTAGTGAAAGTAATAAGGGTTCATTTTTGTATCTTATAATCAAACTTTTGACCCATAAGAAGTGCATCCCTTTAGATAATAAAATTTTTTCTAATAGTTTAAAATTTGTACAAAAACTAATACGTAGCTCTCCACTTATTGTTTTATTATGGCCCACTTATTTGCCCATTTTTTTCTTCAAGGCTAGTGAAAGTAATAAGGGTTGATTTTTGTATCTTATAATCAAACTTTTGATCCATAAAAAGTTCATCCCTTTAGATAATAAAAAAAATTAATAAAGTTTAAAACATTGTACGAAAAATAATACGTAGCTCTCCACTTTTTTTTTTATTATGCCCCACTTATTTGCCTATTTTTTTCTTCAAGGCAGCTACCTAGTGAAAGTAATAAGGGTTGATTTTTGTAACTTATAATTAAACTTTTCATCTATAAGAAGTGCATCCCTTTATAATAAAAAAAATATTTTAATAAAGTTTAAAACTTTGTAAGAAAAAAAAAGGTAGCTCTCCATTTATTTTTTAACTATACTCCTTTTATTTGCCCATTTTTTTTTCTTTAAGGCAGCCACCTAGTAAAAGTAATAAGGGTTGATTTTTGTAACTTATAATCAAACTTTTGTCCATAAGAAGTGCATCCCTTTAGATAATAACAAAAAATTAATAAAGTTTAAAACCTTGTACGAAAACTAATAAGTAGATCTCCACATATTTTTTTATTATGCCCCACTTATTTGCCTATTTATTTTCTTCAAGGCAGCCACCTAGTAAAAGTAATAAGGGTTGATTTTTGTAACTAATAATCAAACTTTTGATCCATAAGAAGTGCATCTATTTAGATAATAAAAAAAAATTAATAAAGTTTAGAACTTTGTATGAAAACTAATACGTAGCTCTCCATTTAATTTTTTATTATGCCCCACTTATTTGACCATTTTTTTCTTCAAGGCAACCACCCAGGTAAAAGTAATAAGGGTTTATTTTTGTAACTTATAATCAAACTTTTGATCTATAAGAAATGCATCCCTTTAGATAATAATAAAGAAAATTAATAAAGTTTAAAACTTTGTACGACAACTAATATGTAGCTCTCCACTTATTTTTTTATTATGCCCCACTTATTTGCCTATTTTTTTCTTCAAGCCAGCCACCTAGTAAAAGTAATAAGGGTTGATTTTTGTAACTTATAATCAAACTTTTGATCCAATAAGAAGTGCATCCCTTTAGATAATAAAAAAAATTAATAAAGTTTAAAACTTTGTACGAAAACTAATATGTAGCTCTCCACTTATTTTTTTATTATGCCCCACTTATTTGCCCATTTTTTTCTTTAAGGCAGACCTTGTAAAAGTAATAAGGGTTGATTGTTGTAACTTATAATCAAACTTTTGATCCATAAGAAGTGCATCGTTTACAAAATAAAAAAAAAATTATTTAATAAAGTTTAAAACTTTGTACGAAAGCTAATACGTAGCTCTCCACTTATATTTTTATTATGCCCCACTTAGTTGCCCATTTTTTACTTCAAGGCAGCCACCTAGTAAAAGTAATAAGGGTTGATTTTTGTAACTTATAATCAAACTTTTGATCCATAAGAAGTGCATCGCTTTAGATAATAAAAAAAAAATTTAATAGTTTAAAACTTTGTACGAAAACTAATACGAAGCTCTCCACTTATTGTTTTATTATGCCCCACTTATTTGCCCATATTTTTTTTCAAGGCAGCCACCTAGTGAAAGTAATAAGGGTTGATTTTTGTAACTTATAATGAAACTTTTGATGCATAAGAAGTGCATCCCTTTAGATCATAAAAAAAAATTTAATAGTTTAAAACCTTGTACAAAAAGTAATACGTAGCTCTCCACTTATTGTTTTACTATGCCCCACTTATTTGCCCATATTTTTCTTTAAGGCAGCCCCTAGTGAAAGTAATAAGGGTTGATTTTTGTAACTTATAATCAAACTTTTGATCGATAAGAAGTGCATCCCTTTAGATAAGAATAAAAAAATTTAATAAAGTTTAAAACTTTGTACGAAAACTAACACGTAACTCTCCACTTATTTTTTTATTATGCCCAACTTATTTGTCCATTTTTTTCTTCAAGGTAGCCACCTAGTAAAAGTAGTAAGGGCTAATTTTTGTAACTTAAAATCAAACTTTTCATCTATAAGAAGTGCATCCCTTTAGATAATAAAAAGAGATTAATAAAGTTTAAAACATTGTACGAAAACTAATACGTAGCTCTCCACTTTTGTTTTTATTATGTTTCAATTATTTGTCCATTTTTTTCTTCAAGGCAGCCACATATTGAAAGTAATAACGGTTTATTTTTGGAACTTATAATCAAACTTTTGATCCATAAGAAGTGCATCCCTTTAGATAATAAAAAAAAATTTAATAAAGTTTAAAACTTTGTACGAAAACTAATACGTAGCTTTCCACTTATTTTTTTACTATGCCCCACTTATGTCCATTTTTTTCTTCAAGGCAGCCACCTAGTAAAAGTAGTAAGGGTTGATTTTTGTAACTTATAATCAAACTTTTGATCCATAAGAAATGCATCCCTTTAGATAATAAAAAATAATTTAATAAAGTTTAAAACTTTGTACGAAAACTAATAAGTAGCTTTTCACGTATTTTTATAATATGCCCCACTTATTTGCGCTTTTTTTTTTCTTCAAGGCAGCCACCTAGTAAAGTAATATGGGTGTATTTTTGTAACTTATAATCAAACTTTTGATCCATAAGAAGTGCATCCCTTTAAATAAGAAAAAAAATAATAGTTTAAAACTTTGCACGTAAACTAATACGTAGCTCTCCACTTATTGTTTTATTATACCCCACTTATTTGCCCATTTTTTTTCTTCAAGGCAGCCACCTAGTGAAAGTAATAAGCGTTGATTTTTGTAATTTATAATCAAACTTTTCATCCATAAAAAGTGCATCCCTTTAGATAATAAAAAAAAATTTAATAAAGTTTAAAACCTTGTACTAAAACTAATACGTAGCTCTCCAGTTATTTTTTTATTATACCCCACTTATTTGTCCATTTTTTTCTTCGGAGCAGCCACCTAGTAAAAGAAATATGGGTTGATTTTTGTAACTTATAATCAAACTTTTCATCCATAAGAAGTGCATACCTTTAGATAATAAAAAAAAATTTAATAAACTTTAAAACCTTGTACAAGAACTAATACGTAGCTCTCCACTTATTTTTTTATTATGCCCCACTTATTTGTCCATTTTTTTCTTCAAGCCAGCCACCTAGGAAAAGTAATAAAGGTTGATTTTTGTAACTTATAATCAAACTTTTGATCCATACGAAGTTCATCCCTTTAGATAATAAAAAAAATTTATTAAAGTTTAAAACTTTGTATGAAAACTAATAGGTAGCTCTCCACCTATTTTTTTTATTATGCCCCACTTATTTGCCCATTTTTTTTCAAGGCAGCCACCTTGTAAAAGTAATAAACGTTGATTTTTGTAACTTATAATCAAACTTGTGATACTTAAGAAGTGTATCCCTTTGGATAATTAAAAAAAATTGTTTAATAAAGTTTAAAACTTTGTACGAAAACTAATACGTAGCTCTCCACTTATTTTTTTATTATGCTCCACTTATTTGCCCATTTTTTCTTCAAGGCAGCCACCTAGTTAAAGTAATAAGGCTTGATTTTTGTAACTTATAATCGAACTTTTGATCCATAAGAAGTGCATCCCTTTAGATAATAAAAAAAAAATTAATAAAGTTTAAAACTTTGTACCAAAAGTAATACGTAGCTCCCCACTTATTTTTTTATTATGCCCCACTTATTTGCCCATTTTTTTCTTCAAGGCAGCCCACCTACTAAAAGTAATAAGGGTTGATTTTTGTAACTTATAAACAAACTTTTGATCCATAAGAAGTGCATCCCTTTAGATAATAAAAAAAAATTAATAAAGTTTAAAATTTTGTACGAAAACTAATACGTAGCTCTCCTCTTATTTTTTTTCTTTTGCCCCACTTATTTGCCCACTTTTTTCTTGAAGGCAGCCACCTAGTAAAAGTAATAAGGGTTGATTTTTGTAACTTATAATCGAACTTCTGATCCATCAGAAGTGCATCCCTTTAGATAATAAAAAAAAATTTTAATAGTTCAACACTTTGTACGAAAACTAATACGTAGCTCTCCACTTATTGTTTTATTATGCCCCACTTATTTGCCCATTTTTTTCTTCAAGGCAGCCACCTAGTAAAAGTAATAAGGGTTGATTTTTGTAACTTATAATCGAACTTCTAATCCATAAGAAGTGCATCCTTTTAGATAATAAAAAATAATTTTAATAGTTCAAAACTTTGTACGAAAGCTAATACGTAGCTCTCCACTTATTGTTTTATTATGGCCCACTTTTTTGCCCTTTTTTTTCTTCAAGGCAGCCACCTAGTAAAAGTAATAAGGGTTGATTTTTGTAACTTATAATCGAACTTTTGATTCATAAGAAGTGCATCCCTTTAGATAATACAAAAATTTTTTAATAGTTTAAAACTTTGTACGGAAACTAATACGTAGCTCTCTACTTATTGTTTTATTATGGCCCACTTATTTGCCCATTTTTTTCTTCAAGGCAGCCACCTAGTGAATGTAATAAGGGTTGATTTTTGTAACTTATAATCAAACTTTTGATCCATAAGAAGTGAATCCCTGTAGATAATAAAAAAAAATTAATAAAGTTTAAAACTTTGTACGAAAACTAGTACGTAGCTGTCCGCTTATTTTTTTATTATGCCCCACTTATTTGCCCATTTTTTTCTTCAACGCAGCCACCTAGTGAAAGTAATAAGGGTTGATTTTTGTAACTTATAATCAAACTTTTGATCCATAAGAAGTGCATCCCTTTAGATAATAAAAAAAAATTAATAAAGTTTAAAACTTTGTACGAAAACTAATACGTAGCTCTGCACTTATTTTTTTATTATGCTCCACTTATTGCTCCATTTTTTTCCTCAAGGCAGCAACCTAGTGAAAGTAATAAAGGTTGATTTTTGTAACTTATAATCGAACTTTTGATCCATAAGAAGTGCATCCCTTTAGATAATAAAAAAAATTTTAATAGTTTAAAACTTTGTACGAAAACTAATACGTCGCTCTCCACTTATTATTTTATTATGGCCCACTTATTTGCCCATTTTTTTCTTCAAGGCACCACCTAGTGAAAGTAATAATGGTTAATTTTTGTAACTTATAATCAAACTTTTGATCCATAAGAAGTGCATCCCTTTATATAATAATAAAAAAAAATTAATAAAGATTAAAACTTTGTTCCAAAACTAATACGTAGTTCTCCACTTATTGTTTTATTATGCCCCACTTATTTGCCCATTTTTTTCAAAAAAGGCAGCCACGAAGTGAAAGTAATAAGGGTTGATTTTTGTAACTTATAATCAAACTTTTGATCCATAAGAAGTGCATCCCTTTAGATAATAAAAAAAATTAATAAAGTTTAAAACTTTGTACGAAAACTAATACGTAGCTCTCCACTTATTTTTTTTATTAATCCCCACTTATTTGCCCATTTTTTTTTCCAGGCAGCCACCTTGTAAAAGTAATAACGTTGATTTTTGTAACTTATAATCAAACTTGTGATACTTAAGAGGTGTATCCCTTTAGATAATTAAAAAAAATTGTTTAATAAAGTTTAAAACATTGTACGAAAACTAATATGTAATTATTTAGTAGGTGTCGATAACATACATGATTTCCTATCTGATAAAACTTTTTTAGTTGGGGATAATAAGAAGAACAGTTATTCCATATATTTAGATATTGAAAATAAAACTTTGGAGATTAACAACAATCATTCTTTTCTAAGTGAACAAGAAAATTTTTTTTCTAGCTATCTGAATACTGTTATTAAGAGTGATTACGATCATTCCATGTATGATACTCCTTTTAGTTGGAACAATTATATTAATAGTTGCATTGATAATTATTTTCATTCTCAAATCTGTGTTGATAGTTGCATTTTTGGTAATATAGTCGAATATAATGACAATTATTTTTATAGTTACTTTTTAGGTAAGGTCAGAAATTGTAGTGAAAGTGAGAATTCTAGTTTTAGTTTAATAACTAGTACGAATGATACAAATGATAGTGATTCCACTCTAGTAGAAAATTATAAGAATCTCCATGAAAGTGAACAATTCCATTTATTTTTTTCTTATGCTCCACTGATTTTCCCATATTTTTCTTCAATGCAGCCACCTAGTGAAGGTAATAAGGGTTGATTTTTGTAACTTATAATCAAACTTTTGATCTATCAGAAGTGCATCCCTTTCGATAATAAAAAAAAAATTAATAAAGTTTAAAACTTTGTACGAAAACTAATACGTAGCTCTCCACTTATTTTTTTATTATGCCCCACTTATTTGCCCATCTTTTTCTTCAAGGCAGTCACCTAGTAAAAGTAATAAGGGTTGATTTTTGTAACTTATAATCGAACTTTTGATCCATCAGAAGTGCATCCCTTAGATAATAAAAATAAATTAATAAAGTTTAAAACTTTTTACGAACACTAATACGTAGCTCTCCACTTATTTTTTTATTATGCTCCACTTATTTTGCCCATTTTTTTCTTCAAAGCAGTCACCTAGTGAAAGTAATAAGGGTTCATTTTTGTAACTTATAATCAAACTTTTGATCCATAAGAAGTGCATCCCTTTAGATAATAAAAAAAAATTAATAAAGTTTAAAACTTTGTACGAAAACTAATACGTAGCTCTCCACTTATTTTTTTTATTATGCTCCACTTATTTGCCCATTTTTTTTCTTCAAAGCAGTCACCTAGTGAAAGTAATAAGGGTTCATTTTTGTAACTTATAATCAAACTTTTGATCCATAAGAAGTGCATCCCTTTAGATAATAATAAAAAATTTTATTAAAGTTTAAAACTTTGTACGAAAACTAATACGTAGCTCTCCACTTATTTTTTTATTATGCCCCACTTATTTTCTCATATTTTTCTTCAAGGCAGCCACCTAGTGAAAGTAATAAGGGTTCATTTTTATAACTTATAATCGAACTTTTCATCCATAAAAAGTGCATCCCTTTAGATAATAATAAAAAAATTTAATAAAGTTTAAAACTTTGTAACAAAACTAATATGTAGCTCTCCAATTATTTAATAAAGTTTAAAACTTTGTACGAAAACTAATACATAGCTCTCCAATTATTTTTTTATCATGCTCCACTTAATTGCCTATTTTTTTTTCAAGGCATCTACCTAGTGAGAGTAATAAGGATTGATTTTTGTAACTTATAATCAAACTTTTCATCTATAAGAAGTGCATCCTTTAGATAATAAAAATAAATTAATAGTTTAAAACTTTGTATGAAAACTAATACGTAGCTATCCATTTATTTTTTTCTTATGCTCCACTGATTTTCCCATATTTTTCTTCAATGCAGCCACCTAGTGAAGGTAATAAGGGTTGATTTTTGTAACTTATAATCAAACTTTTGATCTATCAGAAGTGCATCCCTTTCGATAATAAAAAAAAAATTAATAAAGTTTAAAACTTTGTACGAAAACTAATACGTAGCTCTCCACTTATTTTTTTATTATGCCCCACTTATTTGCCCATCTTTTTCTTCAAGGCAGTCACCTAGTAAAAGTAATAAGGGTTGATTTTTGTAACTTATAATCGAACTTTTGATCCATCAGAAGTGCATCCCTTAGATAATAAAAATAAATTAATAAAGTTTAAAACTTTTTACGAACACTAATACGTAGCTCTCCACTTATTTTTTTATTATGCTCCACTTATTTTGCCCATTTTTTTCTTCAAAGCAGTCACCTAGTGAAAGTAATAAGGGTTCATTTTTGTAACTTATAATCAAACTTTTGATCCATAAGTAGTGCATCTCTTTAGATAATAAAAAAAATTAATAAAGTTTAAAACTTTGTACGAAAACTAATACGTACCTCTCCACTTATTTTTTTTATTATGCCCCACTTATTTGCCCATTTTTTTCTTGAAGGCAGCTACCTAGTAAAAGTAATATGGGTTGATTTTTCTAACTTATAATCAAACTTTTGATCGATAAGAAGTGCATCCCTTTAGATAATAAATAAAATTAATAAAGTTTAAAACTTTGTACGAAAACTAATACGTAGCTCTCCACTTATTTTTTTATTATGCTCCACTTATTTGCCCATTTTTTTCTTCAAAGCAGTCACCTAGTGAAAGTAATAAAGGTTCATTTGTGTAACTTATAATCAAACTTTTGATCCATAAGAAGTGCATCCCTTTAAATAATAAAAAATAAATTTAATAAAGTTTAAATCTTTTGTACGAAAAGTAATACGTAGCTGTCCACTTATTTTTTTATGATGCCCTACTTATTTGCCCATTTTTTTTTCAAGGCAGCCACCTAGTAAAAGTAATATGGGTTGATTTTTGTAACTTATAATCAATATTTTGATCCATAAGAAGTGCATCCCTTTAGATAATAAAAAAAAATTATTAAAGTTTAAAACTTTGTACGAAAATTAATACGTAGCTCTCCACTTATTTTTTTATTATTCCCCACTTATTTCCCTATTTTTTTCTTCAAGGCAGCCACCTAGTAAAAGTAATAAGAGATGATTTTTGTAACTTATAATCAAACTTTTGATCCATAAGAAGTGCATCCCTTTAGATAATAAAAAAAAATTTAATAAAGTTTAAAACTTTGTACGAAAACTAATACGTAGCTCTCCACTTATTGTTTTATTATGCCCCACTTATTTGCCCATATTTTTCTTCAAGGGAGCCACCTGTGAAACTATTAAGGGTTGATTTTTGTAACTTATAATCAAACTTTTGATCCATAAGAAGTGCATCCCTTTAGATAATAATCAAAAATTTAATAAAGTTTAAAACTTTGTACGAAAACTAATACGTAGCTCTCCACTTATTTTTTTATTATGCCCCACTTATTTGCCCATTTTTTTTTCTTCAATGCAGCCACCTAGTAAAAGTAGTAAGGGTTGATTTTTGTAACTTATAATCAAACTTGTGATACTTAAGAAGTGCATCCCTTTGCATAATTAAAAAAAAATTAATAAAGTTTAAAACTTTGTAACAAAACTAATGCGTAGCTCTCCACTTATTGTTTTATTATGCCCCACTTATTTACCCATACTTTTCTTAAAGGCAGCCACCTAGTTAAAGTAATAAGAGTTCATTTTTTTAACTTACAATCAAACTTTTGATCCATAAGAAGTGCGTCCCTTTAGATAATAAAAAAAAAATTAATAAAGTCTAAAACTTTGTACAAAAACTAATACGTAGCTTTCCACTTATTTTTTTATTATGCCCCACTTATTTGCCCATTTTTTTTTCAAGGCAGCCACATAGTAAAAGTAATATGGGTTGATTTTTGTAACTTATAATCAAAATTTTGATCCATAAGAACTGCATCGCTTTAGATAATAAAAAAAATTATTAAAGTTTAAAACCTTGTACGAAAATTAATACGTAGCTCTCCACTTATTTTTTTGTTATTCCCCACTTATTTCCCTATTTTTTTCTTCAAGGCAGCCACCTAGTAAACGTAATAAGGGTTGATTTTTGTAACTTATAAACAAACTTTTGATCCATAAGAAGTGCATCCCTTTAGATAATAAAAAAAAATTAATAAAGTTTAAAACTTTGTACGAAAACTAATATGTAGCTCTCCACTTATTGTTTTATTATGCCCCACTTATTTGCCCATATTTTTCTTCCAGGCAGCCACCTGTGAAACTATTAAAGGTTGATTTTTGTAACTTATAATCAAACTTTTGATCCATAAGAAGTGCATCCCTTTAGATAATAATAAAAAATTTAATAAAGTTTAAAACATTGTACGAAAACTAATATGTAGCTCTCCACTTATTTTTTTATTATGCCCCACTTATTTGCCCATTTTTTTTCTTCAAGGCAGCCACCTAGTAAAAGTAATAAGGGTTGATTTTTGTAACTTATAATCAAACTTGTGATACTTAAGAAGTGCATCCCTTTGCATAATTAAAAAGAATTTAATAAAGTTTAAAACTTTGTAAGAAAACTAATACGTAGCTCTCCACTTATTGTTTTATTATGCCCCACATATTTGCCCATATTTTTCTTAAAGGCAGCCACCTAGTTAAAGTAATAAGGGTTGATTTTTTTAACTTACAATCAAACTTTTGATTCATAAGAAGTGCGTCCCTTTAGATAATAAAAAAAAATTAATAAAGTCTAAAACTTTGTACGAAAACTAATACGTAGCTCTCCACTTATTTTTTTATTATCCCCTACTTATTTGCCCATTTTTTCTTCAAGGCAGCCACCTAGTAAAAGTAATATGGGTTGATTTTTGTAACTTATAATCAAACTTTTGATCCATAAGAAGTGCATCTCTTTAGATAATAAAAAAAAATTATTAAAGTTTAAAACTTTGTACGAAAATTAATACGTAGATCTCCACTTATTTTTTTATTATTCCCCTCTTATTTCCTTATTTTTTTCTTCAAGGTAGCCACCTAGTGAAACTAATAAGGGTTGATTTTTGTAACTTATAATCAAACTTTTGATCGATAAGAAGTGCATCCCTTTAGATAATAAAAAAAAATTAATAAAGTTTAAAACTTTGTACAAAAACTAATACGTAGCTCTCCACTTATTGTTTTATTATGCCCCACTTATTTGCCCATATTCTTCTTCAAGGCAGCCACCTAGTCAAAGTAATAAGGGTTGATTTTTATAACTTATAATCAAACTTTTGATGCACAAGAAGTGCATCCCTTTAGATAATAATAAAAAATTTAATAAAGTTTAAAACTGTGTACGAAAACTAATACGTAGCTCTCCACTTATTGTTTTATTATGCCCTACTTATTTGCCCATATTTTTCTTCAAGTCAGCCACCTAGTAAAAGTAATAAGGGTTGATTTTTGTAACTTATAATCAAACTTTTGATGCATAAGAAGTGCATCCCTTTAAATAATAATAAAAAATTTAATAAAGTTTAAAACTTTGTACGAAAACTAATACGTAGCTCTCCACTTATTTTTTTATTATGCCCCACTTAATTGCCCATTTTTTTTCTTCAAGGCAGCCACCTAGTAAAAGTAATAAGGGATGATTTTTGTAACTTATAATCAAACTTTTGATGCATAAGAAGTGCATCCCTTTGGATAATTAAAAAAAATTTAATAAAGTTTAAAACTTTGTACGAAAACTAATACTTAGCTCTCCACTTATTGTTTTATAATGCCCCACTTATTTGCCTATATTTTTCTTAAAGGCAGCCACCTAGTTAAAGTAATAAGGGTTGATTTTTCTAACTTACAATCAAACTTTTGATCCATAAGGAGTGCATCCCTTTAGATAATAAAAAAAAATTAATAAAGTTTAGAACTTTGTACGAAAACTAATACGTAGCTCTCCACTTATTTTTTTATTATGCCCCACTTATTTGCCCATTTTTTTTCTTCAAGGCAGCCACCTAGTAAAAGTAATATGGGTTGATTTTTGTAACTTATAATCAAACTTTTGATGCATAAGAAGTGCATCCCTTTAGATAATAAAAAAAAATTTAATAAAGTTTAAAACTTTGTAAGAAAACTAATACGTAGCTCTCCACTTATTTTTTTTATTATGTCCCACTTATTTCCCCATTTTTTTCTTCAAGGCAGCCACCTAGTAAAGGTAATAAAGGTTGATTTTTGTAACTTATAATCAAACTTTTGATCCATAAGAAGTGCATCCCTTTAGATAATAATAAAAAATTTAATAAAGTTTAAAACTTTGGACGAAAACTAATACGTAACTCTCCACTTATTTTTTTATTATGCCCCACTTATTTGTCCCTTTTTTTCTTCATGGCAACCACCTAGTAAAAGTAATAAGGGTTTATTTTTGTAACTTATAATTAAGCTTTTGATCCATAAGCAGTGCGTCCCTTTAGATAATAAAAAAAAATTAATAAAGTTTAAAACTTTGTACGAAAACTAATACGTAGCTCTCCACTTATTTTTTTATTATGTCCCACTTATTTGCCCATTTTTTTCTTCATGACAGCCACCTCGTAAAAGTAATAAGGGTTTATTTTTGTAACTTATAATTAAGCTTTTGATCCATAAGCAGTGCGTCCCTTTATATAATAAAAAAAAATTAATAAAGTTTAAAACTTTGTACAAAAACTAATACGTAGCTCTCCACTTATTTTTTTATTATGTCCCACTTATTTGCCCATTTTTTTCTTGAAGGCAGCCACCTAGTAAAAGTAATAAGGGTTTATTTTTGTAACTTATAATTAAACTTTTGATCCATAAGCAGTGCGTCCCTTTAGATAATAAAAAAAATAATAAAGTTTAAAACTTTGTACGAAAACTAATACGTAGCTCTCCACTTACTTGTTTATTATTTCCCACTTATTTGCCCATTTTTTTTCTTCAAGGCAGCCACCTAGTAAAAGTAATATGGGTTGATTTTTGTAACTTATAATCAAACTTTTGATTGATAAGAAGTGCATCTCTTTAGATAATAAAAAAAATTTAAAGTTTAAAACTTTGTACGAAAATTAATACGTAGCTCTCCACTTATTTTTTTATTATGCCCCACTTATTTGCCCATATTTTTCTTCAAGGCAACCACCTAGTGAAAGTAATAAGGGCTGATTTTTGTAACTTATAATCAAACTTTTGATCCAATAGAAGTGCATCCCTTTAGATGATAAAAAAAAATTAATCAAGTTTAAACCTTTGTACAAACACTAATACGTAGCTCTCCACCTATTATTTTAACATGTCCCAATTATTTTCCCATACTTTTCTTCAAGGCAGCCACCTAGTGAAAGTAATAAGGGTTGATTTTTGTAACTTATAATCAAACTTTTGATCCATAAGAAGTGCATCCCTTTAGATAATAATCAAAAATTTAATAAAGTTTAAAACTTTGTACGAAAACTAATACGTAACTCTCCACTTATTTTTTTATTATGCCCCACTTATTTGTCCCTTTTTTTCTTCATGGCAACCACCTAGTAAAAGTAATAAGGGCTGATTTTTGTAACTTATAATCAAACTTTTGATCCAATAGAAGTGCATCCCTTTAGATGATAAAAAAAAATTAATCAAGTTTAAACCTTTGTACAAACACTAATACGTAGCTCTCCACCTATTATTTTAACATGTCCCAATTATTTTCCCATACTTTTCTTCAAGGCAGCCACCTAGTGAAAGTAATAAGGGTTGATTTTTGTAACTTATAATCAAACTTTTGATCCATAAGAAGTGCATCCCTTTAGATAATAAAAAAAAATTTAATAAAGTTTAAAACTTTATACGAAAACTAATACGTAGCTCTCCACTTATTTTTTTTATTATGCCCCACTTATCTGCCCATTTTTTTCTTCAAGGCAGCCACCTCGTACAAGTAATAAGGCTTGATTTTTGTATCTCATAATCAAACTTTTGATCTATAAGAAGTGCATCCCTTTAGATAATAATAAAAAATTTAATAAAGTTTAAAACTTTGTACGAAAACTAATACGTAGCTCTCCACTTATTTTTTTATTATGCCCCACTTATTTGTCCATTTTTTTTCTTCAAGGCAGCCACCTAGTAAAGGTAATAAGGGTTGATTTTTGTAACTTATCATCAAACTTGGGATAAGAAGTGCATCCCTTTGGATAATTAAAAAAAATTGTTTAATAGTTTAAAACTTTGTACGAAAACTAATACTTACCTCTCCATTTATTTTTTTATTATGCCCCACTTATTTGCCTATTTTTTTCTTCAAGGCACCAACTACCTAGTGAAACTAATAAGGGTTGATTTTTGTAACTTATAAACAAACTTTTGATCCATAAGAAGTGCATCCCTTTAGATAATAATAAAAAATTTAATAAAGTTTAAAACTTTGTACGAAAACTAATACGTAGCTCTCCACTTATTTTTTTATTATGCCCCACTTATGTGCCCATTTTTTTTCCTCAAGGCAACCACCTAGTAAAAGTAATAAGGGTTATTTTTGTAACTTATCATCAAACTTGAGTTAAGAAGTGCATCCCTTTGGATAATTAAAAAAATTGTTTAATAGTTTAAAATTTTGTACGAAAACTAATACTTAGCTCTCCATTTATTTTTTTACTATGCCCCACTTATTTGCCTATTTTTTTCTTCAAGGCACCAGCTACCTAGTGAAAGTAATAAGAGTTGATTTTTTTAACTTATAATCAAACTTTTCATCTATAAGTAGTAGATCCCTTTAGATAATAAAAAAAAATTAATAAAGTTTAAAACTTTGTACGAAAACTAATAAGTAGCTTTCCGCGTATTTTTTTATTATGCCCCACTTATTTGCCAATTTTTTATCTTCAAGGCAACCACCTAGTAAAAGTAATATGGGTTGATTTTTGTAACTTATAATCAAACTTTTGATCCATAAGAAGTGCATCCCTTAAGATGATAAAAAAAATTTAATAAAGTTTAAAACTTTGTACAAAAACTAATATGTAGCTCTCCACGTATTATTTTAATATGTCCCAATTATTTGCCCATACTTTTCTTCAAGGCAGCCACCTAGTGAAAGTAATAAGGGTTGATTTTTTTAACTTATAATCAAACTTTTGATCCATAAGAAGTGCATCCCTTTACATAACAAAAAAAAGTTTAATAAAGTTTAAAACTTTGTACGAAAACTAATAAGTAGCTTTCCACGTATTTTTATAATATGCCCCACTTATTTGCCCATATTTTTTCTTCAAGGCAGCCACCTAGTAATAGTAAAATGGGTTGATTTTTGTAACTTATAATCAAACTTTTAATCCATAAGAAGTTCATCCCTTTAGATAATAAAAAAAAATTAATAAAGTTTAAAAACTTGTACGACAACTAATACGTAGCTTTCCACTTATTGTTTTATTGTGCCCTACTTATTTGCCCATATTTTTCTTCAAGGCAGCCACCTAGTGAAACTAATAAGGGTTGATTTTTGTAACTTATAATCAAACTTTTGATACATAAGAAGTGCATCCCTTTAGATAATAATAAAAAATTTAATAAAGTTTAAAACTTTGTACGAAAACTAATACGTAGCTCTGCACTTATTAGTAATAAGGGTTGATTTTTGTGACTTATCATCAAACTTGAGATAATAACTGCATCCCTATGGATAATTAAAAAAAATTGTTTAATAGTTTAAAACTTTGTACGAAAACTAATACTTACCTCTCCATTTATTTTTTTATTATGCCCCACTTATTTGCCTATTTTTTTCTTCAAGGCACCAGCTACCTAGTGAAAGTAATAAGAGTTGATTTTTTTAACTTATAATCAAACTTTTCATCTATAAGAAGTGCATCCTTTAGATAATAAAACAAAAATTAATAAAGTTTAAAACTTTGTACGAAAACTAATAAGTAGCTTTCCGCGTATTTTTTTATTATGTCCCACTTATTTGCCCATTTTTTTCTTCAAGGCAGCTACCTAGTGAAAGTAATAAGAGTTGAATTTTTTAACTTATAATCAAACTTTTCATCTATAAGAAGTGCATCCCTTTAGATAATAAAAAAAATTTTAATAATAAGTAGCTCTCCGCGTATTTTTTTATGATGCCCCACTTATTTGCCCTTTTTTTTTCTTCAAGGCGGCCGCCCATTTTTTTTCTTCAAGGCAGCCACCTACTAAAAGTAATATGGGTTGATTTTTGTAACTTATAATGAAACTTTTGATCCATAAGAAGTGCACCCCTTTATATGATAAAAATAAAATTTAATAAAGTTTAAAACCTTGTACAAAAATTAATACGTAGCTCTCCACTTATTGTTTTATTATGCCCCACTTATTTGGCCATATTTTTCTTCAAGGCAGCCACCTAGTGAAAGTAATAAGAGTTGATTTTTGTAACTTATAATCAAACTTTTGATCCATAAGAAGTGCATCCCTTTAGATAATAATAAAAAATTTAATAAAGTTTAAAACTTTGTACGAATACTAATGCGTAGCTCTCCACTTATTGTTTTATTATGCCCAACTTATTTGCCCATTTTTTTCTTCAAGGCAGCCACCTAGTACAAGTAATAAGGGTTGATTTTTGTATCTTATAATCAAACTTTTAATCCATAAGAAGTGCATCTATTTAGATAATAATAAAAAATTTAATAAAGATTAAAACTTTGTACCAAAACTAATACGTAGCTCTCCACTTATTTTTTTATTATGGCCCACTTTGTTGCCAATTTTTTTCTTCAAGCAGCCACCTTGTTAAAGTAATAAGGGTTGATTTTTGTAACTTCTAATCAAACTTTTGATCCATAAGAAGTGAATCCCTTTAGATAATAAAAAAAATATAATAAAGTTTAAAACTTTGTACGAAGACTAATATGTAGCTCTCCACTTATTTTTTTATTATGGTCCACTTAGTTGCCCATTTTTTTATTCAAGGCAGCCACTTAGTGAAACTAATAAGGGTTGATTTTGGTAACTTATGATCAAACTTTTGATCCATAAGAACTACATCCCTTTAGATAATAATAAAAAATTTAATAAAGTTTAAAACTTTGTACGAAAACTAATACGTTGCTCTCCACTTATTTTTTTATTATGCCCCACTTATTTACCCATAATTTTTGTATCTTATAATCAAACTTTTGATCCATTAGAAGTGCATCCCTTTAGATAATAATAACAAAATTTAATAAAGTTTAAAACTTTGTACGAAAACTAATACATAGCTCTCCACTTATTTTTTTATTATGCCCCACTTATTTGCCCATTTTTTTTCTTCAAGGCAGCCGCCTAGTTTAAGTAATAAGGGTTGATTTTTGTAACTTATCATCAAACTTGAGATAAGAAGTGCATCCCTTTGGATAATTAAAAAAAATTGTTTAATAGTTTAAAACTTTTTACGAAAACTAATACTTAGCTCTCCATTTATTTTTTTATGATGCCCCACTTATTTTCCTATTTTTTTCTTCAAGGCACCAGCTACCTAGTGAAAGTAATAAGAGTTGATTTTTTTAACTTATAATCATATTTTTCATCTATAAGAAGTAGATCCCTTTGGATAATAAAAAAAATTTAATAAAGTTTAAAACTTTGTACGAAAACTAATAAGTAGCTTTCCGTGTATTTTTTTATTATACCCACTTATTTGCCCATTTATTTTCTTCAAGGCAGCCACCTAGTAAAAGTAATATGGGTTAAATATTGTAACTTATAATGAAACTTTTGATGCATAAGAAGTGCATCCCTTTAGATGATTAAAAAAATTTAATAAAGTTTAAAACGTTGTACAAAACTTAATACGTAGCTCTCCACTTATTGTTTTATTATGCCTCACTTATTTGCCCATATTTTTCTTCAAGGCAGCCACATAGTGAAAGTAATAAGGGTTGATTTTTGTAACTTATAATCAAACTTTTGATCCATAAGAAGTACATCCCTTTAGATAATAATAAAAAATTTAATAAAGTTTAAAACTTTGTACCAAAACTAATACGTAGCTCTCCACTTATTGTTTTATTATGCCCCACTAATTTGCCCATTTTTTTCTTCAAGGCAGGCACCTAGTGAAAGTAATAAGGGTTGATTTTTGTAACTTATAATCAAACTTTTGATCCATAAGAACTACATCCCTTTAGATAATAATAAAAAATTTAATAAAGTTTAGGACTTTGTACGAAAACTAATACGTAGGTCTCCACTTATTTTTCTATTATGTCCCACTTATTTGCCTATTTTTTTTTTCAAGGCAGCCACCTAGTGAAAGTAATAAGGGTTGATTTTTGTATCTTCTAATCAAATTTTTCATCTATAAGAAGTGCATCCCTTTAGATAATAAAAAAAATTTAATAAAGTTTAAAACAATGTACGAAAACTAATATGTAGCTCACCACATATTTTTTTATTATGCCCCACTTATTTGACCATTTTTTTCTTCAAACAGCCAACTAGTGAAAGTAATAAGGGTTGATATTTGTATCTTATAATCAAACTTTTGATCCATAAGAAGTGCATCCCTTTAGATAATAATAAAAAATTTAATAAAGTTTAAAACTTTGTACCAAAACTAATACGTAACTCTCCACTTATTGTTTTATTATGCCCCACTAATTTGCCCATTTTTTTCTTCAAGGCAGCCACCTATTACAAGTAATAAGGGTTGATTTTTGTATCTTATAGTCCAACTTTTGATCTATAAGAAGTGCATCCCTTTAGATAATAATAAAAAATTTAATAAAGATTAAAACTTTGTACCAAAACTAATACGTAGCTCTCTACTTATTTTTTTATTATGGCCCACTTTGTTGCCCATTTTTTTCTTCAAGCAGCCACCTTTTTAAAGTAATAAGGGTTGATTTTTGTAACTTATAATCAAACTTGTGAGACTTAAGAAGTGCATCCCTTTGGATAATTAAAAAAAATTTAATAAAGTTTAAAACTTTGTACGAAAACTAATAAGGGTCAATTTTCTTAACTTATAATCAAAATTTTGATCCATAAGAACTACATCCCTTTAGATAATAATAAAAAATTTAATAAAGTTTAGAACTTTGTACGAAAACTATTACGTAGCTCTCCACTTATGTTTCTATTATGTGCCACTTATTTGCCTATTTTTTTTGAAGGCAGCCACCTAGTGAAAGTAATAAGGGTTGATTTTTGTATCTTCTAATCAAACTTTTGATCCATAAGAAGTGCATCCCTTTAGATAATAATAACAAAATTTAATAAAGTTTAAAACTTTGTACGAAAACTAATACATTGCTCTCCACTTATTTTTTTATTATGCCCCACTTATTTGCCCATTTTTTTTCATCAAGGCAGCCACCTAGTAAAAGTAATAAGGGTTGATTTTTGTAACATATCATCAAACTTGAGATAAGAAGTGCATCCCTTTGGATAATTAAAAAAAATTGTTTAATAGTTTAAAACTTTGTACGAAAACTAATACTTAGCTCTCCATTTATTTTTTTATTATGCCCCACTTATTTGCCCATTTTTTTCTTCAAGCACCAGCTACCTAGTGAAACTAATAAGAGTTGGTTTTTTTAACTTATAATCAAACTTTTCATCTATAAGAAGTAGATCCCTTTAGATAATAAAAAAAATTATAAAGTTTAAAACTTTGTACGAAAACTAATAAGTAGCTTTCCGCGTATTTTTTTATTATGCCCCACTTAATTGCCCATTTTTTTCCTTCAAGACAGCCCCCTAGTAAAAGTAATAAAGGCTGATTTTTGTAACTTATAATGAAACTTTTGATCCATATGAAGTGCATCCCTTTAGATGATAAAAAAAAATTTAATAAAGTTTAAAAACCTTGTACAAAAATTAATACGTAGCTCTCCACTTATTGTTTTACTATGAGCCACTTATTTGACTATATTTTTCTTCAAGGCAGCCACCTAGTGAAAGTAATAAGAGTTGATTTTTGTAACTTATAATCAAACTTTTGATCCATAAGAAGTGCATCCCTTTAGATAATAATAAAAAATTTAATAAAGTTTAAAACTTTGTACGAAAACTAATACGTAGCGCTCCACTTATTTTTTTATTATGACCCACTTATTTGCCCATTTTGTTTCTTCAATGCAGCCACCTAGTAAAAGTAATAAGGGTTGCTTTTTGTAACTTATCATCAAACTTGTGATACTTAAGAAGTGCATCCCTTTGGATAATTAAAAAAAAAATTGTTTAATAGTTTAAAACTTTGTAAAAAAACTAATACGTAGCTCTCCATTTATTTTTGTATTATGCCCCACTTATTTGTCCATATTTTTCTTCAAGGCAGCCACCTAGTGAAAGTAATAAGGGTTGATCTTTGTAACTTATAATCAAACTTTTGATCCATAAGAAGTGCATCCCTTTAGATAATAATAAAAAATTTAATAAAGTTTAGAAATTTATACCAAAACTAATACGTAGCTCTCCACTTATTGTTTTATTATGCCCCACTAATTTGCCCATTTTTCTCTTCAAGGCAGCCACCTAGTACAAGTAATAAGGGTTGATTTTTGTATCCTTTAATGAAACTTTTGATCCAGTGCATCCCTTTAGATAATAATAAAAAATTTAATAAAGTTTAAAACTTTGTACGAAAACTATTAAGTAGCTTTCCGCGTAGTTTTTTATTATACCCACTTATTTGCCCATATTTTTCTTCAAGGCAGCCACCTAGTGAAAGTAATAAGGGTTGATTTTTGTATCTTCTAATCAAACTTTTGATCCATAAGAAGTGCATCCCTTTAGATAATAATCACAAAATTTAATAAAGTTTAAAACTTTGTACGAAAACTAATACATTGCTCTCCACTTATTTTTTTTTATTATGCCCCACTTATTTGCCCATATTTTTCTTCAAGGCAACCACCTAGTGAAACTAATAAGGGTTGATTTTTGTAACTTATAGTCAAACTTTTGATCCATAAGAAATGCATCCCTCTAGATAATAATAAAAAATTTAATAAAGTTTAAAACTTTGTACGAAAACTAATACGTAGCTCTCGACTTATTTTTTTATTATGCCCCACTTATTTGCCCATTTTTTTTCTTCAAGGCGCCAGCTAGTAAAAGTAATAAGGGTTGATTTTTGTAACTTATCATCAAACTTGAGATAAGAAGTGCATCCCTTTGGATAATTAAAAAAAATTGTTTAATAGTTTAAAAATTTGTACGAAAACTAATACTTAGCTCTCCTTTTATTTTTTTATTATGCCCCACTTATTTGGCTATTTTTTTCTTCAAGCACCAGCTACCTAGTGAAAGTAATAAGAGTTGATTTTTTTAACTTATAATCAAACTTTTCATCTATAAGAAGTAGATCCCTTTCGATAATAAAAAAAAATTAATAAACTTTAAAACTTTGTACGAAAACTAATAAGTAGCTTTCCGCGTATTTTTTTTATTATGCCCCACTTATTTGCCGATTTCTTTCTTTCAAGGCAGCCACCTAGTAAAAGTAATAAGGGCTGATTTTTGTAACTTATAATGAAACTTTTGATCCATATGAAGTGCATCCCTTTAGATGATAAAAAAAAATTTAATAAAGTTTAAAAACCTTGTACAAAAATTAATACGTAGCTCTCCACTTATTTTTTTACTATGCCCCACTTATTTGCCCATTTTTTTTTCCTCAAGGCAGCCACCTAGTAAAAGTAATATGGGTTGGTTTTTGTAACTTATAATCAAACTTTTGATCCATAAGAAGAAGTGCATTCCTTTAGATGATAAAAAAAAATTAGTAAGGTTTAAAACTTTGTACAAAAACTAATACGTAGTTCTCCACTTATTTTATTTTATTATGCCCCACTTATTTCCCCATTTTTTTCTTCAAGGCAGCCACTTAGTAAAAGTAATAAGGGTTGATTTTTGTAACTTATAATCAAACTTTTGATCCATAAGAAGTGCATCCCTTTAGATAATAAAAAAGAATTAATTGTTTAAAACTTTGTACGAAAACTAATACGTAGCTCTCCACTTATTTTTTTACTATGCCCCACTTATTTGTCCATTTTTTTCATCAAGGCAGCCACCTAGTAAAAGTAATAAGGGTTTATTTTTTTAACTTATAATTAAACTTTTGATCCATAAGCAGTGCGTCCCTTTAGATAATAAAAAAAAAATAATAAAGTTTAAAACTTTGTACGAAAATTAATACGTAGCTCTCCACTTATTTTTTTATTATGCCCCACTTATTTGCCCATATTTTTCTTCAAGGCAGCCACCTAGTGAAAATAATGAGGGTTGATTTTTGTAACTTATAATCAAACTTTTGATCCATAAGAAGAGCATCCTTTAGATAATAATAAAAAATTTAATAAAGTTTAAAACTTTGTACGAAAACTAATACGTAGCTCCCCACTTATTTTTTTGTTATGCCCCACTTTTTTGCCCAATTTTTTTCTTCAAGGCAGCCACCTAGTAAAAGTAATAAGGGTTGATTTTTGTAACTTATCATCAAACTTGAGATACTTAAGAAGTGCATCCCTTTGGATAATTAAAAAAAATAAAAATTGTTTAATAGTTTAAAACTTTGTACGAAAACTAATACTTAGCTCTCCACTTATTTTGTTATTATGCCCCACTTATTTGCCTATTTTTTTCTTCAAGGCAGCTACCTAGTGAAAGTAATAACAGTTGATTTTTTTAACTTATAATCAAACTTTTCATCTATAAGAAGTGCATCCCTTTAGATAATAAAAAAAAACTAATAAAGTTTAAAACTATGTACGAAAACTAATAAGTAGCTTTCCGCGTATTTTTTTATTCTGCCCCACTTATTGGCCCATTTTTTTTTCTTCAAGGCAGCCACCTAGTAAAAGTAATATGGGTTGATTTTTGTAACTTATAATCAAACTTTTGATCCATAAGAAGTGCATCCCTTTAGATGATAAAAAAAAATTAATAAGGTTTAAAACTTTGTACAAAAACTAATACGTAGCTCTCCACTAATTTTTTTTATTATGCCCCACTTATTTGCCCATATTTTTCTTCAAAGCAGCCACCTAGTGAAAGTAATAAGGGCTGATTTTTGTAACTTATAATCAAACTTTTGATGCATAAGAAGTGCATCCCTTTAGATAATAAAAAAAATTTAATAAAGTTTAAATTTTTGTACGAAAACTAATACGTAGTTCTCCACTTATTTTTTTTATTATGCCCTACTTATTTCCCCATTTTTCTCTTCAAGGCAGCCACCTAGTAAAAGTAATAAGGGTTGATTTTTGTAACTTATCATCAAACTTTTGATGTGCATCCCTTTAGATAATAAAAAAGAATTAATAGTTTAAAACTTTGTACGAAAACTAATACGTAGCTCTCCACTTATTTTTTTATTATGCCGCACTTATTTGTCCATTTTTTTCTTCAAGGCAACCACCTAGTAAAAGTAATAAGGGTTTATTTTTGTAACTTATAATTAAACTTTTGATCCATAAGAAGTGCATCCTTTAGAGAATAATAAGAAATTTAATAAAGTTTAAAACTTTGTATGAAAACTAATACGTAGCTCTCCACTTATTTTTTTATTATGCCCCACTTATTTGCCCATTTTTTTCTTCAAGGCAGCCACCTAGTAAAAGTAATATGGGTTGATTTTTTTAACTTACAATCAAACTTGTGATACTTAAGAAGTGCATCCCTTTAGAAAATAAAAAAAATTATTAAAGTTTAAAACTTTGTACGAAAATTAATACGTAGCTCTCCACTTATTTTTTTATTATTCCCCAATTATTTCCTTATTTTTTTCTTCAAGGCAGCCACCTAGTGAAACTAATAAGGGTTGATTTTTGTAACTTATAATCAAACTTTTGATCCATAAGAAGTGCGTCCCTTTAGATAATAAAAAAAAATTAATAAAGTTTAAAACTTTGTACGAAAACTAATACGTAGCTCTCCACTTATTTTTTTATTATGTCCCACTTATTTGCCCATTTTTTTTCTTCAAGGCAGCCACCTAGTAAAAGTAATAAGTGTTGATTTTTGTAACTTATAATCAAACTTGTGAGACTTAAGAAGTGCATCCCTTTGGATAATTAAAAAAAATTTAATAAAGTTTAAAACTTTGTACGAAAACCAATACGTAGCTCTCCACTTATTTTTTTTATTATGCCCCACTTATTTGCCAATTTTTTTCTTGAAGGCAGCCACCTAGTAAAAGTAATATGGGTTGATTTTTGTAACTTATAATCAAACTTTTGATTCATAAGAAGTGTATCCCTTTAGATAATAAAAAAAATTATTAAAGTTTAAAACTTTGTACGAAAATTAATACGTAGCTCTTCACTTTTTTTTTATTATGCCCCACTTATTTGCCCATATTTTTCTTCAAGGCAGCCACCTAGTGAAACTAATAAGGGTTGATTTTTGTAACTTATAATCAAACTTTTGATCCATAAGAAGTGCATCCCTGTAGATAATAATAAAAAATTTAATAAAGTTTAAAACTTTGTACGAAAACTAACACGTAGCTCTCCACTTATTTTTTTATTATGCCTTACTTATTTGCCCATTTTTTTTCTTCAAGGCAGCCACCTAGTAAAAGTAATAAGCGTTGACTTTTGTAACTTATCATCAAACTTGAGATACTTAAGAAGTGCATCCCTTTGTATAATTAAAGTAATAACAGTTGATTTTTTTAACTTATAATCAAACTTTTCATCTATAAGAAGTGCATCCCTTTAGATAATAAAAAAAAATAATAAAGTTTAAAACTATGTACGAAAACTAATAAGTAGCTTTCTGCGTATTTTTTTATTATGCCCCACTTATTTGCCCTTTTTTTTTTCTTCAAGGCAGCCACCTAGTAAGTAATATGGGTTGATTTTTGTAACTTATAATCAAACTTTTGATCCATAAGAAGTGCATCCCTTTAGATGATAAAAAAAAATTAATAAGGTTTAAAACTTTGTACAAAAACTAATACGTAGCTCTCCACTAATTTTTTTTATTATGCCCCACTTATTTGCCCATATTTTTCTTCAAAGCAGCCACCTAGTGAAAGTAATAAGGGCTGATTTTTGTAACTTATAATCAAACTTTTGATGCATAAGAAGTGCATCCCTTTAGATAATAAAAAAAATTTAATAAAGTTTAAATTTTTGTACGAAAACTAATACGTAGTTCTCCACTTATTTTTTTTATTATGCCCTACTTATTTCCCCATTTTTCTCTTCAAGGCAGCCACCTAGTAAAAGTAATAAGGGTTGATTTTTGTAACTTATCATCAAACTTTTGATGTGCATCCCTTTAGATAATAAAAAAGAATTAATAGTTTAAAACTTTGTACGAAAACTAATACGTAGCTCTCCACTTATTTTTTTATTATGCCGCACTTATTTGTCCATTTTTTTCTTCAAGGCAACCACCTAGTAAAAGTAATAAGGGTTTATTTTTGTAACTTATAATCAAACTTTTGATCCATAAGAAGTGCATCCCTTTAGATAATAAAAAAGAATTAATTGTTTAAAACTTTGTACGAAAACTAATACGTAGCTCTCCACTTATTTTTTTACTA